>FLOH01000056.1_pt1 | contig 355150 bp, 357 predicted proteins | sample 756751 | NCBI WGS metagenome assembly FLOH01 (sample SAMEA4026879, study PRJEB14308) | marine metagenome | biome: coastal water; material: water | depth 74 m | reverse complement strand
TACGCTTGCATCTGTTGTGATGCAAGTGCTAAAACCAGTGGCAGTCTCAATTATCTCTCTTGACACCTTTATCGGGGTGTTTACACAAGGTTTCCTTGCTGGAGGTGCTGGCTTGCTTGTTTATGTAGCAATATCACACGCCTTAAAGAGCAAAGAGCTCGAAGACATTGCTTCAGCACTCCAACGAAAGGTGCTCCGCCGCTCAAGGCCAGAGGAGGCGCTTTCAGAGCATTCAAACTAGACGAAAAAGGCAACTTTTCCTAAGATACAGAAACTATGAAGAGCATTCACGAAATTCGACAATCTTACCTTGATTATTACAAAAAGCAGGATCACACCGTGATCCCGTCTGCTTCTTTGCTTCCAGAAAACGACCCAACTACACTATTTACAGGTTCTGGAATGCAGCCAATTGTTCCGTTTTTGCTCGGAGAGAAGCATCCAAAAGGAAACAGACTTACTGATTCTCAAAAATGTTTTCGCACCCAAGACATTGACGAAGTTGGAGACAACAGGCATACAACCTTTTTTGAAATGCTCGGAAACTGGTCGCTTGGTGCTTATTTCAAGCAAGAACAAATTTCATGGGTGTTTACCTGGTTAACCGAAGAAATAGGCCTTGATCCAGAAAAGATTTTTGTAACTGTCTTTCGTGGAGACGAAAAGCTTGGGATTCCTCGTGACTCAGAATCTGTTGAAGCATGGAAAAAAATGTTTGCCGAAAAAGGAATTGAGGCAAAAGATGTTGATTTCTCAGAAGAAAATGGAATGCAAGGAGGACGCATTTTTTACTATGATGAATCAAAAAACTGGTGGTCGCGTTCTGGCATTACCGAAAGAATGCCAGTTGGCGAACCTGGCGGGCCTGACAGTGAGATTTTCTGGGACTTCGGTGAAGAACTTGGGTTGCATGAGAAATCAGAATTTGCAGATGGTCCTTGTCACGCAAACTGCGATTGTGGACGCTTCCTAGAGATAGGAAACAATGTGTTCATGGAATACATCAAAGCAGAAAACGGTTTTGAGCTTCTCCCAAACAAAAATGTAGACTTCGGTGGTGGACTAGAGCGAATCACCGCTGCAAGCAACAACGAGCCTGATATCTTCTTGCTTGATTCGTTCGAAAAAGCACGAACAAGACTTGAAGAGCTCTCAGGAAAGCAATATCAGTCAGAAGACAACTTCGCGTTCAGGGTCATTCTTGACCATGTCCGAGCAGGAATCTTCCTTATTTTAGACAATGCAGTTCCATCAAATAAAGATCAGGGGTATTTCACACGCCGACTCATTCGACGTGCTGTTCGATACGGGGCCCGACTAGGAATCAACGAGAGCTTTGTAGACGAGATCGCCCCACACATCATTGATTCATACAAAGATCATTATTTAGAATTGGAAACAAACAGAAACCGCATCATGGACGAACTTGCTAGCGAAGAGGAAAAGTTCAGAAAAACACTTGTTAAAGGAGAAAAGGAATTTGAAAAGATGTTTGTTGATGGAAAAGGTGTTTCAGGTGAGGATGCGTTTCTTCTCTATTCCACCTATGGTTTTCCACTCGAACTCACAGAAGAAATGGTGAAGGAAAAGGGGCTTAAGGTAGACAAAGAGACCTTTAAGAAAGAGTTTGAGAAACACAAAGAGCTTTCACGTGCTGGATCAGCCCAGAAGTTCGCTGGCGGACTTGCAGATCACTCAAAAGACACAGTTGCACTACACACAGCCACCCACCTTATGCATCAGGCTCTCAGGAATGTGCTTGGCGATCATGTTGTGCAAAGAGGGTCAAACATCACTCCAAAGCGCCTGCGTTTTGATTTTTCGCATCCTGAGAAGATGACAGATGAGCAAAAGCAACAAGTTGAAGAGATCGTAAACACTCAAATCCAAAATGGATTGCCAGTCACACAAAAGATGATGACACTTAAAGAAGCAAAGGCAGCGGGCGCAATTGGTGTCTTTGAAGATAAGTACGCGTCTTTAGGAGATCATGTTAAGGTGTATTTCGTCGGTGATACAGTAACGAATGATTTATTCAGCTCTGAAGTCTGCGGTGGCCCACATGTTGAGTCCACAAGTGAACTTGGAACGTTTAAAATCAAAAAAGAAGAATCAGCCTCTGCAGGAATCCGTAGAATCAAGGCTATTCTTGAATAAGAAAATAACTAATTTAAGGCAAAAAAAGATAAGTGGGCTTATCCACGTCCGATCACTTGACATTTACGGCGCACATCAGTAAAATACCGGCGCCTCGAAAGTTGAGTATTGTCTTGCTTTTTTCGCTAAAAGATGCTAGTATTCCGTCGATTATTATGAGCAAAGGCACAAAAGACTTTATCGAGATGAGGGGGGTTGTGGAAGAACTACTTCCATCCGCGAACTTCAAAATTACACTCGAAAACGGTCAAACTATTATCGGTCATCTTTCTGGAAAGATGCGAAAGTTCCGAATCAGGATTCTTCCAGGTGACCATGTAAAAGTAGAGATCAGTCCATACGATCTAACAAAGGGTCGTGTTGTCTATCGATATTGAGATGCGTCATCGAAGTCTCTTCGGTGGCGTTTATACATTATGAAAGTACGAGCATCAGCTAAGAAAATTTGTCGTGACTGTAAAGTGATCCGCCGCAAAGGCCGGGTTCACGTTATTTGCAAGAACCCACGACATAAGCAACGTCAAGGATAATCTATGGCACGTATTGCTGGAGTGAATATCCCATCAAATAAACGAATCGTGATCGCACTCACGTATATTTATGGTGTTGGACCCAAGACCTCTGAAAAGGTGTTGGCTCAAGCACAGGTTGATGAGAGCATCAGAACAAAAGACCTAACAGATGATCAGGTTAATGCGATTCGCACACTTTTGGAGAAATCATTCCGTTTAGAGGGTGATCTGCGCCGAGATGTTCTTTCAAGCATTAAGCGTCATAAGGAAATCGGAACATACAGAGGAACGCGTCACAGTAAAGGACTTCCTTCACGAGGGCAGCGAACCAAATCAAACTCTCGAACCGTTCGTGGAAACACACGGCGAACAGCCGGTAGTGGACGACGAGCACTCACCAAGACCTAATACTCACTATGGCAGTAAAGAAGCAAAAATCTCGATCAAAGAAAAAGGCAATGCGACAGGTGTCACAAGGTTGCGCGTATATTCAAGCTACCTACAACAACACCATCGTGACTTTTACTGATCTCAACGGAAACACACTTGCATGGTCAAGCGCTGGTAACTGCGGTTTTAAAGGACCAAAGAAATCAACTCCTTATGCAGCTAGTGTAATCGTGAAAGCAGCAGCAGAACGTGTAAAAGAATCTGGAATGAAAGAAGTGAGTGTTTTTGTAAAGGGTGTTGGATCAGGACGTGATTCTGCGGTACGAGCACTCAATGCTAATGGATTCCATGTACTCTCTATCAAAGATATTACACCGCTACCACACAACGGTTGCCGTGCACGTAAGCCTCGACGCGTCTAGATATGGCTAGAATGACTACTCCAATTGTAAAACTGTCACGACGACTAGGGATTGCTCTCGGAAAAGAGCATGTTGTTCGAAAACGACCATACCCACCAGGGATTCATGGTCCAAAGAACGCCTACCGACGTCGAATTTCAGCCTACGGTGAGCAGCTTCGTGAGAAGCAAAAAGCTCGCGCGATTTATGGTGTGATGGAAAAGCAGTTTAGAAACTATTTTGAAAAAGCTACTCGACGAGAAGGGAATACAGGTACAGTTCTTGTTCAAATGCTTGAACTTCGCTTAGACAATGTAATTCACCGACTCGGGTATGCTAAAACCAGACGAATGTCACGACAAATGGTGAATCATGGCTTCTTCCTCGTAAATGGAACAAAAGTCGATATTCCATCATTTTCTGTGAAAATTGGCGACGAGATCACTATCAAAGAATCAAAGAAAGACTCAAAGCTTGTGAAAGCGATTCCTGAAACAATGAATCAAAACCCGCTTCCAAAGTGGATGTCACGAGACAACAAGACCCTCTCTGGAAAGATCACATCGATCCCAGAAGGAGATGATCTTGATCAGCCTTTCGACCCTACGCTCATTGTGGAGTTCTACTCCCGATAACCTTTTGCGTCTATGGAAAACATTCTGCTTCCATCATCAATTCGTTTTGAGACGTCAGACCGTCCAAATGAAGGCATTCTCGTTGTAGAGCCTTGCTTTCATGGTTACGGAACCACTCTTGGAAACGCACTACGACGCGTACTTCTTTCTTCATTGCCTGGAGCAGCTGTGACAGCAGTGAAGATTAAAGGTGTGAACCACGAGTTTCAGCCGATTGAGAACATCAAGGAGGACGCACTCGAGATTATCCTTAATCTCAAATCCCTTCGATTGAAGGTCTTTAGTGATGAGCCTGTTATTCTCAATCTCACCACAAGTGGTAAGAAGATTGTAACAGCAGCCGACATCCAACCAAACGCTGATGTTGAAGTTGTAAATACCAGCCTTCCGCTGGCTACAATTACAGCAGACGACGGAACGATTGACATGCAGATTACCGTTAAGCGTGGACGAGGATACAGTTCTACAGAAGAACGAATCAACGAAACACAAGATCTTGGAACAATCAGTATTGATGCTCTCTTTTCACCAATTCGAAACGTTGGTTACCGAGTGGAAGACACACGTGTTGGAGACATTACAAACTACGATCGATTAATCATGAACATTGAAACGGACGGAACGATCACACCAGAAGATGCAGTTCATGAGTCAGTTCAAGTTTTGATCAACCACTTTAACTTGCTCGCTCAAAAGCCTACAGATGTTTTCGAACCAATGCCTGAGGTGACTGAAGAGTTAGTTGAAGAAACATCTACCCAAGAACCCCAGGAGGAAACAGAAGAATAAACTATGCGTCATCGAAAGAAAGGAAAAATTCTAGATCGAAAGAAAGCTCCTCGGGAAGCTATGCTTCGTAATCTTGCGTCAAGCATTGTATTGCATGAGCGCGTGAAGACAACAGAAGCTAAGGCAAAAGCAGTAAAGCCTCTCGTTGAAAAAGCGATCACAACAGCAAAAACAAACTCACTTGCGTCTCGACGAAAGCTGATGAAGTTTTTCTACACAGATCTAGCTATAAACAAACTCCTTGAGGTCCTCGGACCACGATACGCAACCCGCCCTGGTGGATATACCCGAATTGTAAAAATCGGGCACCGAAAAAACGATGGGGCTGATATGGTTCAAATTGAACTTGTTTAGTATGGAAATTGCAAGAGACATTCACACAATCGACGCTGAAGGAAAAGCACCTGGGCGACTCGCTACAGAAGTGGCTACTTTGCTTATCGGAAAGCACAAACCTAGTTTTCAACCAAACATTGATGGCGGTGACCATGTTCAGGTTATCAATGCTGCAAAGATGAAAATCACAGGCAAGAAGCTTGAGCAAAAGAAGTACTACCGACATAGTGGTTATTCAGGCGGACTAACAACAACAGCAATGAAGGATCTTTGGGAAAATGACCCAGCAGAAGTTTTGAGAAAGGCAGTATCACGCATGCTACCAAAGAATAAGCAGCGAACCGAGCGCATGAAGCGATTGGTTGTAAAGAGCTAGTATGACAGAAGCAAATACATACATCGAATCCGTAGGACGCCGAAAAGGAGCAGTTGCACGTGTGCGAATGTTTCAGGGTGGAAGCGGAAAAATCACAGTAAACGATAGAGAGTTTGAGGAATACATCCCAATCGCATTGCTTCAACAGTCAACAAGGTTTCCGCTTACATTAACGGCTACTGACACCATGTTTGACATCACTGTTATGGTGAAAGGTGGTGGTGTTCATGGTCAGGCAGATGCAATCCGAATGGGAATTGCACGTGCACTCATAGATTTCAACCCTGAATTCCGCGCGGTTTTGAAGAAAAATGGACTTCTAACTCGTGATGCACGCGTTCGTGAACGAAAGAAGTTTGGATTGAAGTCAGCTCGACGTGCACCACAGTGGTCAAAGCGATAAATTTACAAATAAAACACCCCGCATCGGCGAGGTGTTTTTGGTTGAAACAGTTCGTTGACGCCCTTCATTTACTGTGATTAACTTCATTTACCGGGATTTTCCGGTGGACGAGGAGAAAGTCATGTCAGAAGCCTCAGTGGCTGCCAATACGCCACACCGTCACAGGCTCTCGATCGGCGATCAGGCCAAGCGGGGGGCTATGTCACGAAGGGATTTCATGATCCCTGAGTCGATGCTGCCTGACGATATTGGCAGAATTCGACTGCCTGCAGGGTCTCATAAGATACCCGCAGCTGTTGCTTCGCGATCTCTAATCACCCTACAAGAAGTTGCCATGTCCATGAAGCTGGTGACTGACCACTGGCAGCTTGTGTTCGAGCCCTACGACATCAACCTGCTCAAACGCTCGCTGGCCAAGGTGCACAGGATCGGCCCCACTGACCTTCCGCCATCTCCGGGGATGGGTGAGCAGTGGCCGGCCCAGAGCGACATCACCGACAAGATGCAGCTCGCTCACAAGGAGCTTTCTCAGCTACGTCCTCATTTTGATGGAACTATGATCCTGGTCGTGTTCTGGCAGGACCGAATGGGCATGCCACACTTCGACTACATCGCAACATCTCTGGATGGGCTACGTCGCGAGCGGATGCGTTCACTCCAGGCCAATGATCGGGTCAGGGCAAGCTCTGCACCCTTCTCTGGACCGATTCACATGCCGTCCTGGCTACCAAGCTGGTTGGGTGGCGGAATCCAGATCTGGGGTGAGGGAGAGTACAAGAACGTCCCGGCAATCCCCACTACTGACGAGTGGGTCATCGCAAACACAGACGCGCTCACAGCCATTGTGCGCAAGCACTTTCAGCCTGCTCTCTGGAGCCTTTGGAAGGCAACGTTTGCAGAGCCAGAAACAGCCGCATTGCTTGCTGAGCAAGACTACGCGATTGCTGACACCGATCGAACCATGATGGGATCTGAAAGCATCAGAGATCTCATGCATCACAGGTCTGCTGATCCAGCAAACCTCACAGTCATGGGTGACCTCGCCATGCTTGAAGAACTCGCGGCTAGTGCAATCAAGCCGCTCACGTAGATGAGTCCCTGTGGCTCATCTTTTCAATTTGAAAACCCCCAAAAATCAGGTACAATAAGCACACTGTGAGCTCACTACTAGCAAGAAACACATTTTATCTCACAACGACAGCAATCGGACAAAAGGTCATCGCTTTTGTCTACTTTTTGTTTCTCGCGCGGGTGATGCAGCCTGAGAGTACGGGGATCTATTTCCTAGCTGTTTCTTTCATCATGATCTTCTCGGTTGTCGCCGATTTTGGAATCACGCATGTAGTAGTTCGAGAGATTGCTAAAACACCTGAACGCGCAAAAGAACTACTTAGAGGTGCACTTGGAGCCAAGTTGCTGTTTATGGTTCTGGCTGTTTTTGTGGCCAATATTGCAAGTGTAGGATTGGGCTATGACACGCTTGTAATCCAACTCATCTTGCTTGCCAGTGTGAGTCTGTTTTGTGACGCTGTACACCTGCTGTTCTACGGAGCATTGCGTGGAATGCAAAAGTTGCAATATGAAGCATTAGGAATGTTTGCGGGTCACCTCGCTTCAGTAACAGTTGGTGCTCTTGTTCTTTGTTTTTACCCATCACTACATTTACTTATCATTGCACTCATGTTCGCATCAGTGGTGAATGTGATGGTATCTGTCTCAAAAGTTGTTAATATACTTGGGATCGGGGTGCTGGTGCCAACATTTGAGAAAAGAAACTTGGGATTGTTGCTCAAAGCAGCACTACCTTTTGCTCTCGCTGCTGTGTTTGTAAAAGTATATTCATATGTCGATAGTATATTGATTTCAAAATACCTAGGCACTGCTGAGCTCGGTTACTATGCAGTGGCTTACAAATTCACATACGCATTTCAATTTCTACCAATGGCATTCATTGCAGCGCTCTACCCAGGAATTAGTGCAAGCATTGACAAAGATGAATTTCGCGTCAATCAAATGATGGAAAAGGGGATGTGGTACATGGCCATCCTAGTGATTCCAATCTCGCTCGGCATCTGGGCGATTGCTCCTGAAGCCGTTTTGCTTGCAGGAGACAATTACGCCCCAGCTGCGCCAGTACTACAAATACTTATTTTCGCCCTCATCCCACTTTTCCTCGATTTTCCAATTGGATCCTTGCTCAATGCTGCAAACAGACAATCAACAAAAACTGCCATCATGGGTATCACAATGGTAATCAACGTAGTGCTCAATCTCTTTCTCATTCCAAGGATTGGTATTATTGGGGCTGCAATCGCAGCGCTTATCAGTTTCATTTTCCTTTTTTGTACAGGCTACTACTTCATCAACAAGATCATCCCAAGCTTTACCCATACACAATTCCTCAAAATTGTTGGTCCGATTGTTCTAAGTGGAATCCTTATGCTTGCAGCAACACTTTTGATCAAGCCTGTTGTTGGATGGATTGCAGTGATTCCAATTGCAGCAGTTGTGTATATGACAGCTCTCTGGATATTCGGTGCTGTGAAACGATCTGATCTGAATCTCATCAAAAAACTGATCAGTCGATAATATGGACGAAAATTCAAAACTTTTACTGATTACACCCGACTTCCCACCTCAAAGAGGGGGAGTTGCAACTTATCTTTCATCACTTGCGCGAGTCTTTTCGGGCAACATGACAGTGCTTGCAGACACACACCCAGACTGGCAATCTTTTGATCCAACTGAAGCGTATCCAATCTACCGCATGCCCTTGCTCTACAAGTTGCTCTGGCCAAAATGGTGGAAAGTTACCAGATACCTCAAAACAATCAGAAACGATTACGACACATTTCTCACAAGTCACGTTCTTCCATATGGCAGCGCCACAATGTTTGCTGGAGTCCCATATATCCTATTTGTTCATGGGATGGACATTCGCCTTGCAGGCAAAAGTGCAAGAAAGAGAAAGCTTGCAAAACAAGTCATGCAAAAAGCAAAAGTTGTAGTTGCAAACTCACAAGCTCTTGCAGACGAACTTGCTCGCGACTTTGGAGTAGGTGCGCTTGTGATTCATCCATGTGTCCCAGAAGTGATCGAGCAACCAGCTGTAGATGAATACAATGATCAAATAATGTTCTTGTCAGTAAGCAGACTAGTTGAGCGCAAAGGACACACAAGAGTTATCAATGCATTGGCTTCCCTGAAACGAAGCGGACGGATTCCACCATTCAAGTATCACATTGTAGGAACAGGACCAATGGAACAAACGCTCAGGAGCATGGTGCGCGAACTCGGGCTCGACAGCGTGGTTAAGTTTTACGGAGATGCTTCCCAAGCTCAGTTGCATGTGCTCTACTCAAGCTCAGATGTCTTCCTGCTTCCAGTCTCAGACGACCCAGTAGACAAAGAAGGTTTTGGTCTTGTCTTTTTAGAAGCAGCTCTTCACTCAACACCATCAATCACCTCAAACATTCCCGGCGTAGACGAGGCTGTGCTTCATGGCCAGACAGGTCTTCTTGTAAACCCAGATAATCCTGATGACCTTGCTCAACAAATATTGCTACTTGCAACAAACATTGAATACCGACACCAGCTTGGAGAAGCTGCACGTAAACGAACCATTGAAGAATTCACATGTCAGAAGCAATTTGAAAAACTCATTCCATATTTGTGAAGCTCTCTGTAATCATTCCAACCTATCAACATGCAAGCACGATTGTAGGCTGTGTTGATTCTTTGCTTTCACAAACCAGACAACCTGATGAAATTATTATTATCGACGATGGATCAACTGACAACACCCAAGCCGTACTCAAGCCCCACCTTGATAAAATTTCATATCACAAACAAGAAAACCAAGGTTCTCAAGCCGCCCGCATGAACGGATATGAAAAAGCTTCAGGTGATTTATTGATGTTTTGCGATGCTGATGTTGTTGCGCGCCCAGACATGCTAGAAAAGCTTGAAAACACCCTTAAAACGCATTCTCAGGCCTCCTATGCCTATCCGAGCTTCAAGTGGGGCTCTAAGTTATTCAGGTCTCAGAAATTCGATGCAAACGCACTCAAAGAAATGAATTACATTCATACTTCTGCATTGATACGTAAAGAACATTTTCCTGGTTTTGACCTTACGATTACTCGCTTTCAAGATTGGGATCTCTGGCTCACCATGCTTGACCAAGGGCACACAGGAGTATTTGTTGATGAAGTTTTATACACGGTCGTGCAAGACAAAAAACGACTCGGCATTTCCAACTGGCTTCCATCTTTTGCTTACAAGATTCCTTGGAGCCTGATTGGTTGGAAGCCTCAGCGGATAAAGAAATATCAGCAGGGAAGGGAAGTAATCAAAAACAAACACAAACTATGATCTCGATTGTCACAGTCAATTACAAAACAATCGACTACACACTCAAAATGCTTGAGTCTCTTTTTGAGTATCATGATAGTAATAGTGTTGAAGTGTTTGTTGTTGAAAACGGTTCCGGCGACGACCTCGATGAGCTCAAGGGACTTTATCCACGCGTCAATGTTATCGAATCAGAAGTTAATCTTGGATTTGCAGGCGGTTGCAATCTTGCAATCAAACAAGCAACAGGTGACTACGTTGTCCTCATTAATCCTGACATCATTTTTACAGGCAATACACTGACCCAGATGGAAGAGAGGATGGATGAAAATCCGGACGTAGGTATTGGTGGTGCTTCACTTAAAAATCTTGATGCAACGCAACAGGCCTGTGTCTGGTCCTTCCCAACACCAATTGACCAGCTCCTACTGCTCCTCAAGTGGAACCATATTTTTCCAAACCTGAAGCCATTTAGAAAATGGCTAATGAAAGATTTTGACTACACATGTTCAGCAGACGTTGATCAAGTCATGGGTGCATTTTTCTGCATTCGAAGAGAACTTATTGATCAGATTGGATTGCTTGATGACGGTTTCTTCATCTGGTACGAGGAAGTAGATTACTGCAAGCGTGCAGTAGACGCAGACTGGCGTGTTCGCTTCTTCTCAGATATTTTGGCAAAACATAAAAAGGGTAGCAGCTTTGACAGGGTCCCAACCTTGAAGAAACAAACAATGCTTAGAAAAAGCATTCGCCGATACATGAGAAAGCATCATGGTCCTCTTGTTGGGCTGTTCTTCTGGGTATTTGAGCCTGTCTTTTATGTCTTCAGCCTCATTGCTTCACTTATTAAGCCGATATGATCAAGCAATTCTTTGGAAAACAATTTGCATGTAGTCTGATCGCTATTGCGTGTCTAAACCTTGCAGCAATCATCGCATACTACTTTGGTTTTGATGTCTTTTTGATCTCAGTCATTGCTTTTGCTGCGTTTGGTGTCGCAATGGCAACCATTGAGTTTGGTATTGGTTTAGCGCTTCTTGAGTTGTTTTCTAATGCACATGGGCAACTGCTCAGTATTGAAATTGCAGGATTCTCTGTTTCTTTGCGAATGATTATTTTTGCAGCCGTAATGCTTGCATTTGTGTTGCAACTGATTCAGCGCAGACTCCAGATCAAACTCAATGACAAACGGCTTTTCATTTTCATTCCAATTGCAGTCGCGATATTAGTCGGTTTCATGTCTGGAGTGCTTCGTAACGGATTTTCAGCTGCATTCTCAGACGGTAATGCTTACCTCTATTTGCTTTACCTTCTTCCAATTCTTTCAGTACAGTGGACAAACGAAAAAAAGAAAATGCTACTCCAGATTCTAACGGCAGGTGCTGTTTGGAATATTCTTATATCCTTGCTAACGCTCTACATCTTTTCTCATTTTGGCGAGAATGTTATCTATTCAAGTTATGTATTTTTGCGCGATCTTCGGATTGCTGAAATTACGGATCTTGGCGGAGGATTTTACCGAGTCTTTCAACAGACTCAATTCTTCGTTGTCGCTCTTCTATTGCTCGTCTTATCTTTGATTGGAAAACAAAAAAAGATACCTCTCCTGATCTGGGGCCTATCAAGCGCAGCGCTAAGTGTTGTCCTACTAAGCCTCTCTCGTTCATTCTGGCTCGGTTTTGTTGCAGCGCTTGTTTCTCTTGCTGTCTTGCTCTTCATTACACTCAAACCAAAACTTCAGGTCATCACAAAAAACGTTTCTCGATTAATCGCCTTTACACTTCTAGGTGGACTGATCATTGTCGCAGTTACCATGTTTCCTGTTCCAAACCAGAATCTAAACGGATCAGACCTGGCTTCTGCATTCTCCAGGCGTGCAAGCGCAAGCGACGATGTGGCAATCTCAAGTCGCTGGAATCTACTTGAGCCAATGCTTGAAACCATCAAGACATATCCCATCGAGGGGGCCGGGTTTGGAACGGCTGTGACGTTTACAACAGACGACCCGCGAGCGCGTGAAATCAATCCTTCAGGAGAGTGGTCAGTAGTTGCAATGGAATGGGGTTGGCTGGAAATCTGGTTGAAAATGGGAGTCATTGCACCGATTGGTTTTGTATACTTGCTATTTATGCTCTGCAAACAACTTTTGGCAGAAAAATCTGAGCATCAATGGATAAGCTTTGGTCTTGTTTCTGGAATCGTTTTTCTTGCTGTCACGCATTTCTTCTCTCCATATCTCAATCATCCAATTGGTCTAGGATTCATTTTGTTCTGTATTCCTTTCATCCCGATAAACCAACCAAAAAAGGCTACGGTTGAAGCCTTTAATACAGTCGAAAAATTGAAATCACGTTCGGTGCCCGTTGTTGCATCTAAAACAAACTCATAGACGTGATCCAACAAAATCCTGATATCCATTCATGAAGGCCTCAGCCTTCATTTTTGGTTTCCCTTCAGGTTGAATCTCCAAAACAACAAGCGAACCTTCTCCACAGCCAACAATAAGCTGACTGTCAACATGGAATACAACACCATTCTCATGATCATCACCGCAAACGGTTGCCCTTATGATCTTGAGTCTAATCTCACTTCCATCATCACGCTTCCAAGTGCACCAAGCAGAAGGCCAAGGCAAATACGCTCTGACTTTTCGATGAATCACCTGCGCAGGCAGGTTCCAATCAATCAATCCGTCCTCTCGAGTTAGCAGTCGTGTCACAGAGACATCTTCATCGCCTTGATCAACAGGACTCACATCTCCGTTTGTATACGCATGCAAAGTTTGTGTAAGCAAGCTTGGGCCTTTCTCATGCACCTTGTGTGTAAGTGTCTCGTATGTTTCCTCATTGTCCAGATCAATCTCTTCAGTACCAAGAATTGGTCCTGTGTCCATACCAGCGTCTAAAACCATCACACTGACACCTGTTTTCTCGTCTCCTTCCAAAATAGACCACTGCATTGGAGATGGTCCACGGTATTTCGGTAGTAGGGAAGGATGAACATTAACACAGCCCATCTTCGGGAGATCAAGAACGTTCTGAGGAATGAGCTTCCCATATGCAACAACAACGAACACACCTGCATCCAAGCTTTTAAGTTCTTCACACACTTCCTCGCGCTTCAAGCTTTTTGGCTGAAGCACAGGAATATTCGAATCCTGAGCGAGGATTTTTACAGCAGGCGCCGTCATCTTGTTGCCTCTACCAGAAGGTTTATCTGGCTGACAAACAACAGCGACGACCTCTGTGTCTGGGTCGTCGATAAGTGCTTTCAAAAATGGAGTAGCAAATCCAGGTGTTCCAAAGAAAACTGTTTTCATATTACATGCGAGGCTGTGTGGTGTATTTTCTAACCTTATCAATAAACAAGATACCGTTAAGGTGATCAATCTCGTGCTGGAGTATAATACTGGACATGCCCTCAGCTTTAATAACAAGTTCTTCTCCATTGGCACCAAGCGCTTCGACCTCCACAGCTCGGGGTCGTTTCACAAGACCAAACACACCAGGCACGGATAAACACCCTTCCTCAGAAACAATTTTTCGAAACGATTTCTTTACAATCTTTGGGTTGATAAACACCTGATATTTATCTCCTGTTGATACTATAACAACTTGTTTGTGCACGCCGATCTGCGGTGCTGCTATACCAATACCATCTTCTAATTTCATTGTCTCTACGAGGTCTTGGATAAGATTCTGAATCTCTGAAGAAGACACATCATCAGGAACGACAAAATCCGACTTCTTTCGAAGCTCCTCGTTTGGATTTGTAATAACGGTTCGTTTTGTCATAGGTTCCAAAGAATCTCACAAAAGACCTTGTATGTCAATGATATAATGGTCTGGTAATTCTGTGAAGGAAGTTAAAAGATGTTGCGCAACTTCTCGGTCTGCGCGAACTTTGAGCAGAGGGGAGCCAGTTTTCGATGTTGACTCAGTAACAGTAGCATTCTCTACTGATTGCAGTTTCCTCATAAGTGTATGAATGGCGATGTCAGCCTTTCTTCCATTCTCTTCACGATTCTCAATCGTAATAACAGCAGTAAAGGGAGGAAGACTGTATCGCTGACGAATGAGCAACTCCTCTGAGAGAAGTCTGTTTGGATCAGCCAAATGCGTTGAAAAAAAATCTACATGTGATGTTTGAATCATGAAATCGGCTCGCATGGCAAGTGCAACACCCCTCCAAACACATACATTGTGCAAAGTCTTTTCCTTCGCATCTACTTTTGTAGAATACAAAGCAGTATCAGCATCAACAATCACAACAAGTCCAAAAGAAAACTGTGAAAACGGATCATGATCAGTTTCAAGAAAATAGTTCGTGCAAATAAGAATCTGAGCATCATGATTCCATGTTTTGTCTTTTGAAAACGTTCCAACAGTAACTCCAGGAAATCGTTTTTCCAAGAGCTTGGCTAGTCCTCCAACTCCCATGGCCAGATGTTTGAGTTCAGTATGTTTGCAATAGTGACACTGACGCGGAACAGGAGTTTCTATTTTGCAAGAACTACAGTACATCTTGCTCTCCAGTGCTTTGATTTGTCCGTTACATCCTCCGCAAACAACACGCTCACTACACGAGCGACAAACAAGTCCAGACGAAGCACCTTTTCGATTGAGCACAAACAAGACTCTCTGGCCAGATTCTAGCAGGTCTTGAACTCTTGATTCAGCTTGCGAAGATAGAAAACAACTTGAAATTTCTTGACGTTCAATGTTCATATCCACAAGCGCCACAGACTGACTCGTACTCCACTGCAATCGTCCAGACTCTGGAAAGCGGTGCATGTCTACAGCCCGTGGAAGGGGATCAAAGAAGTAAATGTTTGCCTGTGTACGCTCATGAAACTCCCAAAGTAATGAACGTGAGTCAAAACGAGGATTTCGATCGTGTTGACGATGATTTGGGTGAGAACTATTAAAAACAAAGTAGGAGGTTGTGCTCGCATTGACCATCAGAGCTGCAACTTTTGTGCCAATAACGAAAGAATTGTTCTTTTTGCGCAGCTGAGAATACCTCCGATATCGTTCGTTATTCGTCTCTTCTCCAGTAATCACGATTGGCTTAAATGACCCTAGATACTGCTCAAGAAGTCGTGCATCTCGAACTGTTGGGACAATCACACAGACACCATTATCCTGATGGGTCAGGTACGCCGCTAGCAAAACAGCCATGCGTCGTAGGTCAGGAATCTGAACAATGCACTCCCGCTGGTTAATGAGGCGCTTTACAAGACGGGTCAGAATCTCAGCTTCACTTTTTGGAAGAGTAACTGATTGTTCAGAAGCAGAAACAATATCTTTCACAGAGGCTTCTCGTTTTGGCGGAACCGGTATTGCCACATGCAAAAGCGAGGAAACAGACTGTGCTAATTGATTTGCAATAAATTCAAAAAAAGAGAGTTCAACCTCCCTTAACGAAAATGTGTTGTTGACCTCCAGGAGCGACTGTAGTTTGATCCCACGCTCGGGTTTCTCCTTGACACGCCGCACAAATCCCCAAACCTCCTTACCTCGTAGCCGAGCCTTCACCATAGAACCTCGCTGGGCAACGAGTTCATCTGGGATTTTGTAATCAAACGATTTCATCCTGCGGGGCATGCGTTGTAATGGATAAACTTCTGCAATCATAGATGAAACTGTGCTACTAAATATCCAACTCCAAACGGCGCCTCATAAGATAAAAGCTCGGGTCTGAGCTGTTGTTTTTCCAAGACACCAAACAGAATAACAAGCTGCTCATACACACAAGCTTTTGCGTTCATCCGCACAGATTCCTCTACATGTAGCAGTGTTGAGCGCGAAAGGTCCTTTACAGCCCTTACAATCTCATTGTCAAACGTTTTTGCGTCTGGATGAAATCCTCCAGGTGCATCAGAAATGTGACAATGTGCAAGATCACCAGAAGCAATAACAGCAATACGTTTGTTTGTGTGAGCAAAAATGTCCTTAAGCATTACTCCAAAAGCAAGATGTTCCTTTACTGACAACCCGCTGTACGAGATAGGTACTACATAAACACCCTCAAGTTTTGAAGCCAGAAGCTCCAAAGGCACACCTGAACCAAAGTTGAGTTTCTGAGACGAATCAAGGGTTATTGGAACTCCAGTGTCTCTTCCTTGTTTTCTGATTGCAGCAATCAACTCTTTATCGGGTTTGAATTCCCTTGCTGTTGAAAGATCACCAAACTCTGAAAAGTCTGTTTGAAAAACATCACTTAAATTGATTGAAAACGCCTCATTGTGTTGCGTTTCATGTGATGAGATAAGCACAATTGTGTCTGGATTTGAAACATACAAATCTTCTGCAATTGTTTTGATGGCATCCAAAGTCTTTTTCAATTTGGTTTGGTTATCCTTCCCAATAGTCGTCAGCAGAAGAGGGGAATGAGGAACAACACCAGAGAAAACAATCATGTTAAAACGTGGTTACGCTAATATCTTCGCTCTCCTCTTGGACTGAGAGTGGATCTGACAACGGATGTAGCAGCACTGATCGTTCGTTGGTCCAAACCACCTGATCAAATGACCAACCATACGTTGCAAACGTCTCTTCATCTGTAATGTGGTGTCGGTTTCCGTCAGCAATAACAAAGACATCAGGAGAGCCAGTTGCTGCAACAAGACTTCCATCTGCAAAAACAATAGCGTCTCCTGTCTCGTAAGAATCTAGATCACTATCCTTAACCTGAACAATCGTCAGGTTGCCAAAACGGTTCTGTAAGATCTCTCTTGAGTGAATAGGATACTTCACACCATTCTCTGCATAAAACACCCCACCGGTCGCCATGCTTTGCAAAAGTGTTCCTTGCGGATATACAGAGTCTGTTGTAATTGGTTCTCCTTCTTCATAAACAAGCAGATCATCCCATGTCACATCAACGATCTCATCAGGGGAATACCCAATCGCACGGAAAGCCTCCTGAGAAGTAAACCCTCTTCGTTCATCATCGACAATGAGGTACACCGCGCCAGTTGGTGAGCGCAAAAGAGAATAGTTTGGAAAACTAATAGGATCACCCTCCAGATACTTTTCTATCTCCGTTGTCGATGTTGGAATAACAAGATTTGCATTGAATCGACTGTAGAAAGCTGCCTGAGAAGTAATAGCTCGCCTGTACCCATGTTGGATGAGCCAGATTCCACCACTTGTTGTGTCTTGTAGCAATGACCCGTTCAAGAATGTGCGAGTGAACCAATCGTTCCAGATCGTAACAAAGTTTTCATTGCCATGAAGATGCGGTGTGTACGTATAAAGCGATGAGGTTGCATAGTTCACAGGAACAACAGTGGTCCCATCAATCTCAATCTCGATACCAGGCCCAACCCCCGTCTCAGTGTAACCTCGGCTAATCAAATCTGTCAGATACGATTCACGGATTCTTGCCGCAGCGTAATGAACCTGATTGGCAAACCCCTTGAACTTTTGAATACGAGGATCATCCATAGAACAATCATCACAAACCGCATATCCCATTGCCCAAGCAAGCTGCTTCTCAGTAGGACTGTCATCTTCCACAAGACTCTGCTCACGCTGAAGCAGCACAAGCAAAAACTGAGAACTAATCCCATACTCCTGAGCAGCATTCCAAATAATCTCAGCCGCACTCCGAGTAACACCATCCAAATCCTCATCAGAATACTCAGCAAGATACCCTCGCTCCAAAAACTGCTGCACCTCACTCAAGCTCATATCAGACTCATCAAGCATCTCCTCATCAGAAATCAAATAATGAGGATTAAAGGTGACATCCTCATTTGCAAAAGCTTGAAGTCCTGGTGCAAAGGAACCAAAGACGATTGTGAGTAAAAGAAGCCCCATTGAGAGCTTTTTCATAGGTCTAAAGTATACCTCAGGCGAAGTGTTCGGACAACAAAAAACAGGGAAAACCCTGCTTTTTTGTTTACTTAATCACTTTAGCTTTTCGCTCTGTAAATGTGATCTCATCCTTCTTTGCTCCGATTGCAATTGTCGATCCTTCATGCAGCTCTCCTCTCACGATCTTCATTGCTAAAGGATCAAGAATCAGTGTTTGAATAACTCGCTTGAGCGGTCTTGCTCCAAAGCTCGGGTCATAGCCCTTATCAGCAAGTATCTGTTTTGCAGCAGGGCTAACCGTAAGTTTCAAATCACGATCTTCCTTAAGTCTGTCCGATACTCTTTCAATCTGAAGTTCAACAATTTCTGCAATATCATCTCGTGAGAGTGCGTGGAACACAACGATGTCATCCACTCGGTTAAGGAACTCTGGTCTAAAGTGGTCTTTAAGCATGCCTCGCACCTGATCTTCGGTTCCGTCGTTATTCACCTCCTCATCTGAGGCAAATCCCATTGAAGCCATTTTTGTGTCAGAGCTTAAAATCATGTCAGAACCGATGTTACTTGTCATGATAATCACTGTATTCTTAAAGTTCACCTTGCGCCCCTTGGCATCAGTAAGATGTCCATCATCAAGAATTTGTAACAGTACGTTAAACGTATCAGGATGAGCCTTTTCAATCTCATCAAAGAGGAGAACAGAGTAAGGCTTGCGTCGAACGATTTCAGTAAGCTGTCCACCCTCGTCATATCCAACATATCCAGGAGGGGATCCAATCATCTTTGAAATCGCATGCTTTTCCATGTACTCAGACATATCAAGACGCACCAATGCAGACTCATCATCAAACATGAACTCCGCAAGTGAGCGTGCAAGTTCGGTTTTACCTACACCTGTTGGACCTAGGAACATGAATGATCCGATCGGCCTGTTCTTCTCACCAATACCAGCGCGCGATCGTCTAAGGGCATTTGAGATAGAAGTAATTGCTTCTTCTTGTCCCACTACACGCATTGCAAGATTGTCTTCCATGCACGCCAGCTTGTCCATCTCAGACTCCAGCATTTTTTGCACAGGAATATGTGTCCATCTAGATACAACATTTGCAATATCCTCTTCATGGATGACTTCTTTAAGAAGACCCCGCTCTTTCTGAAGTTCAACAAGTTCTTCCTGAGCACCAAACAAAGACTGCTCTTTTGCAGGAATGCGTGCATAACGAATCTCAGCAACCTTCTCAAGGTCTCCTCGACGCTCCTGAGCATCTGCCTGAGCACGAAGTTTTTCAATGTCAGAATTCAACTCTTGAATCCTGGTGATCTTTCCCTTTTCATTCTGCCAACGCCCCTCAAGAGCAGAAGTCTTCTCACGCAAATCTGCGATCTGTAGTTCAATTTCTTTTAATCGTCCTTTTGAATGTTTATCATCTTCCTTTTCAAGCGCCTTTTGTTCGATTTCAAAACGCATCAATTCACGCTTGAGAAGATCAAGCTCTTCTGGCATTGAATCAATCTGCATACGAAGAGCTGCTCCAGCCTCATCAATAAGATCAACTGCCTTGTCCGGCAGATTTCGATCTGTAATGTATCGGTGTGAAAGCTCAGCAGCAGAAACGATTGCAGGGTCTGAGATCCGCACACCGTGATGCACTTCGTACTTCTCCTTGATTCCACGAAGGATTGCAATCGTGTCAGCCACACTTGGCTCTTCTACAATCACAGGCTGAAACCTACGCTCAAGCGCTGGATCCTTTTCAATGTACTTTTGATATTCTTTCAAAGTTGTTGCACCAATCGCACGCAGCTTTCCACGCGCAAGCGCAGGCTTGAGCATATTCGAAGCATCAAGTGATCCACCTTCAGTCGTACCTGTACCAACCAAAGTATGCAGCTCATCAATAAACATGATCATCTTTCCATTTGACTCTTCAATCTCCTTGATCACAGCCTTCAGGCGGTCTTCAAACTCACCACGGTACTTCGTCCCAGCAACCATTGACCCGATATCTAGCGAGATCACAGACTTGTCTACAAGAGACTCAGGAACATCGCCAGAAGCAATGCGCTGCGCAAGGCCCTCTACAACAGCCGTCTTTCCAACTCCAGCCTCACCGATAAGTACTGGGTTATTTTTTGTGCGCCTAGAGATAACTTGCATAACACGACGGATCTCAGCGTCACGCCCAATGATTGGATCAAGCTCTCCATTTCGTGCGGCTTCTGTCAGATCAAAACCATATTTCTCAAGTGCTTGGTAACGAGCTTCAGGTTCTGGAGAATCAACACGCTGATTACCTCTGATCTCTTTTAGAGCACCCATCACGCTCTCCTCAGTAATCTCGTAGCCAAGAAGCAGACGGTTAATCGCCTTGTTTGTAAGAAGCCCAAGAAGAAGAAGCTCAGTCGAAATAAACTCATCACCAAAAGCCTTTGCTTTCTTGTGAGCGCTAGTGAGCACAGAAGCCATCTGTTGGCTCAAAAACATTTGTGCAACACCACCTGCAGATTGAACCTTCCCGGTTGAGGGGAGGGAATCAAGAATGGTATCAACCTCTCCACGAAGTTCACGACGCTTTGGTGAAATCTTATCAATCACAGCCCCAACCACACCGTCGTCTTGAGAAAGAAGTGAAGCTAAGAGATGGATCGGCTCAAGAGCCTGTTGGCCATGTTCTTGAGCAATACTATGAGCGCTTTGAAGCGCTTCCTGGGATTTATGTGTGAAATTGTTTGGCATCATAAAAAATCATATTTAGCACTCTCTAGTATAGAGTGCTAATCCGACTCTGTCAACATCAACTCTGTGGTTTTTCCACAAAATTTGGTAAAATCATGCATGATCAATGCTTTCAAAATTATGCACCACAGTGTACTCGGAGTAAAAATTGACGATTTCTCAGAAAGTCAGGTTTTGGATATGATCAGATCCTGGTTCATGTTAGGGGAAACCAGGATCATTGTGACACCAAACGCCGAGTTCCTTCTGCAGTCAAAAAAAGACCCAGCATTCAAGCAGAGGCTCAATCAGGCTGATCTAGCTGTTGCTGACAGCGTCTCGATTCGCTACGCCACAGCCGCGCTCACAGACGGACGTTTATCACACAGAATCACAGGCGTTGATCTTGTGCAAAAGATAGCTGATGTATGCGACAGAACCTCGAACAAAATACTCCTAATCGGAGGAGCTCCTCATGCAGCTGAAAAAGCCGCTGCAATGCTCAAAGATCGCTACCCTGGACTCAAGATCATTGCATCAAACCCCGGGCACATAGAGTACGATGGAAAGCAGCTCACCATGCCCATTGTTGTCCAAGACCTCCTTGAATCAGAACTGCCAGACGTCATTGCAGTAGCGCTGGGGCAGGGGAAACAAGAAGCATTCATGGATGCAGTTAAGCGAGGTGGCTATGGAGTGAAACTCATGATTGGCATCGGTGGCGCGCTCGACATGATCTCGGGTCAGAAAAAGCGTGCACCAAAATGGATGCGCAGACTCGGTCTTGAATGGCTTTGGCGCGTCCTACTCGAACCAAAAAGAATCAAACGAATCATGAATGCATCGATCGTATTTCCATGCATTGTCTGTATAGAAACAATTAAGCAAAGGAGGTTTATAAAGGCGTTCAAAAACGTTTTCCCAGAAGTAATAAGCCAACTACGAGGATTATGAAAGTAAAAACACGAATGGCTCCATCACCAACTGGTTACCTCCACGTTGGTTCGCTCAGAACAGCTTTGTATAGTTATCTATTTGCAAAAAAGCACAATGGAACGTTTTTGCTTCGCGTCGAAGACACAGACCGCACGCGTTTTGTAGAAGGTGCAATGGAATCACTGCTCACCATCTTCGATGCCGTCAACCTTCCATATGATGAAGGTCCAGTGCTCGTAGACGGAGAAATAAAAGACAAGGGAGAAAATGGTCCATACATCCAATCACAACGAACAGAAATCTACACAGAGCACGCTAAGAAACTTCTTGATTCTGGACATGCTTATCATTGTTTCTGCACCAAAGAACGACTTGATGAAGTAAGGAAACGACAGCAAGCCGCAAAACTACCAACCAAGTATGATCGAACATGTCTCAAGCTCTCAGAAGAACAGGTAAAACAAAAGCTTGAAGCAGGCGAGGAACAGGTTGTTCGATTAAAGATTCCTGAAGGAGAGACTGTCTTTGAAGATGCTGTGCGTGGGGCGATCAAGATCTCAAACAACGAAATCGACGACCAAGTACTCATGAAATCCGATGGTTTCCCAACATATCATCTTGCAGTCGTTGTTGATGATCACTTTATGGGGGTGACACACATTATTCGTGGAGAAGAGTGGATCTCATCAGTGCCAAAGCATGTCATTCTTTACAAAGCGTTTGATTTTACAATGCCGGTCTATGCTCATCTGCCTCTCATCTTGAACCCAGACAAATCAAAACTTTCAAAGCGCCAAGGAGATGTTGCGGTAGAAGATTATCTAAACAAGGGATACCTTCCAGAAGCTCTGCTCAACTTTGTGGCACTACTTGGCTTCAACCCGTCTGGTGACCAAGAAATCTACACAATGGAAGAACTCATCAATGGATTTGATCTATCAAAGATCAACAAAAGCGGTGCCGTCTTTGATGTTACTAAGCTTGACTGGATGAATGGTCAGTACATAAAAGAAGCAGACAACGCCAGACTCGCACAAATGTTAAAAGAGAAGGGGATTCAAACCCCAGATGAAAAGCTCCTCAAGGTAATAGAGATTGAAAAGCAACGACTGGCTAAAGTTTTCGATCTCCTCGATAAGATGAAGATGTACGAGGAAGATCCATCATACGAAGACGAGCTCTTGGTGTGGAAGAAAAGCGATGCTGCTGATGCTCTCACACAGCTTAAGGGTATTTTAGAGCTTCTAGAAAAGACTTCTGAGGACACATTTGAAACTGTCGAATTGATTGAGACAGGCATTAAGGAGTATATTACTAGTAGCGAACTGCAAAACGGAAACGTGCTCTGGCCGCTTCGTGTAGCACTTTCTGGCTCAAAACAATCACCAAGCCCCTTTGAACTTCTCTGGATACTTGGAAAGGACGAGTCACTAAAGCGAATTCAATCAGCAATAAACTCTCTCTAATGTCTAAAAAGCTTGTCATCCTTTTTCTCATTCTTGCTTGCTCTATGCAGCTTAGTGGTGGCGTTGTGTTTGCAGAAGACGTTTCAGATGAAATCAACCAGCTCAACGACAACATCAACTCAAAACGTGACAGCATCAACCAACTCAACCGACAGATCAGTATTTACGAGCAGCAGATCAATGAGAAACAAGGCGAAGAAGTAAGTCTTGCTGTTGAAATCGATCTTCTAGAAAATAGAGCTGCAAAAACTTCACTCGACATAGAAGTAACAAACGAAGAAATCGATCTTGTTAATGCAGAAATCAGCATCCTCTCATCAGAAATCGCTCAGCTTCAAACACAGCTTGAAAAAGAACAAGGAATGATTGCGGATGTTCTTCAAAAAATTCAAGTATTAGACAATGACCTTCCACTCCAAACACTCCTGGGAACAGACTCCATTGCGGAACTTTTTGACGAGATTGAACGACTACAGACTGTTACAAACGATCTAAGCACAGCTGTTGATAGTGCAAAAACAGCGAGAATTGATCTTCTGGAGAATAAACAGATTGAGCAAGAAAAACGAGATCGACTACTCACCCTGGAAGAAGATCTACAAAACGAGAAAAATCTACTTGAACAAGAAATTGCTTCAAAGGAAATCCTTGTTCAAGAGGTGCAGGATTCAGAGGCTGAGTTTAAAAATCTTTTGAATCAACTTGAAGAAGAAGAAACATTCATCAACCAACAAATTTCACTTCTTCAAGCAGAGATTGAAGGAAAGCTAAACGCAAACGATGAAGTAGGGGATAGCTCAATCCTTTCCTGGCCAATCAACCCAACTATCCGAGGTATATCTGCCTACTTTCATGATCCAACTTATCCATACAGACATCTGTTTGAACACTCAGGAATTGACCTTCCAGCACCAACCGGCACCACGATAGAATGTGCAGCGCCTGGATATGTTGCCTGGGCTCGCACAGGAAGGCTCTATGGTAACTATGTTATGGTCATCCACACCAATGGTGTAGCAACGCTTTACGCCCACATGTCCAGAATAGATGTGACCTCAGGCGAATTCGTTACTCGAGGACAATCTATCGGTGCTATTGGAAGTACAGGGCTTAGTACAGGCCCTCACCTTCACTTTGAAGTAAGAAAAAATGGTATTCCAACCAATCCATTGAATAACCTGATGTCGTACTAATATGCTCGAATTCATATTAAAATTTTTTGGCTGGGTTTTCGTGGCAGTACCTGTTGTTGCTTTCCTCAGCATATCCATCTGGATCTTAAAAGGAACAGCAGGGGACGACCCCTTCATAATGTCACTTATAGCACTAGGTTTCACGATGTTCATCATTGGTGCTGTACTTCTTTTGCTTGTATACCTCACAGGACTTTTTGAACCTTCAACAACCCTAGCCCTGCTCATGGGGTAGGGGATAAACAACAAGAGAGCACAAGCTCTTTTTTTGTTTCCTTGCTTTCTGCCCAACCACCCTGCGTGCTCCTCTTTACACTTCAAGACAACAACCATGAAAATATCAGAATCAATATTTTCAGACACTTCAACAGGGAAGAGTGATAATTACACTTGAATATAGTTTGTGTCGCACAATATATCTTATGCGACATAGCATGCATTCAATATACATACATTCATTCAGATCATCATATACTGTATGTATAAATCACTCTCTAATACACTCTTACACATAGTATAGCTGCCAAGACTTCATTAGCCACCAAAGTATATTTCAGCCCACAATCACAGTTCAAAATTGCTCTCTAACGTTTTTGCATGACCCAATGTACCTTTCTATATAAAACTACTTTCTCATAAATTTCCAGTTTGAATTCACAGGTATCCCAGTACCCCCAAAAACAACACAGCGCAATTTTAAAATGAGCACTTTTGCTCATTTTGCTCTTCCCCGCTCTAAACTCCTATTACCTACTCAAACTTGTTTTACGACACAAGCTACTTATAGTACACATGCTCTCCAAACCTAAGATCAATATACTCAAGATCCTCTGTTCCCTTTTCAAGAGACGATAGAAGTGATTGCAACCTCGCAGATTGCTCCCCAATACCTTCTGTTGGATCAAACAATATCGAGTACCCCTGCTTTGTTTCAACGCTCACCCACTTCCCTGCCAATCGATCAAAAATCGTCTGATCAAAATCGATTTTATGCGATGTGAGATGTTCGTGGAAAGAAAACACACCATCGATCTCTTCATCAGTTAAAACACGATCACCAATTGCAACATTGATTTCATTTCTATCAGTAAATATTGGTAAGTCCCCTATCAGACCACCATCATCGCCACCTGACTGTATAACTGAAGTCTCTTCCTGTGAAAGCTGTCGCACCAAAACACCTTCAAGATCAGCAACAAAATATACATCCCCAACCACCCACAAAAGATTCGCTGTTCGCTCAGTTATTGCTAAATGAAGGTCATTCCCAGACGATGAGACAGAAACATCCGCGAATGTGAATCGAGTCGAAATCGATTCTGAGAGCTCGCCCGTTTTGAAAAGAAACATGTTTGATTTACTCCAAAACAGCCAAGCCGAATCATTCAGATAATCAGCAATGATCGGTTCAAGCTCAATCGGATCAATATGCTCAAGCCCCGTAATGGTGATGTTGTCAATTTCAAATCTCTGACTTCCAAGCAAGAAAAGCATCCCCACAATAACAAAAACAAGACACCCTGTAGCAGCAAGTAAGGGTTTAAGTGGAAGTTTGCGCTTGGTTTGGAAGTAAGGGTTCTTTTGCTTCTGGTTCTTTTCGTGATACTTCTTCTTTGCAGCGTGTTTAAAGTGATTACGTTTGCTCATCTTGTGAGATTCCTGAAGTTGTTATTCGTGGAATAAGTGGATTAATTCGCGTCACGACCTCATAAGGGATTGTACCGGTATTCTTTGCCAAAGTATCTGCACTGATGATGTGACGTCCTGTTCTGCCGAGCAAAATCACTTCATCTTCTTTTTCAAGCTTGGGGACAGATGAGACATCGATCATGCACATATTCATACAAACCCTGCCTATAATTTTACACCTATAGCCTTTAACAAGCACCTCGCCCACAGATGACATACCTCGGTCATACCCATCCCAATAACCGACCGGAATAATTGCAATACGTCCCGAACGCTTCATCACCTCTGACAGACCATAACCCACAGGTAATCCCATTGGTACTGTTTTGATTTGAGCGATTCTTGTTTTCCATGTGAGAGCAGGCCTGAGATCACAACGAATATGTTTTGCGCGCAGCGTGTCGCTTATGATCTCAGATGACCAAATGCCATACATTGAAATTCCTCCTCTCACAAGCGTGCCGTGCGTATCAGGATAAAGAAGTATTGCTGCTGAGCAAGCGCAATGAATGTGCTCTGGTTTGAAACCTGCATCAACAACACTTTGAACACCAGACTGAAACTTACCAAACTGCATGGTTGCAAACTGAGGGTTTGCTGAGTCTTCAATATTAGCAAAATGAGTTGATACACCAGCCACATTCACATGCGGTGAACGCTTAAGCTCCATTAAGAGATCAGAAACATCGTCGGGCATTACTCCTTGCCTATGAGTTCCGGTTTCGAGCTTAATATGCACATGGATTGGTTTTGCCCGCTTTTGAGCAACCGATTCAGCATGCCGAATCCCCTCTTTGTCGTAAAGAGTGAGATGAATTGAATGCTCAATTGCATCAAGGTATCGATCAAAAAGAGTGTAGCCAAGCACGATAATAAGCGCTGATGGAAAGTCTTTTCTGAGCGTCAGGGCTTCATCAATGTTATCAACCGCAAAAGCATCCACTCCAGATCTGCCAGCAATACGAGCGACTTCTAATAGTCCATGTCCATAAGCATTCGACTTCAAGACAGCACAAAAACGCGCATTTCCCTCCAGCATTGAACGCAACGTCTCAATGTTATGGGTAATTGCGCGTTCATTAATTTCAACCCAAGTTCTGTATTTTTGCATGTTAACTGCTTACAGATATACAATTACAGTTTCTTTGACTTCACCATCGGAATGTAAGCCTGATTCTTGCTCATCCATTCAATAAGTGATTGTTCAAGATCATACTGATCATGCCCAAGTACGATCACATCTGGTTTTGTCTTTTCCAAGATTCCAAACGTGCCCAATTCTTCATCGCACAAAACAGCCTCATCCACTACACTAAGATTTTCTACTGCCTTTCGCCTACGATCTTGATTGAGCATCGGCGTCTTGTCTTTGATTGCGCGCACGTGACTGTCCAAAGCAACACCAACAATCAGATAATCTCCTCGTGTCTTTGCTGATCTAAGCAAGAACTTATGTCCTTGATGCAACTGATCAAACGTTCCGAAAACCAGGACTCTACGAGTCATATTAGTCGTCCTGAGACTCAGGTCGCAGCGTTGGGAATGCAATAACTTCCTTGATATTCTTAGCGCCTGTAAGAAGCATGATCATTCGATCAACACCAATACCAAGCCCACATGCCGGTGGCATACCATGCTTAATCGCCTCAAGGTAATCAAAGTCTGTTTGGTGAGCCTCATCAAAGCCGGCATTTTCTCGATCTTTTTCCTCAACGAAACGCTGTTCAAGATCCACAGGATCATTAAGCTCTGAATAATTGTTCCCCATTTCACTTCCCAAAGCGAAAGCCTCAAAGCGCTCTGTAAAACGAGGGTCTTCTGATCTTTTCGCTAGAGGTGAAACTTCTACAGGATAATCATAGACTGTCGTAGGCTGCACGAGCTTCTCCTCCACCAGTTCCTCAAACGCAAGCGCCATAAGTCCGCCTGTTGTTGTCGTCTTGTCGATGTCCTCATGAAACTTCTTATCAAGAACATCTCTTAGAGTCTTTCGAGCAAGCTCTAGGTCATCCCAAGTTGAAGCTGCTAAGCCACCAATTTCTTCAACAGCATCGATAAGCCTTATACGCTTCCAAGGTCGTTTAAGCTCAATCACGACATCTCCATGGTTGATCGAGGTTGATCCACTTGCAGCCAAAGATGCATTTTCAAACAACTCTTCAAACAAGTCCATTCCGTACTCATAGTTCTCGTAAGCCACCTGTGCTTCAAACATTGTGAATTCAGGATTATGATCTTTATCAATTCCCTCATTCCTAAATACCTTGGTGATCTCATAAACCTTTTCAAATCCACCAACAAGCAATCGTTTCAAGTACATCTCATCTGAAATACGAAGATAAAAATCAGCATCAAGCGCATTGTGATGAGTAACAAATGGTCTTGCAAATCCCCCACCGTACACAGGCTGCAAGGTTGGGGTTTCGACTTCAATGAAACCTTTTTCATCAAGAAGCTTTCGCATGGATGCAATAATTCTTGTTCTTGCCAACATCTTTTCTTTCACCTCAGCATTCATGATCAGATCAAGGTAACGCTTTCTAAAACGCGTTTCAACATCACTGATACCATGCCATTTTTCTGGAAGTGGCAAAATCGTTTTTGATGCAATCGAATAACTAAGCACAAGCAGCGACCTCTCGCCTTTTTTTGTAATAAACGTATTTCCAGTAACATTCAAAAAATCACCAACATCAACAAAATCATGAAATTGCTTATAGGTTTCTTCACCAATATCATCTTTTTTCAAGGCAAGTTGTACAGTCCCGGTCTCATCTTGAAGCTGCAAAAAACTGAGTCCTCCATGCTTTCGCAATAGACGAACTCGGCCAACAAGCGACACTTCACCGCTTGATTCAACAAGTTTGTCAAAATCACCAATAAACTCACTAACCTTGTGAGTTCTGGTAACACTTGATGGGTATGGATTAATGCCAGCCTCACGGATTTTCTCAAGACGGGCTAATCGGTCTTTTTCTTCATTCATCATAGTAAAAAAATACAGCAAATATGCCATATTTTAACGATTCCTAGTTCAATTGTCAAAGCCTATTCAATCTTCAAGATCTTATACTGAATCTCACCCGATGGAGTCTCTACTGTTACCTCATCTCCTTCTCTTGCACCTTGAAACGCGGTTCCAATTGGTGATTCATTACTGATCTTTCCACCAATTGGATCAGCCTCTGTTGAACCAACCATTGAATAGGTCTTTTCGACCCCGTTTGCTTCCACAACAAAGGTTGCTCCAAGAGAAATCACATCATTTCCACTAGACTGTTCAACCAACACAGCATCCATGATCATGCTTTCAAGTTGCATGATACGCGACTCATTCAAGCCCTGACGCTCCTTAGCATCTTGATATTCAAAATTCTCAGAAAGATCTCCAAGCTCCTTTGCTTGCGAAATATCCTCTGCGATCTGTTTTCGATCTTCAACTCTTCGTCTTTTAATCTCAATCTTGAGATCTTCAAGGCCTTCTTTAGAAATGTAGGTTGGCATAATGAAATAAAGGTCACTCGTGGTTAATCCACGAGTGGTTATAAAACTCTAAGCGACTTTTCTCTTACTGTCAAGCACCAGTATCTATTCTAGCTGACTGCTCGCCAAAAAGAAACCACCATTCAAGAATTTGTCTTGCAAGAGGCACAGCAGCATCATTGCTTTCCCCACCCTCCTCTACAAGCACAACTATGGCAAGTGACGGATCCTCATAAGGAGCAAAACCTGTGAACCACGAATGATAAGGTCGGTCTCCAGGTGTTTGTGCAGTACCAGTCTTCCCTGCAACAGTCTCTGATAATGTTGAAAGTGATAAAGCGCTTCCTTGCGTTACGGTTTGGCGCATGCCTTGCCGAACAACCATCATTGAATAATCATCAAGATCTTCAATTGGTGTGAGCTCACCCTTTGATAGATCAAACGAACCATGCCCATCAACAGCTTCAACAAGATACGGTTCAAAAATGTATCCACCATTTGCAATCACAGCAGTAGCAACAGCCATCTGAAGTGGTGTTGTAAGAAAATCACCTTGTCCAATGGCCAGATGATAAGTATCACCAACATACCATCTCTCTCCTTTCACCTCCTCTTTCCATTCCTTTGTTGGTAAAAAACCGTCGTTCTCTCCAGGGATATCAATCCCTGTTTTTGAACCAAACCCAAAACGAGAAGCATAGTCATTAATACGTGCCACACCAAGGCCTGTCACAGTATCGAATCCCCCACCAATAATATAAAAGTACGTGTTCACCGAATCTGATATCGCCTTTCTTACATCAGTAACCCCATGCCCACCGGCCCTCCAGTCAGGAAAAAACCAACTGCTTATTTGCAGGCCTCCAGTCGACAAGAATGAGGTGTGTTCACCCACCACTCCTTCAGCAAGCGCAGCATAGGCCACAAACGGTTTAAATGTGGATCCTGAAGGATACTCACCGGCTATTGCTCTTGGGAAAAGCGGCTGATCCTCATCCTCTAGAAGCTGAGTATAAGTCTCCTGCTCAATTCCACCAGTAAATAAATTAGAATCGTACGCCGGCAAACTCACCAACGCTCTCACAGCTCCAGTTTGCGGATCAATGGCCACAACAGAACCTTTTGTGGCTCCTGTGACATTAAGCGTATCTTGCAGAGACTGCTCGATAAATTTTTGAAAACTCAAATCAATACCCAATGAGATATCTGCACCAGAAACAGAATCCGTCTTCGAATGTATGGATTGCCTTATTCCGCTTGCATTAACCTCATAAACAATTTTTCCAGGCTTACCGCGTAGCAAGGATTCAAAAGATTGTTCTATGCCAATTTTCCCAATCTCATCAATTAGCCGATACTCCTCGTTTGCATCAAGCTCATTCGCACTAATTAATCCGGTGTACCCAAGAATGTGAGACATCGATTGTGATGAAAGGTCGTAAACACGTTTTGTACCTGTGTGAAGGTCAAAGCCAGGAATATCAACGACTTCAATAGCAAGCCTCATTGCAAGCTCATAGGGAACATGTTCCTTGATTGGAATCGGCTCGTACAATCTAGATGAGTATTCAGAAATAAGCAGGTCGATATCTGTTGGTTGCAAACCTGAAAGATTGGCAACACGTTTGATGGCTTGAGCACGCTCTTCACCATCATCCGGAATGTCAGCAATGGTCATCGTAACAGTGAATGACGGATCGTTTGTTGCCAGCAACTCACCCCAACGATCTAATACCTCTCCCCTTCCCGGGAGCAAATATTCTACTCGTTGCCGGTTATTCTCAGCGAGCGCCGCAAATGAATCACCTCGCATGATTTGCAAGTACGCAGATCTAAGAATAAACATTCCAAAAAGCAGTATAAGCAAAACCGAAAACATCTTCACACGCGATCGCAGAAACGTTGGGCCTAAATAGGTTATTCTTGATCCATAACTAGAATCAAAGGAGTCTAAATGATCAACGAACGTTGAATGTGATTTATCAAAAACCGATCCAACAGACTGATCATCTTGGAGAACAAAAATCCTGGATTGTTTTTTTCGTTTAAAAATCATGACCTTGGGAATGCTTTCTCAGGACGAATATTAATAGCATTTAACACCCACTCAGAAATCGGATAGATGAAAAACAAAGATGCACCAGCCAGCACGACTCTCCATACAAAGAACTCAAAGAGTCCAAGTAGTGAAACTGCTGGAGTTCCAACCAGCGTTACAAAAAGATAGATAATAAGTTCAATCGAAGATATTCCAACAAGAGTTGTTACCGTTGTTGCCATAACTCCGTAAAAAGATCTATTTGAAAACAAAGATTTAAACGCTGTAACAACGATAATAGCACCTCCGATATAGGCCAATACATTAAATGGCACGACTGAAAGACCATAAAAATCCATGAAAAAGCCTTCAAGAACAAACCACCAACCAATGGCAATCAAACCAAAGCGTTGAACTAAATACACTGACAATGTGATTACGAGCGGAAAAAAAGCAAATGGCTCAGGGAGCGATACAACTAAGCTGGTTTCAATTAAATAGACAACGAGAAACGAAGTCAAAATGACAATCATTCTCATCATAATGTCTCGTCCTTAATTACAAAAACAAGAGTGTGGCGCCTCGAGTCTGTCATTGGCTCAACCACAGCTTGTTTGAACGGATTTTGAGGCTCCGACTGAATAGCATTCACAATACCTACAAGCAACCCCCCAGGAATCCCCTCCTCAAGCCCTGATGTCACTACAAGGTCGTTAACCTCGATATCTTCATCTTGTGGAATATATAACATGTTAAGAAGGTTTGTGTCTTGACCCTCAACTAATCCAATTGTTCTGTTTTCATTTAGCAACGACACTGCAGTTGCAGACTCGCTATGCAAAACACCTGTAACAGTTGAGCTCTCCGGTGTTGTAGATGTGATTTTCCCTATGAAAATTCCATCCCCAACAATAACGGGTAACCCTTCTCTAGCCCCATCATTTGACCCAACATCGATAAGAAAACGGTCTATCTCTGCAATCGAATTTCGGCTAATAATTGAAGCGGGAATGAGATCATCATCAATACGTTCATGAAAACCTAAAAGCGAACGAAGTTCTGCATTTTCATCTTCAAGTTTAGAAATATCAGCAAAACCAAGTGCATACAGATCACGCTCGCTAATAAGTTTCTGGAGCTCTTCTGTGGTTAAATTCGGGCTTCCAAAAGAAAAATAGGCCCAACGAAATATGTTGGTACCAATCTGTGTGAGAGGTCTTTGAATAAATGCCGTGGCCCTAGAAAAACTTCCAGTTAAAACAACAAGAGTAAGCAGTACTAAAATAACTGGAACGAAGACTCGTCTCTTTTCAGAGGCTGCACGAATGAGACGCTTAAACATAAGCTAAATAATTCCCCCCTCACTTGCTGATGGCAAACTAATATCTTTAAGCAGCACAGGATCTTCAAGTAGTAACCCTGCTCCCCTCACAACCGATGTTAGAGGATCATCAGCGACTCGAACTGGAATTTCTGCCTGACGGGCAATAAGTTTATCAATACCACGAAGAAGCGAAGTTCCGCCTGTAAGCACAATGCCTCGCTCATAAATATCGGCCACAAGCTCTGGTGGCGTTGCTTCGAGCGTTGCTTTCACATTTGAAACAATTGCACGCACAGATCGCTCAGTTGCTTCTCTTATCTGCGAGTCATTAACAATAATCTCTTTAGGCAGTCCGCTTAGAAGATCTCGTCCGCGCATTTCAATCTCAAGAGGTTCATCTTGTTCAATAGCGCTTCCTATTCTCATCTTGATTCGCTCTGCCTTCCTCTCGCCAAGCAAAAGATTAAACACCTCACGAGCATACTGAATAATATTCTTATTCAACTCGTCTCCAGCAATGTCCAGCGACCTCCATGTCACAACACCAGCCAGTGACATCACAGCAATCTCTGTTGTACCACCACCAATATCAACAACCATCATTCCAAGTGAGTCAGAAAGCGGAAGCCTTGCGCCAAGCGCAGCAAGCATTGGATTCTCAACCATGTGAACTTTTCTTGCACCTGCAGACAGTGTTGCATCTTCAATTGCTTTGCGCTCTACCTCAGTTGTTTCAAGCGGCACTCCTACAACAACTGTTGGACGAGGCACAATAGTGAAAGACTCTGAGTGAACTTTGTCAATGAAATACTTGAGCATTTTCTCTGTTACTTCAAAATCAGAAATCACTCCTTTGTTTAGTGGTTTTGTTGTTTGAATATGTGGAGGTGTCTTTCCAAGCATGTTCTTTGCATCCTTTCCCACCGCAAGAATCTGATCAGTACGAATGTTTATCGCAACGATCGAGGGTTCATTAATCACAATACCGCCGTCTGAAGAATAGACGAGCGTATTTGATGTTCCCAGATCGATTCCCAGGTCCTTTGAGAAATGTCCGAACAATTTGTTAAGCATAGCTACGCAACCAAAAAAGAGACCTTAAGTCTCCATGATTTTACCCGAGTTAACAACCCTCAGCAAGCAGGGTTTGATCATATTTTGTGCTCAAGCTGAGCGTTTTCTTGATGTAAGAAAAATAAGTTCAACAATCGACACAATTAACACAATTCCTACCATAATCCACCACCTAAGCATGCCAATTCCCAGGAATATCAATGCCGATATAAAAATCGTCGAAAGCAAAAGTGCATGCCTAAACGACCTCATGCTCAAAATGGCGACAAGTCCGTCTTGTTTTGTCCACAGGCGAACAAGAACACCTATCACTGACAAGCTTCCAACCAAAGCAATTCCAAGGCTCAAATAGAACAATACCAACCCTAATGAACCAGATCGTGTCGGGTCTACACCATTTAAAACAACAAGCCAGCCAATCCACGCAGCCACACTTGCAATAGACATGATGATAAGAAACATTCGAAATGTCATAGCTGACGATCTTTTATAACTCGATAAGAAATTTGCTGCACCACACCCTGCCCCAGCTTTTCATCAATAAGTGCAAACAATGCCGTTTCATGCTCCTTAAGATACTCGCATACGATCCCGCTCTTCCCACCAATCGTAAGTTTGCCCCTTGCAAACATCTCTGCTTTTGCATCATCTTTTCCATCAATAGGTAAAACTTGTTTAAGCTTCTCGTTTGCTGTTGCAACAATAAACGACGCTGTAAGTTGCCGACCTATGTTTGCTCGCTTAACAGCACCTGAGAGAAGATTGTTGATTGTTGAAAATCCCATACTTCTATTCTACTACGTCTGCCTGAACTCACAAATATCTGCAAAGTCACAGAACTTACAACTAAACCCTGGCGTAGCCTGAAAGGACGACTCTCTAATATGTTGCACACGATCAACAATTGCCTCTTGCAACTTAATAAGATCATCATCTGAGGCTAAAAACGAGACCTGAGAATTATCTTCTAAGTAATGGAAGGTCAGCTTCTTAGGATTGAGACCAAGCACGTCTCTCGCAGCCATCTGATAAAGATACAGCTGCTCCTTATCCTGTTTTGTCATCTTCTTCTCGGGCTTTGGTGTGCCTGTTTTGTAATCAATAATCTCAACACCATCTTCAAAGACATCCATGCGATCAATGCGACCTTTCAAGATAACGTCACCAAACTTGAGTGTAAAACCCTGCTCAATACTGAGAGGTTTGGGCATATTCTCATCCAAGCCCTTGTAAAAAGTCCTGAGCGATTTTCTTCCCTTGGCGCGATACTCCTCCCTCTGCTCATCATTTACATACCACTCGTCCTGCCAACAAGTTGTATACATCTCCATCAGCTCATCAAGACTCACAGGAACCTCACCAATATCTTCCTGACCCGAATCGAACAAAGATGCCTGCTGTTGTCCTGTGCGCTCCAACCAGACGGTAAAAAATCGTTGAAGAGTATTGTGCATGGTCTTTCCAAACGAGAACGTCCACTTTCCAAAAACAGGAACCTTCAAGACATGCGCAAACTTATACTGAAGCGGACAAGTTTTAAACGCAGCTAATTGTGTAAACGAAAACTGCTTTGGAATCGGAATCTTAACATCATCGTCAACCTCACCTAGGCCTTTGTCTTCATCAAAAATTTCAAGCTCCTTAACAGACTGTCCATCCTCACCAATTTCATAACCAAGCTCATGCAAAAACCGCGACAACTTACGCTTTCGTACACCACCATAGTCACTAGCCGATGTCAGATACAAACCGTCCTTTGCTCGTGTCATGGCCACATAAAAAAGACGCCTCTCTTCCTCAACATGGTCCTGAGAATCATCAGAAGGTCCAGCAAGCCCCTCTGGAACAGGAATGGCATCTGACTGCCTTCTTGTAGGAAAACGTTGATCAACAAGGTTCACAACAAATACATGTTTAAACTCAAGACCTTTTGCCGCATGAACAGTCATGATCCTCACCATGTCTGGCCCAGCATCAAGATCGATATTCAAAGACCCTTCTTCACCTGCATCACGCTCATGAGCAAACTCTTCTAAAAAATGATGCAAAACCGGGTGTTCATGACGACGCTCAAAAGACTTCAGTCGCTGATACATCTGTTGCAAGTACCCAAAGCTCTCAAGCTTCTCACGCTCTCCAAGACCATTGAGCCACTCAAGATAACCGGATTCTTTAATTACTTTTACAAACAACTCGCTCACATTCTTTTTTCTGGCCTCAACTTGATATCCACGGATCTGCTCAGTCAAACTAGTTAGCGTTCTTGCTTGCTCTGGATCAAGCTCCAGAAGAGACATTGAAAGTTCAATAGCTTCAAACAAACTCTTTCCCTTGCGCCTTGCCAGATGATTCAGCTCGATAATGGTTGTTTCGTCGATTTCAAATTTCTCCATCAAAAGCACACGGTACATACTCGAACTCTCGTACGGATCGTTTATCACGCGCATGAGAGACATCACATCAAGCACAACAGGTTTTGTGTAAAGCCCACGCAATGCAAGAAACTGGTAAGGAATCTTGTATCTCTCAAGCGTTTGAGAAAAATCTGTTCCTGCACTATTAGATCGCACAAGCACCGCAAAGTCATTCCAAACAAGCTCTTGATCAACCTCTTTTAGATCCAAAATCTTCTCTGCCACCATTCGAACCTCATCCTCAAGACGATCTGCATGAATATGCTCAATCACGCCCTTGCCTTCCCTATGCGCCTTAAGCTTCTTAGAAAGCTTTCCCTCAGAACTTGCTTCAAGACGATTTGGATTATTGTTCTGAATGAACCCGTGAGCATGATCAAGAATCTCTTGCACAGACCGATAGTTATTTGTCAGGACGATCTTTTTCGTATCCGGGTAGTCCGTTTCAAAACGCAAAATATTCGCAAGCGATGCTCCACGAAACTTGTAAATAGACTGGTCATCATCGCCCACCACCGTGATGTTATTCTTTGGACTAGCAATCGCCTTTACCAAACGGTATTGCGCATCATTTGTGTCTTGAAACTCATCTACCAATACGTACGGATACCGTCTTCGAACCTCTGCAAGCACCCCCGGTCTCTTGGCAAGAAGCTGAATGGTGTAAAGAATCAGATCACCAAAATCAAGAGAGTCATTCTCAAGCAAGATTGTCTGGTACGTCTGGTACGCGCGCGCAAGCTCATCCAAACGCGCAAGCTCAGCTGTCACCTCCTCAGAGGCCTGTGAACTGTCCAAATCTGCTCTCTGCTCCTCCACAAACGACAAATAGGCATCTGGGTCATGACCCATGTCTTTGAGACGCGAGAAGTGTGTGAGCATCGATCGTATGTACTTTGTCGGGTTCCCGAGCGGCCTGTAGTGATCAAGCTCAAAGCGATCAAAGTTTTGTCTTGCCAGTAGCCAAGCATCAAGCTCGTTTGCCAAACGAAAGTCTGTTGGCAGACCAATCTCAACACCAAACTCTCGAAGCAGCCGCTCACAAAAAGAATGAAATGTTGAGATCTGCAAATCCACATACCCATACGGCAAAAGTAGATCAACACGTTCCTCCATCTCAGCAGCAGCTTTGTCAGTAAACGTAAGTGCAAGAATCTGCTCAGGCTTCACAAGCCCCTGATCAATAAGCCAAGCGATTCTGCGAGTGACCACCATTGTCTTACCCGTTCCAGCACCAGCAACAATCATAAGTGGCCCCTCTTTGTGGACCACTGCATCTTTTTGCTCATCATTAAGCATTTCAAGCAAGTCTTGTGTGTTCATATCGCACCTATCATATCATATTTCAAATGTGTCACTTGTTGTCGAAAAACAAGACAATACCCTTGACATAGAACGATTTTTAAGGTAATCATGAAAGGCCATATTGGCGAAAGGAAGGTGTCAATGTCAATCCATCCACCCGCACGTCAGGATCGTTTCCTGGACGTTCAGATCGTTCTTGGACAAGACACGATTGTTCCTGCAGACCCCGTCGCCCGTGTCGCGATCCTGCTCAAGATCAGCCCCGTGGCCGATCCCAAGAGCACCGACACCCCCATGGACTACCGTTTGGTCATCGACCGTTCCACATCCATGGGTGAAGGCATCGGCTTCAATTCGCACATGTCCCGCTTGGATGCGACCAAGCAGGCACTGAGCGGATTCGTCAGCAGCCTGGGCGCGCGCGACAGCGCCATGCTCTGTAGCTTCTGGGACCAGTACGAGGTCAACGCACCTCTGAACAGGATGGATGCGGCTCACACACGACGCATCCAACGCGAGATCTCCGCAATGTATCCGCAAGGAAGCACACACATCTCCGATGCAGTTCGCGCCGCACTGGAGCCACATCCCACTCGTGGCATGCCTTCGCGACTGATCCTGCTCACCGACGGTCAGTCCCAAACGCGTGTCCAGCAGGACCATGCACAGCTCGCCGAGCTCGCAGATCGATCACGTCAGCTGGGCATCCCCTGGCTGATCTACGGCACTGGCGACGACTACAACTGGGAACTGCTCCAGCAGCTCCAGGCTCGTGTCGGCCACGGCTCGTTCTGCAAGAACGTGCTGAACCTGGCGGCCCTGGAATCGCATCTGCTCGGCGAACTCGCGTTCCATCGCGGTGTTGCCATCGAGGGACTCGAGGTGAATGGTCTGGCTCAGTGCGGCACCATCAACAGTGTCACGCGCTTCTGCCCCGAGCAGATGAACCTGCCCGACCGTCGCCTCGCTGACCCCAATCAGCGCCCCCGCGACTTCTTCCAGGACGACAAGTTCCGCGACGCCATCGGCAGCCTGGACCACTTCCGTGGCCAGCAGCTCCTCATCGAGATCGACGTTCCACGCGCAGACCTCGGCAAGCTGGATCTGATCGAGTTCACGATCAAGGGCTCCCTGCTCTCCCGTGGACTCCTGCACTTCACCGAGAAGTTCAGCGCCTCCGTGAACATCACCGGCGACAGCTCGAAGGTTCCGCCCTTCAACGCTGAGATCCTGCGTGTGTACCAGGAGATGGCTGCCAAGCGCGCCGCCGATCAAGGCAACTACAAGCGCGCTCGTGCACTCTACACCGCAACCGGCAACCTGCGTGCCGCAACGGACATGCAGACCATGGAGCAGATGACCGCCGATGGTGTCAGTCGCGAAGCAGTGCGACGCGAAGCCCACACCATGACCGCTGGCTTCACTTCCATGGCGTACACCCGAGGCGGCTCCAGCGACTCGGACAGCAGACCATGAGCATGCTCATCTGCCCCGAGTGCAGCGAATCGTATCCGCGAGGCACGCCCCTGTGCGTGAACGACGGCCACATGTTCGTGGAGGTTCCAAGCCCCGAGGCTCAGGAACCCGATCAAGAGCAACCACTCGAACTCCTCGTTCCTGCCGGTCCGCTCATGAACCAGGTCTCGTCCTGCTTTGCCCACGAGACTCTGCTCACCATCGATGTCATCCACGTCGATGGCAACGACCTGCCCGAGGGCACCTGCGTCCAGGTCCTCCCGCTCAAGCTGCTCGACGGCAATGTCCTGCGCCTGGGCCGAAGAACCCGAGACGGCAACCCGCCCTTCCAGCCAGAGATCGACTTCCTGGACGTGCTCAAGCAGTACGGTCGCGGGAAAGGCAGCATCGTCTCCAGACTGCATCTGACCATGCACCTGGAAGACGGAGCACCCGTCATCTATCATCAGCGTGAGCAACGGATGACGACCTGGCGTAGGCACTCTCGCTCCGGCGAGAATCGTGTCCTGCCGTTCAACATCCCCACCAGACTCATGCAACGCGACGTCATCACCCTGGGCGACCCCAGGCAACGATGCGTCAAGTTCCGGATCTCCTGGAGCTAGCCCCCCTACCCCGCGCTCATCCGAGCCGGGGTTTTCTAATAGAAAAACCGAGCCAAAGACTCGGTTGCGTGAATCTATTCGTGTCCCAGACCGAGCGCGTTCTCGATCAGGACATTGTGTGATGCGATGAAGCGGCTTCCCAGCTCTGCGCGCTCATCTCGCAGAGCCCGCATAAGCCCAGCGTTGCGCAGCACTGCGGGATTGGACTCCGACAGAGCGCCAGGAGCCATGATTGCACGAGCCCACACCTCGAACTGCTCATCCGACTCAGCAGCAGCCACGCCCATGTGGCACACATACTGACCGGCCCACTGAACACCATTGAGCCTATGCTCGCCGGAATCCTCAGAGCTGGACAGGCAACCGACGATTTGATCCACGATCTCAGGATCGCGAATCTCTTCGTACAGCTCACGAATGCACGCGCTCACAGGATCCTCGCTCGCCTGCCGTGTTCCACCGAACACCGAGAAACGACCATGACACCGTTCGTTTGGATGCTGATCGTCCTTCTTCTGAAGGATCACGGCGTCACGCGAGTGGTTCGTGATCACTACCACAGAACCGAACAGGCCAATCCCCTCGAACTTCACGCGCATCCAGGCTTCCAGAGCCCGAGCACGATGCTCGTTGAGCATGATACGATCCAGGCGACCATTGACCTCCACCGAGGCTTGCAGATCCAGAAGCGAGATTAGGACTGCATCGTCATCATCGGGAATCCCGAGCAGTCGACGGACCCACAAATCCTCACCTTCCTTTGCATGTGCAGGCTTGTAACCCGCAGTCAGCTCGATAGGACAACTCACCAGCATTGCGACCTCCTTTGCCAGTTGAGAGAAAAAACTTACGTTGAAACCTTGATTCTGTCAACAATCCGTTGTACACTCCAGGCTCCTCACAAACAAACACTATGGAAAACGAAAAAATCGACAAAGTCGTAGACTTCCTGTTTGAAACAGGCATGCTAGCTCGCACTCCGCGAAGTGGTTTTCACTTTCTCGGAAGCGGAGAACAAAGCGTAGCAGAACACATCAACCGCACTTCCTACATTGGATATTGCCTAGCCCAACTCGCAGGCGATGTTGATGTCGGACTTGTTGTTCAGATGTGCCTCTTCCACGATGTATCTGAGTCAAGAATCTCAGACCTCAACTACGTTCACCAAAAATACACAGAAAGGCTTGAAGACAAAGCACACGAAGACCTCACAAGCCCCCTACCCTTTGGCGACAAACTCAAAAGCCTCATTGATGATTACGAGAAACGAGAATCAAAAGAAGCAATCCTTGCAAAGGATGCTGACAACATCGAGTTCCTCCTATCACTAAAAGAGCAGCTAGACACAGGAAACCAACGAGCCGCAACATGGATCCCAAGCCTGCTCAAACGTCTCAAGACAGATGAAGCAAAAAACCTTGCAGAAAAGATCGTCGAGATCGATTCTGATCGCTGGTGGTTCGGAGACAAAGAAAACGACTGGTGGGTCAACCGACAAAAGTAAATCTTCAGCACATAACCGTCGATCGACGGTTATGTGCTTAGACAAAAAAACCGGCCTCGCAGCCGGTTTTTGTATTCTATGCTTTTGCTTGTTCTGCAGCTTCAATCATATCCTTTACCTTCATAAGCGTAATGATCGTTCCCCGCTCTTGCTCAGCCAGTTTGTTTTGAATGAACTTAATTGTTTCTATCATTCGAGGAATGTACACATACTCGAGTGCGTTTACACGCCGTCGAGTCTTTTCAATCTCTGCAGCCAAGAGCTTTGCGCTGTGCTCTACCTCTGCGAGGCGCACCATGCTCTCAAGTGACTCAGAGAAATTCTGCAAGGCCACATCAAGCTCTGAACTTGTGAAGCTGAATCCGTATGAAAGAAAGTCACCTTCCTGTTTGTACTCAAACTGCGGAACCTCCACACTCATCACGTTCTTTACCTCAGCACTAAGATACGTCTTCATGCTAGGAAGCAAGAATGCGCTCTTTAGTACTGACGGAGGGGTCTTTGCGCTTGCAAACAAGAATGCACGAAACCCCACAGCAAGCTGGTCTTCAACGGTTTCCCGCAGTGTCTTTGCCTCGCGGATAATCTCCATGAATTGCTTCATCAGACCATCTCGCTTGTCCTTAAGCAGCTTGTAACCTCTCTCTGAGGTCTTTAGCTTGCGCTTAAGCATCAAAAGCTCTTGTCGTGTTGGATTGACTCCTAAGGCATTTGCCATAAGGATTATTCGTTATCTTTCTTGTCTTCTTTCTTAGGAAGATATTTCTCGATGTGATGCTCCTTCAAACGCTTAAGCTCACGCTTAGGCAAGATTGTGAAGAGCTTCCATGCAATCGCAAGTGTTTCTTCAATCGTTCGATCTTCGTCTTTTCCTTGAGTGATAAACTCCTTCTCAAATGCTTCAGCAAACTTGATGTATGCACGCTCTGCATCAGACAGAGCTGACTCACCAAGAATCACAGCAAGCTCTCGAGCCTCTTTACCTGTCGCGTATCCAGCAAACAGCTGGTTAGCAACACCAGAGTGATCATCACGTGTCTTTCCTTCTCCAATACCCTTTGACATAAGTCGTGAGAGTGATGGAAGTGGGTCAATACAAGGATAGATTCCCTTTCGATAAAGCTCACGTGAAACCACAACCTGTCCCTCAGTAATGTATCCAGTAAGGTCAGGAATTGGGTGGGTTTTGTCGTCTTCAGGCATTGTGAGAATCGGAATCTGTGTTACAGATCCTTTTCGTCCGCGGATCTTACCTGCTCGCTCGTAGATAGTTGAAAGGTCCGTGTAGAGATATCCAGGATAACCACGTCGTCCAGGAATCTCCTTACGAGCCGCACCAACCTCACGAAGCGCCTCACAGTAGTTGGTAAGGTCAGTCAAAATCACGAGTACATGCTTGCCCTTTTCAAACGCAAGGTACTCAGCTGTTGTAAGTGCCATTCGAGGAAGAGTGATTCGCTCAACCACTGGGTCATCCGCAAGGTTGATGAAAAGCACTGATCGCTCAATCGCTCCTGTCTTCTTAAACTCGTTGATAAAGAACTCAGACTCTTCAAACGTTACTCCCATCGCACCAAAAATCACACAAAAGTCTTCGTCGTCTCCACCAGCATCTGAAACCACCTTAGCCTGTCGCGCAATCTGCGCAGCAATCTCGTTGTGTGGAAGTCCAGCGCCTGAGAACAAAGGAAGTTTCTGTCCACGCACAAGCGTGTTGAGTCCATCAATAGTTGAAATTCCAGTCTGATAGAAGTCCTCTGGAAGCTCACGTGAGTACGGGTTGATTGGAGCACCGTTGATATCCAAGTATTTTTCTGGAATCACAGCCGGCATGCCATCCTTTGGCTCTGCTACTCCTGAGAACACACGTCCTAGCATGTCTGTTGACACACCAATCTGAAGCGTCTTGCCGAGGAACGTTGCTGTTGCATTGTCTACATCGATTCCAGAAGTTCCTTCAAACATCTGCACAACCGCATGCTTATCTGTGATCTCAAGAACACGACCTCTGCGCTTTTCTCCATCACCAAGTTCTACCTCGACGATTTCTTCGTACATGACATCAGTGATGCCATCTACAATCACAAGTGGCCCTTGAACCTCCTTGATTGTCTTGTATCGTTTCTCCATATTATTGCGCAGCGATTAAATTCTTAATCTGATCTGCCGCTGTCTTTGAGAGTTCCTTGAGTTTGTCCTCATCTATCTCAATCTTTGCCTTTGCAATCTCATCCTTAACTGACAGCTCTGTCATACTCTTTACAGTCACACCTTTATCAACCGCCAGTGTTGCATGCTCATGGAATGTAAGAATTGCCTTTAGCATAAGGTACATCCTGCTCGGAGGTGTGTATCCATCAATGTCGTCAAACGCAAACTGCTGCAAGTAATCCTCTCGAATAGACTTTGCTGTATCAAGTACAACCTGCTCCTTAGCAGAAAGGGCATCAAGACCAACAAGTTTTACAATCTCCTGCAAACTAGACTCTTCCTGCAAAATTCCCATCGCCTTCTTTCGCATCTCAGGCCAATCGTTTCCAAAGTGTTGACGTGCGTACTCTTCGATGTTGTCAGTGTAGAGAGAATAACTGTTTAGCCAGTGAATCGCTGGGAAATGTCGCCTGTTAGCAAGTCCTGAATCAAGTCCCCAGAATACTTTTGTCACGCGCAAAGTGTTCTGCGTAACAGGCTCTGAAAGGTCACCACCAGGAGGACTTACCGCTCCGATCACAGAAAGTGATCCTTTGCGATCATCTTCACCTAGGCAGTTCACAGCACCAGCACGCTCGTAGAACGCTGCGGTTCGTGAACCAAGGTAGGCTGGATATCCTTCCTCACCAGGCATTTCCTCAAGTCGTCCTGAGATCTCACGAAGAGCCTCAGCCCAACGAGAGGTTGAGTCTGCCATAAGAGCCACGTTGTAACCCATGTCACGGTAATACTCAGCCAAGGTGATTCCTGTGTAGACAGATGCCTCACGCGCTGCCACAGGCATGTTTGAGGTGTTTGCAATCATGGATGTTCGTTCCATGAGTGGCTTTCCAGATTTTGGATCAATAAGCTCTGGGAACTCAACGAGTACGTCTGTCATCTCGTTTCCACGCTCACCACAACCGATGTAAATGATGATGTCGGCATCACAATGCTTTGCAAGTGACTGCTGTGTAACTGTTTTTCCAGCTCCAAAAGGACCAGGAATACAAGCTGCCCCACCCTTCACGAGCGGGAAGAATGTGTCCAAGATTCGCTGACCAGTCACAAGCGGAGTCTTTGGCAAAACCTTTTGCTTGTAAGGACGAGGTACACGAATCGGCCACTTCTGCATCATCTGAATCTCTCGATCACCAACTTTACCAATCACTTCTTCCACTGTGTAAGAACCACTCTTAACTCCCGTGATTGTTCCTTCCACTCCAGGTGGAACCATGATCTTGTGTTCGATCAGGTCTGTTTCTTGAACGGTTCCAATAACATCACCAGGATGTACTGGTTCACCGTCGCTCATGAGGGCTTTAAAGTCCCATTTCTTTTCACGGTCAAGTCCAGGCGCCTCAATTCCTTTTGTAATGTAAGGAGACTGAGCGATACGTTCGATCGCTTCAAGAGGACGCTGAACACCGTCGTAAATTGATTTCAAGATTCCAGGCCCAAGCTCAACAGAAAGAGGCATGCCTGTCATTTCTACGACATCTCCTGGTTTGAGACCAGAAGTGTCCTCGTAGACCTGAATGGAGGCAGTGTCATCCTGGAGCTTGATGATTTCACCAACCAATTTATGCTCACCAATCTTCACAACGTCGAACATTCGAGCGTTGGTCATTTTAGCGGCAACTACCAGCGGTCCAGAAACCTTGATAATTTCTCCTGTATGTTCTTTCACCATATTAGTTATTAAACAAGATATCGCTTCCAATTGCCTGCTCAACGATCTTTTTGAGATTCGCTAAACCGTCCTTTGTTGCTCCTTGTGGAGACGGAACAGTCACAAGTGCTGGAAGAGCTTCGTTTTTAAATGCTTCATCAAGGCTTGAGCGCACGCGTGTGGCCCACTCCTCGGTAATGAATACTGCTGCGAATTGATCTGACTTGAGCGTTTTGATGATCTCATCAATCTCACCCTCTTCTTTGATTGGCAAACAAGTCACACCAAGTGGAATAAATCCCATGATGGCTTCCTCACTACCGATCACACCAATTTTAAAGTTGTTTTCAGCCATATTAGTAAGTGTCTACAAGATGCTTACGAATCTCAGAAGGATCAATCTCACCAAACTTAAGTGCCATGATCGTACTAAGGTTTCTAATTGCATACTTCTTTCCAAAATAATACGCCACAACAACCTCAGGACCATACCCAATGAGCTTTGCCTTCTTAAGATGATCAATGATCACATTGTTGATTCCAAGCTCAAGCCGCCAAATCTCTCGGTCTTTCAAATACTCTTCAATGTACTCGTCAAGCATTGGAGGAAAGTAATTCTTAAGCGACATCACAAACTCAGCTTCATCCGGCGAGTCAACGTGATTCATAAGAACACTCGTTGAAATCTTTCCAAACTCGTTAAACCGTTCTTTTACCCATGATCCACTCTTTCCTAGTTTCTTAGCTCTAAGGAGAAAGTTGATATTGTTCTTATCAGCCAAATACTGATAGAGCTCGATGATGAACTTATTTCCAATCTTTTGAGCAATCAAATGCTCAATATGATTAAGTTTTTGATCCACCAAATTCTCGATTCGCTCTGCGTCTATATCCTCACCAATATCCACCTTTAGCTCGTCAATATCTTTCTTTACCTTTTCATCAATCTCAGCACTCAGGTCCTCAACAATGTAGCGCCTAAGCTGATCAATTGGAATGAGCCCTGGTGAAGTCTCAAGATAATCTTCGTAGTTCTCACCAGACACTTTTTCTTTGAATAGAATCTTTATGTTGTAGAAGTCTCGATCAAGGAAGAGAAGACGCATGAGCTTTGCATCTGGAATCGTTTGCTCAAACACTTTCTTAAGTCGGTTCATTTTTCGACTCATGGCAACGCGGTAATCCTTTGCTTCCAGATCCAAAAGCTCGCCTGCGTAATCAAGGCCATTAAAAGCCTTAAACGCAATATCAGGCGTTTTTGCATCGATCACACGTGTCATGTCCGCCTCACTCAAGAGATGTTTTTCAAGAGATCGAATCTTGGAACTGACGTAAATGTAATTGTCGCGTGACATGGATTATACGTTAAACATGGATTGATAAACCTCGATGAGTGTTTGCTCGCGCACACGTTCCATAATGGTTTCAAAACGGAAGTCGCGATCAACAGTCTCGCTCTTAAACACAAATCCACCCACCGTTTCAGTCGCCTCATCAGACACACTTGCCTTGCAACCAACTTTTTTGGCGGCCTCAGCAAGCTCTTTGTTGCGATCCTTTGAAGTGAGGAGTGTTCCCTCTTCATCCTTAATTGACTTCAGCAGTGTCTCAAGCAAAGACGTATACTCACTCTTGGAAAGCTTTGCAGTTTCCTCAAGTGCTAACGTATATACAGAATCAATCTGCTGCTGTTTTGCACCAAGAAGCTTCGCGTTTACTTTTTCGCGAATCTTAAACTTGGCCTGAGCAAGCTTTGAATCAGTGTACCTCTCTATGTCTTTAAGAAGACGCTCTTTCTCTTCATCAAGACGAACCTCCCACTCTTTATCAAGAGCAGCAGACTCATCTTTGACGCGCTTCTCAATCGCATTGATTTCTTCTGAAGCCTTGTCTTTGATGTACTGTTGAATATCGTCAAAAGCCATAGCTTTTAGACTGAGATGCTAGTAACAAGCAAAATAGTAATAAGAAGTCCAAGCACAGCATAAGTCTCAACCATCGCTGAAAGGATGATTGCCTTACCTGACTCACCCGGCTTCTTAGCTACAACCCCCATACCAGCAGCTGATACGCGTCCCTGAAGAAGTCCAGAAACAAGACCAGTGATTGCGATTGGAAGTGCTGCAAAAAAGATCTGCCAACCTACTGCTGTTGAGATTTCAATGATCTCACCACCAAGAAGACCAATCTTCTGAAGGATCATGATGGCAGCCAAGAATCCGTAAATTCCCTGCGTACCTGGAAGCGCTTCAAGAAGAAGAGCTTTACCAAACTTGTCTGGATCTTCAGACACAACACCGCTTGCAGCTTGACCAGCAGCTCCCATTCCGAGTGCTGAACCAGCTCCTGCAAGACCAACGGCCAAAGCGGCACCAAAGATCGCGAGTGCAATTCCCATTTCCATAATTTTGATTAACGATTAACGTTTATGATTAGTGATTAGATTTGTTCAGGCGAAGTAATGTACTTCGTCGTTTTTACCAAAGGTTTAAACTTGCGCCCTCCCCCCACAAGGAATTTCGGGAAGTACTCAACATACTGGAGACGTCCTGAGTGGATAAAGGCTCCAAGAACGTTGATAGCAAGGTTGAACAGATGTCCTCCAACAATGATCACGATCCAGACCAGCCATCCAACATACGGCACCATTCCAGCAAACAGATCGGCCACCAGGTTCACTACCATTGCAATGATTCCTGTTGAAAGACCCAGAGCGAGAAGTCGTGAGTAAGACAGAATGTCTGAGAGGTATCCAACAAGTCCGTACAGGCTCGCTATTCCACCAAACAACTTTCCAATCAAGCTCTTGTTTTGATAACCCTGTGTGAGAACCATGGCTCCGATTCCAGCGAACAAGAGGTACTTTGCAGGATCTGCATATGTCTCAGGTAATACTCCGGCAGCAGTCGCAATCCAGAATCCGATAATGAGTAGAAACAGCGTCCACATTCCACCTGACATCAAGCCTTCCTTCGCAGCTCCATGTCGGATCTTCCAAACCATGTTCACTACATTACCTGCAAGCATCTGAATGTAACCGAGGATAAACGATAGCACCAGCACGCTCATTGGATTCTCCACTGGATCAATGAGTCGCACAGACATGACAAAGTCTTTGATCTGTCCATTTGGCAAGTCTGCAATCACGATTCCAAACCATCCACCAAAAAACGCACCAATAATGAATGTTGCAATACCACCCAGAAGCATCAAGTTCATCAGTTTCTTTGCACCTCCACGAGGCTTCATGACCTTCAGCGCCGCATACGAGAGAATCGCCAGAAGCAATCCGTAACCAGCATCTGTCAGACAAAGTCCAAAGTATAGGATAAAAAACGGTGCAAGATAGATCGTCGGATCCGGCTCATCTGACTGAGGAGCTCCATAAATCTCAGTGACAGACTCAAACGGTGTGATAATGGTCTTGTTTTGTAAAACAACAGGAATGCTTTCTTCTTCATCAACCTCTACATGATCAATAACGTACTGAGTTGTAATGTCCTTTATCTTCTTTTCAATCTCTTCAAGCTGATGATCTGGAACCCACCCAAGCAAACTAACTGTCTGTTTGGTTGCAAGCGCCTTCTTCGCCGCCTCATCCTGCTCTTTCCTCCAGGTCAGATGGTCATACAAGATCTCAAAGTTCTTAATCTCTGGCCCGTATTTTTGAATTTCCTTCTTTGCTGTATCAAGTTTCTTTGTGTCTACTTCTATGGCCTTTTCAAGTTGCTTAAGTCGCTTTTCAATCGTGACTCCGTCCTCAAGTTCAAACTCCACAGTCTTAAAGTCAAACTCTTCAAACATGCTACCCACCTTTTCATCAAGCTCCTTTGCAAAGCTGAGCACTACCTTCACTTCTTTGTTACTCTCGTCCACTCGTACAAGCTCAGTCAGCTTTAGCTTCTGCCACTCTTCTTTAAACTCCTGGTAGCGCGTTACTGGCACAGTTCCAACTCGGAACATGACATACTTACGCTCAAGCTCTTCGATCTGCGGAAGAGACCTCCATTCCTTCAAAAATTTCGTCTCTTTTTTATCCTGACTGATCGTATTTCTAACCGTGTTGTAATCCTTATCAAGATCTTCAAGTGTTTTGATGATCTTTTTATACTCAAATGTCTTAAGCAACTTCTCAATCCCCTTCTCATCAATCTCAGTACGTCCACTCTGAAGCTTTTGAATAAAAGTCTGCTTTTCAGGTTCAACCATCTCATTTAAGAGATCAAGTGCAAACCTCGTGTTTCCCTGCCAGTACTCGGCATTTGAGTCAGGTAGGTAAAGCTGAGCATCTTCATCACCAATTGTTTCAACCTCAATAGCCCCGCTTGTATGCAAAACATTGATGACATCACTAAACGCATCTTTTACAACAGTAAGTTGAATCTTCGCCATCTTACTGACCGACATAGGCTTTGAACTGTTTGATTACAATATCCTTAGCTTTCTTTACTTTATCGTCAGTGCCTTTATCGATCTGCTCAATATCCTTTTTAAGCTGCTTCACCATTTCGTCCTTTTGCTTTGCAACCTCGGCTTGAATCTTCTCAGAAGCTTTCCTTCGCTCTTCTCCAAGCGTATCAGAGAGTTTTTCAAACTTTTCCTGATACGAATGATCGAGCTCTTCTTTTGCCTTTTTTGCTTTTTCTAAGGCTTTGGCAATAGCCTTCTCAGCTGCCAATTCTTCTTTCTGAATGTTCTCAATAGTTTGAGTGCTCATAGATAGATTTTACAAACAAAAACAACCCTTACTTATGACTGAGGACAAATAAATGTCTATGGACCTTGTGGATAAAAATGGTCCTGATCGTGTCGTCATTCATGTAGTTTGGGTCGTCTGGTAATTTCGTTAACCGATTGGTCATTTTCCATCGGTTTTCAGACCACCAGACAACCGTAATTAGCTAAAAAAACGAAATTTCGCCCATAGTGTATCTTCAAAATTGATTTTGGTCAACCCTGAATTTTTCAAAAGTTTACATCCAGCAAATCACAAACAATCAAACACCCACACAATGAATAACCAACAACAAAACCCGCAACCAACAAACGAACCACATAAGGACCGATCGTGCCTTTAACGACCTCAATGACGATTACCCGTATAAATTCTCACCCACTCCTGCTCACCATTATGATAGAAAAAACGAGACAACGCATTTCCAGCATCAAACGGAGAAATCCAGACGCTTTTTTGCATACAAAAGAACCCAGCGTCTTTAAGAAGCTCACGCATTTGCTTACGCATCTTTCTATTTGATTCAGGAATATCAAAAACAACAATACAGTCGTTTCCATCAGGCAACTCCTCTGCTGAAAGAATCTCCAACCTAAGCACTTCAAGCTTTCCTCTATCAGTTAGCAAGATCTGATATTTATTCGATATTCTTTCAATTTTCAACATATTCTTTTTCTCCAATCTTCTTAATGCTCTTCGCTGTGAAGCTTTTTCCTTTGCGTCACGAATCTCAATTGCTCCTTCCATACCATACCTAAAAGCCAACCCTGGCTGGTGCAAATTCTCGAATAACAAATCAGCCGAGCTATTAATCTGCATCAAAATATCTGATGCTCTCGATAAATACTGAATTCTTCGTTTGCGATCTGTTTTTGTAGGTGACATATATGGACCGATCGTGCCTTTAGCGACCTCTTCATCGTAACAAGTTTCGGCTGCACTAGGAGCTTGATTTTGTCAAGAGTGAATAGTTCAATCCACACACAGGACCAGCTTTCAAAAACAATTCTTATAAATCGAAAACGCCCGAGTAGGTTCCTGCTGGCTGCGTGCCAGAGAACCTACCGGGCGTTTCGTTGACCTGTAAGAGGTCTAATCGTCGGAAGACTCCTTGTAGAAGCCATCCACGAAGTTCGCGTAGAACCACGCATTGTCGGTGATGTCCTTGCCTTGCTCAAATGCCTCGATGAGACGTGCGAGCATAGCTCCGAAGTCCCGATCCGCCATACCACTTCCGGTTTGGCCGTCACGGAACTGGTTGGCCCAGTTCTTCCAGCGAACGAGCTCAGCACGCGCCACCGCTTCGTTTGCACGAACACGGACAACACACTCTGCTACCTGAGCACGGAAACTGCCCCAGCGCTCTGTGGCAAGCACCTGACGTGCACGAAGCGGAATCGCGCTACTACGAGGAGCAGGTCGATTGGCAGTGATCTTGGCGATCAGGTGCTCAACCGGTTCGTTGCGACCTCGTCGAGATCCCCTTGCATTCCTTTCGACTTTCCTTCTTACCTCTCTGGCAAGAGTTGCAGTCTCTCGAGCCTTGTCAGCAGTGGCAGCAAGTCTATCTGCATCCACCAAAACCAGACGCTTCTCAGGAGCAGTTGCTCTTGTGGTTGAAGATCCACCACCCAAACCGTCCAAGACCCCGCGCTTCGGCGGTCGCGTCATGCCGCCCATCAGGTCAGCATCGGTGCCGGCAAGTGGGTCGTCGGCTGGCGAGCCTGACTCGCTCACCGGATCAGCAGAAGGTTCCACCTCCACCGATTCATCCGGATCATCTCCGGTCGACGCGGTGGTGGTAGTGGTGACGGTAGAATCTCCAGCATCATCGGCCGGAGGATCACCATCATCGTCTTCTTCTTGCTCAGCATCGCGAATTTGTCCCCAGAAATCAATCCGAGGATCGTCTGGGTGAGCCTTGATGTACTCGGCCATGTTGTCGTGGAAATCTATGGACTCGTTCCATGCATCCAAAACATCAAGAGCCTCGGCAATGTCTTCGCTGTCGATACTGTCCTCATCGTTGAGGTAGGCATCGACATGGTCCTCTTCTGCCACATTCGGATCATCTCCGAACAAGGCCTGAAGGGCTTCCTCGTAGCTGTAATCGGCCATTTGGCCCTCCGTAGATTGGTTGTTTAGACGCCAAAATCGTCATGAGGAACGACTTGGGCAACTGCGAAGACTACCACAAATCGTCCTTTTTGTCAATAAAACAAGACAGTAATTGCAATCAGTATTACTAAATGTTGTTAACCACTAACACATATGCCAACAACGGTTGACAAAAACCTGATTTTCTGTTAATCTGCTCCTCTGGTATTAACATACCCAGGTCGTCCTTTTTATCAAAAACAGTCTCAACAAGAGCGTCTTTATAGACACTGTTGCCGAGACTGTTTTCCCAAACCACAACCAGTGCGCCTCTCGGAGCACTGCACCAGACCCTCAAGGAGGTCACATGAGCCAGAATGCACTCGTACGCGACTCCAGCACCGGGCGTTTCATCGCCATCGTCGAGGATATCATCCTCCTCATGGCCCAGCAGGAACGAGACTTCCGCAGCAACCCGGGCAAGGCCATCAAGCGGGTCCGATCCCGCATGATCATGGATCCCAACGACGACAAGTTGGCTATGCGTGCCTCCCCGGACTTCCGCCCGGCCCCGGGTTCGAACGCCTCCGGCTTCACCGTCTACTTCGACGACGGTGGCAACCCCTACGTGGACAACTGCCTGACCATGGGCCTGCGCGCCGAGGTCAGCCTGCCCGACAGCAACGGCCGACTCGTCGAGACCATGGTCCGCCCCGCCTTCGTGTGCGACGGCCTCTCCGGCTTCGTGCCCTACGTCGAGCGCGTCAAGGCCAAGGATGCCAAGGGTGAGCCTGGTACGGACGACTACACCCCCGCCGAGTACACGTGGACCTCCACCGGTCAGATGCCCTGCATCTTCTTCCGGTCCCCCGCCAAGAAGGGCAAGAAGGCGCCCCCGCCCGTGGCCGTGTGCCTGGGCTTCGCGCGCCCCTTCCTCCTCGATGCCTGGAAGACCCTGGTGAACCACCCGGATCGCCAGCATGCCGCTCGCAAGCTGTTCGCCATCGACTGGGTTCCCAACAACCTGCGTGGCGCTTCCCGTCACCTGGTGTTCACGCCCCGCGGCAACCCGTACACCCCGGTGTGGTACGGCGACAGCGTCGACAAGCTGCGCGCCGCCATCAAGCAGATGAACGCCGGCGAGAAGGGTGTCCCCACCCCCAACCCGGATGAGCTGATCCTGACCCACATCTTCGGAAAGGTCGTGATTCCACTCTCCCGCAACACCGAGATCCCCGTGATCTACGACCTGCCCGGAGGCGGTTCCGGCTGCGTCCCCTGCGTGTTCCGCATCCAGGAGCAGAGCGGCAAGGTTCTCGTCATCTACAAGGGCGAGAAACGCAACATGGGCGAGCTGACCGACCAGGACATGAGCCTGGACAAGCTCGAGTTCAACGCCCTCACGGCGCTGGGCCTCACCATGGAGACAGCCATCACCGGCAAGGCCTTGCGCCAGCTCAAGGACCGCCTGATCCGCGGCGTTCTCAGCCAGAACAACCCGTTGTACATGCAGGCTGTGGAGTCCTCGGGTCTCGAACCCGGACACCACGACGCCCAGGCCCGAGGCCCCATGCGCTTCATCGGCGACGCCGCGGTCGAAGAGATCGAGAAGCAGCTCAAGTCCGAGCGAGACATCATCGCCGGCAAGCTGACCATGCCTGGCTTCACCGACAAGCCCTCCCTGGAGACCATCCTGGGCGAGCTCACCTCCGAGAACCTGCGCTCTCGCGCCTTCCAGCGCAAGGGCGAGTGCATCTTGGCCACCTGGATCGCCAAGACCGCCAACTGGGACTCCTTCAACTTCAAGTCCTGGCTCCACCGCGAGGTGCGCTTCCGCGTCATCATGGACATGGCGCGCGTCGCCGATCTGAAGCTCCCGCCCAAGCCCGAGCCCAAGCAGGAGACCAAGCCGGTCGAGCCCGTGCCCGAGCCCGACAACGGCACTGCCCCCGCGGAAGGCGAAGGCCAGCAGGCCAAGCCCGACAACGGCAGCTCCAAGGCCACTCCCCCGGCCGAAGAGACCGCCAAGCAGCGCAAGGCGCGACTCGCTCGCAAGCGCCGCGCCGCTGCCAAGGCCGCCAAGGAGGGCTCCCAGCCCAACGCCTAGCTCCCCGCTAGACACACCGACCCTAGATCGGTGACGAAAAGCCCGGTGAGGACCTGCAGAAACGCATCTGCAGGCTCCTCCCGGCGCTTTTTCATTTCCCAGCCAAATCCCCCACGGCTGTGGCAATCTTAGATAAACAACTAAAGGCAACCCCTCCTAGCCTCCCCTTGAGAAGGGGAGGGATCATCATATTCGATCGTCCCCCTTCCCAAGGGGGACCACAGGGGGTTGCCTTTATACAAACACCTCGTGGCCGCCCCAACCCCCCACAGCAAGACCCGAACGAAAGCAAAGTCAAAGTCGAAGCTAATTAAAGGTGAAGGCGGAAGGAAAGAAGCAATCAAAAAACTGGCTTGAAGGCCAGTCTTATTTTTTAAATCTCGAGACTAAACAGATCAATTGTATTCTTCGCCGTAATCTCCCAAACCTCCTCAACCTCTATCCTCTTAAGCTCCGATATCTTCTCCGCAACTTCTCTTACATACATCGGCTCATTCCTTTTCCCACGATACGGCACCGGCGTTATATACGGCGAGTCTGTCTCTATCAAGATCCGATCAAGCGGCACAGCTTTGACTACACGTTGAATCGGACTAAGCCCCCCCTCATCCATCTCCTTCTTCTTCGCAGGAAACGTCACAATCCCGGTAAACCCAATCATAAACCCAAGATCCAAGAAACGCTGCACCTGCCCCTCTGTTCCACCATAACAATGCATCACCCCACGTCTCCCAAGCTTCCCAGCATTCACATACTCCTCAATAATCTCAGCCTGCTCATCATACGCATCACGGCAATGAATGATCACAGGCAAATCCATCTCAGTCGCAAGGTCAAAATGCAGACGCACGTTTTCCTCTTGAACACGTTTCATCTCATCCAAATCAATCCCCTCAGGCACACGATACCAATCAAGCCCAACCTCACCGATCGCAACACACCTAGGATGCTTTGCCAGTTCACGATACACATCCATATCAAAGCGTTCAGCGCGTGTATGAATCTTCGGCGTAGCCTGATCCTCAGCTGCAATCTCCTCCTCATCCCAAAACGATTGCTCAATCAAATGATTAGGATGAAGCCCAACAGTCGCCCACATCCCCTCATGCTGCGCTGCAACCTCAAGCCCCTTTGCGCTCGTGTCTTTTTGTGTTCCCACAGCAATCATAAAGACCCCTTTGTCCAGGGCCCTTTTGATCACCTCGTCCATGTCATCTTTAAACGCATTAAAATGCACATGACAATGTGAATCGATCATCTTCATAATTTAAGCAAGATAGAGCATCACAAGCCGCAAGCTCTCAGGAAGCATGAACTGAAACACACTCACCGCCGCAATCAAATACTCAGCAACAGCAGAAGATTCAAGCCAAGTAAGAAGTGTGTCCTCTGGAAGAACTTGCATGGCGTAATACGCAACCAAACCAACAACAATCACCCCCTCAATAAAACCAAACACTCCGCCAAGCAGTCTGTTTACGCTCTTTGCAAACGGTATATGTTTGAGAAATCCAAAAATCTTTTCAAGAAGCCAAAACACAAGACCTACAAGCTTTGTGATAAGTAAAAATAAAACAATAAACACAACCACTTTCCCAAGCCCGCTGTCTCCACCAAGAAACGCAAATAGCTCAGAAACAGGTTCAATCAAACGCGTTGCAAAAAACATACCAACAAGCGTTCCAATCAAACTCCAGAGTGTATGAATAAATCCAAACCAGAATCCAAAGAGTACAAAAGCTCCAACGAAAACAGCCAGGACAAGGTCAATAAATGCCATAAGTTTTAATCTCTACGAGGAAACAACGCTTCCCCCTTACTAATAACTTTACTATAGCGCTCCAAAATACCTTCCGCAGCCTCTGGAACAATCGGCAAGAGCGCACGCCCCACAAACCTGATCTGCTCAGCCACCTCTGAGAGCACCTGCTTTGCAGCCTGCTCATCCTCCTTCACAAGTTTAAACGGAGCTTTTTTATCAATGGTCTCGTTTGCATCAGCCACCACCTCAAACACAGACTGGATGTACTGCTTAAACTCAAATTCCTTCATGTGCTTATCAAGCTCAGCTTCTTTACTCGTCCAATCAATCTCCACCTCATCAAGTTGTCCATCAAAATACTTCTCAGACATCGCAGCAACACGACTCACAAGATTTCCAAGTTGATTTGCAAGCTCAGCATAACGCTGCTCCATGCGCTCACGAGAATAATCACCATCATTACAAGACGGAATCTCACGAAGCAAGTAATACCTAAGCGCATCCGTTCCAAATTCCTGTACCTCCTCAAATGGATCAACAACATTCCCAAGACTCTTACTCATCTTCTGTCCATCAGCATTGATAAACCCATGGATGAAAACCTGCTCTGACGGCTCAACGCCCGCAGACATAAGCATGGCCTGCCACATCGCTGTTTGCTGACGCAAGTTATCCTTTCCAGCAACCTGAACTCCAGGCCAAGCTGTCTTGAACTCTCCGTCCTCATCAGGCCATCCAAGTGTTGAAATATAGTTGATGAGCGCATCAAACCAAACATACATCACATGTTCCTCATCACCTGGAACAGGAATCCCCCACGCCATCTTCTCTTTAAGTCGAGAAATACTAAAGTCATTGAGTCCTGCTTCAACGAAGTTTGAAATCTCTTTCAAACGATTTGCAGGTTTCACAAAATCTGGTCGCTCTTTGTAAAGTGCGAGGAGCTTTTCCTGATAGTTTGACCACCTAAAGAAATAATTCTCTTCATCCCGAAGCTCAAGCGTCATGTTTGGATGAATAGGACAAAGATCGTTCTCTAATTCTGATTCTGTCTTTGCAAGCTCACAACCAACGCAGTACTTCACCTGATAGCGATCTTTATAAATGTCACCGTTGTCAAAGCAACGAGTCCAAAATTCCTGCGCAGCCTTCTTGTGCTCAGGATCGCTCGTCCGAACAAAGTTCGTGTACGTAAGATTCAAAAGACTCTTTAGATCATCAAACTTCGCCGCGTACTCATCGACATAGGCCTGCGTATCCTTCCCTTCTTCCTTAGACTTATCAAAAATCTTCTGCCCATGCTCGTCTGTTCCCGTATTAAAAACAACGTCATAACCCATCCCGCGATAATACCGCGCAACAGCATCAGCCTGAATAATCTCAAGCGCAAACCCAATATGCGGCTTTGCGTTTACGTAAGGAAGAGTAGTTGTGATGTAGAACTTTTTGCTCATAACGATCTGATTACAATAACGAATTCGCCTTTAATACTAGTAGATTCCAGCTTTTCTGTCACCTGCGAGGCATTTCCGCGATAAATCGTCTCGTACATCTTTGTAAGCTCCCGCCCCACCATAATTGGCCGCTCCGGCATCCTGCTTTCAATCTCAGCCAAACTCTTCATGATCCTGTGTGTGCTCTCATAAAAAACAATCGTCTTTTTCTCATCCATGAGCTTATCAAAAAACGTCATCCTCCCCTTCTTATGCGGAGGAAATCCAAGGAACACAAACTCGTCTGCAGGAAACCCAGACGCTGTAAGCGCTGCGATTGCAGCAGACGCACCAGGAATCGGTACAACAACCAATTCTGGAAACACACGCAAGAGCTCTTCTACCAATCTTCCACCAGGATCTGAAATACAAGGCGACCCAGCGTCTGTTACCAAAGCCAAGTTCTGCCCAGCCTCAATCAGCTCGGTGATCTTCTTTACTTTTGCTCCACCTGAATGTTGATGGTAGGACATGGTTCTTGTGCCAATCTCGTAAGCCTTCAAAAGTTTTCCTGTCACTCTTGTGTCTTCACAAAGAATAAGATCAGCCAAAGCGAGCGTGGTTTTTGCCCGCTCGCTCATGTCCTCCAAATTTCCAATAGGTGTTGCGACTATGTGCAACGTTCCAATCATATTTATTTTTGTGCAAGCTTTTCAAACCCACGCAAGATCTCAAGTGGCACGGCAAACACAACCGTGTTTGATTGATCTGATGAAAGATCGTTGAGTGTGCTAAGCGTTCGAAGATGAAGTGCTCCAGGAGCAGCAGAAAGCATTCGCGCTGCATCTTGCAAGTTCTGTGCAGCTTCAACTTCTCCCATTGCTTTAATGACTACGGCACGACGTTCACGTTCAGCCTCCGCTTGCTTTGCCATGGTTCGTTTCATTTCCTCTGGCAAGGTAATGTCTTTGAGCTCTACGTTATCAACCTGAATGCCCCATGGATCTGTTAGCTGATCAACGATTTCTTTAATCTTATCTGAAGCTTGCTGTCGCTGAGTCAAAAGTTGGTCCAAGTCCATCTCACCAACAACGTTTCTCATTGTTGTCTGAGCAAGCTGACTCACAGCATGACGGTAATGCTCTACCTCGATCACAGCACGAGACGCATCCTTAACCTTGTAGTAGATAACTGCATTAATACGTGCAGAAATATTGTCCTTTGTAATTGCCTCCTGATCAGGAACATCAACAGCCTTCACACGGATATCAACCTTTCGCATGCTCTGGAACGGCCAGAACAAAAGCTTAAGGCCAGGGTTATACATTCCAGTATACTTACCAAGCATGAACACAACACCGCGCTGATACTCGTAAACAATACGAATGGTCGTGAGGAGATAGATGATGATAACCGGTATAAGAAATCCTAACAGTTCCATAAAATTATTCGTTAATCTCTAATTGATAAATTTCTGTTTCTGGATAGCTGGCAGCCCAACTGAACCAGAATGAACTTTTAAGCACAATTGGTGCAAGCGCAATCCCTCGATAATCACCGCTCACAGCCTCGCCACCATAATTCCAAAGTGAACTCGTCTTTGTGTCTTTGAGAAAATCTTCAGTCTTCTCAAACTCGAGCTCAACCCCATCCACCACTCGCGAAAACCCGCGGACGGTCTCCAGCTCGTCATCCCAAAACACAACCACACCACCTTCGTTGATCACCTCAGCCTCTTCCACATCTTCAGCCGGATACGCTCGCGCCACACCCCCTCCATCATACCCGAATATAAGCTCCTTTGCATGCAATCGTCCATCCTCATTTGAAAGCGTGTACCAAATATCAGCAGATTCATAATACCCATCATTCTCATACGGATCCTGCGTGTAGTCGCGATCAAACCCTGTCTCGCGTGAGAGAACCTGTCCTCCTGGATAAGAACTCTTAAACGCATTCCATGTCATGATCAAAAACGGATGCACTTCAAGCTCAGCCCCTGTCTTTTCTCCCACAACCGCTTCACCAAGTGCCTGACTCCAAAGCGATTCAGTCGCTTTGTCATACATAAGCATGTTGCTATTCCAAAGCTTGCCTGACACACCAAACTCAAACGTATCGCCTTCAACCTCACGATCATACACTATCCCCGTATAACAGAGCGGACAAAATGTAACCAAAAGATCTTCACCAACAAACGAGTCATTCACAATCTCATGCCACACAAGAATCTGAAATGGATAAAAGCGCGCAAGCCCTCCCACCTGAGCAACAATCCCTTCTCCATTATCATCCAAATACAAATCCGCTGAATACACATTCTCAAAACTCGGATCATCAATGGAAGGAATGCCGTCTGCATGAGGATTCCCAATCTGAATCTCACCAAGATCAATAGAATGACGAACCCCATCAGTTTCACGCTCAGCTCGAGGATCAACAACAATCACCTCTCCATTCTCATCAACCAAAACCTCCTCCTGAACAGGAGATCGATAATACTGATGCTGCAGGTACCAAATACCCCCAATAACAACCAAAGCAAGCAGGAGCACACTATATGTAACAGGTTTAGTCATATGTAATCATTATCGTTTCGACCAAGGAGTCATGTGTTGACGAGTGGAGACCTGCCTACTGGCAGGCAGATATCTCGAAAATTCGAGAAGTTTCACATACGTGGTAGCCGCAAGCTTCAGCTTGCGTTCGAACGCAGGCTAAAGCCAGCGGCTACCAACCCCCCCCTGTCTGCCGACGCTCGAGATGACAAGAAGGTGTTACGATGCAACGAAAACTTCGAAAAATCGATATACTTATACACTTGACTCTAGTTCTTACTGAACTATCATGCAAGCATTGATTTACTTATTATCACTAAAAGAATAACTATGGAAGTATGTTGTCAAAACATGCCCGCATCATCATGCTGCGCGCGTGTAGGAACATCTGCACCTGACTTTGACGTAGAAACAGCAATCGCTGGCGGAGAGTTCGGTAATGCAAAACTCGAAGACTACAAAGGAAAATGGCTCGTGCTCTTTTTCTACCCACTGGACTTCACCTTCGTGTGCCCAACTGAGATCACAGGATTCTCAAAGCGCTACGACGAGTTCCAGGCCCTAGACGCAGAGGTCCTCGGAGGCTCAACCGACTCAGTGCACTCTCACAAAGCCTGGCTCAAAGAACTAGGTGACCTACGATTCCCTCTCTTTGCAGACATGAACCACGACATGTGCTGGGACTACAATGTAATGGTCGAAGATAAAGGAATCGCCCTACGAGGAACATTCATCATCGATCCAGAAGGAATCCTCCGTTACGCCGCATACAACGACCTCGGAGTAGGCCGAAGCATCGACGAAACCCTCCGTGTCCTCAAAGCCCTCCAAACAGGAGAACTCTGCCCAGTTGGATGGAACCAAGGAGACGAAACTCTCGGCAAAGCGTAAACAAACAGAAACCACACAAAACCCGCTACAAAGCGGGTTTTTGGGTTGACAAAAAGCTGAAAATAGTGTATCTTAAGCTGTTTCGTTCATTTGCCTCTGAATCACTCGCGTCTCAGAAGCTAGTCAACAACAGGCCATCAACAAACTTCCGGGAGGAATCATGTACGGCCTAAGCATCGCGAGCATCGGATTCATCGGCTTCGTCATCGCTGGAGAGCCTGTCATGGGCTACAGAGTCTTCGCTGGCACCATCATGTGGTGGATCGCCGCCCGTCAGCTGATGATCTTCTGTCTTCTCTTCGAAGAGTTCAGTGGACTGTACACGTTCAAGAAGATCGGGAACGGCATCTTGTACAAGAGCCGTCTCGGATACTTCGCGAGGCTGATGCAGATGGATAAGAAGAAGGCTTTCGTCAAAGCAGGCGGAAAGCTCAGGGAGGAGAACTACCTCTGGGAACTCGGCTTGTTCTTCTTCACCATCATCGAGACATGCCTCCTGACCATCGGCGCTTACTCGCTCTACAAGGCCCTGCCAAGCACCGCAGAAACCCTTCACCAGATCAACCCCTTGATGACGGCGCTCGGCCTGTTCGTCATCGTCGTCACCCTGGTCATCACCAGAGAGAGAAAGACCAGCTGATGCGAAATCCTTTCTAGTCAACCTCCGAGCTGCACGCACCAGCTCGCACGAAACGACCCTGCCCTCGAGGGTCGTTTTGCTTTGCTGATTGAGTTGACAAAACCATCTCCAAACATTAATCTCACTTTCCTGGCTCAAGACGAGCCTTGGGAGGACGAATGAATCGTTCAAATCGCAAAGGCTTCACCCTAGTAGAAGCTGGGTGCGTTACCTTCATCATCGCAGGTGTAATCCTGCTTCTCATCGGGATCTTCTGGGGCGTCCCCAGTCTCTTCAAGATCCACAACAGCAAGCAGGCTGTTCCTGACTTCGAAGCGTTCGAGTATGTCGAGAACCTCGGCCACACCAACATCCAAATCCTCGAGACACACCGAGTCAACCCGGCCAAGAGCATGGGATGCGCCAAGGGTAGCAACGCAGGCTTCCGGCTCAGCGGAGTACACCCCGACGACTACACCGAACAGATCGAACTTTGCGCCATCGGAATGAAGTACAACAACCCTCGCTTCACCCGCATGGACCAGTAACCCAAGCACAACGAAAGACGACCCTCACAGGCCGTCTTTTCTAATTCCGCTAACTTTAGCTATTCTAACGTAACTTAGTTACGTTGAAAACATTTTTCTAGAGTCCGAGAAGCTCTTCTAGCTTTGGCTTATCAAACCCGATCACAAGATCTTCACCGATCTCTACTACAGGCACACCCATCTGGCCAGACTTGTGAATCATTTCCTGAGCCTTTTCCTGGTCTGAGCTCACATCTACGTCAGTAAACTCAACTTTATTCTCTGAGAGATACTCCTTGACCTGAATGCAAAACGGACAGGTTGGAGTTGAATAGACAGTTACAGTCATACAAATTGTTTAAACATTTTTAAGAAGTTCGATAAGCGTTCGGACTCCATGCCCGGTCGCTCCTTTCTTAGTATACGAGTTATGCGGACGATCTGCGAATCCAGGGCCTGCAATATCAATATGCGCCCACGGCGTCTTCTCAACAAAGTTACTCAAGAAAAGTCCAGCCGTGATCGCTCCTCCCCAACCGTTTCCAAGATTCTTTACATCTGCGATATCCGACTTGATAAGCGCAGCATAATTCTTCTCAAGCGGAAGCTGCCACATCTTCTCACCAGCTGTCTTTGCACTCTCAAGAATCTTTGCCGGCAACTTCTCGTCATCACTCATCACCGCAGAAATCTCCTCACCCAATGCCACCACACAAGCCCCAGTGAGTGTTGCAAGATCCACAATCATGTCAGGCTTCTGCTTCTCCGCATACACAAGCATATCCGCAAGCGTAAGCCGGCCCTCAGCATCAGTATTCAAAACCTCAACTGTCTTCTTGTTCATCATCCGCAAAACATCATCAGGCCTAATCGCGCTCCCAGACGGCATGTTCTCAACAGGAGCAAAGATTCCATGCACCTCGCACTTTGGCGCGATCTGATCAATCACACTAAACAATCCAAGGACTGCAGCACTTCCAGCCATATCAGCCTTCATGCTTGTCATAGACTTTGACGGTTTCAAAGAAAGCCCACCAGAGTCAAACGTCACAGCCTTACCAACCAAACAAACTTTCTTCCTGGTTGCCTTCTTTGGCTTGTATGTCATGTGAACCATGTACACAGGCTTTTCAGAACCCTGCCCCACGCCAAGAATTCCACCAGCCCCCATGCGTTCAAGCTTTTCTTTATCAAATACTTTAATCTTAATCTCAGACTTCCCCTGCGCAATCTTTCTCCCCTCCTCAACAAGCTTATCCGGACACATGTCTCGTCCAGGTGTGTTCACAAGGTCCCGTGCGAGCATGGTTCCAACAGAAGCAATGCGTCCATCCTCTACTCCACGATCAGCACTGCGTACAGCACGCCCATCGCTTGTCACAAGCAAAATACTTGCAGGCGCTTTCCCCTTCGATTTCTTGTACTCAATGAACTCATAGTTGGCGAGCATAAAGCCCTCCACAATCGCCTGAGCACAATCATGCGAAGCAATCTCTTGATCCAGACCAACAAGATCCATCACAACCGTCTTTACTTTCAGGCTCTTGATCGCATTTAGCACACTCCCAGACGCAGCTCTAACAATCTCAGATGTAAGATCTTTTTTCTTTCCAAGACCCACAACAAGCACGCGCTTTGCTGGAATTTGCGGGAATGCTCGTGACAAGTACGTTGCACCAGGCTTTGCTTTGAAACAATCCTGCTTCATGTGCTTGAGAAGCCACCCATCAACAGCCAGATCAACAGCACTAATCACACCCTTTGGATCTTTATCTGCCTCAAATGCCCCAATCACAAGCACCTCACATTTTTCTTCGAGCACATCCCCCTTTTTAACTCTGATTTCCATAGTTTCAAAAAACACGACTTAACGCCGTGTACTTTATCTATTTTTTAACGGTTCATCAACCAATCTGAAATTCGTAGACAAACGGGAGGGTCATAAGTAGAAACACAATCAGTGACATGATAAAGAACCAAAAAACACGTGATCGCCAATGTGAACAGTCACGCCCTCGCCAAAAGAGCCAGGACACAAGCAAAATTCCAAAAAAGGACAAGAGTGTTTTTGTGTACATCCCAGAGATAGGACCAATCTCTTCTGAGAGCAAGAACCACTCCCAAACCGTCTCGCTGCGATGCACAACCAGGTTAACGATCCATGCAATGTGAAGCGTAACACTGGCTGCAAACACAGCTGCGAGTGCAACAGACTCGTGAACACGTTTTTTAAACAGTCCAAACATATTAAACAAAACTTTCAAAAGCTATCATGAGCATGCAAGCAAAACTCACAGCAATAGACACACTCACAGCCAAGCGATACTCACGAGCATGCTTTTCCACAATGTGATCGCGGTACACAACAAGAACAATAAGCGACATGAGCGTAAGTAGCATAGGAAGCTGGAACAAGAGCCAGCGATGTGTGGCAAGAAGCTCTGAAAGCTCAGCAAACTCACCAAACGTATAAGCCGGCCCAGCAGCGCCTGTAAACTCGATAGCAAGAATCCCAATCATCACAAATAAGATAAGCAATAGCACTGCTTCAAGCCCGCGCACAACATGTGTGCGTTTGCTCATGAGTGTGCTCAGTGTAAATGCAGATCCAAACAGAATCAGCGCCGCTCCAAATAGAATCGACTCTGCATCAATGATTTGAAGAAGTTCAATGCTCTCCATACGCATATATTGTAACCGAAATTTAATCTGCATGCTATACTAACCCACGTATGCCAGCCAAAAAACTTCTCATCACAAAAGGAAACGGACAAATTGTTCCGTTTGAAAAAAACAAACTCGCAGCAACACTCATGCGCGCTGGAACGGATAAAAAAACCATCCAAGAAGTGCTTCGAGTTATCCAGCCAAAGATCAAGCACAAAATGAAAACCTCTCAGATTGCACAAATGGTTCACATGGAGCTTGAAATGCGTAAGCCCTGGGCAGCGGCGCGATTAAACCTTCGTGATGCCATCCGAAACCTAGGACCAGCCGGCTACAACTTCGAAAAATACGTCGCTGCCATCCTAAACGCATACGGCTACAACGCAAAAACCCCATTCGAACTCCAGGGTGCATGCGTTACACACGAAGTAGACGTCACAGCAGAAAAAGATGGCCGCACCGCATTCATCGAGGCCAAGTTCCGCCACGACTTCCGCGGCACCGTTGCCATCAAAGACACGCTCGCCACATGGGCTCGCTTTCTTGACCTGGTTGATGGATCAACAGCTGGACTCTGTGAGCACTTTGATGAAGCCTGGATTGTCACCAACGCTCGCTTCACAGATCAGTCGCTTCAATACGGCCACTGCAAAAACATGATGCTCATCGGCTGGAACCACCCGCGTGAACGCACGTTCGCTAGCATGGTTGATCAGCAAACCCTTTACCCGATCACTGTCATGAAAGGGCTCACAAAAAAAGAGATTGAAGCCCTTGCACAAGCGGACCTCATGCTCTGTCGCGACTTTGAAAGCTACGATCTTGACCAGCTTCGTATCAAAACAGGACTCACAGCCAAGCGTGCAGACCAGATCGCTCGCGCATGCTCTGACATTATTCACGGGGACAGAGGTTGACAAACAGCACGTTTTTCTCTATTCTTCCCTTGTTCAACAATCAATGAAACTTCATTATGCCTGGAAAAAGAAAGCAAATCCGTGATAAATGGAAGGCTGATCGAAAGACACAGCTTACAAACAACCGCCGAAAAAAGGCGATTCGTATCACTAAAGGAACAGACAAAACCGCGAAGTAATCGCGGTTTTCGGAATCTTATGAAAAAAACACAACTCGCACTTATTCTAGGAGGACTAGCGATTGTCGTATCCGGATGCGGGTTCAATCGCACCGCAGAACCACTGCAAACAGACTCAACAGTTTTTGAGCCTGTGCATACACTCGTAAGCGAGCCATTAGATGTCCTGCCTGGACAAACCCCACACCAAAAGTCGCTCATGACCGCCATCTCATACGATGGCCTCAACTTTGTACCAAACGACGGTTGGGTTGCTGACCAGGCCCAAGCGCCAGACGCGATCATCAAGGATGGAAGCATCTATCTCTACTACTCTGGCTGGCTCGTTGGAAAAGAGCTCAACAAAACAGCGCTCGCCATCTCAGAGGACAATGGTCAAACCTGGACCCATCACCACCTGACATTTATCGACAAGCCTGTATCAGACGCAATGTCTCCTGATGTAGTACTACTCGAAGACGGCACCATCCGCATGTTCTTCAATGCAACAACTGGAGCAAAACAAGGCATCTTCTACGCAGACTCACCAGACGGAATCAACTTCACCTTCAAAACTGAAGTCGGAGGAGATGAAGAGCAAGTCTTTCTAGACTCAACAACAGAAGTTTTTGACGAAACCTGGATGCAATACATTCAAGGCGAAGATGCTTCAGAAGTACTCCTTTACGAAGGAGAGCAAAGCGACAGCTTGCAATACGCAGGCCTCACAAGCTTCCCACCAGATGGTGTGCCTCACTACCCCATCAACGGATACTGGCTGGGCGAGAAGTACCACATGCTCCTGATTGATCCAGACACAATGGAAATGCGCTCCATGCGCACTGAAAACGGATCTGACTGGTACACAACAGAAGGTCTACGCATCGACAAACCAGCAGACAACGAAGCAATCACAGACGCAACAGTCGTCCCGCTTGAAGACGGAACTTACCTGATGATCTACACGATCTACCACTCAGAAGTATAAGCAAACAAAAAAACTCCTCAGAATAAACTGAGGAGTTTTTAATTACTTGAGTGTTCCTTCAAGGATATGTTCGTCTGGTGCTGGATTTCCATCATCAGGTTCCAAAGTAAGTACGTAGAAATCATGATCTGAGTAATCCGTCGGCGACATAAACACATTCACATACTTGTCTTCAAATACCTCTACTCGCCCAGTACTAATCACACTAAACGCTTCCCCTCGTTTTACAACCCAACCCTCGTAAAAATAGCCTTCGCCTGGAACCGGTAAGTTCCCAATCTCTACAACAAGAGAATATTTACCATCAAGAAACGCAGCATGCGCCAATCCATAACTTCCACCACCGGTCACGTCAGCCAGTGCTGCTGTGTCCCAGCCTTTAAAGTCCTGAGTAAGTGCGGCAGCAAGATCACCCACAGGCTCACTCACACTATCAATGATCGCGCCTTTCATAGACTCTGATTCGTCATCAGTCATGATGAGACCATTTTCCTTAGCCTCAAGCAAAATCGCATCATAGTCAATAACCACAACTCCATCTTCGTCTGTGGTAATAGCTGGATTTGCACGCGAACATCCAATTCCGAGCACCACAAGCAAAGCTGTGAGACCAATCAATCCTCCAATTGTGAATGTTTTGTTATTCATATTTTGTTCGTTCAGTGCCCAATTATAAACGCAAATACACAAAAATGACAATACGGTTACGAATCTTCGCTAAGATATCGACGTTTTTTTAGCCTCTCTGGCAAATAGTCCTGCTCTGCATCTTCTGGAGCAACTTCGGGTGTGTACTTATAACCCTTCCCATATCCCAAATTTTTCATGAGCTTAGTAGGCGCATTGCGCAAATGCAGTGGAACCGGATCATTCTGCGTTTCCTGAACATCGCGCTGAACTTTCATATATGCACTATAAAGCGAATTGCTTTTTGGAGCCCGCGCCAAATACGCCACACACTGAGCCAAAATCACATTACACTCAGGCATTCCAATAAAGTGACACGCCTGATACGCAGCCACAGCCTGCTCAAGCGCACGCGGGTCAGCCAGCCCAATGTCCTCAGAAGCAAAACGAACCAGTCGCCGCACCACATACAAAGGATCCTCCCCGCCCTCAAGCATCCGTCCAAGCCAGTAAAGCGAGGCATCTGCGTCATTCCCACGCATTGACTTATGAAGTGCCGAGATGATGTTGTAGTGCTCTTCACCTCCACGATCGTACAAAAGATGCGTGCGCTGCAAAGCCTCCTCCACAGCCTCTTTATCCACAACCACACTTCCAACCCCATCAAACGCCTTTACAGCCATCTCAAGGGCATTTAGAGCCGTTCTGGCGTCCCCATTAGCCATGATAGAGAGAAACTTCACTGTCTCATCATCAATCGTAATCCCAAGCCGCCCAAGCCCTATATCTCTGTCCTCAGCCGCTCTACGAATAAGACTCTCAATATCCTCGCTCTCAAGCGCATTAAGCACAAACACCCGACACCGCGAGAGCAGCGCCGAGTTCACCTCAAAAGACGGGTTCTCAGTCGTGGCCCCAATCAAAGTAATCGTCCCATCTTCCACATGAGGCAAAAACGCATCCTGCTGCAGCTTATTAAACCGATGAATCTCATCAATAAAAAGAATCGTTGGTCGCTCCGTATACTTATCGCGATCAATAGCCTCAGCCACAATCCGCCGCACATCCTTCACACTCCCTTCAACCGCGCTAAACTTCTCAAAATACGCCCCGGTCGCATCTGCAATAATCTGCGCAAGCGTCGTCTTCCCAGTCCCAGGAGGACCCCAAAGCATCATAGAAGGAATCTGATCACTGTCGATAAGCCTACGAAGCACCTTTCCCTCCCCAATCAAATGCTGCTGCCCTGCATACTCATCAAATGTCCGCGGTCGCATTCGATCAGCAAGCGGTGCGGCTCGCTCTCTTCTTTCTTGTCGTTTGTGTTCAAATAGATCCATACAAACGTGAGTATAACAAAACCCGGCTCTAGCCGGGATTAGATTTTATGTCAATGCATCTCCTACTATCATTGTCATCTCGACTGCCGGCAGGAAGGTGGAAGCCTGGTAGCCGCTGGCTTTAGCCTGCGTTCGAACGCAAGCTAAAGCTTGCGGCTACCGCATATATGGAACCTCTCGAATCTGCAAGATCCCCCGCCGGTGGCGGGGTCTGGCTCCGCCGGATCTCGACTCGCTACGCTCGCTCGGGATGACAAAATAGAATTACTTTAAAAACTTCAACAAAACCGCTGACCATTTCGGTTTTAAAATATACACCCAGATCAAGATACTAAGCAGAGCAGAAAAAAAGCACCACACAGAAGTAAAAGCAAGAGAGTAGAACGTCCAAGACACCCACGCAGAAATCGCTACAAGAAGACCAAACACTTTCAAAAACGGATCAGAAGCAATCAAGAAAGCTCCGACTGTCACAGCAATGTAAATAGAAATCCCAACCATCTCAAGCGGCACATCAACCAAGTACTGAATGCTCTTTCCAGTCTCAACCACTTGTAAAGGACTCAAAAACAGCGACACAAGCAAATAGGCTGAGCCAATAAACCCTAATACTACAAAAACAAGTAGCACGTTCTTGCGCTTCGATTTCTTTTCATGCATCCAACAAGCAAAAGGGATATAAGACGGCCAGAACAAAAAAGCAAAGAATACAAACGTATAAGCAGCAAGTGAACTAATCCGAGACGGCGCTGGCAGAACCCAAACAAACCCCTCGAAAAATTGCTGCAATGCAAAAACAAAAGGTATTGTTGCCAGAACAAAATCTCTTCTTGTCTTTGATTGGCCCAAAGTATGAACTCCAGCCGCACCCAACACGGCGCTGGCTGTAAAACTTGCTGCTGCTGAAAAACACATACAAAAACATTATATCAACAACCAACCGTTGACAGAAACGAATTAGAGTAGCAAGGTCTGGGTGGAAACCAAGGAGCCAACCCTGGGAGATCTTGTCATGACCGATCGATTCAACAAACATGGCGGTCTCGCCCTGGTGGGACTGTCCGGCTACGAAGCACTCATCGATGAGATCGCACGTCTCATCGAATCGAAAAAGAAAAAGGGTCGAATCCCACACACATCAGTGGATATCGTTCGACCCGAGTTCCGACGCTTCAGCAACGGCGAGCCTGACATCAGGCTTGGCAAGCGCCATGTCGGCGGCCATGACGTCGTGCTGATCACCTCCGGTCCTGGTACCGATGACATGATCATGCAGACCACCTGGGCCCTCGAACACCTGGCTGCTCACAGAGCATCCCGGATCCTCCTTGTCACTGGCTACCTTCCACTCGGGCGCTCCGACAAGGACGAGCCCGACATCGGGAACGATGACTACGAGCCAGACCCTGACGATGTTGGTGGACGCTTTGGGAGGTTCGCGACTCCGCCCATGCTCATAGGACACATGACAAAGGCCTGTATGCATCCAAACGGCATCAACTGCCTGCTGGATCGCATCGTCTGCACGGACCCACACAGCATCCAGGTGACCTCGAACATCGGTCGAGGCTTCATCACCCCGATCTACCTCACGCGCCGACTGCTGAGGTTCGTGGTCAAGGAAGCGCTAGAGACCGGTAAGAGGATTGTTCTGGCATTCCCAGACAACAGCTCGGTGGCACGCTTTGAGCCCGCGATCATCAAGATCCAGAGGTCGCTCAACATCACCATCCCCATCGTGGTCGCCATCAAGCGCCGCGACATCAAGACAGCCAAGAGCAAGCTGATTGGTATGCAGGGCGACATCGACGACTTGCCTGGTTCGCTCGTCATCATGTGCGACGACGAAGCTGACACCGGCGGAAGCATCATTTCCATGGCAACCCTGCTTCGCGAGATGTACGAAGCGCAGTCCGTCTGGGCCACAGTCATCCACGGCGTCTTCTCCGAACCCGCCCCCACAAGGTTCATGGCCGCCGACTCCCCCGTGGATCGCATCATCACCATGAACACGATCCCGCACAACAACCGCCCCGAGCTAAGCCCCCTGCTCGACAGCGGAAAACTCCACATGAAGTCCTGGCTCGACGACCTAGCCTGGTGCATCCTCATGCACCACTGGGATCAAGACATGCGCCAAGCCCGCTAGACTCCCACGACCCGTTTCTCACAGAGATCCGGGTTTTCTAATTCCGCTAACCTTAGCGCTTCTAACGTAACCTAGTTACGTTGAACTTGTTACAGCAAAAACCACAATACCCTTGACAAATCCTGAAAAAAGGAGTACTATCTTCTGTTTAGCTTTCGTCGGAACTGACCCCAAACACATGTTGGAACTCGAAGGGAGTATCCATGAGTCTCGTTTTCGACATCGGCGACCTGTTCATTTCCACGTCCCTACAGACCCTGTTCATCATCCTGCTCGCGTTCTTCACCTTCCTGAGCTGTGCGCTCACCCAGATCGAGATCCGAAGAAGCTTGGCCAAAGGTGACGCAACACTGCTCCTCGTTCCGGTCATCATCGGATGGCTCTGCGTCATCGCGACCTGGGTCTTCGCTGCAGCCGTTTACAACGTGCTCACGTTCTGGACTGGCCTGCTGTCCATCGTGATCCCGTTCGCGATCTACATGGCCTTCTACGCCATCTTCACCTTCCTCGGCATCAAGCGGGCCTTCATCTTCCTGGCCACGATCCCAGGCCTCATCGCCGTGCTGTGGACGCAGATCCAGTTCGTGCTCCACGGACGAATGGGAAACGTGCGCAAGGAAATCCAGGCCCGCGTCACCCAGATCAAGAAGGTCGCGCGCGCCAACAACATCGGTCAGGAGCTCTCCGAGCGTCTCGACTGGTTGGTCAAGGAGCTGTTGCCCAGCTACCTCGACGAGGAAAAGCAGCTCGCCCTGGATCGGGAAACGAGCCAGAAGCTCTACGACGACAACAAGGATGGTGACTCCAAGTGGGTCAAGAGCATCAAGGAAGCCCTCGACACCACGATCAAGGCCCACGACGCCGTGACCAAGCAGATCACCGACCTGGCGCCGTTCCTGGACTCCATCCTCGCCGGCATGATCGCCGCGCGCGTGGACAAGGAGCTGCTGACCAAGCTGAGCAGCCGTCTCGACGAGATGGCCCAGCAGTTCAAGGAGGCACGCTCCGAAAAGGAAGCCGTACAAGAAGAGGTCAGGACCGCCACGACCTAGCGCTTCAACACGAACGCACCCGGAAGACGTATTCGTCACCCGGGTGCGTCTTTCTTTTCAACACATTTCTTCCCCAACCTTAGCGCTTCTAACGTAACCTAGTTACGTTGAACTTATTTTTTGCATTCACTGGACACATATTCCTAATGCCGTAAACTAGATACTAGTATGAACCAAACTACACAAAACAACATCAACCGTCTTCTTGAAGGCACAGGCGTCACTATCAACGGACCCCACCCCTGGGACATCCAGGTCAAAGACGAGCGATTCTATCAGCGCGTCATCACAAAAGGATCTCTTGGCTTTGGTGAGAGCTACATGGACGGCTGGTGGGAATGCGACCAGCTCGACGAGCTTATCGCGAGAATCATGAAACACGATGTAAAGTCGCGACTCAAAAACGAGTGGCCAACACTCATCCTCACCCTCACCTCAATCCTGTTTAACAGACAAAAAGGAAAGCGCTCCTTCGAGGTAGGTAAATCTCACTACGACGTCGGTAACAAGCTCTACAAGGCCATGCTCGACAAAAACATGGTCTACACCTGTGGCTACTGGAAAGACACAGACAGCCTCGACGTAGCACAAGAACAAAAACTAGACCTCGTCTGTAAAAAAATCGGACTCAAAGCAGGAGATCGAGTGCTTGATATCGGCTGTGGTTGGGGAAGCTTTGCAAAGTACGCAGCAGAAAACTATGGCGCAGAGATCGTGGGCGTAACCATCTCACAAGAGCAACTCAACCTCGCAAGAGAACGATGCAAAGGCCTTCCAGTCGAACTACGCCTCCAGGACTACAGAAAGATCGATGAACAATTCGATCACATTGTCTCCCTTGGCATGGTCGAGCACGTTGGCTACAAAAACTTCGATGACTACATGAGCGTTGCAGCGCGTTGCCTCAAAGACGACGGTCTCTTCCTGCTCCACACCATCGGCTCAGTAAAATCATCCACAAGCACAGACCCATGGATCGAGAAGTACATCTTCCCAAACTCCATGCTCCCATCCCTAGCCCAGCTCACAAAAGCCGCAGAAGGCAACTTCCTCATCGAGGACATCCAAAACTTTGGTGCCTACTACGACACAACACTCATGGCCTGGTTTGAAAACTTTGACACACACTGGAACGAGCTAAAAAATGATTACGACGAGCGCTTCTACCGCATGTGGAAGTACTACCTCCTAGCCTGCGCAGGCTCATTCAGATCAAGAAAGAACCAACTCTGGCAACTCGTCCTCTCAAAGCACGGCGTCCCAGGTGTCTACGAATCAATTCGATAAACAAAAAACCGATGGCTGTATGCCGTCGGTTTTGTTTTATCTAGTTAAAATCAATCGCGCTTGCAATGCTTCCCTTCTCAATCTCATCAAACACATGCTTATAATAATCGATAAAGTCATGCGGATACTCTTTGACTGAATGCCACACAAGCTCACTGCACTTCTCAGGCTCAGTATTAATCGGCTCCCCTTCCCAGTTATGGCAATAAAAAAAGTAATCGATCCTCTCATGATCACCACACTGACGATGTAGCACATGCTTGCAATCTAGATCCGACTCAGCAACCCTGATCCCAATCTCTTCCATCGCCTCTCTCTGCATCGCACGAAACACAGACTCCCCACCATCAACATGCCCAGCAGGCAGTCCAAGCTCGTTATCCTTGTACCCAGTGTTCTGCCTCCTGAGCGTCAAAAACCGCCCTTGCTCATCAATCATGATGAGGTACACAGAAACAATCATTCGATATTTGTCTTTCCAACTCATAATCCAATCTCACTTGAAATACTTTGCATTGCCTCGATTGCTACTTCAAAAAATCTCGCTTTCTCAACACCAATCTTTTCAATGTCAGCAATAAACTCGCGCGACACATTCGCAGCAAAGTGATTTGTTTTAAACTTTTTGTTAAGCGACTTTGGCTTCATTCCCTCAAGCTTCTCCGGCCTCATAAGTGCATATGCATAAATAAGCCCAGTCACACTCTCGCCAGCCGCAAGCGCATAATCAAGTTTGCTCTCACGCTTGATACCTGTAAACGATTCATTATGCGAAGAAATCGCATGCGCCATCTCCTCTGAAATCTCAAACCCTTCCTCGCTTAGAATCTCCAAGGTCTTAAGTCCATGCTGCTCATGATTCTCAGACGTAAGCTCCCAATCAAGATCATGAAGCAAACCCGCAATCCCCCACTCTTCTTCGTTCTCCCCAAGCTCTCTTGCAAGCCCACGAAGAACAACTTCACTCTCACGAGAATGCAGACGATTATTCTCATCCTTGAGATACTTTTCAATTAGCTCTCGTGCTTTTTCGATTTTCTGCATACTATTTTTGTGCTCTATCCATCATTTGATAAACACCAGCCAGCTGATACACAGCTGTCTCAATATCCTCTGGGAACGTGTAACTCTCTGCGTCTGACCAATCCTGCGGCGGCTTATTTGCCGTGCTCTTAGGCAAATCCTGTCGATGATTATAACCAGGATAAACCTCAGTAATAAACGACTTGCTCGGATTGATCATCACCCAACTCACATCATTTGTAAGCCACCCTTCAAACGCCATACGAAGATGCGGCTTCTCCGGATTCGTCTGAACATGATCCACCTCGCCTGCCAAAATCATTGCCTCAAGATCAGGAATATTCGCCATAGCATCATCATACAAATACACAGACTCACGCAGATTCCAATACTCCTCAGACTGCTCAACCGTAGCGATATCCTCAGGCCAGCCGTAATCAGCAAAGATGTCATTGCTCTCCATTGCTCGCGTCACAGGACGAGAGAAAAACCACAGCTCGCCATCCTCTCCACCTTGATACCCATCAAGCGGAAAATCCTCATCAAGCGAGAGCACGCCATCAATATTTGCATCCGGCCCCTGCACGCTTGTTCCGAAATAATCTCCAGTTGTATACACCCCATCTCCATTTCCATCATGAAACACAGGATGCCACTCCTGATCAGGATCATACGTAAGATCATCATAACTCACAGCCAGCTCTGTGTCGCCATACCCTGCATACCGCAGATTATAATAATCATTCAAAGGACCACCCTCTTTCACCCACACACGCCCAAAGTCTCTATTTGCAATCTGACTAGACACAGGAGTCTCCCACTGAATGATGTAGCGCAAGTTCTCATCAAACTCTGATCCATAAAACGCAGCCGCAGCCACAGGGAGGTTCCCCCCGTTTGAAACACCAATCGCACCGATATTCTCATGAAGCACAGGCACAGGAGACAAATCATCAATCGTGTTTCCATGCTCGTCTTCAAGCTTGCCTGCAGCGAACTTAATCACATCAGCAAGCGCTCTGATACAGTTATCCCCCCGCCAATCATACACACCCTCTGAGCTAAGCCCTGACCACTCATCAGTTGCACCAGGAAAGATGAACGTGACAATAATGATGTCATTAACGGTTGGAGGAAAACCGTGATCGATTCCCTTTTCCTCATACCCACCAGGCACCCAAACAATCACTGGCGCACCTTCTTCGTATCGAGGATTCTTAGGAACATACAAGCGCACAGCAAGCGCGCCTTCTTCAATGCTTTCTGACGGAAGACTAAGATCAATCACACCTTCTTCAACTTCAATTGTATCATCAGGAACATCCATGCGATTATCATCCACGATCGCATCATCAATCACCACCTGTTCGACAACTGGATCAGATTGACTTATTACAAAAAAAGCCACCCCAGCGGCCACGACAATAAATACAAGCAGTGCAGATAGCCATGTTTTCTTCATCATATTGATTTCGTTAATCACGATTGATCAATGGTATACTATTTTCATATGAACACACAGAGCAGAACTGTCAAGCCTTTTCCAAAGGCATTACCACTTAAAAAACTCATCGGCCCAAGCTTTATCATTCTCGCACTGGGACTTGGTTCTGGTGAAGTTATTCTATGGCCCTATCTTGCCTCAAACTACGCGCTTGGCATCGCCTGGGGTGCAATCCTGGGAATCACATTTCAGTACATCATCAACATGGAGATCGAACGCTACGCCCTAGTCAAAGGTGAAAGCGTGTTCGTTGGAATGGAAAAACTCTGGAAAGGTTGGCCATACTGGTTTATTCTCTCAACCTTTATCGGATTTGGACTTCCAGGAATTATAGCCGCGTCTGCAAAAGTCTTTGGTTCACTCGTGGGTATTGAAACCTCACACTGGATCGCGATCGTCTTTCTGCTCATCATTGGTGGAATTCTCAGCTCAGGCACAACTGTTTATGGTTTGATGGAAAAACTCACTCGCACAATCATCCTCATTGGCGTCCCGTTTGTATTCCTTCTCACTATTGCTCTGGCAAGCCTGGCCGATTGGGGTGCACTTGCAGCAGGAATTATTGGACAAGGTGAAGGATACACACTCCTTCCAGAAGGCATTGCACTTGCAACCTTCCTTGCTGCCTTTGCCTACGCAGGCGCAGGAGGAAATCTCAACCTCACACAATCAATCTACGTCAAAGAAAAAGGATACGGAATGGGAGCATACGCACAGCGTCTTGGAGGACTATTCAAGAGCAAAAAACACGCAGAAGTAAAACTCGAAGGAGTCGATTTCAAAGACACACCCCAGGCGCGCAAAGAATTCGATACTTGGTGGAAACGCATGAGCATTGAACACGCATTTGTATTCTGGTTCATCGGTGCGGTATCAATCTTGCTCCTCATGATCCTGGCTTACACAACCACCTACGGACTCGAGGGCAATGCAACAGGAATCAACTTTGTGATCAGCGAGGGAGCCGTGATCGGATCCATACTCGGTCCTGCAATCGGAGCCGCCTTCTTGTTTGTTGTAGCCGTCATGCTTTTTCAAACACAGCTTGGTGTCATGGACTCAACCTCACGCATCATGGCCGAGAACGCAGCGCTCTCGTACATGAAAAAGAAAAAAACAAACACAGTCCCACTCTCAAAAATCTACTACGGATTCCTCTGGGCACAGATTGCCTTCGGTATCATCTTGTTCCTGCTGGGCATGACAGAACCAAAAACTCTTCTTGTACTAGGAGCCTGCATCAACGCCGTTGCAATGTTTGTACACACAGGCCTAGTCTCAGTCCTCAACTTCAAGTCTCTACCAAAATACTACCAACCAGGAGTCATCCGTCGATTACTCCTAGCTGGTATCTTCATCTTCTTCGGCTTCTTCTCAACAGTTGTACTCTGGGACCAATTGTTTTAAACACACAAACTAAAACCAGGCCTAAGCCTGGTTTTTTGTTATCGAGTTTTATTCCCGGTTCTACGACCTGAGTGATGATCTCGCCCCTGACCTTTTCTAGAGACTTCTACACCTGATCGAGAAGGCGCACGTCCAATAGTCATACTTCCCGCAACAGAACCCACACCTGGACCAGTTTGATGTGTTCTTGAATGTCTTGCATTTTCATACTTCTTCGACCAAATCGCAAGCTGCTTATTCCTTACTCTTGGTGAATCTACTCGAGGTGGTGGCGGAGGTGGTGGCGGAGGTGTTTCTGTCGGTGGAACAACTTTATCTATTTTATCATCTGGAGGCAGCTGTTCTTGCTCTGGCCCACCTGGAAGTTCGGTCGCATAATTCTCTGCAATCCCCCATTCAGTCTTTCGTGATTCAAGTACATCTCTGTCAGCATACCCATCCAAACCAGCCTCACCAAAACCAATTCCACTATCAACCACCATGAAAGGAGTCTCCCCATCTGTCATTGAAAATTCAATCATCCATGAACGCAACTGATCGCAATTTGGAATAGCTGAATCCTGGATACTCCAATCATCGCCCACAACCAACCTTAAATCATTCTCATTCGTATTTTCTATCCTAACAGTAGTGTGACGATGTGATGCAACCTCTTCGTTATAAGCATCAATTATTCGCTGATCTTCCACTTCACCATCATGAACTCCACGAATAATTGCCTCAGCAACCTGTTCAGTTGTAGCTGTTTTCGATTCAATATTTACACCTTCTGCGTCCAACCTCTCTACAAAACCTGTTAGATTTCCTTCTTCACCATGACCTTGAACACGAGCAAAGTTCACTTGCTCCGCTGATAGCCCGTATTCATCCACAAGAACCTCTAACACAGCCTCTCTTCCTTCGTCTGCTCTTTCCTGGCTGAGATCCAAATTCTTTGCATCTGTACCTTCTGGACTCGAATAAGCATCCACATAAATATTCAACGAACCAATCCCTGAAGCAACATCAAGACCCAATGCTTTTTGCTGATCCTCAATATCTTGCATCAGAACCCTCACCTGATCTTGGAGCAACTCCTTCTCACCCGGAGCCTCTTCTGCGCGAGAATAGTCACGCAATCCCCACAAAAAATTCGTGTCGATTTCCAGAACCTGAGCTTGCCTTTGCACATCAATTGCTGTGCTACCCGCATCTCCATCAAGCCCAGCACCATCAACATGCAATGCAACTACCCCCTCAGTAACGGTAACCTCAATATCATGACCCTCAAGCGATTCAAGGAACTGCTGAACATTCTCAAAATTCTTTACATCATCTGGCGCAGCCTCAGATGCATGCGCACTCTCAATAACAGATCGATAAAAAATCTCTCGACCGAGAGGAAAGAGCAGAACTCCAGTAGCAACAAGCACACTCAAGGCCTTGCGACCACCAGGAATCTTTTTAGCAAAATTTTCTAGAAACTCACTCGGCTCTGGTCGAGGAGTCTCTGCTTTTTCAAGCTGCGGAATAATCTCATTCCTTGTTTGTTCCATCTCATGTCTTGAAAGGAACATTTTATCGAATCTACCCATATGATATTGTTAATTTACACCAGTATACCAAGCGCGACCCTACTTTGAAAAGAAAACTATCAACATTTTTGATTCTTGCAATGCTCCATGTATACTTGAGACATAACATTATCTATGAAAACACTATACATCCCAGGAGCTCTGCTCCTCGCCCTCCTCCTCATGGGAGCAGGTTGCTCATCAGTCCCTGAAGATCACGGTCAAGACAGCTATTATTACGGCGACTACGAAGACTCATACGACGACTACGACTCTTACTATGAGGACGACTACGATTCCTACGACAGCTACGACTCGTACGATTCCTACGACTCATCAATTCCACAAGGCTACCAAGACGTCTACGCCTGCAACCTCACAAGCGACTACTGCGAGTATATCGAGGCAAACATCAGTGGCGACACCATCTCATCGATCTACACTTCCTACTACATCTATCCAGGTGAATCCCTTTGCGACAGCGTAGGCTGTTACTTCATCGATGACATGAGAAACGAGTGGTACTTTGACTTCTAATCTAACTAAATCAAGAAGGCCTGCTATTTGCAGGTCTTTGTGTTAGAATCCTGCTGTATGAAAACACGAATCAACAAATACCTGGCAGAACGTGGAGTTTGCTCACGAAGACAAGCCGACAGACTCATTCATGATGGGAAAGTCTTTGTAAATGGAGAAGAAGCTGTGCTTGGGCTCATGGTTGATCAAAACGACAAGATTGAAGTCGAAGGACAAAAACTCAACTCAAAAAAACCAGACACAATCTACATGGCCTTCAACAAACCTGTTGGAATCATGACCTCACTTGATCCAAAGCTAAGAGACACAGTCCTAACCTTTCTTAAGCTCAAGAACCACGTCTTCCCCATCGGACGACTCGACGTGGCATCAAGCGGACTCCTCATTCTCACAAACGACGGAACACTCTCAGAAAGAATCACCCACCCCAAGTTCAATCATGACAAGGAATACGTTGTTACCGTAGACAAACCAATCCGCCGTGATGACCTCAGAACCATGGCCAACGGCATGATGATCCTTGGATCAATGACTAAGCCAGCAAGAGTCAAAAAGATTGCAGACACACGCTTTGCCATCATCCTCACAGAAGGCCGCAACAGACAAATCCGCCGCATGTGCAACGAACTCGGCTACGAAGTCAAAGCCCTCAAGCGCATCCGAGTAATGAACATAGAACTAGGCAACCTCCCCTCAGGTGAAACAAGAGAACTCACAAAACAAGAAATCAACCACCTCAAACACCTCACACAATTAGATTGATAAACAAAAAAACCTGCGTGTGCAGGTTTTTTCTTTTTCTGAATTTTATTCGATGTCCTCACCGTCTTCGTCGTCAAATGAAATGGCTTCATCTTCTTCTTCAGACTTCTCGTCTTCTACGATCTCTTCTTCAAAATCCTCATCTGCGAGAATTTCCTGTCCGAGAACTTCCTCATCTAGCATCTCTTCTTCGTCGAGCTCTACAGCAAACTCGCTGAGCAGTGACATGATGGCATCGAGCTTATCGTTGATCTGCTTAAGATCCTTTTTCAAATCAGGTCCTGCTGCAGAACGTCCGCCACCAAAAGCTGGCTTGTTGAATGAAGGCTTTCCTCCAAACGATCGATCGTTTCGGTCATTTGAATATCCACCTCGTCCGCCTCGGTCGCCACCTCCGCCTGATGGACGTCGGTCACCTCCACCGAAACAGTCTCGGCAAAGTACTGGCTTACTTCCGTTTGGTCTAAACGGTACTGTGCAATCATTGCCACAGTCATGACATCGTGTCTTGTACTCGATTCTTTCATCAGAACCGTAGTTTGAACCACCTCGGCTTGAGCCACCTCGGCTTGAACCTCCATAATTTGATCCTCCACGGTTTCCACCGTAGTTTGATCCTCCGCCTCTTTGACCCCCTTGATTGGAGCCGCGATTAAAATATCCCATAGATCTATTAAGCAGGATGTACTTCGCTGATACAGACCATGGTCTCGCGCTGGAGATCAAACGTTTGTGCCGACTAGTTAAGTCCTGTAAGAATAACTGGTGAAAACTACATGATTATTTAGATTCTGTCAAGGATTCAAAAACACCCTCATCTCTGAGGGAGTCTTTCTATCGAACGAGTTTCTTCAAATGCTTGTTGATCTGCTTTTCAATCTCAGGATATACAACTGTTTCATGATGCTCTAGCCACAGGTCGCCAGTCAATGATCGATCTGGTCCAACCGTGAGAGTATCATCAATACTCAAACAAATCACTTGTTTATCTGACAAATTCACCTTTTTCTCCACCTCAATCTGAATGTCTGCATGCATACAAATGACTGTATTGGCATGCTTGATCCGTAGGCGCGTGCTCTGATTCTTCAGGTGCATGCCCACAGCATAAGATTTAATACCTTTTGTTAAAAGATATTCTTTGAGATATCGGCCCAGATTCATTCCGTGCGTGCCGACAATCGTAATCGTTGGAGTATTGCTTGGATAAGACATAGAAGAAGCTTGCCTTATTTTTTCGATTTTGTCAAGAAAATGACCCTAAATTGTGAGGAATTCTACTCAAATACGACTCTTTCATTGACAAAAAGGCACCAACCGCTAGTATGCCTATCTGCCCACAAAAAGACAGGAGGTCTTCACATGGGACGACTCAGAGACGAAGGAATCGCGATTCTCACGGAGAACGGAACCGACCCAGCTGGCTCAGACGCAATGGGTCTGATCCTGGGTACTGGCTGGTCTGATCCAGACGTGCTCAAGGGCCTGGGCTTCGAGCTCGAAGAGGTCATCCACTTCAGCGAGGTCGGAATCAACCCCGGCGCCGGTGCTGGACACCCGAACTACTTCCTGCTCGGCACCTGGCACGGCCGTCAGGTCGTCATCAGCCAGGGACGAGTGCACATGTACCAGGACCGCGCTGCGCGCTATGCCAGCGAGTCCGTACTGCGCAAGTGGTTCGCCGTCTTCTTGGCCCTCATGGGCAAGGGACGTCGCATTGTCGTCACCAGCTCGGTCGGCGGCGTGGGCCACAAGACCAAAGCTGGCATGGTCATCCGCCCCGTCGGAATCATCTCAGCTCACCTCCCCCAGACCTACCTCGACGGCAACGCTGGCGAGTTCGTCATGGGCGAGCACCTGATCTGGGACAACCACGCCGAGTTCGACATCGATCGAACCAACATCTCTGTACTGTTCAAGCAGGCTGCTCTCAAGGCAGATCTCGAGTACGATCAGCACGGTCAACACATAGTCGTCCCCGGCCCTGGCTTCGGTGGAGCAGCTGAGCGTGTCCTCTGGGACTCGTGGGGATGCAAGTCCGTAGGCATGTCCCTCGATCCCGAGCTGCGCCTGCTGGCCCTCGAGATGATGACTGCTGATGAGGACGACTCCAAGTACGAGGTCTTCCCCACCTTCATCGTCACCGACGACCATGACCTCCCGATCCACGAACAGATCACCGCCGCTGCCAAGGCCCGCGCCCCACAGCTCGGCATCTTCCTCTCCCACGTCGTCCAAATCGACTGGAACCAGGTCGTACCCGACTGGGAGTAGAAAGGACAAGTAACAACGAACCCCCACCGGCTAACCGGCAGGGGTTTTTCAATTCTAAAAGAAAATCCGCCCCTCAAGGCGGATGCGTAGCTACCAGGCTCTGTTGAACGTTCCCGTTGCAAGCAGTGGCAGCTCGGTTTTGTGTTCACTTATGGTGTTCAAGGAATCGTACACCCCATCGAGCACCCACAAGTCCATGACTTGCGATCTCACATTCGTTGATCCGAAGTACTCCCAGTCCTCACCAGCCTCTGCCACGCGAACCTCCCCGATCATGAGGATGTCGCGCACAAGCGGCGGCGGTGACTGCATGGAACCGACAAAAATGCCGTTCTTGCACCAGAAGTGTCCTCCGTTGAACGTGAACAGATGGTCGTCGGTCATGCTGGACTCGTAGGAGTCAAACACTCCTTCTGCGTCGAGAAACAACTCGTCGTCATCCACGCGAAGAAGCAGCATGCTCTCGATCTCGATCCCGCTCTCGCTCTCAACTTCCAGCCAACCAGACACAGAACCGTCAAACAGCTCCGGATCGGTTGTCGTGATGAAGATCGCACGATCCGAGTACTCGATGTCCTCATCTGTCCTTGCTTCGAAGAAGCTTGTTGAACACTCGGTCCTAAGCGTCTCTTCGGCCACCTGCTCATCAACCGGCTGCACGAGGCAACCAATCATGAGTAGAAAAAGGTTACAGAACACGGCTGAACTTCCCGCTCGCATGGCGAGACATGGTTGCAACATGCTCCTGCAGGCTCATGCTCGAGCTGTACGCGCCGTCGAGTAGCCAGAAGTCACACATCTCCCACTGACGCTCTTCGTCGTAGGCCACCCAGAACTCTTCAGGTCCGGTTGCCTCACGGCAGAATGCGATCATGAGGAAATTGTAGGTCGCAAGACTCAGCTCACCCACGAACGTTCCGTCTTCGCACCAGACGTAGTTGTCAAACGCGTAGCTATCAAGTGCAGCGGCTTCGTAATCTCCAAAGCTGAACCCCTCGATCGTCCCCATTGCTGCCAGATAGGTCTGGTCACCATGGTATACCCAGAGTCCAAACAGTCCTTCCATGTCGATCGTTGGACTTATCCGACCGACACGGAAATCGTAGAACTCGTACGTAGGGTACCCAATCGTCTTCCCAAGAAACCCAGCCTCGTCGTAGCGAGCATGATCTTCCCCTGGAAGATCGAAAAACTCAGCAGAACAGGCCAACGAGCTTGCACTGTCGTAAAGAAGCTTATCCTCATCGCGAGGAGTACACGAGATTGCCCCAATAAGGAGCGCGAGATAAAGAGAACGCATTCGAACCTCATGTTCGTCAACAGCTCATCATTGAGCGCTTTCAAAATAAAGAAAAAACATCAAAAAGTCAAGGGATGTACAACAAAAAACACCCCCACCGGAATCCGGCAGGGGGTGTTCATTTTTTGATTGAATTTTCTAAACCGGCAGTTCTCCTGCCAAACTCTTTTGAATCATCTGATAAAAATACGAAATCGAATCTTCATCACCGTTCATAAATCGTTTGTAGATCTTATTGAAAGGATTGATTGTAACCACATCCCCATTCTTTGCACGCGCACTCACCACCCACTGACCATCTTCTTTTCGCTGTTCCCACGCAAATCCATGAACCTGCCCGAGTGCACAACCCAAAAACGCACCATAAATTTCAACCATAGCATTCAATTGCACCGCAGTCTTTTCTGCAGCATCCGCATCAATAATCTGATCAAGCATCAAAATTGATCGTTCATCCAAACCAATGTCGACATTGTGTTTATTGAGCGTACCAATAAAACTATCTGAAAGCTCATTTATTACTTTAATACTCATAACATTTCGATTACTTATTTCTCCCACTCTAACATACTCACACCCTCACTTTTGAAAAAATGATCAACCTGATAACATGCGCAAAGCTAAACAAAGACAAACGTATGACTGAAAAAACAAAGAAACACCCAAAGCTGCTCCTAGTCCTGAGCCTACTAGCGCTTTTTACACCGCTCTCCATGTTCCCCATGCTCTGGATGGGTAACCAATCAGCGACATTTCTCATCTTTTGTCTGCTTGTTGAACTCTCTTTCCCTCTCTACATCTACTACCTGCTAAAAAATCCAAAGGACTGCCCTAATCTCAAGAGCCCCGTCCTCCTCCTCTTCCTTGGATTCCTTCTCATGTATTTCATCTCCAGTGTATTTGGAGCCGATTTCTTCAACAGCTTCTGGAGTAACGGAATGCGCTTCACAGGACACTTCCTACACCTACACATCGTTGCATACGTCCTCTACCTTGCACTGCTCCTCAGATGGCATGGCAAAACAGGATATAAAACACTACTCACAACAGTCTCGATCGTGGGTGCAATCGCAGCTCTCTACGGCATTCTAGAATACTTTGGCATCATCCCAACCTACGCTCCAGCCTTCCTTCCTCGCGCCTCAAGTGTGTTTGGAAACCCAACACTGTTTGGCTCATTCCTCACAATCCCATTTTTCTTTGCAGTCCTTGCGTCCCTTCACGGAAAAACAAAAAAACACATCTGGCTTCATCAACTGCTGGCCATCATTATTTTAGGTGGAGTTTTTGCCTCAGGAGCACGTGGCGCACTCGTAGGAATCGCCGTTGGTCTTGTAATTGGACTGATTACTCGCACAGCAAAAGAAAAGAAAGATGGACTACGAAAAAAACTCATCTGGGCCAGTGTATTGATCACGATCGTGGCTGGATTCAGCTTTGGAATCGCTTATCACAACTCATCTGAAGGTTCTCTTTCATACCGCATCACTCACTTCACATCACAAAATTCATCAGAGCGTCTTATTCTCTGGGGTGTGGCATGGGAAGGATTTAAAGAAAAACCTTGGCTTGGACAAGGGTATGAAAACTTCTATACCATTGCAGAATCCAAGTTCAACCCAGAGCAATACCAGTACTCAAACATCTGGCCAGACAAACCACATAACCAACTTCTAGAAATCCTCTCTACCGGTGGCATCTTCACATTCTTGCTCTACCTTGCGCTTCTTGGATTCATGGCCAAAACATTCTTCCTATCATCAAAACAAAAAAAGTTCTCAAATACTGATTCAAGTGTGCTCCTAGCAGCGCTTGCAGGCTATGTTGCCCAATCCATATTCCTCTTTGACACAGTCGCTAGCTGGATTATCTTCTCAGTACTTCTCACACTTGCTCTTTATACAGAAAGCACACCCAAGTGTGAGCAGAAAGAATGCAAAATTCCATCATGGAGCAAAAAAACAGTTCCAGTCATGCTGCTTATTGGATCTCTTGCACTCATCCTGTTTATCCTTAGACCAATTCTTCTTGATCTCTATACACTGGATAAAGCATCCGACCTACAGATGGAGAACATGGATCGTTCTATCGAGCTCGTGCAAACCATGGGCACACACGGTTTTGAATTCGATTCAAACATTGCAGCATCAACCACAAAATCAATCCTGACATCTGCATTCCTATTTTCCACATTCACCGACGAACAACGAGCCATACTCATAGATACAATGATCGAGCAATACGACCGAACCATTGAGCTACACCCAAACCGAGCCGCCTTCCTGTACGAATATGTTGCATCAGAAATTCCTGCATACAGATACATGAAATACGAACCGCAAATCGAAGAGTGGATTGAAAAACTCGACAAGCTCCAAGGTCTAGTTCCAAAACGCACTGAAATTGCTGGAGTGTGGGTCCAGATCGGTCTAGCCTACATAAGTGTAGACAAACAAGAAGAAGCCTTGGCTTACCTCAAAGAAAAGGCAGAGGCAAACCCAGATAAAACGACATACAAAAATCTCGTATTTGCAATGATTGGATATTTCAACCAAAATGAGCTATATCAAACATCAGCATCGCTACTTGAAACACTCATTGAGCAGTACCCAGAAGACCCTGAGTTCTACACAAATCTAGCATCCATCTACCACATCATGGGAGACATTGATAAAGCTATCGAAACCGCAGAACTCCTTCTGGACCTCGGAGATCAGTATCAAGAAAATGTCGATTGGTTCAAGGAGCAGATCCTTACAGAAGAAGAATAATCAAAAAAACCGGCTCAGGCCGGTTTTTATTTTCCAAGTTGTTGTAGGATCAAATTAATCCCCTGTTGAATATGCCTGAATCGATCCGCTCCAAGATGCACACCTCCATACCACCTCGTCACCACCACACACACATTCACAAGATTCGCATTTCGTAGCGCACGCAGAATGATCATGCTTGCCCCAGCTTCTCCGTCATCCCCTTTTCGCTCAATCACACTCCCATCTTGCACATACCGTGCTGCAAACATATTATGCGTTGCCTTGGCATATTTCTTGTTTGTTTTCACAAGAGCAAGAAAATCCTTTAGACCCTCATCACTTTCAACTCTTCCACCAGACACTCCATACTTTGACCCACGATCAATAGTGTAATGATGAACTTGCACCCAAGTATGCTTAACATCATTTTCATTTGAAAAAAACATTCCGAGCTGGTCTGTCATACATTATTTCTCCTGAACTCTCTTCTCATACAAGTCAACAATCATGCTCGCCAGATCTACTCCAGAAACCCTCACATCATCTTCAAGTCCAGACGGCGCTCTGTTTACTTCAAGAACATATGGAACACCCGTTTCTTCATGAACCATCACATCAACTCCAGCAATGTCATAATTGGAAAGCTCTACAATCTTCTTTGCCACATCACACACCTCCTGCACCTCTTCGATTGGTACATATGTAAGAGTTCCTCCTAAACTAATATTTGATCTAAACTCTCCTTCAGCAGGTGTCCGTTTTAGACAAAGCACCACCTCTCCATCAATAACATTCACTCTGTAATCGCCATCGTTAGGAATACGTTCTCGCAAAATATATCCAGACTTATTCTTGTCAACATCTTTACTCTTCACAAACGCTCGAAGGTCATCAGATGAATAAGCAATCCCCACACCTTTTCCTTGCTTGCTACTGTTCGTTTTCACGATAACCGGAAACACAAACTCACTCAATTTGTCTTCAATCTGATCTACTGTCTTGAACGTGACCGATCGAGGCAAATGAATATCATGTTCAGATTCCAAAAAATATTTATACAATCCTGAATACTCATCAAGTGTGGACTCAATCAAACGTTTATCAATAATCTGACATCCCGTTGTTCTATGTAAATACCCAAGTGTAGCAATGGTAGACCAACGATTTGCTGCAATTGCACCAACATGAATCACATCATATTTAGTGAGGTCTAGATTGCCTGCTGACACCTCAACAGATCCATTCTGCGCATCGACTCTTAGTGAACTCGCAGAACAAAAATCGAGGCTGTAACCTCGCTTGTCAACCTCGCTTTTGAGGTTCTCTTGAAAAAATACGGCTTGTGTAAATCCGATTGCTAAAATATTCATGGCAAAACCATAAGCTTTTTTGAGACTTTTGTAAACCATTGGACCATCCAATTGAAAAACCCCGCCTTAGCGAGGTCGTTAGCATCAATGCCAGTGAACCGGCTTTTGATGCTTGATAAGGGCCTTTTTGACTGCTCGAAGCTGCTCACGAACAGTCTCATTGTCACTCAAAAGCGGCCTGAGCAAGAACGGACAGTCCTCGAGAAACCCGAGCACGTTGATGTTGCTGTAGCGGTCGTTGACCTTGCCTGGCTCGAGCCCAAGCATGCTCGGAGCAAACAGTTCATGAACCGTCCACCGTGCATACTCACGTGTCTCCACAAAACTCTCACCAACATCGCCAACCGCACAACCTTGCTTGCCCTGCCACTCCTCCTGAGCCTTAGCAAGATACTCTTGAGAAAGAACCGTAGCCTCATTTAGCAGACACAGATCCGTGAACGTCTTGCCTGACGAAGGACCTTCTTCCTCGGTCACGCTAAACGCTGCTTGCGAGAGAACCACGAACAGTTCGAGCCCATACTTCTTGCAAGCCGCCTGCGTGCGAACGATTCCCTGATAGGAACCAGAGGCTACGAACAGTACCAAACGTTTTGGAAGGGACTTGCCTTCCTTTCGAGCTGTCAGTGCGATGTACTCCACCATTGCCTCGCCGGTTGACCCAGAGGCCATCGCGCCTTCAGCAATGATGATGTTCTCAGCAAAGAAGTAACCCTTGTGCGAGTCCCACACATGAGCCTTCCACACCCCAGGACTGATCTCCACGCGCCCTGCCGGCATGAACGATGTCTGCATGGGCAAGATGGCATGCTCAGGGAACAGGTCAGCCATTCCCTTCCAAGCCCGAAAGTACAAGCCACCATTGAGTGGGACCCACTGTGCAAAACTTCCGTCGAGCTTACGCAGCTCATGCCCCACAGCCCAGATCATGGACCGAATCAGATGCTTGGCCACGTTGATGCGATCACGCCCCATGATCAGACGATGAAAAAACGTCTCACCAGGAACAGATTCGATCACGAACAGATTCTCTGGAAGAGCCCCAGGAACGAGCCCCCGAAACTCTTCCATGAGCGTAGCTTTGAGCCTCCACTTGAGAATCGGATGATTCCCAGGAATCTCGATCCGATCAAGCGAACCCACTTGATGAAGAAACATCTTTGCCTCCCTTCTTGGCTTCTTCCGACCCTAACAAGAGAGCTAGTCTTTGTAAAGATTTGTCCCGAAATAGAAGCGTATGATACTATTTGAACCAAGCAAATATATGAAAAAAGACTTTCTCACAATCGACGAGTTAAAAACACTGCCTTCTCTCAAGAAAAAAGTGGATGCAGTATTTTCAAATATTGAATCTGAAAAAACAGAATTTGAAAACCTTTACCCAAGCGACTTCAAACAAAAATTCTTTTTCTACTATAGAAGTTTCGGTAAAACAAACTCACAACTCAGACTACGCTTTTATCGCACACGCCTACGTAAAGCCTTAGAGCTCTCACAAGGAAAACGAGTTCTCATTATCGGAAGCGGCCTAGGCACAGAAGCTTTTCTATTTCGCGCCTGTGGAGCAAGTAGCGTTGTCGGAATCGACATTGATCCCATCTTCATTCCTTTTTCAAACCAACGCGCAAAAACCTGGGAAGCTCGAAACGTTATCTTCAAAGAAGAATGCGTCTTCACCTACAACACTGATGAAAGGTTTGACCTCGTCTTTATCATGGAAACGTTTCATCACATCGTCCCCAAGGAAAAGTTCTTTCCAGTCGTTTCCAACTTTCTCAAACCAGACGGACTCGTAGTTGTCAGTGAACCCAACGGAGGAAACCCCCTGATCACATGGAACCTACAGCGCAAAGGATGGATGACTGGAGTAATCAAAACCCTTGGTCGTTATCAAATGACAGACGAGATGGTCGCACCCATGTCAACAGTTCGAAAACTCATGAAGAAAGCTGATTTCAAAATCGTAAAAAAACAACGATACCGAATTTTCCCAGGCCTCCCTCTTAAGCGCCTTGATGCACTTCTCGCTCTCATTGAACCAATCGTAGAAAAAATGCTCCCACTCTCTATCATAGGAATCGGTTATACAATCATTGGAAAAAAGAAATAAAAACGTTCCTAGACACTTGACAAAACCACCAAAAACAGCAATGATCCCAGCGATCGATTGCTGTTTTCTTTTGGGAGGACTCATGCCCTACACGCACTACATGGACCCAAGCATCGACCTGGAAGCTCGCAAGTTCCAGGCATACGATGAGCTCGAGATCGACGCTCACAACCGAGAGGCCATCGAGGCCATGCTCGGACCACTCCGCATCAAGAGTGCGGTCACGCGCGAACACTACGAGCACAGCATCCGCGTAGCTCTGACCGCCAGAGCGATCGCTGCGTTCATCCACCAGGATGCCAACGCACTCTTCTACGCCGGACTGCTCCATGACGTCGGCAAGGCCCTGACTCCAACCTCCACCCTGGGTAAGACCTCGGGCTGGACCCCAGCCGACTCCGAGATCATGAAGGATCACTCCATGGATGCCTTCCGCATGCTCCGTGGTCGGTTCGACTTCACAGCGCAAGTCGTGGTACGTCACCACTTCTATCAGGAACACAAGTATCCTGACTGTGTCCCTGAACCCCTGCACCCACACTGCGAAGCCACGCAGCTCTCCATCGCGTTTGCTGCGCGCATCCTCGCACTGGCCGATGTCTACGATGCTATGCATCGAATCAACGACCAGACTCAGGGCAAGGCACTGACCGGCGAGCAGATCAAAGAACGTATGATCGACTCCAACAAGGACCAAGCCCCCTTGGTCACAGCTCTCTACAACGCCGGAATTCTCACCACAAGGACCTACGAAGCCGCTGCCTAGCAGTGGTTTTTCAATTCATCCCGATCGCAGCATCGGGATTGACAACACCTGCAAATCATGGAAAAGTACTCCCGCTCTCAGACCTGGAGGATACACATGTTCGCAGGCATCGACTTGGGAACCACGCTCATCAAGATGGTTCAAGGCACTGAAAAAAGGATTGTCGATTTCGCTATCAATCCCTACGGCTTCTCCGGACAGGACCTGTTCGAAGACGATAACGCTCAGAAGTTTGCCTCGGCGCTTCTGAAAAGCAACATCTCCGCCATCTGCCTGACAGGCAGCCAAGCGGCACGGTTCACCCCAATCGCGATCAAGCACGGTTTGGCGGTTCACGAGACTGGCCTCGATTCGATCGAAAACGAACTGCACCTGCAAGCCCTTGGTGTACGCCAACTGCTCGCAGAGCAAGGCCATGCCCCAGACGACTTCCTGCTCGTCTCCATCGGCACTGGCACCTCGTTCACCCTGGTCACGCGCGGAGGCTCACCCCGTCAGTTCACCCCTGGTCTGTCCGTTGGTGGACGCACGCTCTCTCGCCTCGCTCTCATCAAGGACGTACAAGCCCACCGCATCGGCGGACTTGCAATGTACGGCAATGACCCTGACCTGCTCATGATGCATCTGTACCCAGACGCCGGCATGTTCAAGGGCCAGTTCGTTCTCGCGTCCATGGGCCGCCTTGGAAACGACGAGGAGCCACAGACGCTCGAGAACTACTGCCATGGGCTGATCAAGATGATCGCCACCTTGACCATCGGTCACATCATGACCATCAAGCAAGTCCCAGACTTCCAGTGGGACGGCCCGGTCGTGTACATCGGCACTCCAGTGAGCGAGTACAAGCTCCTGCAGAACCTGTTCCTCAAGTTCTCAGCAGCAACCGGCATGACCGCTCTGATGCCCAAGCAAGGCAACTTCGCAGCCGCCATGGGCGCCTACAGCATCCTGATGGTGGCCAAAGACCAGGGCTTCAGACTGGCGCAAGTCACCCCCTGGACCAGCCTAAAGGCCCGGATCAGCTATTACACGCAGCTTGTTAAAGCCATGGCAAGTTAAACCCCGTATACGACGGGGTTTTCTGATTCCTAAACGAACGGTATGCTCAGAGCATATGAAACATCTACTCCTCATCACATTACTCGCCTCATCAACCATAATCCTCACAGGCTGCTCAAACACCCAGAAAGATTCTCAAGCGCCCCCTGCCCAACCGACGCCCAAGGCGGTTGCAGCATCATCATGGAAGACAACAGCCGCCTAGTCTCCTGGTACTACAACCACGGCGGCGATCCAGTAAACAATGACTCCATCATGATGTCACAACTCCTCTGCAGCTCCACCCCAGGCTCCAGTTGGATAGAAAGCTAGAAACCAAAAAAACGAGGCTTGCACCTCGTTTTTTAGTAAACAAATTTGAACTATTTATGTCGCTAACCCTCCACCCTGAATCTCAGGCATCTTCCGATGAATGAAATACCCAAACATTGCAAGCATCAACAAATAAACAATCGTTGAAAACTCAGGAACCCCCTCACCCCCTCCTTCACCACCAAAATCAGAAAGGTGAGTGGTGCTAAATACACACACACCGTCCATTACTAGACAACTTACATCAACACCATCCAGCTGATGCCTTACCCAATCCGGCTCACCAGCTTCTTTTGTGTATACATCCAAAGTTGATCCGTTTGGAGCATTTGGTGTTGCAAGCGTAAGCATGATCGGCTGGCTGATGGAAATCTTCTTCCCACTAATACCAAAACTCATTGCCCCTTGAGCAGCTCCAGGAAAATCTGATAGATCAGTGTTTGTATCAAGTGCAAGCAAACCAAAATCAGCAGTGACCTCATTCCCCATCACATCAAGCGCGGTCATGGTTGTGTTTGCAGGGATATTCACCGAAGAGTCGTCAGTAACTGGATCAGCTTTAAGAATAATAGTCTCTTTCTCAAACGTCATACGACTCGTGCTCTCAACAGCAGTTCCATAACCATTAACGACATCTGTAACCGTCGGATCGTTTACCATTTCTTTTACATACTCTTTGATTGTCTTAACAGAATTTTTATGAGCAGTCTTTACCTTTTTCTTTTCTGCCTTGCTTTTATTCCCATCCGCATCATACGCATAAATATTCACAGAATATTCTGTACCCGGAAACAAGTTTTTTAACTGAATAAGGTTTTCCCCACCGAAATCAGCTTGATCCAAAACAGGTATATCTGTTACATCCGCTACCAAATCGCTCTCGTCAACCTCAGCATCTCCCACATCATAATAAATCTTATACTCAACAAAATTATCATCAGCTGACGATGTCCCCACCTTAAGCCAAACTGAATCTTCATCAGCAAAGGCGGGTTCAAGATTACCAGGCGCAGTCGGAGCCATTGAAGCAACAAAACTTGCTGTAACAGTAATATCACTTGAAACCGCAAGATCTGTTCGAGGGTTGTCTATTAAACCATCACTCCACTTTTCAAACACAAACCCACCAAAAGGGACAGCTTCAATATCAACTCCATCTCCTCCTGCTTCAACAAGCTGATGTGCCAAACCTGACAGTGATCCATTGCTTCCAGCCACATAGTCAAGCGTGTACTTTGCCTCATCTACTACAACAGCCTCATCCATCACACACCTTACTGACGCACCAATGGCTTTGTCATTTCCCCGAAGTGCTGCAGTTGCTCCTTTTGAAAACAAATACAAACTGGTCGCTCGCTTATTTTGTGTATGAGTCGAAGTCCAGAAAAAAGTTGATGTCTGAAAACCCTTCATTTTACCCTTATGTGCATACCCGGTTCCAAGCGCAGAAAAACCCAAAGAATCAACAGCTGCGTTATTTGGTGATTTCCAGTGGATATTCCCTTTTTCTTTCAATTGCCCTCCTGCTACTCCACCTCCTTTTGCCTGGCCTACAAGCAACTCAACTTCACTTTGCGAAGGAATATGCCAACCAGAAGGACAAATACCTTGCTCAACATCAGCTGTTGCACACTCCCCACTATTCTTACTATTCGCACACGAGTCACTTAACCCCATCACTGTATGCCACTGATAAAGACCACCGTACTCTGAACAATTTTTCTCATCATCGCTATTACAATATTTTTGAATAGTTCCTTTTTCTGCTCCTGACTGTCCTTTCTTTAAATCCAGTCGTTCCCCCACGTTCAGGTTTTTTGCAAACCAGCATTGTGCTCCAATGAGCACAGTTGGGTACTGCTCACCTTCGTAAGAAACAGAATCACCACAACTAAAATTTGCATACACTGGTTGTGTGTATGCAAAAAATACAGTAGCGGAAAAACACATTCCAAAGATGACAAGAAGTTTTTTCATGCTTTTCAAATAAAGATCCACACTATTTTACCATTATTCTCATAAATCCTCCACAGCTTCATCCACAACAATCCATGGAATGACACGGTAAAGAAAAACAATAAACACCCCTAACAAAATTACTGCACTGAGATACTCATGGAACAAGGAAATCGCAAATTCCTCAGAGTACATTCCTCCCACAGCAATAATGATTGCTACACGGACAATGTTGAATACAAATAGTGCACAAACACCAAGCAGGCCAGCTGCTGCTGCCAGAAACCAACGAATTCGTTTTGCTGGCCTCACCCAAAACAACACAAAGCTATATAGGCACACAAAAGTAACAATTGAAAACACACCAACACAAACCGGACCAATCATCACACTAAAACCATTAAGCGCCACGTTGTACTTATCAAAATCAAAGATAATCTCAGGAAAAAACACAGGCATGATCAAAGACAATGATCTGATAATCACAGAAGACAAATATTGCCAATAAAACAAAACGAGTATTTGTGCAAGAGTAAACGCAAAGAAAAGAAGAAAAATCAAAACAATTTCTTTGAAAAAATATCGCACCACACGCCTCCCAAAGAACCCTAAGAAAAAAAGATAGAACCCTAACGCAAAGACAAAGTAAAATACAATACCTCCAGACTCTAAATCAAGAACACCAAACTTGTTCAAAGGAAAGAACACAACAAGTAACCCCAATACAACAAACAACACGCTCTCAATCAAAGATATACCATAAGATGGCAACTGCCTGACCTGATTCCATCTGTAATAAAGAATAACTGGAAAGATGATAAAAGGAGTCAAAAGAATCCAAGAATCATTCATGGCATACGAGAATCCGTATAGCCTCTGACTAATAAATGAATGGGCCCCAAGCAAGATGATGTAAACAATCAAAAATACTGCAATCTGCTTAACAAACCGCCTTCCACCTGGAGTGGCTTTTTTGTACTTTTCAGAAAAGTTCTTCATGCTCACATTCTATCAGATTCCAGCCAAAATGTAGTCAATTCCCCTCATATACCTTGACAAAGGCCTGCTTTCATGATATTCTCCTCATCCACTGTTTCCCGAAAGGAGCAGAAACATGAGAGAGCTTATCACTCGAATCCTCAGTGGCTTCCGAGCCTCACGATCGACCAACAACAGACCCAAGGGCTTATGTGCGTTCACGGTCGAAATGACACCCCAGAACGATGAGTCCGCTGCCTGGGCTGCCAAGTTCTGGAACAAGGATGAGGGCGGGATCTTCTACATCCGTGCCTGCTACCCCCCCCCTCAGGCGCGATGCCCAACGACGGCATGGCCCTGCGCTACATGGAGCGCCACCTGACCGAGTTCCGCTCCGGTCGCCTGCGCTTCAGGCTCGCCATCGCCCACTCCGAGCAGACCCCCACGCTCGTGGATGACATGGTCGACGAGTTCCCTCCCAGCACGCTTATCACCCGCAAGAACCTCGTTCTCCTCCACAGGGACGATCGAAAGAACGAGGGTGTCGACCTGCTGCGCGAATTGGGCATGTCAACCTAGCCCCCCCACGTCGGCCAAACGCCGAAAACAACGGACCCGCAGCTTCGCAGCTGCGGGTCATGTTTTTTCTATTGTTTTACCCGAGCACTTCTTCGTATTCGAAGCTCTAAACTGAGCGGAGGTTCTATGCCAGTTTTTGCAAGAATATCCTTCATTCGTTGATTAAAAATCTCGGTCAATTCTTCTTCTCTCTTCTCCTGAGCACGGTAATCTTCAGTTGAATCTGCTACAAAATCACGGTTTCGATAGTAAAGCATTGGCCGATCATCCCAATTCTGTGCCTCGTCTGGCCCAACATTCCCTAGCACCTCTGACACTTGATCAGGACTCTCAAACACACTTGCAAAATACAAAGCTAAAATCTTTTCTCCATTTTCAAAATCAAAAAGATTCGTCACATACTTCTTCATAAACGACTCACCTCTATCAACCCGACCCCTCACATTATTCACATCATTCATTACGATCTGAGTTCTTTCCTCAATCCCTTCTTTTTCAAGTTCCTTCTGACTTGGATTGTTCGCCATGAAGTGAGGTATCTCACCAAACGATCCGTACACAAACTCTTCTGCATGGATAAGTGTATCCATCACACCATAGCTTCCAATCTCACCTGTTTGATCCGGAGCCAAAAACTCATCATAATCATTCCTATCCGCCCTCACGGGAGTTAAACTTTGCACAAATTCTTGAAACTGCCTCAGCTTCTTCTTCCTCATCAAATATTCTCGCGGCTTCAAGATTGTTGCCCCCTCGAAAAACAACTTCGTCATCTCATCAACCTGCTTTGCAGACTTCTCCCTAAGCACTTCACTATTCCCATTCTCAAAAATCTCTCGAACCAACCGATCAAGCTCTGCATCCTCTTTAATCAAATCGAGTTCCCTTTGCAAAGCTGACGCATCGCGATCATCAGCAAGACGCTCCTTAATCTCCATCATCTTTCGATCAGACTCAGCTCTATCAATTGCATACATACCAGACACAGCCACTCGCTTGTCCGGCTTCTTTTCAGCCGATAATTTCACCCTATCAAGCTCTTCTGCATCCTGTCTTTGCTCTTCTAAAGCTTCTTTGTGTATTCCTCTTCTAAATGCATCAAACATATAATTGATTTAAAGACAGTATACCAGTTATTGTGCTATTTTATGACTACTATGACTCTTCTACGAAACAAACCTCTCTTGATCCTCCTTGGCATAAACAGTCTTTTCATTGCCGCCCATCTTGTTATCCATGTATTGGAGCTTTACACCTCGACCAATGTCTCTAAACTCGTCTCCCTCCTCAGCATGGACCTCGAGTACAGCCTCCCAACATTCTTTGCAGTCCTGCTCCTAGCAAGCATCGCCACACTCTTCCTCCTGATCGGGATTCAAAAAAACCAGCACAAGCTCGCCTGGTTCTCCCTCTCAGCAATCTTTGCCTACTTAAGCCTGGACGAACTCCTCGCCATCCACGAACAACTCATTGAGCCAATGCAAGCGATACTGAGTATCTCCAGCGGCCCATTCTTTTTCGCCTGGATCATCCCAGTCTCAATCTTGATCATCGTCTTCACCGCAATCTACTGGAAGTTCCTCTTCTCTCTTCCTAAAAACACCCGCAACCCCCTCTTCCTCGCAGCCACACTCTTCATCCTCGGCGCAATCGGAGTAGAAATGATCTCCGGCGCCTACTGGCAAGCTCACAACTTCGACAACAACTTCGCCTATCGCCTTCTCAACGCACTCGAAGAAGGACTGGAGAACACAGGGTCGATCATTGCGCTTATTGCCCTAATAAAATACAAAAAAATGATCAACACTGCGCAGTAAGTTGCTTTCAAAAACTTCTTAAATGAAGTATTATTTTCTCATATGTATAGTGAAACAAACAAAAAACCCCCTCTTGACGCAACCAGACGAGTTGACGCGCCAGAAATGTCCAACGGCCAAGCTTGTGACGAATTTTATAAAATACTTGGAGATATTGAACGACGAGACCCTGCATACAGGGAACATCCCGTGCTTAAAAAATTGGAAGAAGATACAGAAGAAAACGATGACTGGGTTACTGCTGTAAAGCAGTTAAAAAAAATGTTGGCAAAACGAGATGATGTATTAGATCAAATCCAAATAACATGGAGATCTAAAGAGTTTGAAGCAGATAAAGAAACCATTAATCAATATGGACGAGAAATTAAAGTTGCTATTTCCAATCCTGATGGTTTTCTTGGAAACGGCGCTGTTGCTGAGGTATATACATATCGTCGAGAAAACCGAAATCTATGTGTCAAATGGGTGATAGATGAAGAAAAACTTCTTGAAGGCGCCACACTTGAAAAAGAATTGCATTTTCTTGATTTATTGAGAAATCTCAAAGTTGAAGGTGTGCGCACTCCAAAACCCCTCTTTGCATTCAAAACCGGCCGCATGAAAGGAATTGTAATGGAACAACTAAAAGCAACTTGTTTTCAAAGAGTTCTTGAGCGCCAGACAACCGAGGGTATAGCAGATGAATTTCCATCAACTTTTGATATCGATGACTACTTTAATCGTGTCGGAAACTATTTGAAAGCAATGCACAGACAAGGAATTTTTCATGGTGACATCGCATTAAGAAACTTGATGATTAATAGAGAAACCGGCCTGCCCTACGTCATTGATTTTGGTAAAGGATCCCCTAGAAGAAAAGATCAAATACTGTCAAAAAATGAAAAAATAGCCCTTGCAAACAATGACTTGGCAATGCTTCGAGAGGCAAAAGAACGTGCAATTGAGGACATTAAGCGACTGGGTCTTTAGTTAATATTGACAAATTACAACTATGATGGTAAAAAATAACGTTCCTGCAGACCAAACCGATAAGGAGGACGGCATGTTCGAACCCGCCGAAGGTGTGCTTGGAGATGCCAAGATGATCGCTTCTGCGATGATCAAAAGAGGCGAATCTTCGGCTCCCTACCCCGATGACGAAGACCCCATGTTCCATGTGGTCACCGATGAATCTCTGCTCGACAGCACGATGGTGCGATTCGAAATCGACGGCACCAAGGTCTTCATGGGATTTTTGCGAGCCACCGATGCAGAATAACTTCGCATCCAGACGACAGCGCTACACCCAACGGGTGTAGCGCTTTTCTATTTCGAATTAAACCTCGCACACCGTCACCTGTTTCCTCCTACTCCAAACTTTTCTTAGCAACATAAATATCAGCTTCCACCATAACATCACCCTCAAAATAATGATGAGTGAAATACACATCTCCATTCTCATCAATTGATGCTTCCCCAGCCAAAGGCCCGAACATCTTCTCAGGCTCTTGCCACTCCCCATCAACCTTTTGCGAGCGCCACAGAGCATAGTCACGAGAAATCCAAAGCTCATCCTCTTGCAGATTCAAAGCCGGCCAACCCTCATCGCGTTCAGTATTCACACTCGACAGATTCACAGGCTCCTGCCACTCTCCATCCATCTTCTCACTCACCCAAAGATCCAGTCCGCCCAACCCACCAAGCCGACTTGAGTGAAAGAACAATGTTTGACCATCCTGAGTCATGTGAAGCTCACCAACCTCGTACTCCTCAGGAAAATCATTCACGTCCCAATCCTGCCACCGCCCATCTTCAAATTGAGCCGTAGCCCAATGCAAACCTACATAACCTTCCCGCGTCGTACAAAACCAAGCTGCATCACCCAGAACAAACAAGCACCCATCTAGCGAGAGTTTGTTTTTATTTTGAAGCTGAACTCGCTCAGGTTCCTGCCATTCCCCACCAAACTTATCGGATCGATAAATACCCGTAACCTCATCAAGAAGCTGCTCTTCAACCGGTACCTGTACGTCTGGAGTAAAAAAGAAGTAAAGTGTCTGACCATCAGGCAAAACAAATGCCGAGTCTTCAGCGCCAGCTGTATTAATCACACCTGAGAGCGGAATAGGCTGTTCATACTCATCAGAGTATGAACGAACAGGATTTGCATCTGTCTCAACAGTCATCTTTACTGCCTCACCAGAAATCCTGCTTAACCGATCAGGATAATCCATTACCTGATCTCTACCTACCAAGTTCGACCCAACAAAAGCCAATGCCCCGATAATAATCACCGTGATAAAAAGTCTCTTGATCATATGTGTAAATCTTAACATGCTTAGGGTATAATTTCCTTGATATGTTCAAAATGATCAAAAGTCATCTACAATTCCGCGCCATCAAACGCTTTCACCAAAAATACGAACGGATGCTCGTTCCACTCATGCTTTTGCTTGGAACAATCACTGACTTTGTTACATTCAAAACAATTGAAATCTCAACAGCCTTCACGATTCTTGGTTGCTACACAATTGTGGCAAGTCTGATGCTTTTGTACATGCATCGCTATGATGCAACAAAATCACTCATCGAGGTCGCAAACTTTAAGTCTCGCCTGCGCCTTATAGCACCACTTGTTGTGCAATTCGTCTTCGGAGCACTCCTATCTGCCAGTCTAGTCTTCTACTGGTTTTCAGGAAGCTTCGCCCACTCATGGCCGATCGTTATCTTGCTGCTCGTGCTAATAATCTCAAACGAGGTACTTCGCGAGCACTACCTCAAACCAACCATCCAGCTCAGTATCTTTTACTTCACAATATTCGCGACACTCTCAGTGGCTCTCCCCTATTTTTTCCGATCCATCTCAGCCTCCATTTTCATTCTCTCTGGAGTCACAAGTCTGGTAATCATGTTCGTGTTCATCAAAGTCCTCTACCAACTCCGCCCAGACCTGCGCAATCTTCGACCAAACATTATCATCCCGATCGCATCCATTTTCCTCATCTTCAACGGCGCTTACTTTCTAAACTTAATCCCCCCAATCCCGCTCTCACTCACAGAAATCGGCGTTTACAATTCAGTTGAAAGAGTCGGCAGTGATTACACACTCACCCGAGAAGACCAGTCAATCATCGATCGCCTCATACCCGGCAACACAATCCAAGCAGACCCAGGAGAACGAGTCTACGTCTTCGCATCCATCTTCGCGCCAGTCGATCTAAGCACCACCATCACCCACGACTGGCAATACTTCACAGACAATGGATGGGAAACAATGAACGAACTCAACTACAGCATCGTGGGAGGACGCAAAGACGGCTACCGAGGCTACTCCTACATCACCACCTTCCAACCAGGAAAATGGCGAGTCTATGTAAAAACCTCTCGCGGACAAGTAATTGGAAAAATCAATTTTGAAGTAGACACAAGCTCGAATTAAATACTTGCACCAAATAAAAAACGCAGTCAAGCTGTGTTTTTTTATTGAATCTATGTAACAACAAACAACCAAAAAATCTCCGAATCACCGCACTTCAAGCGTTAAATGTTCCTTTCTCTTTTCCTATCAACAATACTAGTATTACGATTAAGCCAATTCCCAAAATACTAAACCACACCCTCCACAACCAGATGAAAAACTGTCCTACAAAAACTTTAACATCGAGACTGTTGTCATTATCAAAATCAAAGCCATCTAATCTCCCATCGTTGTTAACATCTATCCCCTCTGCCAAACCGTCGCTATCAAGATCAAACGTAGAAAAATCAATAAAGTCATCATTATCAAGATCGTACTTGAAAATATCTACTTGCCCATCAAGATCCAGGTCAATAAGAAGTCCATCTTGCATTTCATCACTATTAAGATCAAAAAAGCTTACCTCCGAAGACAAGCTATAATCTGTGACTCTTTCTCCGGCGCCAACAACAAAAAGACTTAACATCAAAACAGCAACAACACCTAATAATCCAAATTGCAAAAGATTGCTAATCTTTTCTTTTTTTACCAATTTAACATCACCGTAAACAACCTTCGTATATGAAACCAGATCATGCAACAATCTTTTTTCTTTACGATCAATTAAAAGCGTATACCAACCGATAAACAAAAAGAGTGACGCACAAAAACGGACTAGGATTTGCCAAACTTTCAACTCCCCCTTTCCATCATTAACTACTTTCATCCGAGCAACCATTCCAGCTGGTGTTGTTGAAAAAAACATCCAAAAGAAAAAGAAATATGAAACTGTGATTAAGATCACAAGGTAACCAGAAACAGAAAGACTTACACGGAAAGCCAGCAGAAGAATCAAGATATCTACAACAGCAAGATCTGCACCAAAACACAGCACACGCATCCAAAAACCAGTGTTTCTGTTTTCTTTTACCTTATGATCAGTTCTTTTTCTGATCCACCAAAGCAATCCAAAACCGATCGCACAAGCAACAAGCGATCCAACAAGACGAGTAAAGAGCAATGATTCCAACATAACTTTCTTTTTAATTGCTGTATGGATTTGCAGGCGCAGTCCTAAAGAGTCCTGAGAAAAAATCTGCTCCCGCCTCGCCTAATGCCATAACTCCTGAAAGCGTATCACTTGTAAGACGCGCAACAGACACAGCTCCTGCACCAATTGTACCAGCTACTAATTTTGCTGATTCAAAAGTAGTATTAACCACACCTTCTGCTTCGACAACTTTATTCCACCCATGCGCTAGCGCATTCCCAATATCTTCCCAATCATCATGAACCATCAACTCAGTCGTCTCTTTAATAACACCGCTCGGTGAGACTTTTGCAATGAAACCTGTCACTTGCCTTAACACCCCCTTCTTATCAAAACCCAATCCACTCAAAATTTTGTCCGGTGTTGTCGCAACAAGATCAATCACCTTAAAAACCGGGATCGTATTAATTGCACTCACTCCGAAATTATCCAATGTTGCTTTTGTTGCAGCATCTGCCTCTGATACACCTTTTGCTCGTTGATCAGCATAATCAACCAAACTACTCGCAGCATCAACAAAGAGACTTACTCCCCCATAATTACTAAATTCACCCGTATCAAGATAGGTTTTATAATCCTTGATATTCCCAACAGCGGTTGCTGCATCTTTCACCTGCTCCAATCCCGCTCGCACAATCGCACTTGTATCTCGTATTTCTTCTGCTTGTTCTGGGGAAAGATCCTTAACAATCTCTTCCATTTGCAAGTCATGCTGCTCAACAAACTCTTCTTTCTCTTTTAATTGCTTTTCATAGGCCTCATCTGCTTTCTCCTCAAAGTAATGCTTGTAATCATCAAACTGCTCTTGTGCTGGAACTAATGATTCATAATCATCATAGCCATAATCGTATTCACCGTAGTCGTAGTCGTCATAATCATAATCATAGTCATCGTAATCATCGGTATAAACAGGTTCTTGGATTATTAGCAGGTCATTGCAATCCTTATCGCAAAAAACCTGCTCTTTATAACAAGAATCAATGCAAGCATTATAAGCCTCTGCGTGTGATCCATTCTGTTCTGAAAGAAAACACACGTTGAGACAATCTCCAATATAACCATCACTGATTACCGATTCTGTAGATTCAAAATCTATTACATCACTTTCACTCGACACAAAATCGCTATCGTCTGAAAAATCAAAATCTCCAAATCCATCTGAAAAATGATGCTCAGCAGGACATTCTTCTATGCAAGCTTCGTATTCTCGATCAGCCACACCCAAACACTCCTCATAAGGAATCTCACACTGCTCTCTGAGCTCATCCCAACAAGATTCTGCGAAATAACCTTTGCAATAAACAGTGCCGTCAGCAGTGTCTCTATTTATGATCTCCCATTTACAATCTGCCTCAATAGCATAGCAAGTATGAAAAATCTCATCATAAGTGGCATTGAAATCGTCAGCACAACTTTCTTCACACTCAAAATATGATTCCTGCGCATTCAAAGTTGCGGGATTGAAATACAAACAAAAAACCAACAGCCCTAAAATGAAACCTGCAAGAGTAAAAGTTGTTTTCATAAATCAAATTGAAACAATTTGGCTTGTGTATATATATTTTAGCACAAAAAGAAGAACGAAAGTCATTTACAACCTTCGTCTCTGATGGATCCACACCGCAAATCGATTCATCTATATGGTACACACCCATAAAGATTGTCAATCGAATATCTCTCTCATATATTTTTAGTAATAAAGCAGCCCTATCTCTAATGCCTCATCATACTCAACCAACCCAGACGGATTATCTTTTTGCAGTATTAAAGCACCTAGAGGATAAAGAAAAGTGTTCGAATCTTCTTTTTGCACAAGACTGAACTCAAGCTCTCCTTTAAACGGCACAAAGTCTTCAGACATCCAAGTTTCCTCAATCTCAGTATTCGGATCGTCTTGTGCTGTGATATAACCTTGCGCGATAATTAGGCCGTCCCAATTCACAAGACTTACTGGCGCTGTCGCTTCAAAAAACCAATTCCCACGCGCTGTTCCTGATATCATAAGCGGACTAGAAATCACCTGACCAGCCTGAGGACTATCTACATAAATCAGATCATCAATGTAAGAAGGGGTCACGATGATTGAATCAGAATCATCCTCGATTGGATTGTGCTCCGGGAGGCTCCTATAATAAAAACCCAAACTCACTCCTGCTATTACAATCAAAGCAAGAACCAAGAAAATCAACTTGAATTTCTTATACATACAATGCCTTTACAGCCTTAATAGACACACTCTCTAAGTCTGCCCCCTGGTACTGCTGCTTGCTGATCTCTTTGTTTTCATTTTTTATCTCCACCTCAAACCCTGCATCTCTAACTTTTTGTATATAATCCTCTTTCAACAAAGCACCTGCAACACAACCAGTCAAAAGCGCCTCGTCATTTTTCTGATCAACACTCAAATCTGAAAGCAACACAATATCTGAAAGATAAAGACTTCCTCCTGGTTTCAATACACGGCATGCCTCCTTAAAAACCTTGTCCTTATCTGGAACCAAATTAACAACACAGTTGCTGATAATCACATCAACAGACTCATCTTCAATCGGTAAGGCATCAATATCACCAAGAACAAACTCAACATTTCTCACACAAAGCTTCTTTGCATTATTCCTCGCCTTTTCAATCATATCAGGAGTAAAATCCACACCGATTACTTTGCCAGACTCACCAACTCTCCTTTGAGCCAAAAATGCATCAAACCCCGCACCTGACCCAAGGTCTAACACAATGTCCCCAACTTCAATCTCGCCAATAGCTGTTGGATTACCACATCCTAATCCAAGGTTCGCTTCAGACAAATCCTGAATATCATCAGCATCATAGCCAATTTCAGAAGCAATCTTTTTGCTTTTGCAACAACAAGAAGTAGACTTTGCTATTTCTGAATACCCTTTTTTAACAATGTTTTTTATATCTTTCATACTCAAACATTCTATCACAATACCATTCCAACAAAGACGAATTTAGTTTTAAAAGAAAACCGACCTCTGAAACAGAAGCCGGTGACGTTGAGCTCTAGTCGACGATGACGATCTCGAACGGCACCTGAGCGGTACCGATATTGCCGTCAGGTACCGGGCAGTAACCCTCACCCTCGATGGCATCGGTGTCGTAGAAGACGGTCATGGTCTTCCCGTTGTCCTGCACCACGCAAGCGACTCCAGGGAACACATCTCCGCTCTTGATCTTCGCATCGTAGGTCCCGCCCACGAAGTCGTGACCAGGAAGCAGAGGCAGAGCCATGTGACCATCGTGATCCGTGGCGGCGTAGATCAGCGTGGGCTCCTGACCATGCCACATGCCAGCACGCAGCCAACAGGCCATGTCCGAGGCATCCAGCAGATCCAGCTCCACGGTCAGGACGTGGGTCTTGCCCTTGGAGTCCTTGGCCGAGCAGGTCGCCATGTCCGGCACATCCTGCAGGGGGTAGACATCCTCGGGAAGTTCGATGGCGACGGTGAAGTCACCAACCTCGTTCACCTCACAGGTGATCGGCCACCAGGTGCTCTCACGCACCTTGAGATGGCTGGGACGATCGGGTACAGGAACAACCTCCTCCCAGATCTGGGAAGCGAAGGTCAGCTCGCTCCCATCGAAGACGGTGTTGGGACACAGCTCGATGGTGGCATCGTGCGAAACGACCACACCAGCCTGAGCGAAGGAAGAGAACAGAAGGGTAACGATGATGAGAGAGGTTCTCATGATTTCTCCAGTTTTGGTTGCTGAGGACTACTCGTGTGAGTAGTCGTCGCCGTCGGCGGTCTCTGTTTCCAGAGTCCAGGATCTGCACTCGCACGATTCCGCCACCACACAGCCATTCGATTGACTGCAAGTGTGGAAGTAGTTGGGCATTCCGATCGATTCGCAGTGCGCCTTGCACTCCACAAACTTCTCAGCACAGGTCTCGCAGTCATCACACGAACCAGCATACACTGGAACAGCGACGAGGAGCATCAACATAAGCAACGATTTCACACCCTCTCCTTTGCCAAACGACTGAAACAAATCAGACATCTGACGGCTTGAGTCCACCTTTCATTGACGGCATTTTTGCCTTGCGGCCGTGCGATTAAAGCACACACGATCGATTGTGTCAATATTCCCCACTCAATCAAAGAAACAAAAAACGACCAATGATACTGATCGTTCTCTTCATCTCAATTCAGCTAACCAGTTACAAAAGAATCTCTGCTAACAATTCAGGAAACTCAGGAATAAGAAAAGAAAAGTGCCCCTTATCTTCGATCACCACCTCCTTTGCACCAAGCTTCTCTTTATACATCTCAACAGATCGCAGAATAAAATCCCAATCATTCGACACAAATACAACTACACCTTCTGCTATCTGAGAATTCAGCTCGCCTGCAATCTCATACCCATAAAACTCTTCCTCATACGGAAGCAACAATGAGTCATCCCTGTCCATCCCCGGCGCCCCTGGCGCAACCAAGATAACTTTCCTCACCTTCTTTCCAGACTCACCAAGATACCGAAGCGCAACATAACCCCCAGCACTGTGCCCAACAAAAATCGTGTTCTCATTCATCTCCACCTTATCAAGCACCTCCTTCCACTCACTGTAACGAGCTTTCCAAGCATCAGGAACAACAGGACAACAAACATCAACCCCCTTCTCTCCAAGCTCCTTCTTCACCCACCCCATCCAATTCCCTTCATTGTTCGGATCACAAAGCGGAATATCTTTAATCAACTCCCCCTCGATCCGTTCAGGCCACCGACCATGAAGCAAAATAACATTTGATTTGTTCATAGAGTAAAATTTATCACAGATCATCCAATAGATAAGGGGATAAGGGGGTAAGGGGGTCAGGTCTGGATAGTGGATATTACTTTCGTAAGGGGGTCAGGTCTGGATAGTGGATATTACTTTCGTAACATTATACTCCTCTCACAATCTTACCTACTGTTGCATTATTCATCCAAAGAAATCTTGTAATTTTTATTATGACATTTCGAGACTTTGAATTATTCACATCTTCAAAGAACTCAGCTGGTGTGGGTCGGACAACGACTCATGGCGTGATACAGGGCACCGGGATATTCTATACAAAGAGGTCTTGCCATGTGTTGCAGTATGTCAAATATCCACTATCCAGACCTGACCCCTTTACTTTACTTTATTATTATATTCAGCAGCCCCTAATTCGTTGCATTTACCTGCTCAATAATTGCCTCACCAACTTTCATCCCGTCTACCGCCGATGAAACAATTCCCCCAGCATAACCAGCTCCTTCACCAGCTGGATAAATACCTCTAATATTTGATTGCATGCTCAGACTGTCTCTTTTTATGCGAAGCGGCGAGGAAGAACGTGTTTCAATTGCTGTTAAGACCGCGTCGGGATGAGCAAAGCCTTTTATCTTGCGATCCAATTTAGGCAAAGCTTCTCTAAGACTGTCTGCAACAAAACTTGGCAAACATTCATCTAGAGATGAAAGTTTTACTCCAGGCTTGTAACTAGGAGTGATGCTTTGAATCTTAGTTGATTGTTTCTTCTTCAAAAAATCCCCCACCAACTGAACCGGTGCATGATAATTATTTCCCCCTAGCTCAAAGGCTTTCTTTTCTAGCTTTCTTTGAAACTCCATTCCTTCCAAAACATGATCTGACTCAAAATCCTTTGGAAACACATTTACAAGCAACGCCGAATTTGAGTTTTCACCATCTCGCAAATACTCACTCATTCCATTAGTAACAACCACCCCCTCCTCTGAAGAAGACGGCATTACATACCCCCCAGGGCACATGCAAAAAGTGTAAACACTACGATTCTCATCGCTATGAGATACAAGCTTGTACCTACTGTTTCCTAGCAACGGATTATTATAGAATTTAGCATACTGAGCTTTGTTGATCATCTCAGCCTTGTGTTCAATCCTTACACCAATAGAAAAAGGTTTCTGCTCCATATCCAACTTTCTTTCATAGAGCATTTCATACGTATCCCGAGCCGAATAGCCAATAGCAAGAACCAGAGTGTCTGTTTCTATTTCTTCAGTGTCATTCAAAACGATTGAGGACAACTTATTCTTTATAATCTTTATATCCGTAAGCTTTGCACCAAAACGAACACTTCCACCAAGATCTTCGATTTTATTCCTGAGATTCTTGGCAACACTTCGAATCTTATCTGTGCCAATATGAGGCTGTGCTTCAAAAAGAATACTATCTGGCGCACCAGCTTTTACAAACTCATCAAAAATATACTTCTTCCGCGGATTTGTAATCAGTGTATTCAACTTACCATCAGAAAAAGTCCCAGCACCACCTTCACCAAATTGAATATTCGATTGCACACTGAACTTTCCAGTAGACAAAAAAGTTTCAACGTCTTTTATTCTTTCATCAACATTTCTACCACGCTCGATCACAAGAGGATTCATACCAGCTTTTGCAAGTACGAGCGCGGAAAACAATCCGCAAGGACCTGCACCAACCACAACCGGCCTTGAACCTGCATGTATTTTGTTGAGTTTCAAAACCTCATAAACATAAGGCTCCTTGATCTCAACTCGATGAGACGCCAAATTCTTTTTGAGTGATTCGTTCTCAAAAATCGCAGCCGTATTTTCAAGCAAGATCTCAACAGAGTAAACAAAATAGATCATCTTCCGCTTCTTTCGTGAATCTATCGCCCGCTTTGTAACCAAATAATCTTTAACTTGATCTAACTCCAAACCCAAAATCTCAGCAATTTTTTGCTGCAGCTCATCTTCCGAATGATTTATCGGAAGGATTATTTGCTGAACCGAGACCATTTTTGGCGCTTTCATTGATTTGATGAAAAATTCTAATGAAAAAATGATACTACTTAAACAAAGAAAGGACAAAGAATTCAGCTTTCGCCTCCTCAACAATAAACGACCAGCACTTCTACTGATCGTCCTATGTGACCCCAAAGTACCAAATTCAATCAGTCGAAAATTCATCCAGCATGTAATCTGGCATGAATTTGTTATCGATATAATATTGCTGACGATCTTTTGAAAGTGTATTGAACTGATCGATAATTCCACGACAAATCTTACTACAACAATTACATTCAGCTGTCCAAACAGGAAAACCAAAAGCTTCAATTTTCTCTACATCATCGTTCATGGTCGTGGAATAATCATAAGTTATTTCCTCACCAACCCCAATGTCATGTATTGCCACTAAATCTGATTCCCCCTTTATGTAGGCATTGGGATCACACGAATGATTGAATGTCCGAGACAACTCATCAAGATCGAGATATTCTTCTACATCAATACCAAGCGGGTCAGAAGGTTCCTCTTTTCCCTCTTTCACACGATGCAATATTTCATCTAGCGAACAACGCTCTCCTGAAAGATGATGAATATTCGATCCTGCTTTTATAAGCTGACCAGCAAATACACCACTTCCATTAATTGTTGACGACTCTATTTTCAAATCCTTCATAACGCATTTTTTTGAGATCCTCTTTTAAAGGTATCAGGTCCGGATTCCGGAATTATTCACACAAAGTTTATCAAAAAAGGAAAACGAAGGCTATTTCAAACCTTCGTCCTTCTTGGCTCGGGGGGTGGGGTTCGAACCCACGACCGTCACGTTAACAGCGTGCTGCTCTGCCACTGAGCTACCCCCGAAGGTGGATATTCCTGAAGAGTTTACTTGCATTTCTACAAATAACGTGAAAAGTATAACAGACGATCTCCTCTCGCGCAAGGGTATGCATCCACACCAGAACCCTTGAACTTTTTACCCTTTCATGCTAAACAAGTCGCGCGAATGACAACCCCTCCCTGGAGATCTCCTCATGGTCATCAAGCATGTTATTTCCGACTACGACGGTACTCAGACCGATGTAGAAGCAGAGGGCCGCCCCTTTGTTGCTGGCTACACCAAAGCCCTACTGCACTTGACCGGCCTCGACACAGGCACGTTCCACTCGCTCTTCGATGGTGTTTCCTCGCTGATCCACAAGCACCCGCATCGATTCGGCGTGGAGCGCGAAATGGGAGAAGAGAGCGTGATCGTGGCACCCGCGATCGTAGATCCGTACCTGCGCATGCAGACCATCGCAACAGCAATCTTCGATCGTGAGGGTCGCTTCTTGAACCCTATCGACCGCGCCAACCTCCTCGAGCATTTGTTCCTGGAGCACTACGCCAAGACCCTGATCGTTCCGCGACTAGGAGCTGTTGAGCTGATGACCGCTCTCAACCTGGCTGATTCCGTTGGTTTCTCCATCGTCACCAACGCCCGCACCAAGAGCGTCGAGAACAAGCTCCAGGTCATGGGCATGAACCCTGACAGCGTCCACCTCTGCGGCGACGCCCAGAAGTTCACGCTCGGCACTCTCCCGGTTGACATGGCCTCTCCCGTCAACCTGCTGCCACCAGACTCTCCTGAGACTCGCTGGTGTCATCTCCACCGCGTCAAGTACTACGAAGTGCTCAACGCAATCCGTCAGAAGCACGGACTCGACTGGTCCGAGATCTGCGTCATCGGCGACATCTTCGAACTCGACCTGGCCCTCCCCTTCTTCCTGGGCTGCGAGGTGATCCTGGTTGTCAACGACCACACCCCACGCTACGAGATCGAATGGATCGGCCACAACGGCTGCGGCCGCGCACACTGTTACGCAGACCTAAGCGACGTGCGCATGCACCTCATCGGCTACTAACCACCCTCTGGGTGGTTTTCTGATATACTCTTATTGATCCCGACTAAGCAATAAACCCAATCTATGTTAGTCAACAACATCCCCTCAATGAACATGGACATGTCAGAAACCAAATGCTGTCCAAAGTTCAATCCCAATGCATGGGACAATAAAGAAATCATCCTTGAAAACAAGCTTTTCCTCAAAACAACCACCAAGAGCTTCCTACACATCCCTCTCAACATGGGAGGCGTATTCAAAAAAGCTTGCGGCGACATGGCTAAGCACAGTGCCAATCCAGATAGCTATTACATGATCCTCTCTCACGACCCTTCACCCTGGCGCGCAGAACATCTCTTTGCCGTAGACAAGGAAGTCCCAGACCACGAGCATGTCCGACTCTCTGGCACCTTCCTAGCAAAAGTCTTCGAAGGCCCATACAAGAACATGCGTAACTGGATGAAAGAACTCGAGCAGCATGTCACAGATCATGACCGCACACTCAAAAAAACTTACTTCTTCTACACAACCTGCCCAAAATGCGCAAAGCACTGGGGCAAGAACTATGTCGTAGGATTCGCTGAGGTCAAATAACCACACTATGAAAATCCTAAAACTGCTCCCACTACTCGTAATCCCTCTACTCCTCACCGGTTGCGGAGGAACATCTGAACCCCAAATCGGCGACGAACTCGTCTGGGATGACTACAAAAAAGTATCAGTCACAGTCGATGTCGAGATCGAGCCAAACCCATCCATCTCAGACGACATCTCCACCTACATCGGCTCAGCAGCCTTTATGATGGACTTCTGGTTTGCGCCAGGTGGTGGCGATCCAATGCACCAAGAGGCCTCCTGGCAGCTCACCGGCTATGAACACTATGCCTCAGGCAACGCCACCAAATGCATCGGCACCCCCTCAGACGACGCTTGGCTAGAACGAGACCTTGAAGTCACAGCTACACTTGCTCCAACAGACGAAGACGAAGATGTCGACGACTTCAAGTTCCATGTCTCAAATCTCCCAACGGGCGAATCAATCATGGTCAACCGCTATTGCCCAGGCCCGCAATCAATCTCTAATGATGCTCCTGACCCTGCCATTCTAACTCAGCTTGTACTCCCTCTCTATCAAGAACAATGGCAGTCATTAATCCGAGAAGAATCAACAAGCACATCAACTAAGAAAAACATCGATCTTAACGGCATGGCTTTTGCAGATGTCACAGTTACAACAACAATGAAACTTGTTACAAGCACAGAAGAATAACTAAGCTCAAAATTATGAAAGGATACGCAGACAACATCGAGAAAGCCACGCTCGAAAACACAGACTACCGCCGTGTGCTCTACACCGGCAAAAACAGCCAACTTGTTCTCATGAACATACAACCAGGCGATGAGATCGGTATGGAAGTCCACGAGCTTGACCAATTCATCCGCATCGAAGCTGGAAACGGAACCGCTGTTATGGATGGCGTTGAGCACGCGCTCGAGGACGGCTCAGCCATCGTGATCCCAGCCGGCATGAACCACAACGTGATTAACACAGGAGACACCGAGCTCAAACTCTACAGCGTCTACTCTCCACCAGAGCACAAAGATGGAACAGTACACGCAACCAAGGCAGACGAACAGGAAGAACACTTTGACGGGAATACAACAGAATAACTAAAAAATCCGGCTCATGGCCGGATTTTTGTTTGTACTGTTAGTGCGTATGCCCACCAAACATCGCTGTGGCAACCATGATGAGGATACCGATCAAGAAAATGAGAATGTGAAGTGAAATCTTCTTTCGTTCTGGTTCATGCCGAAGCTCTGGAAGCAAGTCAGCTGCCGCAATATAGATAAACCCACCAGCCGCAATCGGAAGCAAAACAGGAACAGCCATATCAATACCTGAAGTCAAGTAATATCCAACGATTCCACCAAGCACAACCGTAAGTGCTGACACCCCATTTGCAAGCGCTGCCTTCTTTGCTGTCCATCCACCATGAATAAGCACGGCAAAATCACCAAGCTCTTGCGGGATCTCATGAAGCGCAACCGCAACTGCCGTTGTAACTCCAAGCGCAGGCGAGACAATAAACGCAGCTGCAATGATAAGCCCGTCAATAAAGTTATGAATCCCGTCGCTAAAAATCACCAGGTTTGCATACGGCTTCTCATGATTGCAATGTTCAGGATTATGATGACAACTATGCCATGAGAAAAACTGCTCAAACAAAAACGATGCAACAAATGCAACAAGGACGAGCAGCAACACTAAATGCAGATCAATATCGCCATGGTGACTCATCTCAATCGCCTCTGGAAGCAGGTGCAAAAACGCAGACCCAAGCATGGTTCCAGCAGCAAGCGCAACAAAACCAAGAAGCCCCTCATGAAAATGCTTCTTTAAATATGTCATCGCAACCAGTCCCACAAGGGACATGGATGCAATAACTGAGGTAGCAAGAATGATTTGGAGTAGTGTCATATGATTTCTTAACTAATTTTACACACAAACAGCAAAATAATCCAACTATTAATAAGGGTTTATTTGATTCTTGTGGACTGTTACAATACCTCCATACTTATACACAACCTATGATGTTAAACGACCTGCTTTCACTGGTTACGCTTGGTGCTAAACAGCCTTTGTTTTTAGCTTTAGACGAAATCGAAAAGGTGAAAACAATCATAACCCCCACCCTAAATCAAATTACAGACGCTCTTGAAGACGAAACTGACACAAAGAAACAGCTCACACACCTTCAATCCCTGCTCTCATCAGAAACAGTTGATGACTTTGCTCTAGCACAGTCGTTATCTGAGATTGCAGGTGTTTTTCTTGAAAACACACCAGAAGACAAAGCTGAACTGATCGAACAATTCAGACTTGAACTTGGAAGATTCTACAAACGAGCCCAAACATACAGATCGTTCCAGGATAAACGAGAGATGATCGGCAAACCTCTCTCTGACACAGACAAACTTGAACGCGACAAAAAACTCGCAACAACCATTGGGATGATGTACGTACTCGAATACCTTTTGACAATGCACAAAGCAATCGAGACAGCCTCAGATCCATCGGAAAAAATACGATTCATCACATCAAGAGAAGTCAAACTCCCAGAAGGTGGCTTCCCCGGACTCTGGTTCGACTTCACAGAAGATGAAATCCTCACCAAATTTATCTTCGACCTCTTAACTGATGACATGAGAACAAAGCTTGTCGAGTCTTACTACCAAACAAAGAACGTATTCATGCAAATCCAAGTTGAATGCGACATGCAGGGTCAATGCTCTGCAGCCTACGAAGAAACGCAAGTAAATCAAATCCAGTCCGCACTCAAACAATTCATCACAGATATCATTGATGCTTACACAAAAATCGGAATCGAAAACCTCACAAGTATCTTCCTCTCCCCCTACGGAGAAAAAACAAAACTAACTGACCTTCCATTTTAATCTATGACCTACTCCTTCGAAACAATCCTCTTTTTCCTCCTCCTCATCGATGCGATCGGAGCCAACCAACTCTCTTGGGGTGGTGGACAGAAGTGGTGGAACAAACACCTTAGAATCTTCAGTCGCTACTTCCCAGCTGCAAAAGGCTGGACAAGCTACTATCTCGTTCTCGTTCTCATCATCGGCTGGATCTTGCACTCACATGGTGCATTTACTGCTTAACATATGAACATACCAAAAATCATTGGTCTTGCACTCCTCGCTCTTGGATCACTAATCTTAATCGGATTCGGTCTCTACGAAGCCGGCCTGGAGCTCTGGTCAGATCCTGAAGTGCCGCTACTTGTAAAACTCGGCCTTGGAGCACTCACCATCGGTTTTCTGGTCCTTGTTGGTACGCTCATTGTTGAACGACTCAAAGATTCAAAACAAAAACAACCCTATGATAATGACCACAACCTTTAATGTACCCGGACGTGAGATCTCAAAGTCACTCGGAATCGCACGCGGAAACACCATCCGAGCAAAACACCTAGGAAAAGACATCCTAGCAGGCCTACGAACAATCGTGGGAGGCGAGATCAAAGAGTACATGGAGATGATGACCCAATCCCGTGAGCAAGCCATCGAGCGCATGATCCAAGACGCAGAGCGCATGGGAGCCGACGCAATCGTAGGAGTCCGCTTCACCACCTCCCAAGTCATGACCGGAGCAGCCGAACTCATGGCGTATGGAACGGCAGTGAAACTGAAATAAAAAAATTCCTCCTCACAAAAGTAAAACAAAAGCTCACCATGGTGAGCTTTTGTTTTACTCAATCTTCTAAACTTGCCCAAAATAACAATCTCTCATGCTGACATATCTTCACCATGGTGAAGATATGTCAGCATGTTCAATTTGCATCCACCACTTGAAAAATCTTCACCCCCCTCTCATTCTCAATCTCCACCTCATCCCCCACTTCCTTACCAATAAGCTTCTGCCCAAGCGGCGACAAATACGATATCCGCCCACGCATCGGATCTGCCTCCTGCGCCCCCACAATCTCATACATAAACTCTCGCCCTTCGCTCTCAAGCTTTACTCTCACACCGATCCCAATCCTCCCATCCTCTCCAATCCCCTCATCAATCGGAATTGCGACTTTGAGTTTCTCCTCAAGCACAGTGACTCTACTCATCATTCCTCTTAGCTTTCCCTTTGCCATCTGATACGCAGCATTCTCAGAAAAATCCCCCATCTCACCAGTCCGTATCACCTCAGCACGTGCCTCAGGCATCTCAGCTTTAAGCCGTTCAACTTCATCCTTCATCCTCTGAATCTTCGCCTTGGTCAAATGATTATCCTGAACCTTAAGCTTCTTGAGCTCCTCACCTCTTCGTTTTGGTACACGCATACTATTCTTCGTTATCTTCCAACGGATCGTAAGCATTGTCCCAAGTATCACGTGGCTGCCTCATCTGATGTGCATACGCCTGTTTCACATGCTCTTCTTCTCGAATCTCATCAGCAACCTTTTTATGCTCCCGATCCTCACGTTCCTTTTGCTTCATCTCTTTCCACTCAGGAAGCTCACGAAGCGCATTCCAAACCTGATCCCGAGTGTCTGCATTATTCGTCAATCCAGCATTTTTCATAGCACGAGAAACTGCAGAAACATCTCGTTCAAACTCTTGTATCTTAATCCAATGCAATGTCTCCTCTGCAGCTGACCTCACAGCCCGATCATGAGGCGTAAGCCTCTTCTCTGGTGGAACGTATCCAGGATTATCTGCTCTTGCCATATTACTTTTTCCTAATTGAAATCATTAAATCAGAAACATTAATTCCCGTCCTCCCTGTCCTAAAGTATGACCTCGTTTTCATAAAGAAATCATACGATTGATTCATTTTCAAGGCTTTCTGGGCTCCGAGGCTATTTTTCTCAGCCCTCTCGATCGTAACCTCGTCAGCCACTCCACCAGCAATCGGTGTGTGATCAATCCCATCAGACGCAAACGAGGCAACCAGATGTTTTTCCTCAAGATGATCCATGGCACCCAAAGCCACTTCTTGATTCCGACCACCTTTTCCAGGCCGTGTCACTGTCACAGTCGTCTCACCAGCCGCAATCAGCGCCTCACCAGCCTTTGCATTCTTTGCCAAAAACTCACCAACCTCCCTTGCCTCCCCCTCAAGCTCGTTAGTAAGAATCGTAGCCACATACCCAAGCTTCTTAGCCTTCTCTGCCATCGCCTCTGTTGCAACCGAGTTGCTCACCAAGATCGCATTGTAAACATGCGTAAACATCTTTGGATCTTTCGGTGTTTCTCTAAGGTGACACACGGGCAGATCGCAAGCAGCAAGCACATCATACTTATCAAGCACCTTTGCAGCATCCTTGGCAGTTGTCTTATCAAGCACTGTCGGACCAGATGCAATCATACTCAAATCATCGCCAGGCACATCAGAGAAAATCAAACTAAGAACTTTTGCAGGGCGCGCCATCTGAGCAAACTGCCCTCCCTTAATATCACTTAGATGCTTGCGCACAGTATTAAGCTCATGAATATCCGCACCTTTTTTCATAAGCGTACTCGTAATAAGCTCCATCTCATCACACTCCAAACTGTACGGCATGCACAAGAGCGCAGACCCACCACCAGAGATAATCGTGATAAGTAGATCCTTCGAGTCCAAACCCTTAAGAAGCCCCATAATCTCACCAGTCGCCCTGATATTCTTCTTACTCGGAAACGGATGCGTCCCAGCAATACACTTAATCTTCTTAAGCTTCACACGCTTCACATCAACCACAATCCCATCAGTAATCCGATCTCCAAGAAGCTTCTCAAGTGCTATAGCCGCCTGACCAGAAGCTTTTCCAATCCCAACAACCATCACTCGATTAAACTTTTTGAGATCATACTTCTTCCTCCCAATCGAAAGCACATTGCGTTTCAAACTAAGCTGACTAAGCACAGCATTTTGCGTATCCACAGCCGTAAGCCCAGCCTCAAAAATCGCCATAGCATCGCGCCGCATCTTTGTAGTACCTAGCATTTTCCGATTCGTAATCCAATGTTTCATATGCACCCATTTTATCAGACCTCACTTGTGCTGAACACTCAGCAGGATTACACTTAAGATAAGATTCAATAACAAAAACATATGGAAACCTCAATATTTCTAGCCCAACTGATCGGGTTTACCTACCTGGTCATGGCCGTCTCCATTTTTATCCGCGCAAAGAACATTAATAACATGATGAGAGACTTTGAAAAGAATCCTGGAATCATGTTCTTCGCCTCAGCCACGGCGCTTGTTGCCGGTCTAGCCATCATCCTCACGCACAACATTTGGGACACACCATGGCAAAGTTTGATCAGTCTGTTTGGTTGGCTCGCACTCCTCAAAGGAATCTTCCTCGCCATCGCTCCAGGACCACTTTTCAAGTTTTCATCATTCCTCACCAACGAGAAGTACACCAAGATCTGTGGTCTACTCATGGCCCTAATCGCCATCTACCTCCTAGGAAACGGCCTCGCCTGGTTCTAACTTATGATCGAAGTTGAAAAACGCTTTTACCTCAACGAACAGCAAGAGGCTGAGCTTATTGCTGATGCTGAATTTGTGTGGGAAAAAGAGTTCCACAATGTTTATCTCGATTACGAAGACTTCAGGCTCTTCAAAAAACATCACAGGCTCAGAAACAGAAATGGCGGCTTTGAGCTAAAAGTCTGCGCATCAAAAAGCACCATCGAGACTGGAGCGACTTTTTACGACGAGATCGAAGACCTAGACAAAATCGCAAGCTTTCTCAAGTTTGAAAACTCTGCTGACTTTGAGACAAAACTAGAACAAGCTGGAATCAAAACAATCGCAGACTACACCGTCACACGAAGACGCTACAAAAAAGACGACTTCCACATCGATATCGACTCTTGCGACTTTGACTACCATCTCGTAGAAATCGAAATCATGCTCGATGACGAATCAAAGAAAAGTGAAGCCCTTGAAAAAATCGATGCATTCGCTGCAAAATCAGGAATCGACACTGCCCCAGCAAGAGGAAAACTTTCAGAATACTTAAAACGCTTTTCACCAGACATTTACAAGTCTCTGTGATCAAATCTATGAAATACTTGCCCCTTTTTCTATTCGCACTCCTCCTCATGGGAGCAGGATGCGTCCCCGCAATCAGAGATGGTCTCACTGACACAACCAACAACACAGACACAGACATCCAACCAGAGTACGCCGATTGCACCCAGACAACCGCACACAACAGCTGCATTGACTCAGACGGCAACGACGAAGCTCTCATTGGAACCTGGGAGCTCGAAACTATCACTGTCTCTGGAACCGTCATGTCCTTCACCGGCCACACACTCACATTTGACTGGGGTTCTTTTGAAACAGACTACTCAACCGAGGAGTACACAGGTGCGACCACCCCAGCAGGAACTTGCTTTTTTAACGGCTCAACCCGCGGGTACCACTACGCTGACACCCAAACCGATCCAGCGACCCCTCTCATTGTAACTAGCCTCCTGGACATCTCAAAAACTGAAAGTGAAATCGGATCCTCTTGCGCTGCAGCAGAAACAATCACAACACAGGTCACAAACATGTCACTTGGAACAGGAACTGCAAACCCAGCCGCAATGATCGAAGGCGCTGTGCTCTACTCATACGCCATGCCAGACGATTGGAGCGCGCTTATTCTTACAGCTTCGCATGTGCCCGTCACATACATGTACACCAGAGTCAAATAACATGACGCCAGCAGCAAAACTTCTACGATGGTACAAAACACATGGTCGCGACTTGCCTTGGAGAAAGACTCGTGATCCTTATCATATTCTGGTTAGCGAGATCATGCTCCAGCAAACACAGGTCGACCGAGTAAAAACTTATTACAAGCAGTGGCTGAAGCGCTTTCCAAGCTGGAAGTGGCTTGCCAAAGCATCAAATGCAGATGTTATCAATGCATGGGCAGGGCTCGGCTACAATCGCCGAGCTCTTATGCTACGCGACGCCGCCGTCTTCATAAACACAAACGGTGTCCCACTCACAGAAGAGGCCTGGATGAGTATCAAGGGTATTGGCCCCTACACAGCAGCAGCGATCAGTGCCTTTGCAGATCAAAAGCGCACGCTCCCCATCGACACAAACATCCGACGCGTAATCGGCCGCCTGCTGCTCGGACGACCCTTTCCCGGCTTACGGGACGATTTCCGCATAAAAGCGGTCACAGACGCATTTCTGCCACGCAGAGGAGCCTACTATGACGTACCTCAAGCGATATTTGATCTCTCCACAGCCATTTGCACCAAAACCCCTCAATGCCACATTTGTCCACTCAAAAACGACTGCAAATCCGCAAAGGCATTCCTCTCAGGCCAGATTAAACCTGAGCGACTTACCAAACGAGTTCGAGAGCGAAAACACGCTGGCAAAAAGTATCCTGACAGAATTTATAGAGGAAGAATCCTCAAGCTCATCCGCGAAAACGACTCACTCTCGATCAAAAACATCGGCCCACAAATTGACCCAACATTTAATATAATCAAAGACGAGAAGTGGCTCCATGCTATGATCGATCGATTAATAAAAGATGGTTTAACTTCCAAGCAGGGAAAAATACTAACACTCTAAACTATGGACCAACCAACACAAAAACAAAGCCGACTTCACGAGGAAGCGGCCTTGTAGGTGAGAACTCCGTAGCGCTAACTTGGCTAAGGAAAGTCGGACATCACGTTTGACGTGACGCGTGTCAGAAACGTTCAGTTCAGCTATTAACCAATCCGTCGTCTCCGATGAGCTTGGCCCATAAGGACTTGCCGCGTAGCTCTCATGTTGTAAACACGTTCACAACAGTTCTAAGCTATAAGCCATTTGTTTGCCCAAATTAGCACTGGGAGTCATAAGTAGTTTAGCAACCCTAATCTGGTTGTGCAAGAGAAACAAAAAACCCCGCCACATGGCGAGGTTCAACAGCCGAATCAAGGCTTGTTTTTTATCGGACCAAAATGACACCATGAGGAGAAACCGGTACAAATCTTACAATCTGTTCCTGAGCAACTTTGGCAAAATCAGCCAGTTGTACAAGCGGGGCTTCAGGATCACTCATAAAGTCAGACGCAGGTGCTGTACCAACATCCACACTTGCAACTCCTGGAGCAGGAATTGCCTCCAAAACTACATTCATACCAGAACTACTTGATTGTGGCACAGCCTGTTCTGTTGGAACCAATGTCGTGGCCATGAGTGCGAAAACACCCACAACAACTGTTCCAGCTACAAGAGGTGCTGAGTACGAGAACACAAAATCCCAACGAGACTTTTGTCTGGACGACTCAAAATGTTTAGAACGAAGCAAAGCACGGCGGAGCTCATAGCGATGCACAGTATCCTCATGCATCTCTTCGCCCACACGCTCAAGCAATTCTTCGATTTGAACCTTTTTATGTGTCATATACAAATTAAATGGTAGAGGCTTGTCTGGATGTCTTCTTTTTTGCATCCACAATCTCTTTTTTTGTTTCCTCATCTTCAACCATGAGTACCTGCAATTTCTTGATCGATCTGTGAATATGAGATTTTACTGTCCCCTCTTTCATTTTCATCACATTTGCAATCTCTGGAACAGACATGTGTGAAAAGTATCTAAGCGTCAGGATTGTTTGCTGTTTCTGATTAAGTTGCTTCATTGTTTTCCCAAGCAGCTCAACCTGTTCTTTCAGCTCATCAGCATCCTCCCCCATCCTATATGCAATATCAGGTCTAAACTCATCCCTTCCAACAATCTCTGGAGCTTCATCGGTTGTAACAGTAAAAATCTTTGATCGATTCCTGTAGTAGTCTCCAACTCGAGCTACTGCAATCGCGAACAACCAAGACTTGAACTTCTTTCCTTTCTGAGGCTTGTATTTATGCAAATTCTTTAAAGCTTGAAAAAACGTCTCGCTTGTCAAATCTTTTGCAACCTCTGCATTGCCCGTACGGTTATACATATAACCAAAGACGGGTTGGTAGTACTCATCATACAACCGACCAAACGCCTCTGGATCATTTTGAGCATGGGCAATCACCTCCAATTCATTTTCCATACCCGCGCGGGGTTGGGGGACGTCTCAAAACCCGATCAAACAACGAGTCTTGAGACAATCCCTTTGATTAATTTTTAAAACGGGGTTAGCCGCCTAGTACGAAGGGGTATCAGACTCGCGATTCTCGGGGGAAATACCGCGAGCCTGTCCTCCATTTGCATTCGAACATGCGTTCGACCTTGCACTAACTATATCGCAAGTATAACAAAAAGGTTGCACTTTATAATTTTTTACCTCAAACCATTGACAAAAACACAAAAAAGGAGAAAGGTCTGTGTTAAGTCGTTCCTGAAACGATGCAACAGAACGCGATACTGGAGTTCTTTCACATGACCAAGGAAGGTGATGAAACTCTAACACAAAAACAGCTCCAAACTCGACTAAACGCAAGCACGCAAGACGTGCAAGGATACCGTCTCCTCGACGGCTTCCCTCGTCCTCACATGATGGACATCGTCGAGCAAGATCCATTCGCACTCTCCCCACAAATGCGAAAACAGGAGCCTGACCTCGATCCAAACATGGGCCTAATCGTAGGCGTGCTCCCGCACTCCATGTGCAATCCAGGCATCGACGCCTGTGGGTTCTGCACGTTCCCGCACGAGAAACACAACAGAGAACTACTCCACCAATGTGTTCATGCAGTCTGCAAAGAGATCAAGCTCCGAGTTACGCGAGCAAACATTCAAGGCCGCAAGGTGGATGCCCTCTACTTCGGTGGAGCAACAGCCAACCTGACCTCACCTGACCTGTTCGATGAGCTGCTCTCCACCCTGGAGTCTCAGTTCAACCTCTCGAGCGCGGAAGTTACGCTTGAGGGAGTGCCCATGTACTTCCTCACCCAAAAGCGCGCACTGCTCGATCGCCTCATGGAGACAAAGTTCAGGCATCGCCGCATCTCCATGGGCATCCAGTCGTTCGACCCGGCCATCATCGCCTCCATGGGACGAACCCACTTCGGTGACGAGGAAATCATCGACAAGGTGGTCCACCAGGCTCACCAGCGCGGAATGACCGTCTCCGGCGACATCATCATAAATCAACCAGGCCAAACCTGTGACCAGATGATCGAGGATGTGCGCAAAGCCATCCAGATCGGCCTGGACCAGATCTGCATCTACAACCTGGTTCTGCGCCCTCACATCAAGACTCCTTGGTCCCAAAATCCTGAAATGCTCGCAGCACTTCCCAAGGGCGAGGTGGCTTACCAGAACTGGCTGGCAGTCATCGAGATGCTGCACACCGCTTGTTACATGCAGACCACGCTCTCGAATTTCGAACACGAATCTGTGCTCGAAGCAGGCAACGGATTCCTCTATGAAGAAGCTGGGTTCACTCTGCATGAGTACAACGCCCTCGGATTCGGACCCAGAGGCATCACAGGGTTCAAGCACTCAGGTGACAGACCTGGTGAAAAGTGGATCAACGTCGGCCAATCTTGGGAATTCAGTTCTGCTGTACACTCAGTCGGCCCAACCGCAGCACCAGTCGGCGTGATCCACATCTACGAAGACATGCAGGACGAGCTTCTCTCGCATGTCACGCGCTGCTTAGCCCTCTTCGAAGTCAACCGGCCTCTCATGCGCTACCACACAGGGCTCGATCCCGCAGTGGTGTACGCAAAAGAGCTCGAACTCCTCGAAGACGCTGGTCTCGTCACGGTCAACGAAGACTGGATCCAGCTGACAACACGGGGAATGTTCTTTTCAGACTCCGTGATCGACATCCTCTCAGCTCGCCAGGAGCAAGTCCTCAAGCGAAGACTGATCAAGAGGAAACAAGCCCACAAAGAATGGGCAGAGGAAAACTCACTGGACTGGAGCGGTGCTGGCCACATGTAACCCTGCAAACAAAAAAACACCCCCACACCACGCAGGTGAAGGGGGTTTTCTAATTCCGCTAACCTTAGCCATTCTAACGTAACCTAGTTACGTTGAAAATTTTATTCGTACCTCAGCGCCTCGATTGGATTGAGCTTTGCTGCGCTGCGAGCTGGATAGATACCAAACACGAGCCCTACCACTGACGAAACTCCAAGTGCTAAGAAAATTGCAGTTGGAGGAACCACAATTGTCCATGAATCTAAAAAGAAACTCTTTACAATCCAACCGATTCCAATCGATGCCAAAGCCCCTGTAAGCACACCAACCATTCCCCCAACAAGCGTAAGCAGTACTGATTCGATCAAAAACTGCTTCATGATCTCGCCATGTGTTGCACCGACTGCCTTACGAAGACCAATCTCACGCGTACGCTCTGTCACAGACACAAGCATAATATTCATGATTCCAATCCCTCCCACAATCAATGAAATCGCTGCAATAGAAGAAAGCAAAATAGAAAGCACAGAACCCACCACACCAATAATCTCAGTTGCATCCTCTTGTGAACTCACAAAAAAGTTATCCTTTGCAGGATCTCCCTCAGGGTTATCAATATCATGTGTCTCTCGCATGAGCCACCTAAGCTCTTCCTTTGCCTCATTCACATCCCCATTTGCAATTGCGGCAATATAGTTTACGTAATCCACCCCTAGAATATCTCGTTGCATAGTGGTGTACGGAACTGAAATGCGCTTATCTAAATTTTGAAAAAATCGAGAACCTTGCTTGTCAAACACTCCAATCACTCTAAACGACTGATTCTTAATCTTAATCTTTCCTCCCACCGGATCTTGATCTCCAAAAAAATCTTCTGCGATCTCAAGACCAAGTACAGCTACTTTGTCATAGGAATCTACATCTGACTTTTCCAAAAACCGTCCATACTTGAGATCTGCAGGAAACACATCTAAGTAGTCCTCATCGCTTCCTTCAATCTGAGCGTAATCACTGATCTCCCCACGACTAACAGCTACAGATGTCATCACAGCTGGTGATGCTACTTTGAAAAAATCAGCTGCCTTCATCGCCTCCAAATCATCATTATCAATTGACTGCTCAATAAAAGGATCGGGTGGACCAGATGTAGGATCTCCACTCGCAGGCTCTACGAACACGAGATCTGCTCCAAGATCGGCAACTTGAGACAAAATCAAACTCTCTGCCCCCTGCCCAATCGCAAGCATCAAGATCACAGCAGCAATACCAATCACGATTCCAAGAATCGTCAAAAGAGAGCGAGACTTTGTTCGCGCTAGCGACTCTGCAGATGTGATAAACAAATCTCTAAAATTCATACCTATTTCTTATACCCTCCCCTTCGCTTACTTCCGTTTGATGTATCAGATTCAAGAAGCCCGTCGCGTAATCTCACAATTCGAGATGCATACTCAGCAGCCTCTTCCTCATGCGTGACCATCACAATCGTATGTCCTTGATCGTTCAAAGCAGCTAGAAGCTCCAAAATAAGCTCACCTGTTTTTGTATCCAAGTTTCCTGTTGGCTCATCAGCAAAAATCACTGAAGGGTCATTTACAAGCGCGCGAGCAATAGCCACGCGCTGCTTCTCTCCACCAGAAAGCTGATTCGAATAATGATTCGCGCGATGCTCCATATCTACAGCCTTGATTGCGTTCATGGCCCGTTCTTTTCGCTCTGCCTTTGGAAGACCTGAATACACAACCGGAAGCATCACATTCGCAAGCACTGTAGATTTCTGCAGCAAGTTAAACGCCTGAAACACAAACCCAACTTTGCTACGACGCATAATCGCAAGATCATCATCTTCAAGCTCTCCAACGTTTGTGCCATCAAACAAATACTCTCCTTCTGTATGCTGATCTAAAAAACCAATAATATGCATCATGGTTGATTTACCAGAACCGGATGGCCCCATGATGGCAATAAACTCCCCCTCCTCAATATTAAAAGTCACGCCGCGGAGTGCGCGCGTGACCACATCGCCATTAACGTAATGACGTTTGATATTTTTGAGTTGAATCAGTGGGCTAGACATCAAGTTCACGAATAACAACCTCGTCTCCCTCTACAAGACCAGTAATGATTTCCACACGACCCATATCAGCCTTAAGTCCAGTTGTTACATCAACACGCTTTGGCTCTCCGTTTCGAAACACACGTACATACTGTCCTGCCTCATCCTCAAGCACTGCCCTTTGTGGCAATGAAAGCACGCTATTTCTGCTATCTGTTAGAATCTCGAGGTCTGCAGAAAGACCAGGTCTAAGACTGAGTGCATTCTCTGCATTATCAAGATAAACAGTGATTTCGTAGTACACAACACCATCAACAAGCTTTTCAGCAGGGTCAATCTTTCCAACAAATGCTTCAAACTCCACATCATCGCCAAATGCATCAAATGTAATGAGGACTGTGTCATCTAGCTTTACTTTCGTAATATCTGATTCTGAAATATTAGCTCTTATTTCAAACTGCTCGTCTGTGGTCTGAACCACAATAACAGGCGCAGCTCCAACTACTTGTTCACCAACATCATATGCAATATCTGTGACGCGTCCTGAAATTGGTGAGCGAATCTCGGCATTATCAAGACGTGCAAGTGCTGATGAGTATGCAGCCTGAGAACGAGCCACCTCTGCTTCATATGAAGCAAGGTCAACTTCTCTTGGATCAGCTGAGGTCTGAGCAAGATTTGCGTTTGACTGTGCAAGTTCTGCAGTTCGAATAGCAATAGCAGCCTGCGCAGAAGAAAGATTCTGTGTGGCTGTAATCACCTGGTAATCACGCACTGCCTGAGCAGAAGTGTAGGATGACTGAGCCTGAGTCAAAACATTTGAAGCATCTTCAAGCGCAGCGTTTGTTGTATCAATGGCTGTTTCTAAAGTTTGAAAACTATTTTCAAGCGCAGCCTGATCAGCCTGAATATACGCACGTGCCGTATCAATTCCGGTTGCAACACCAGAACGCACAGTAGCTGTAAACGCACCTGATATCGGAGTTGCATCTATAACCTGGCGTGTATAAAGAAGCACACGAGCCACATCATTTACAGCAGACTCTGCAAGCACTGCTGCAGAATAAATTGCTGATTGGCTTGAATTGTAAGTAAGATTTGCAATCGCAACCTCAGCAGCATCTCGCGTTTCCTCTGCAGTATAAAATGCACTCTTCGCGTTTGTATATGCTTGTTTGTTTGTTGCAGACAACACCGTTTCGTAATCATCATTCGAATACCCAGCCCTCACACCAAGAACCTCATCTGCTGTTGCCAAACCACTCCTAGCCTCAATCACACCTGCCCAAGCCGAGCTGAGCAAATCTCCATACGCATCAGAAAGTGTCTGGCTGTTTGAAACGGTTGTTTGATCATAATTGTCTTGTGCACTTTCATGAGCAACGCGCGCAGCATCAACATCAGCGTCATATCGCGTCTCAATCAAAGGCAAAAGAGCTTCTGCGGTGCCGTAATCAATATTTGCAGAGTCAAGCATGGCCTGATAAATCAGAACAGAAGATGAGGCTATATCAATCGCCTCACCTGTTGAACCCGCTCTCATAAGCTCAAGATTTGCCTGCGCTACTTGCACTGCTTGATACGCACTCTGCACATTTGCAATAAGCTCAGTGCTATCCAGTACAGCCAGCAACGTATCAGGTTCAACAATGTCTCCAACTGAAACAAGAACCTGCTCTAAGGTTCCAGATAAATCAAACGAGAGATCAACTTCATCTATAGAAATCACTTCTCCACTACTGTCCACTGTTTGAGTCAGTGAAGTTGCTCCTACTATTTCTGTCACATAAGAAACTTCCTCTCCTTTGGAAAACAACATGAATCCTGCAATCAGGATCACAACAACCACAATGGTCCAAAACCACCACTTTTTCAAAATTTTCGGTATTTTCATAGCAATACAATTATATCACGAGCACTAAACTTACCCAATAGAAAAGCCCTCGAGATTACTCCCAAGGGCGCGTTTCGTCAAGGTGTCAGATGCTTGTTCGCTTCTGCCGCCTCCAGTCGCATGAAAAAGTGCTCGAGCTGTACATGTTCCTCTGGCCTGGGCTGCTTTTCTGCAAGCGGCCGCAAGCGAGCAACCTCTTCGTGCGCATCGAGTGCTTCATAGATCTTGAGCGCTGCATCCAGGTACCCAACCTCCTCGTTCATCTGAGCGAAGGTGTAGAGTTCCTGAGTCTGCTCCTGTGCACCGAGTCCTGTCCGTGGATACCAGAGCAGGAGTCGAACCAGCTGATCCGGGTCACAGGGCTCTGGATAATCCAGCCATGGTGCATACGGATCCCCTCCGAACACGAACGAGTTGGCCGCATTGCTCACCACCTGCCAGGCGGCGTTCTTTGCGTCCTCATCCATTCCAAGCTCTGCATACATCGCGAACGCTTGCTCAGGCTCAGGACGCGGATACCCATCCTCGCAGATGTGCGTGGTGCTGAAGTAGTCTGCCACATGCAGCTTCCACTTACGCTCCTTAGCTTCATTACCAAGCACCTCACTGAGCCACAGCAAGTGATTGAGCCTCTCTGCCAACGGTGAGCACCGGAACGGATCCTGTCCACCTGCATACGCAAGCTGAAGGACATGGTCTTCGGTGTAGCGCTGCGAGACATCGAACTTGTCCTCCTCGCGGATCGCAAGCTCAAAGTACGTCTCGAACTCGAGTGCCTTGTGCGCAAGCCGCTCATCACCCCCACTGTTCTCCCACGCCTGCTTGAACACCCAGAACGCATCCTCTGCATCCCAGGTACCTCTGTCGACCTGACTCTCCGAAGAAAGCCAGAGGTCAAACGTATTGAGGTAGTTGTCGATGGCGGCGTGATGAACCGGGATGAGATTCGCGTACGCACGCATGACCCGAAGGTACACTGCGCTGCGCACCCCCGATTCCAGCAATGCGGAATACACCTCACTTGCCTCATCAAACACATCAGCCTCCTCGATCACAGCCTTCTCGTAGGTCTCGATGACCGTGAACTCCGAGCAGTACTGATCCTGATCCTGGCACCACTCGTAGCGCTCACGCGCAAGTTCAAGCGTGCTCCTGATAGGAGGAGAAGGAGGTAGTGACTCAGGCGAAATGTACTCGTCCTCTGGCCACAACTCATCCGCATACTCATCGTCGTTGTACGGCTCGATCTCGTACGGATCATCGAGCCAACTCACCACAACGAATACAATCACTCCAAAGGCCCCAAAAAGGAGCCAACCCTTCAAACCGCTGGGCTTCGCTTCCACATTCCCTCCAGTGTTCGCCTGTTGTTAGCGTACGCTGCAAAATACAACGAAATCCCTGTTTTGTCAACAGAAAAACCGACCCCTACGAGTCGGCTGTGGATCTATAGACCCACCGTGTTGTTGGAGTTTTCCCAAACTCCTGGAAGCGGTGCTTTCCATGACTCAGCGGGCGTACCCACATCCATGGAGGCTCGAATGTAGCTTGCCACATCGAACCGACCAACTTCATCAGCGTAATCAGCACTCTTGTCGAGTCGACTGATGATCATCTGATCGGTCATATCCGACAATACGTACCAAAGCACAGCCTCGTCCACCAGCTCGTTTGCTGTACCCTCCCCTTGGAGCTCCTGTACGAACTGCTGCTGACACGAGTTGAGCTCTGAAGTCGTCTGCCCCACCGCAGCTGTCAAAAACGCGTTTCCCATGGCCATGGCAGCGTAACGGGCGTCTTCCTCCATCTCACTAGACTGGTAGAACATCCAGGCCATGCGCGGATCATACGCTCCATCCGGCATCCCCTCGCACATGTAGCACGAGAGTGCGGCATCAGCGCCATGTATCATCCAGGTTTGCTTGTCGTGCATACCCAGCAGGTCCCCGAGGATCCCCACCATCATGATCTGATTGGAGAGTTCGCTGCACACAAACGGATCATATGGCGCATTGATCTCCCCACCATCGCGGTACCGGTGCTCTGGACTGAACCCAGAAAGTTGAATGCGTGTGCGACCCTTGTCGTAGAGCATCTCCAGCGCTGGCAACAGATACGGAGCCTGCGTTTCAAGCCAGTGATCCCAGGTCATGGCGTACAAGATCATGTACAGCTCATCGTCCTCGATGTTTGAGTCAACCAGATCCCTGGTGAAGGATTCATAGCGCTCGTACGCACTCGGATACTCTCCGCCAGCAAACAAGTAGAGACCTGCAATGCTCAGAGGCTCGTACGCATCATGGTCATCCTGCCAGATCGCTTCAAACGATGAGGCAAGACCCAGAACCTCGTAGCTGCTGAGCTCGACCGGGTTCTCGAGATTCTCGTCCACGAGCGAGATCCTGCAGTCGTCCTCCACGCACAGCATCAGAATCAGCTCAGGATTCGGCAACTTGTCCTTGCCAACCTGATCGAGATTCGTCAACACCATGAGCACGCCAACCAAGATCATTCCTGTCACTCCCACCACAATATTTCGCATCCGTTTCCTCCAAATCTTCCAGATTTCCAGCAGCCCTCATCCTGGCATAGCACAACCTCAAAGTCAATAACACCGAACCGCCTCTCAACAAACAACCACCCCCACTCAAAACAAATCCAACACCACACAAACACCAACATTCCTTCACCATGGTGAGAAAATGTCAGCATTTTTTTGAAACAAATATTTCGACCCACTCAGCTACATTTGATTGTTTTACAAAACGTTGAATATCAGAAACTATATCTCTATCAGATTTCCAGACGCTCTTCTGTACCTGTTTACAACCAGCTCTTCTTAAAAAATTCCGAAACGCATCCCTGCCCTTTCTTGCTCCAACAGGGAAATCATAAATAACCAAACACACTTGATCCAAACCAAGCTTTGGGCGCTCCTTCATCGTGCGAGCCACCAGCTCACTTTTACCTTTTTCGGTAATTTCAGCAATAAACTGTCCTTCAATTTTCTTCACTTTAATAAGCTCTTTTTCTTTCAAATATCGCAATCTCTCTTGAGCTTTTTTTCGAGTTTTTTGCTCAAATATCTTTTGTTCAATCTTTGGATCTAATGGAAAGCGACCATGGTATCTCCACAAATCAAACAACTCATCAATAACCATTGCCTGATCAGACAACCAAATCAAGCTGTCAGTTATCGCTCGCTTTCCCTTCTGAATGTTTGATACTTTTCTTTTTTCCTCCATAGGACATTTATTCACCATGGTGAATAATTATCACGCGTATGAACATCTTGTTTTTTAAAAACTATCGAGTAACACAAAACCCTCGACGCCGACATGATATTTACATGCACATTGCATCCAGGGGAGTATCGAGATTTGTTTCACTCGTTACTTTTACTCAATCATCTTGACTCCTTCGTGTCAAGTATCAGAAAACAGAGCTCTTGCTCTGTTTTCATTTTCTAGTAATCTCTAAGTTTTTCAATAAGCGGGTTCGCCTGGATCTTCTCCAGCGCCTTTGCCTCAATCTGACGAATACGCTCACGTGTGACATCAAACTCTCGTCCAACTTCTTCCAGGGTGTGGCTCACACCGTCTGTGAGTCCAAATCGCATTTCCAGAATCTTTTGCTCACGCGGAGTAAGTCCTTCCATGGACTCGATAACGTAGTTGCGCAAGAGCTCTCGCCCTGCCGATCGATCTGGAGAGATCGTCTTAACGTCCTCGATAAAGTCCTGAAGCTTTGAGTCCTCATCATCGTCTCCAACAGAAGTCTCAAGCGAAACAGTGTCCTGCGAGATCTTTCTGATGTGACGAACCTTATCAACTGGCTGACCCATCTCTGCGGCAATCTCTTCTGGAAGCGGCTCACGACCAAGGTCCTGGATGAGCTGACGCTCGATCTGCTGGAACTTATTGATCGTCTCAACCATGTGCACTGGAATACGAATCGTTCGAGACTGGTCAGCAAGCGCACGTGTAATGGCTTGGCGAATCCACCAAGTCGCATATGTTGAGAACTTGTATCCCTTTCGATACTCAAACTTTTTCACTGCACGGAAAAGCCCCACATTCCCCTCTTGGATAAGATCGAGAAGTGACATGGACTTTCCTACAAACTTCTTTGCAATTGATACGACGAGTCGAAGGTTGGCTTCAATGAGTCGTCGCTCAGCCTCTTTCTCGTTTCGTTCTTTTCTCTTAGCAAGACCAACTTCCTGCTCTGCATTGAGAAGTGGAATCTTTCCAATCTCTCGAAGGTACATCTGAATCGAGTCTTGTGTGATTTCTGGAAGCTCTGATCGTCTTGCTTCATCAGAAAGACGAATCTTGTCATATACTTCACCACGTTCTTTATCGCGTCCCAAAATTCCTTCTTTCAGCTCAACAAAATGCACTCCAACTCTATCTAGTTCTTCCAGGAATTCTTCAAACAGGTCAACATAATCCTCAACCTCCACGAATGTAAACAAGAGTTCGTTCTCAGTAACATAACCTCGCCTTTGTCCTTTCGCGATTAAATTATCTAGAACCTCATATGAAGGTGGAGTCGATCGTTTGTATCGTGGCTTCCGTTCTTTCTTCACTTTCTTTGGTGCTGCTTTCCCGGCAGAACCGGATCTGGCCTTTTGGCCTGACTTTGCGGTAGTCGTTTTCTTCTTAGTAACTTTTGGCATAACGCAAATATTCTTCCCGACGCCTTAGGGTCGAGGCATTGGCCCAAACAGAGTCCTCTGCTACTGCTCGAGCTGTGTGAGTAAACGTGCGACAGTATCATTATCTCCTGCCGCCTCAGCTTGTCGAAGTTTACGTGCAAGCTCTGCACGTCGAAGTTTTGTGTTGCTGCGATCAAGCGCAACGAATAAATTGTCGAGTTGTTCCAGCACCTGTAAACGCGATAGATCAGCAAAGGTTTGTTCGGCCAAAAGTGATGATGTGTCGATGATCGGCAATAGCTGATCTCGATCTTGGCGGCCATCTACCTTGTTGCGGACTCGCGAAAAAATTGATTTCTGTGCTGAATTACTGGCCAAATCATACTCTTCTTCGAGTATCTTGTAAAGTGTTATCCACAACTCGCTTGACGGACGATAATCCTTTGTTCTCTCCAAAATCTCCTTATCTTCAGTCGTTAACAAGTATCCAAATACCAAAAGCCCAATTCGATCTTCTTTGCTCATCTTCTCCACCTCAGGCTTCTTTATCTTTGCACCAGTAGCTTTTACTTCCTTTTTCGGCGTAATCGAATCACGAAGCGCTTTAATATCCACTTTGAGAAGATCAGAAACCTTTTGAAGCCAATGCTCCCTCTCCACAACATCCTGAACCTCACTAATCGCAGGCAAAAGCTCTTTTCCAACAGCCCTCTTATCATCCACTTTGGACAGGTCCTTACCTTTGGTTACATGTGAAATCAAAAACTCCATGATTGGCACCGAGTTCTCAGTAAGTTGTTTCCATGCTCCTGCATCCTTTTGCACAAGCTCGTCTGGGTCTTTCACATCATCTGGCAAAATTGCTGCCCGGATATCAAGCTCCCGTCCGCGTGCAAGCGTCATCCCCTTCTTTGCCGCAGCAAATCCAGCTGCATCAGAGTCAAACGCAAACACGATCGTTCCTGTATATCGCTTAAGCAGCTTGAGTTGATCATCAGTGAGTGCTGTCCCAGAACTTGCTACAATATTCTTTACATCAGCCTTATGCGACGCCACCACATCCAAATTCCCCTCTGTCACAATAATAAACCCTGCATGCTTTGCCGGTTGCTTTGCAAGATCAAGTCCGTATACAAGCTGACTCTTGTTGTAGATCGGTGTCTGCGGCGAGTTCATGTACTTGGGTCCTGCTTTGTCATCGCCTGGCATGGATCGCGCTGTAAACCCAACCGTGTTGCCATGATGATCACGAAGAGGAATCATAATCCGATTTCTGAAACGATCAATCACACCTACACCTCTTTTCTTTTTCATTCCAAGACCAGCAAGAACAATTTCAGCATCTGAATACCCGCGCTTGATAAGGAGCGTACACAGCCGATCCCATTCATCCGGTGCATACCCGATCGCAAACGTTTGCAAAAGCTCCTCGCCCATACCACGATCATCAACATACGCTCTCGCCTGCTTTGAACCCTCTGAATCAGAAAGAACCTTGCGATAAAACTTCTCCGCAAGCTCATGCATTGCAAGTAGCCTCTGCTTCTGATTCCCCTCGGTTGTGCTAAACCGCTTCACCTCCACCCCTACCTTCTTTCCAAGATGGATAAGTGACTCAGGAAAACTCATGCCTTCCATGCGCTGTACAAAACTAAAGCAATCTCCACCTTCGTTGCAGCCAAAACAATGCCAAATCTGTTTATCTGTTGAAACATGAAAAGAAGGAGTCTTTTCTCCGTGAAACGGACAAAGCCCCTTAAACGAATGCGTTCCTGATGGCTTAAGCGTAAGATACTCAGCAATCAGCTCAGCAATATCGATCTTATCTTTGATTTCATCTTTTGGATCCATGTGAGCTCACTTTAACTCAATCTAAAAGCAGGGTCCATGCCCTGCTTTTTAAAGTTATCCACGAATTATCGCGAAAACGATATAGGCAACATACATAAGAATAAACAGGATTCCAGTCTTCCTCCCAATTTCATGCTTCTTTCCAGATCGAAACAGGATAATAAGCAAAATTATCGTTATCACCATCACAGCCAAAGCATCAACAATACTGTCATTCTGGAATGGAAGAGGATTCACAATAGCTGTTGCTCCAAGCACAAACAGTGAGTTGAATATGATTGTTCCAATGATTCCACCAACAACCAGGTCAATATGCTTTTTGCGTGCCGCAGAAATTGCTGTCACAATCTCTGGCAAAGATGTTCCTGCTGCAACCACTGTTAGTCCAATTAAGTTTTGTGACATTCCAACACTAGATGCAATACCAACTGCTGCTTCAACAGTAAGATACCCACCGATAGCAAGTGCAGCAATTCCCCCAAAGATTGCTCCAAACATTTTCCACGTTCCCAAAACCTCAATATGCTCTTGCGGCTGCTCTCCAGACTTCTTCATGCCAAACGTATACACCAAGAAGATGATGAAGAAACTAAACAACGCAATACCTTCTACTCGCGTAATTGCATTTGGAAGTGTGCCATCTAAAATGTAATCACTTCCAAACACGAGAATCATGAATGCTCCTAGAAGTGAAAAAGGAATCTCTTTTAAAACAGTCGCGCTTTTCAAGCTCAAAGGCACAATGATCGCGGCAATACCAAGCCCAAGCAGAATATCTGCAAAGTTACTTCCTAAAACGTTTCCAATCGATAGATCAGTCGCGCCTTGCGTGGCCGCAATAATATTCACGAAAAGCTCTGGCGCCGACGTTCCAATGGAAATGATGGTCAAACCAACAATGAGTGCTGGCACTCCCAGCTTACGCGCAAGCGACGCAGATCCCGTAACAAAATAATCGGCTCCACGAATAAGCAACAAGAAACCGACGATCACTAATAAAATGTTTGTCAACATACGCCAGAAATTATATCATAGGCACGTGCAACTGATAATAAATACGGGGATAACCATTTATGGCAACAACACTATTTAGCACGCTCACGGAAACAGACAAGAGCGATGCGATTAAAAAACTGATTGATGAGAGCACACCACGTGACGAATTCTTCCTGATGACTGTACTCTCAGTCCTAATGGCAGCATTTGGACTCTTGATCGACAGCTCGGCTGTCATCATCGGTTCCATGCTCATCGCCCCGCTCCTCTCACCAATCCTCGGCGTCTCACTCGGTGTTGTCATGGCAGACTCACGACTCATGATGCGATCTCTGCTCACAATTGGAAAAGCTCTTGCCTGGTCTGTCCCAGCCGCAGCCGTAGTCACACTCCTGTTTGCCACACAAGTAGACCTGGATCTTGCCATGAATAGCGAAATCCTAGCGCGCACAGAAACTTCTATCGTCTACATAGCAATCGCAGTAATCGCCGGATTCGCAGCCTCATTCGCACTCATCAAACCTCAGCTAAGCGCCACACTCCCAGGAGTCGCAATCTCAGTAGCAATCATCCCCCCGCTAGCTGTCACAGGAATCGGACTTGCAAGCTTTAACTGGCACATGATCACAAGCTCATTCATCCTCTTCCTCATCAACGCAATCAGCATCGTCTTTGCCAGCATGATCGTATTCTCGTTCATGAATCTCTACGTAAAACGAGCAGTAGCTGACGAAGCCATCGAGTACGAAGACAAAGAACTTGAAGAGGACAAAAAGAAAGCAGAAAAAGCCGCAGAGATTCAAAAGAAACAAACTGAGATTCTCGCAAAAGTAGACAAAGTCCTAGAGGAAGCAGAAAAAGAATAAAGAAAACAAAAAACTCACCAGCACGGCTGGTGAGTTTTTAGTATTGACAAATTCAAAAAAATACATTAATCTCTTCTCTTGTTCACCACTGGAGGAAGCGATGAGGCAAGTCCCCGAAGACATCCGAAAAAAGATGGCCGAACAGGTCGCCGTACCCAAGCGACGTCATGTCCTGATCCACGCGATCGACCTGGACATCCCTCCGGGCCAAAGCGCCGGAGACAACAACGCCTGGGTCGAGTTCCGCACGTACCTGGGCCTGGTCTACTACTGCATCGCCAACCCGTATGCCCGCGACGCCCTCAAGGCTGGCCGCGTCCAGATCCTGCACATCGGCAAGGACAAGCCTCGCCAGAGCGCAGTCGACGAAGAACCCACCACGGATCTCCCTTAGATCCGAACGCAAGGACCACCCCGGTCCTTTTTCGATTGCAAAAAGAACCGACATATAGTCAGTTCTTTTTCCCTGGCGGGGTGGACGCGATTCCTTCGTCTCTGAGTCGTCCCATGTTTGAAGACCTCCTGTCTTTTTCAGGGGAGATGGGCATTCTAACTGGTTTTGACAGGCTGTCAATGCAAAAGTGTCAGTTTCCTTTAGAAAAGGGTATATTTTAGTAAAATAAGTTAGAAAAGGCTTGACAAAATGGCTAATTTGTGGTACATTTCCACCTTGTTCTTTATTAAATTTACCTAGTTTATTGTTGAATACGGCTTTTTGCGGTTGTGTCTTTGACCCCAGGAAGCCGTAATCAACAACAGGTCAGCCAGACTCTCGTAAGGACGAGACAATGGCCAGCCGACGGCACACATGGGAGGCAAGCCAAATGGCCAGCCCGCACGACACTGACATGGGAACCTTGATCGAGCTCTGGCGAGTGCTCGGTGCGGCCGACGTGAGCGCCGAGGATATCAAGGTCCTCAGCACGACGAAGCCGCCGGACATCGCCGCCGGACATCGCCGCCGCGATCACGCTCGCTCGCACCCTGCGCGCGAGCGGCCTCACGAACCAGGAGGTCGTCAAGCTCGGTCGTCTGCCTGACGACGTGAAGGCGATGCTCGCGTTCATGCGAGCACAGCCGAGCTTCCGCCTCATCCACGGTCGGTTCGCCCCGCTCGCGGACAAGATTGCGATGGTCAAGTCCTGGCCGGGCATCAGGGCCGAAGACGTGGATGCCACCATCGCGCTCGCGCGAGAGAACGGTACCATTGCGGGATTCGAGGCCGAGAGTCCGGAGAACTCGCTCCTCGACCTCGTCATCACGGTCTACCGCGAGTCCATCCCCGCTACGCTCCTCTACGGTCGAGCGCGCATGATGGAGACTTTCACGGGTCGCTACACCGAGTGGAAGGATGCCTACGCGAGCGGGGTCGACGACAAGCGCGTCGAGCTCATCCCGGGTGCTCGTAAGTTCCGGCCCAACACCATCGTGGTGCAGGCCGTGGACTTCGGTGCTAACTGGGATCGTCAGCACGGCAACGTGCTGGGCGATGTCCAGAAGGTACAGGCCGGAGTGCTCGCGGACTTCGCAGTGCTCTTCAACGCTTCGCAGAGCCCGAAGTGGGTTGAGCAGATGGATGGAGTCAGCGTGCCCTACGCCATCCTTGCCGCCGTGCTGCTGAGCGTGCCGAACTCCGACGCGCCGCGGTCGGACTCGCCCGACGTCTGGCGCCATGGTGGCAAGGCGCAGCTCAGCGGTGTCCACGTCGACAGCCGGTTCTACGGGGACTCCATGGCCGTCATCCGGAAGTACAAGAGCTAGGCACTTGAACGCTTTGCGCTCGGAGGGTCTTGGGGATTGCTCCTTGACCCTTCGTCCGCGAAGCGGACTCGCCGCATCCGAAAATCGTCCCTGAAGGGTCGCTCTCTCGGGTGCGGCTCTTCATTTTGTATAGTTTTGATATAATAACTTTGGAAAGTAGGTTCATGAATCAGTGTTTAAGGATGCTGGTCACCGAAATCTCTTGTAATCCCGATTATCACCAGAATTCCCTTGTTCATGGACAATGGAAGCGCGTGATGTGGATTGACGAGTACTCCGCATCGCTTCTTGAAACTAGCCTTCACAAAAAAGGAGTGAGTTTCGCATAAAATACAGAGTGCGGACGCGTCTGCGCTCAGTGTCCTGGAAGGAGGTGATGTGAATCTGACGTGCCGAACTCCGACGCGCGGTCGAACTCGCCCAACGTCTGGCACAATGGTGACAAGGCGAAGCTCAACGGTAACCACGTCGACAACCGGTTCCACGAGAACTCCATGGCCGTCATCCGGGAGTCCCCGTTAAGACAAAGGAGCGTTTTTGCGCTCCTTTGTTACTTACACCGAAGATTGTTTTTCAACATACTTCATCCATCCGCCAAGCATTTTTCCAACCTCGTTCAATTTAGATTGAAGCTCCAAATAATGTTCGTTATTGATGGCTTTAGTATCTTTTGCCATACGAACCAAAAGTTTTAGCAAATCCGCTTTGGCACTCGCTTGTCTTAAACAATCTTGTTTTATCTCCGCATCTGCAGACGAAGCTGCCGTGTTAAGTAGTTCGATTATGTCGAGTGCATATATTGATACCCGATCACCTAATGTATAACGTTGGGTTTTGGGAAACTTTACAAGTAGATCACACTAGAAAACATATGTGTCATAGAGTGTATGGATAATTGGGATATCGCCAGGTCCGCCACCGAGCAGCTTTCGCTCTTTTCCAATAGTGCGGGGGGGGGGAGAAATAGGTGTCATTCATAATATTCATGTTGATGGGTTATTCGATCGATTCGTCTCGATTGAGAATTTGTTTAGCGCATGGGAACTCTTTCGCAAAGGTAAGCGTCGTCGCAAAGATGTTATGACATTTGAGCGACATTTGGAAGATAATCTTTTCGCTTTGCAAGAAGAACTGGTGGCCGGGGCCTACCGTCACAGTCCGTATGAGCCATTTACCATTCACGATCCCAAGCAACGCACGATTCATAAGGCTACAGTAAAAGATCGGGTGGTTCATCAGGCTATTGTGAACATTATAGAATCCTTATTTGAACCGAAATTTATCCACGATAGTTATTCGTGCCGTGTGAATAAAGGGACGCATGCGGCTGTGAAACGTCTAAGAACTTTTTTGCGCAAAGCAAGCAAGAACAATACACGTACGGTCTATGCGTTGAAATGCGACATACGAAAATTCTTTGCTTCTGTTGACCATGAAATTCTCAAGGGACTATTGAGAAAACCTATTGCCAACGTCGGAATCATGCAACTCTTTGAAAACATCATAGACAGTTTTCAGGTATCGCCTGGAATGGGAATTCCTCTCGGTAACCTTACAAGTCAACTATTCGCGAATATCTATCTGCATGAGTTGGATTGGTTCGTGAAGCAAGGACTGGGCATTAGGTACTATCTCCGTTACTGTGATGACTTTGTTCTGGTTGCCGATTCTCTCGTATCATGTGAAGAGTTGACTGAACAGATCGATACGTTCCTACATGACCGGCTTCACACGCGACTTCACCCCAATAAAGTGCATATCAGAACGTGGAATCAGGGCGTGGATTTTCTTGGCTATGTATCATTACCACACGCGACCATTCTACGTCCTTCGACGGAGCGCAGAGCATTGCGAAACGCTACCGTGAACAATGCGTCGTCCTATCTGGGTTTGTGTAAACACGCCAATGCATATTTGATTGAGAAGATGATTCGCAATGTGACAAGTGTGTGACTATGCAATATATTCAAGAATAACAGCCAAAACAAGCCAGTTCACTTCCATGGGTACTTGTACTCACATACAACAAAAAATCGCCACCAGGGCGATTTTTTGGGTTGGGACTTTCCATTATCTTTTGTAACCATTCGGGGTGCACGATACTGAATAGTCCTGGCGGAGAGAACAGGATTCGAACCTGCGTGAGCTTTCACTCAACACGCTTTCCAAGCGTGCGCCTTAAACCACTCGGCCATCTCTCCATGTTTACGCGGGCAATAATACAGAATCATGTCCTTCTTGGCAATCAAAAAGGAGCCCTTACGACTCCTTTTCATTTAAAACATTCTTATCTACTGCTTCTTGACTCTGTTTCCTCCTCCTCTTCAACAACCGGCGCAGTACAACGCTGCTCCATATCTGGCGAACGATCTGTTACTGCAGAACAATCATCAGTCAGCCTACAACTTCTAGTCTGACTCCCCTCAGCAGAACACTCAGACCAATCACCACATTCCCATACATCTTCTGTGCAAACCACTTCTTCCACCACCTCTTCCTCTTCTACCACAACACTCTCAGTCTCTCTTTCTTCAACAACAACCTCTTCAACAACCGCCCCTCGCTCAGATTCTACAACTTCTTCCTCCTCCTCCTCTTCTTCTACAACGATTGCTTCTCTCTCTGATTCCACAACCTCTTCTTCAACCTCCACCACGGTTTCCCTCTCTGATTCCTCTTCTTCCACAACCGAACGATCCTCAACTTCATCTTCAACAACTATTTCTGTTTCGCGCTCTGTTTCAGATTCAACAGCTTGAACCTCTCGCACAACATCTTCTTCAACCTCCACTTCTCGTTCTGCTTCTTCAACAACAACATTAGGACTGCTCAAATCAACAACATCAACTCTCTGATCTTGATCATCAGTAGACTCAGCTGACTCTTCAAGACCCCCAACTTCCACTTCGTTCTCAACTGCTGTCAACAACCTAACCTCTACACTCTCTAAAACACTGCGAGTGTCTTCGCTTACTTCTTCTAAAGCCACTACATCTAAAATACTCACATAAGAATCATTATCACCTCCAGCATTATCAACATACTCCACAAAAACTTGTTGCTCTGACACAGAAAGGATGTCTAGTTGCCGACTAAATCTACTTGTCACATCATCCTCAACCTTACTAAGTGCCTCTCGTCCAGATTTTGGAATAACACGTTCTACAAGCTTGATGACTTCCAAGGTCTGCATTGGCATAAACGGACTCCCATCACTGCCAAACGCATCTTTTATAACAACATCTAATTTCTGCGAATCCTCTACCCTGGTCAAGACTTGATCTAAATTCTCAAGAGATCGAGTCTGCACAGCCAAAACATCATCAGAAAATTCGTCTGACACAGCTTCTTTAACTTCATTTACAAAGAACTGATGATTGATTTGATCATTTGTAAAACCAAAAAGAAATTCCTCGAAATTCAACGGATCTTTTTCTTGCAACTTATCTAACACTTTTTCAACTTTCTCTATTTCCTTTTCGTATCTTTGCAAATGCATCACAGCCTCCTCAATACTTCCCTTTGTGACCAACCGACTTGTTTCCAATATCATGTCGTTTGCATATTGCCGATTAAGATCTGCTTGCTTTCGCGGTGAGAAAGTAAATGCGGATCGAATTGCCCTCCCAGCACTCTTTACAAAATAAAGCTTGCTGTCCGGTAGCCACTTAGGATCCTTTGAATTGATTTTCTTTTCAATCAATTTCTTGTCTAAATCTAATAAATGCAATCCTGTTGCACCTGAAAAAACTTGCGCCACAAGTTTATGATTGTTCGCGTCATCTAGTTCAGGCACCTCGTCATCAGGATCCAAAAGAAGATGCAGATATTGCGCACCTATCGGAGGGTTGGATAAATACTCTGATAAAGAAGAGTCTGTTGTGGTAAAAGCTAAAATAACATCAGATGTCTCCCCTGCTGGAATAGGTGATGTATGCCAAAAAGTGCGAGCATCATCATTAATAGAAAGAAAATCCTCATCCACCCACTGCATCCAAGTTTTTCCCACAGCAGCTTTTGTTCCTGTGTTCTGAATTGTATAAGTCAGCTTTGTATCCGTTAAAACAACGGATGAGAACGAAAGGTCTGCCAAAGAAAGAGGAATAAGCTCATGATTGTTCGCGTCGTCTAGTTCAGGCACCTCATCTGTTGGATCCAACACTATATGAAGATACTTTGCGTTAAAACTCGGATTAGCTAAATACTCAGACAATGATGACCCTTCATTTGAAAGACTGAGCTCGATGTCTGACGTTCCGCCTGCTGGAATCTCTGATGTAAGCCAAAAAGTACGAGCATCATTGCTTACAGCTATGTAATCCTCATCCACCCACTGCATCCAAGTTTTTCCCACAGCAGCTTTTGTTCCCGTGTTCTGAATTGTATAGCTAAGCTCTGTGTCTGTCAGAGCAAAGGATGCAAAAGAAAGATCTGCCAAAGCTATGTCAACAAGCTCATGATTGTTTGTCTCATCAAGTTCCATTACCTCATCATCTGGATCCAGAAGAAGGTGCAAATACTTTGCATTAAATGGTGGACTGGCTAAAAATTCTGACAATGAAGAATCTGCATTGGTAAGACTGAGCGTTAAACTCTTTGTCTCACCACCTGGAATCTCTGTCTTGCTCCAATACGTCATGCTCTTACTTACTCCGAGATAATCCTCATCCACCCACTGCATGTACGTTTTTCCAATCGCAGCCTTTGTCCCATTGTTCTCAATCGTGTAACTAAGTTCAGTGTCGGTCAAAGCAACAGACGAATACACAAGATCAGCAAGAGGAAGTTCAACAAGTTCTGAATTGTTTACCTCATTTAGCTCCGAAACCTCATCCTTTGGATCTAAAACAAGATGCAGATACCTAGCATTAAAGTGCGGATTTGCAAGGTACTGAGAGAGTGACGAGTCTACATTAGTAAGACTTAAAACCACATCAGACGACTCACCAGCTGGAATCTCAGTCAAACTCCAAAAAGTCATACCACCATCGTCAAGGGCAAGATAATTTTCATCCACCCACTGCATATACACTTTTCCGACCACGGCTATATTTCCAACATTCTCTATTGTATAGAAAAGCTGTGTGTCATTCAGACCATAGGCTGAAAATTCAAGGTCTGCCATTTCAGATGAATCTACCCCATCTGTAAACACCGTCTCCAAACCAAGAGATGGTGTAAATGCTAGCACTGATGAATATATCCCAAACAAACTTAAACAGGATATTACAAAAATCCCTCCAATCTTTTTCATAAATCTAAAAATTATGTCTCTAAACTACATCCATTATAATCTGAATCGACGAAAAAAACTATCTATTTTTGTTGATAATCTCTCCTCCTGCTCCTGATGCCACACACTCTCAACACAAGAACACATCTCGCTATGCTCCCTGCACGGAATAACACCTGCGATGCAATCACGACAACCACACCCACAGCCTGACAATTGAAAATCTCGCATATAGTTTAGAAAAGCCCCACACCGTGTGTGCGAGGCTGTGTGTGAGCCCTACGAACCGTACCTGAGCCAGTGAAAGAAGTTGTCAACGACCCCGGGGTGTCCCTTGACGAAATCGGCCGGACTCTTGCCGGTCATCGCGCGCTGCTGCGCACCGATTTTCCTCTCATGATCCCTTTGCTTTGCATGATAAGGGCTCGTATCGACACAGCTGCACCTTTGGGTGAACTTCCCTCGATACTCATGACCATTCACACACTTCTTGCATCCGCACCCACATCCACAAGCCATCTCTCACTCCTTCGCAGCTTCCGCTGCTCCATAGGTTTTCCACCTCCCTTAACCCCACCGTACCAACCTCACCAAACCAAACAATCATCATCGTCGCAAACCTGTGCATTGCTAAGATTCTTGACTTATGCTAGCGTAAAAAACAACGAGGCATCTCGTCGTCAAATATATGCAAAAACGAATTTCAAAACAACTTGAGGAATTTGGAATGACTTCTCGGGTCTCCGACGTATATCTCACCCTTCTACAAGAAGGTACTTCTGGTGCCACAAAGGTCGCCAGAAAGCTTGATCGTCCAAAAAGTTCTGTGCTTGACGACCTTAACTGGCTAGCTACACATGGCTTTATCTCACGCCACAAAAAACGCAATGCATTCGTGTTCGACGCAGACCCTGCCCTACTCCAAACCTCTGTCAAAAAGAAACGACGCGAACTTGAAAACCTCGAAGACAAAGCTGGTCGTCTTGCTGTTGAACTCGACACCATGTATCAGATGCCAAGTCGCAAACCACAGATTGAATATCTCGAAGGCAAAGACGGAGTAAAAGCAGCCTACATGGATATCCTCAAATACCCTGGACGCGAACTTGTTGGTTACGGCGATATCCAATCTGAACTTGATCTCTTTCCAAAACTCTTTCCCGGCTACTACAAGATGCGTGCAAGAAATCGCATTGACGGAAACGGAATCATCCCAGCCACACCACAATCAATAAAAGAATGCGTATCCAATGACAAAGAACATCTACGCAAAACCCGATTTGTCGGACTCGATGACTACCACCCCATCGGATTCTACGTCTACGAAGACAACGTCTCGATCATCTCACTCAAGGAACTCTTCGCAGTCATCATCCGCTCTCGCCCGGCCGCCCGTTGTCTACACCTAATGTTCACACTTGCCCGCAAAGGCGCAGAACAAGAAGATGAGCACATCCGTGACTGGATCGACAAAATAGGAATCGATCAAGCAATCACAGAAAGCGAAAAAGAATTCAAATCGATTCAAAACAAAATATGAACATAGCCATCGACATCGACGACGTCCTTGCTCAGTTCCTACAAGGCGTCATTGACTTTCACAACGACACTTACGGAACAAACTATACAAAAAAACCAGTTCCACTCCTATGACTTTTGGCAAACCTGGGGCGGTACGCGCGAGGAGGCTATTAGAAAAGTAGCTGAGTTTGCTCAAACCGATTACTTCACCAACATCAAACCCCTCGATGGTGCTCAAGAAGCTATCCAGACACTCAAGCAAGATCATTCTCTGTTCATTGTCACAGCAAGAGCAGAAACAATGGAAAAGCAAACACGCACTTGGCTCGACAAACATTTCCCAAACAGCTTTCAAGAAGTCGTATTCACAAACCACTGGTCCGATGAATGTGAATCCATATCCAAAGGCGACGTATGCGACCGACTGGACGCAACCATGCATATCGAGGACAATCTCGACTACGCAAAAGAATGCTTAAACGGAAAACGAAAAATCCTCCTCATGAACCAACCTTGGAACCAAACCAACCCTCTTCCAGATGGAATAACTAGAGTCAGTTCATGGTCCAAGATCCTCAATATCATCAAATAAACAAAACCCTCTAATCGAGGGTTTTTAGGTTGACAAACTCACAAAAAACTGGCTAGATCTGGGTGGAAACCTCCAGCCGAGGAAAAGAATCATGGAAGCTTTTCAAGACTTCTGGGTCATCGACCTGCTCACCATGTGGCCCAAAGGAACATTCCTAGGAATCATTCTGATCGCATCCACACTGCTCGGAATCATCCTGATCGGCATACTCATCTTTGCCGTTCTCAACGAAGCGTTCTGCAAGAAACAGCGAGCTCTGGGTACGGTCCTGCACAAGGAATTCATCCCTGCTCACGCCGAGACAAGCACCCAACATGACGCCGAAGGTGTTGCATACACTCAGACACACTGGATATGTGACCAATGGCGCATCAAGGTGAGAGTCGGCGATATGACCGGAAGCTTCTACCTCGATGCAGATGAGGCTCCCAGAGACATCGAAGAGACCGACGTCTTCATGATTGAGTACATCATCACGCGCCTCACAAAACAGTTCACACCCAAGAGGTTGTTCTCAGCCAACAGCAAGGAGACATAAGATGGGTGAACTCATCGACAATCTCTTCATGATAGGCATTGCCACACTCGTCTGGAGCCTCATCGCTTACCTGGTGTTCCTGGCGCTCGCCTGGCTCTTCAACAAAGCTGACGCGCACAACCGCCCATCCACCAAAGCAAGCGCCAAGGTCACAGGCAAAAGAATCATCCCAGCCCACACCAAGCGAGTCACAGACTGGGACTACGAGCACGACATCCCCACTGACTTCGAAGTCGAAGTGCACGACAAGCACATCCTCGAAATCATCATCGATGGGAAACCTACTGAAGCAGGCGTGACCGACGTGCTCTACCTGCGTATCGAAGTCGGAGACACCATCCCGGTCTACTACAGCACCGGTCGCATCTCCAAAAAAATCGTAAGCGTCGACCCTGTCTGGTCCGAGCTTTACGTGCTCTACCCAAACAAAAAAACTCCCCCACCCTCCCCAGCGGCATAGCCACGCAAGCATGCCGCTTTTCTAAATAATCGTAACTTAGTTACGTTAGAATCGCTTAACCTAGCCAAACCCTCAGTCCAAAAGTGTCCCGGCCGGGACAAATAGAAAAGCTCCGACATTGCTGCCGGAGCCGTTTGAGCTTTCGTGCTAGATCTAGAGATCCAGGACGAGCTTCTCGTACCCAGCCTCGCGCGCGGCGCGCTGCAGGCGCAGGATGTTGAGCTTGTCCACGTTGACCAGAACCTTGTCGATGTTGCCCATGTTGACATGCTCGCAAGGCTGGTAGCTGGCCATGTGGTTCGCGTAGAATGCTGTCACAACCTCGTCCTCGAAGGTGTACCCATGCCGGGCATAGATGCCGTTGAGCACCAGATGCAACTCTTCGTAGGTGAAGACCTTGAGCCACTCGACCTCGAGCTTCTCCCCAGAGGCAACCCAGTCCATGAGAGCCAGCGGGTTGGCCTCGAAGACCAGGTACGGCACTTCCGACTGGACGCTCTCAAACAGAGCTACCACGTGCCATTCACGCTCTTCGAGCCTGCCTGCCTCGCGCTCGCAATCCGAGACCGGATCGTCGATGTCCTTGCGAACCTGCCCCAGATGATCCTGCCAGTACGCAGCGCACTGCCTGCTCTCCTCGGCGGCAAGTACAGCTGCCACGACCGCATGGTCATTGGGGCTCATGAGCTGTTCGACCGTGTCCGAGTTCACGGACTCGTCGCGCTCGTACGCCGTGTTTGGCGCAAACTGCGCGAGCACCCAGTCGTCACCGAACGCGAACCCATGACGTGCGTACACACCGTTGCGCAGAATGCGAAGCTGCGAGCAGTCGTACTGCTCCACACGACTCAGGTCCGTGAGGCGACCTTCCATGGCCAGGTCACTGTCCAGGACGAAGTCGGCCAAGGTGACCTTCTCATCAGCCTCCTGGGTCACTCCGAAGGCACTCGTCGGCAACATCATCGCCAACGTCATTCCAATCACCAGAACCAGCTCTCGCATGGCTCCTCCTTCCATTGTTGTTTCTCGTGGATCGAGGGATAAACATACTTTGTTTACCCCCATTTGTCAACACCCAAGCCATCAAAATCTGCTATACTTAGAGCAGTATGCCGAGTCGAACAACTGCTCTTCACCACCGCCATAGAAGGACAAAAAAACAAGCTGATCACCCTGTGATTGATAAGCTTATTTATTTTGCCGCAATTTTTAGTCCGGCCATGACACTGGATCAACTCTGGATCATTTGGGTTGATCAAAACGCGGCAGGTATTTCACTCCTCACCTGGCTCTCTTACACCATTGTAACTTTTATCTGGCTTGCGTACGGAATTGCACACAAAGAACGTGTCATTATTCTCAGCAACGTCATTTGGATTATTCTTGATGCACTGATTGTCGCTGGAGTAATTCTTTACGGATAGTATGCTACCACTAGGAACTCTCATCTTTGTTGGCGTCATCTTCTTGGTTGTGTCTTTTATAAAAGGCACTACTGGTTTTGGTTTTGGTCTTCTTGCTCTTCCACTCCTACTCATGTTCCTCCCTCCAGAAACAGCTATTCCATTAATTCTTGGACTTGCCTTTGTTATTGAAACCACTCTTCTACCAACCGTACGTGGACATGCTCACATCAAACGTATCGCACCGCTTGTAATCGGAGGCGTTCTTGGTGTTCCTTTTGGCTATTATATTCTTGACTATCTCCCTTCCCACATCATTGGTGTTCTTGTAAGCCTTCTCATTGTCACTGTTGGAATCCTTATTCTCACAAAGAAACTCTCGCGCATTCCAGATAGCACAAGCCACCGCGCATTTGTTGGTTTTTTTAGTGGAGCAGTACATGGCGCATCTTCATTGGCTGGACCATTCCTAGCAAGCTACCTTGAAGGCACAGGCGAGAAAAAAAATGATTTTCATGCAGACATGGTTATTAGCACACTATTTCTAAGCATGACCGCAGTCCTGTTCTTTGGTACAGGAGGTTATTTTTCTACTGACATACTGCTTTCAATTGTAATGATCATTCCTGTTATTTTCATTGGTAGTATGTTGGGGGTAATGTTTGAGCACAAAACAAAACAAAAAGATTTTCACCTCGTCATAATAACCATGATCATCTTTGCAGGCCTCTTATCACTTGGCTCTCAAGTCTACATGCTTTTCTGAAAATAAATGAAAGAACACAACACAGCCACTTGACGGTTGTTTCTTTTTACTAGAATGTAAGTATAGACAGTATGAAACGTGTACTTGCAAAACCTCTCAAAGACAACCAAGACGACCTCATGAAAAGTGTCGGCTATATTCGTCATTGCACAGAAGCTGGTCGTGCCTGTTACCACCGCCCTCTACACAACGACACCTTTCCACGTTTTCACGCTTATGTTGCAAACGTGGACCAAGGTCTAGAAATCGATCTGCACTTTGATCAATTTGATTCTCTCAAACACAAAGGCAACCACAACAAAGCGTGGGCTTACACAGGCCCTCGTGTAAACAATGAGATAAAACGTATCTTTGAAGAACTTAAAGGTGAATCCAAAATCGGCAAAATAAATCAATCAGCAGCACGGAAAAACACTGTTCATACAAAACAACCTAAAAAGAAGAGTCTGTTCGAAATCCTTTTCAAATAATTATGAAAACATTCTTTCCAGGCCCGCTCCCAGATCACACAAGAAACATTCTCCGCCGGCTAGGCTACGCTGAGCAACGCACACGAGCTGGCCAGATCAGCTACACAAAACGGGCTGGCAGCGATCGTTTCCCTCGGTATCATATCTACGCAGAAGATCGCGACCAGGGCATGCAGGTCAACTTGCATCTAGATCAAAAAGAAGCAAGCTACTCAGGAACATCAGCACATGCAGGTGAATACGAAGGACCGCTTGTTGAAAGAGAAATGCACCGCATCAAGCAATCCGTTGAAAGCCTCAAGCGCACACCCGCACCAAAGCCTCAAACTAAAACAGAAGACAAAGGAGGATTCTGGACAAACCTATTTGGATAACAAAAAAAGAGAGCCCAAGCTCTCTTTTTGATTTACACAATTTTCCAAAGCGCATCAAACACTATCTGTTGCGTTCGCGCGATCGCCTCATCTTCAATAATCACTCCAAAGAGCTCTCGCCTCTCATCCACTGACACAAACGCTGTCTTGCCAGGATACATAAACACATACGATGGCGCAGCTTCATCTTCTGTGAGCCACTTACGCTCATCAAGCCCATACGTACGTCCTCCTTTTCCAATAGAGATCGTGCGCACACCCACTCCCTGGCGAATACGCTTTTTAATAAACCCAGGCCATGCACTTGCAATCAAATCCCGAATCCCTTCTGATGAATAAATACGGAATCGTTTATTCTCTGAATGTTCAGACACCACCAGAACATCTTCCAAAATCTCACGCACACCACTTGACCCTTCGTAGTACCGCACACTCGGCCTGTGCTTACTCCTCCCAAGTACTGCCTGCAAATCTGGAATGACTTCCTTGATCTTAAGTCCAGCTTCTTGCACAGCAACCTCCCGGCGTGTTGCAAGCCCTGAAAGCTTTTGAGGATCCTCGGCTGTAAAGTACCGATGAGTCTTTGCATCCACATAACTCACAAGCCCAGCATCCAAAAGATGCTTAAGCGCATCATACGCCGTCCCTCGATTAAGCCCTGACTCCTCTGCAATCCTGCGAAGCGGAGCTGTCCCAAGAGCAAGTAGCGCAGTGTAAACCTGCATGTCTTTTTCCTTAAGACCAATAAGCTCAAGAGTTGTGGTGTTTAGTGTGTTTTTTTTCGACATAAATACTAATAATTCAAAAATACCCTTCATTAAGGGTATTTTCTTTTTGTCTATCTGTCAATTTACTTTCTACAATTTTTCCTCTTCCAAACCAACACACCCAAAAGAACCATAACGATTGCAAAATACTGCGCTGGAGTGAGCCCAAGATAACGAGTGTCAACAATCACTCCGTCTGTTGCCCTGAAAAAATCGAGTCCAAAACGAACAACTCCATACCAGAGCAAAAAGACAGCTGTATACATTCCCAATCCAACCGACCTCTTCCTCATCCACAAGAACACAAGAAACAAAACAAGTCCGTTCAAAGAAAGCAGCAAGCCATGATCTAGTCTGGCTCCTTCTGGAAACCGCACAGCCAAAAAGAAATCAGAAAATACACCAGGATGATCATGAATCAAAAGACATCCAATGCGCCCCACAAAAAGCCCAAGAGGCAATCCAAACAAAAGCGTATCCGCATACTCAAGCACGTTCTTCTTTTTACGCTTCAAATACCACACACCAACAAGAGCTGCCCCAAGAAATCCCCCCATCACAGAAAAGCCCCCATGCCAAAGACGTACAAGCTCAATCGGATCCTGCAGATAAGCCGCGGGCTCATAGATAACATGCACAAGACGCCCACCAACGAACGCAGCAATGATAAGCCACACTGCCAAATCCCAAACAAGCTTCTCATCCTGTCCCCTCTCCTTAGCAAATCGCGCAGCCGCCCACGCTCCAACAAAAATTCCAAGCGCAACCAAAAGACCCCACACTTGAATCGTGATAGGGCCAATGCTTAATGTTGTAAATTGAAAGTAAGGAATCATGATCTTAAAGCTCAGGACTTTTCTTATGCCAATCTGTCTTTGACTGATAGAACGCACCGGCACGGTAAAGCGAGTACTCATCAAAATGCTTTGCAACCAAATGCAGTCCCACTGGCAGATCATTCACAAACCCACATGGAATCGACATAGCTGGAACAGACACCAGGTTGGCTGTAATCGTGTAAATATCTGAGAGATACATCGTAATCGGATCATTGAATTTCTCACCAAGACCCCAAGCCACTGACGGACTGGTTGGTGTGATGATCACGTCTACTTGCTTCAAAGCCTCATCAAAATCCTGCTTCAAAAGTGTTCGTACCTGCAAAGCCTTGCGATAATACGCATCGTAGTACCCTGCAGAGAGTGTATACGATCCGAGCATGATTCGACGCTTCACCTCTTTTCCAAACCCTTCACCCCGCGTTCTGCTATACGTCTCAATCAAGTTCTCCCCGCATGAATGATACCCAAACCTAAGACCATCATAGCGTCCAAGATTTGAACTCGCCTCAGCCGGCATAATAATGTAATACGCCGCAAGCGCATACTCTGCATGCGGCAAAGAAATTTCTTTCACCTCAGCGCCTGCTTTTTCAAACTCTTCCACTGCATCCATCACAAGTTTCTTAATCTCTGGATCCATGTCTTCAACAAAATATTCCTTTGGAATCCCTATCTTCATGCCTTTTACATCTGCTCCAAGAAGCTCTGGCACAGTTGTATCCTTAAGCTCAACAGAAGTTGCATCCAGCTCATCCTTTCCCTCGATCACCTCTGTCACAAGCGCAGCATCCTCAACTGTCCGCGTAAACGGACCAATCTGATCCAAGCTCGATGCAAGCGCCATAAGCCCGTAGCGAGACACACGTCCGTATGTTGGCTTAAGACCTGTAATTCCACACAAACTGGCTGGCTGACGAATAGACCCACCTGTATCTGATCCAAGTGCCACAGGAACAAGCCCTGCTGCCACTGCCGCCGCAGACCCCCCGCTTGAACCACCAGGAACTTTTTCTGTGTCCCATGGGTTTTTGGTCGCGCCATAGTGAGAACTCTCAGTTGACGATCCCATGGCAAACTCGTCCATGTTAGTGCGTCCGATCAAGATTGCACCTGCTGCTTTGAGGCGCGTTGCAACAGTAGAGTCATACGCGCTCCTATGCCCCTCAAGGACCATTGAACCGCCAGTTGTAACCCAACCTTTCACAAGCATGTTGTCTTTGAGCGCAACAGGAACACCACCAAGCACACCGATATCCTCACCAGCCTTCACTTTCTCATCAATCACCTTGGCTTGTGCAATCGCATCCTCAGCAACCTCAATAAACGCATTAAGATTTTTGTTTGCTTCGATCCGATCTAGATACGCCCTCGTAATCTCCTCAGCTGTCGCTTTCTTGCTCGCAATCGCTTCTTTAATATCCTTTATTGTCATTGTTGATACATCCATACGCTAAACCGATCGGTTTTCAAAGACAGCCTGAACCTCTAGCAGATCGTCTTGTTTGTTTGAAAAATTATCAAGCGCACGCTTGCGCACATCTGTGTCACATCCGCTCTCAACATCTTCGCGCAAAACATTCTCAAGCTCTGCAACATGCTGAAGCTCAGCAACATCTGCAGTATCAAGTGACTGCAATTTATTTACGTAATCCAAAATAGAACTGAGTTGCTCCTGATACTCCGCAATTTCATCTTCTTCAAGATGCAGACGCGAAAGCTTAGCAATATGTATAACCTCGTCTCTAGTAAGCATATTTTTCATTATTGAGACCTTGATAAAATCGTTTACCCCCCAAGCATAACGAGAAACTCGTCCTCGGACAAGACGCGAACCCCAAGCTCCTCTGCTTTCTCAGCTTTTGAACCAGGATCAGACCCAACCACAACAAAGTCCGTCTTTTTACTCACACTACTACTCACCTTCCCTCCAGCATTTCTAATCGCTGTTTTCGCTTCCTCTCTACTCATTTTTTCCAGCGACCCAGTCACCACAAACACAAATCCAGAAAACGGTGTTGCCGCGTCTGAAGCAATCTCAGCATCAATCTCCACTCCTTGATCAAGATAATCCTGAATAAGTTTCTTTGATGAGGTCTTTGCAAAATAATCAAAAATACTCTCAGCTACAACCTCACCAACCCCTTCAATCTGCTCAAGCTGTTCCATACCAGAAAGCATGATCTCATCCAAGCTTGAAAAGTGAGCAGCTAAATCGATTGCCGTTTGCTCTCCAACATTTCGAATCCCAAGCGAGAGAATAAAGCGCGGAAGCGTAATCTTTTTCCGATTCTGAATCTCATCAACAAGTTTGTTTTGTGAAATCTCACCAAACCCTTCAAGCCCCTTCATGTCAGCGGCCTTGAGCGCAAACAAATCTGCAGGACTTGTAACAAGTCCATTCTCGAGGAGCGCTGCGATCGTCTGTGGCCCAATCCCATCAATCTCAAACGCACGTGCTGCATGCAAAATCGATTCCCTATCCTGCACAAAACAATCAGGATTTACACAATAAAGAACCACTTCACCAGCCTGCCTCTCCACCTCACCTTCACATACAGGGCAAGCGCTCGGAATCGATACTTCTTCAGTCTCAGCAGGACGAAGCCCCATCACAACCTCTTTAATCTTTGGAATAATATCACCAGCCTTATAAAGCACCACTGTATCACCAACACGAACATCAAGACGTCCAATCTCATCAGCATTATGAAGCGATGCATGCTGCACTGTTGTCCCGCCAATCCAGGTCGGCTCAACAACAGCCACAGGTGTGAGCGCTCCTGTGCGCCCAACCGTCCACTTAATCTCTTTAATCACAGTCGCAGCCTCCTCAGCAGGAAACTTCCAAGCAACAAGACCTCGAGGAGTTTTTCCAACCACACCAAGATCAGCAAAAAGGGTATTGCTATTCACACGTACGACCATGCCATCAATCCAATACCCAAGCTCCTCTCGTTTATCTTGCAAAACCTGCCAATGAGCCTCAACCTCAACCACACTCTGACACAGCCTTGATTCAGGAACAGATCTAAATCCAATCTTTTTTATTACCTCAGCTGCCTCAAGTGCTGTCTGTTGACCAAAATCAGCTAGTAATTCCCAGGCAACAAACGCAAGCCCTCGCCCAGCCGTAATCGTAGAATCAAGCTGTCGAAGCGACCCTGCAGCAGCGTTGCGAGGATTTGCAAACTCATTCTTCCCCCGATCTCTCATCCTGCCATTTAGCGCTTCAAAATCCTTCTCGGGAATAAATACCTCTCCACGCACCTCAACACGCCCTGGCACATCACCAATTAATCTAAGCGGAACTGAATCAATCGTCTTCACATTCTGAGTCACATCCTCTCCAACCTTCCCGTTCCCACGCGTGGCTGCACTCACAAGATACCCATGCTCATACACAATCGAAAGCGCAAGCCCATCAAGTTTTGGCATGCAATAAAATTCCTGAATCTTCTGCTCACCAACCTTTTCAAGACGACGTTGCCAGGCCTCAAACTCATCCTGTGTAAACACATCCTCCATCGAAAGCATTGGACGAGCATGAGTGATCTTCTCATACTTCTCAAGCGGTTCACCTCCAACACGCTGTGTCGGCGAGTCTGGAGTAATAAGATCAGGATGCTGCTGCTCAAGCCCGTAAAGCTCATGCTTAAGCGAATCCAAAGCCGCCTCAGACATCGTTTCCTTGTCTAAGACATGATAGTTGTATCGATGCTCAGCAATAACACTTTTGAGCTTCTCAATACGATTTTTTACCTGATCTTTATCCATAATCGGCCACAATTTTACCATTTTTAACCCATATTTCCAAATATATACAAACAAACTCAACAACACCCCCCCCTCTCACCAGCTCCGTTTTAAACTAAAGTGATTCCATTTCGTCACCATGGTGATGTTTTGGAATCACAATCCCTGAGCAACATACAACTTCACCCAATCACCAACATTCAACTCATTGACGAATCGCTCCACATCTTTAAACACATCTTTCTTTGATTTCCAGACACTCTTTTGAACCTGTTCAAAACCAAGACTTTTAAGAAACTTCCTAAACAAATCTCGACCTGAACGTGCTGATGTTGGAAAATCGTACACAACCAAACACTCTTGACCAAAACTTAGCTCCGGACGTTCATTTATGGTTCTTTTCCAGAGTTCTTGCTCACCTTTCTTGCTTAACCTGGCAATAAGCTTATCTTCTTTTTTCTCAATTCTGAGCAACTCTTTTCTTTTTAGATAACTAACTCTCTGTTTTTGTTTCCTTCTTTCTCTTGACTCTTGACTCAACCGATCAAGCTCAGGATCATAGGACCTTCCCTTTCTCAATCTCCAAAGCTCAAACAATTCATCAACAATTATCGCTTCGTTGCCGATATATTTAAGCATGGCTGTGATTGGTTCCATTTCTTTACCATGGTGAGAATCAGGTGCCACACTCAGTTCTTTTTCATCTTTTTGTTTTGGTGTTTTTCTCAACATACATTCTAAGTTGCTTTTCAAAACAAAAACCCTCAATGCACCAATATTGCATTCAGGGGAGGATAAGTTTTCTTTATTTATTGCATCATTCAAAACCAACCTTGTCAACCTTAATCGAAAAGATCGCGCACGAATGCACGATCTTGCGTTGAGACAAAGTTGATCTAGTCGCCCTCACCCCAGACATGGTTCTCGACCAAGCCTGTTTCGTCGATGGCAGTGTAGATGAGCTGTCCATCCTTCACCTTCTCACCCCAGATACTCGGCTGGTTCGTCCTCCACCTGGGAACGAACGCAAAGGACTGATGGTCTGGAGTCTCACCCACGAACACTGTCCAAGAACCGTTCTCGAGTTGACTGATGATCACAGGCTCTCCCCGCCAAATGACAGGCCCACCTGCAGGAATGCCTCCTAGCAAGCCGTACGAGTACGACTGATCACCATACACCACTGTGTTGCTATACTTGCCTTTGACATACCCATCAGTGGCGGCAAAGAAGATCTTGCCATCCACTACGATCGGATCGTACCAGATGGAACCAAATGGCTGTGTGGTGTCCAGACCATGCCCAAACACCTGCCGACCATCCTCCAGGCTCCCCACGTAATACACATCCTCCTGATGTACACCGTACACGTGAAGCTGGATCTGGAACGTGTGGTAGCGACGCTTGTTCCATCGCATGGCACAGTTGCCAAACGAGTTGATGTTGACCTCCACCCCAAGAGCCTTGGCCTCGTCTTCCACCACGTACCAGCAGTTGCCGTACGCAGGAGTCGAAACCAGAGCCATCACAGGAATGATAAGCAGCAGAATCAGTGAACGCATGAAACCTCCCGAACACCTGAATGCAGGCCAATGATAAGGGTTATTGAGTTTTTGTCAATCAAAAAAGACGCTCTAGGCGTCAATTTTCTTCTATCTAAACAAACAATGACAGGTACCACTTGACCATCTCAGGTCCCACAAACAGCACAATCGCAGTCGCAATAGCCAAGAATGTACCAAACGGAATTGGAGTCTTTCGATCTCCTTTCTTAGCAAGAATAAGCCCAACCCCAACGATTGCCCCCATCACGTACGCCAGAAACAGCGCGGTTAGCCCGTACCCAAGCCCAAGCATGAATCCCATAAGCGCCCCCATACGAATATCTCCTCCTCCAACCCAAGTCCCTTTTGAGATCGCAAATTGAAAATGAAAAAATGCCGCAAGTCCAAGCCCACCCAGAATCATTGCAAGAGGAGGAACAACTCCAACCCAAAGGTTAAGCAAAATCGCAATGATCATTGCTGGAACCGTAAACTTATCGAGAATAAGCATCCAGCGCAGATCATACACAAAAATGATCACAAGATACGTCAAAAACGTTGCATCTCGAACAAAAATAAGAAGACTGTCTGCATGAACAAACGCAAGCGCAAAAAGCACCCCCATCACAAGCTCTACAACTGGATACTGCCAAGAAATTACTTCCTTGCAACTTCGACACCGTCCTTTCAATCTTAAATAACTCAAAATCGGAACAAGATCTTTAGTATCAATTGGCACCTCACATGATCTACACTTTGATCGCCCCTTCACCACGGTTTCACCATCTCTTACACGAAAAACGGCAGCGTTAATAAAGCTGCCGATGCAAATACCTAAAATTGAAACAATTACGATCTCCACAATCTAAATTAATTCTGACAGACTCCTGCTTCCATTCCCTCCGGAATCGCACAATTCACTCCAGTTTGCATTCCAACACTTGCAAGCCCATTCTCGAGCTCAAAATGAATCACGTATGACTCACCTTCATCGAGCTGTGTGTAGCAGAATGCTTGCTGCGCAGGCTCACCACAGGTAACAATACCATCGAGCCCTTTTTCATACGCACTTGGCACAACTCGCATAAACACGCTTGTATCACCACCACAACTTGATGCAAACCCACTCGATCCAAGACACATGCTCTGAGCAGAGTCACCAAGCGGAAGAAGCTCACCAGTCGGATACTGATTATACTCATTAAAGTAATCCTCAAGCGCAGATTGCATTTGCCGCACATTTGAAAGCCGTGTTGCATCACGCTGTTTTGAGCGTGCACTATTTACAGCAACAGCTGCAAACACACCAATCAAGGCAATAACAGCTATGACCACCAAAAGTTCAATTAATGTAAATCCTTTGTTGTTTTTCATACGTTCTGCTCATCATATCTCGCATCAACGAGACGCTGAAGTTTTTTTATTGCTTCTGAAGGAAAAAAATGTCCTTTGAAAAAATATCCGTCTGCACCAGCTTCTTCTGCTGCGCGCACTGTTTCTCGATCACCAAGTTTGGTTAAAACTGTAAGCACACTGTGAACCATCTGCTCATTTGACCTCAATCCTCTAAAATACTCGAAAGCTTCATCTATACCATCTGGATCAAAAATCACAGCATCAGGAACACCCTTTTCCAACTGATGATCAGCATCTTTGATGGATTCAGCCACTCGAACTTTCCAACCAGCTTTCTCAAATCTATTAGCAAAAATCCCTGCATGATACGCATCTTCATCAATAATAAGCAGGGTCTGTTTGCTCATACTAATCCATGTCACGCATAGCAAGTCCAATTGCCACACTCATTCTAGGCCCAATCTCTCCCAAAACACTTTCAAGGTCCTTTGGATACACAACGCGCGCCCATGGATCACCTCGATAACAGTTAATATTCAGCACTTCAGCCAAATACTCTGGAACACGAGGCAAATGAGACGATCCCCCTGTAAGCACAATCTTATCAACCGAGTCAGTCTCTGTAAGTTCCATGCTGGCAAAAAGTTGTGTTGCGTACCGAATCTCATTCACCAGCGGTTGCATTATTGGCTCAAGAATCTTTGGCAAACCACCGGGAAGATCAGACACAGCTGTTCCCATGGTACCAAGATCACGTTTCATGCGTTCAGCCTCCATCTCAGGAAGTTGCATCTGATTCACAAGATACTGTGTCACAGTGTTTCCACCAATACCAACGCTTCGCGTCACAAACGGCACACCCTTTTCAACAATCATGATATTCGTGCGCTCAGAACCAAAATCGATAATCATGACTGCACTACGATCTTTTCCTATCAAAGACCGAATGAGTGCAAACGATTCCGTATCAAGAGCTTGAAGATCAACCTTTGCCGATTTAAAAATCTCTATATACTTTTGAACAAATGATTTTGCTGACCCTGTTACAAGCACTCTAAAATGTTTGTCATCTTTTTCTGCTGGCTTTTTCTCGCTCTCATTTGGCTGCTCTGCCTTTTGCTGTTTTGCTTTTTCATCTTCCTTTGCACCCTTCTTATCCTCATCCATGTAAATCCTCTGTGTGATCATTTCTGAAAGCGGAAGTGGAGTGAGTTTTCCAAGCTCAGCATCAATAACAGCATCCCGTTGCTTTTTATCTTTTACCTTTGGAAGTGAAAGAATGGTTGAAAAAACATCAGTAGTTGGAAGTGCTGACATCGCCTGCATGGATCTCACATTCGATGACTTAAGCACACTTGCAAGAAGTTCACCTGTCTTTTTTGGTTGATCAAAAAACGAACCGCTTGCTGCACCAGGCGGAAGCTCAGCATATCCATACGTCATGAGCTTTGCACGACCTTTTTCTTGAGCAAGCTCAACAACCTTGATGCTGCTAGCACCAATATCCACCCCAAGAAAACTGTTTGATTTCTTACCTCCAAATAGTCCCATATGAAGTTATTATAGCAGAAAAATTTACCTTATGTATTCTCATCCAAACACTTGTTCACAAGCGCATCCGCCTCAATATTTTGCTCACGCCTCACATGCGTAAAAGTAACACGCTCAAACTTATGCATAAGGTTCTTAACTTCCAAAAAACGCTTCGCTATTCCCTGATCCTTGACCTTATACTCACCATTAAGCTGTTTGGTTGCAAGCTCTGAATCAAGCCGCAAATCAACCCTTTTTGCACCCAGCTCTGCCGCTTTCTCAAGTGCAATCACAATAGCTGTATACTCAGCCTGATTATTCGTATCTTCCCCAATAAACTTCATCACCTCAGCTAAAACCTCCCCCTGAACACCATCTTCAAAATTATAAATAACCCCACCAGCCGCAGCAGGTCCAGGATTCCCCCGCGACCCCCCATCAGTAAAAATTTGTACATTCATATCTCAAATCATTAAGAAAGTAAGCGCAACCCCCACGGCCGTGGCGACCTAAGGGCCTCAACGGCCCGCAAGGTCGCAAACCCCACCACCCCTCCCAGTGGCCCAGCCCGGCGGAGCCGGGTCTGGCCTTTAGGCAGGAGACGCCAAAAGGCCGTTCGAGGCATCCATTTCAAAACCCTCTGCGTGTGTTTGAAATGGATGCCTCGTGGCCTCCTACACCCCCGCAGCAAGATCCGAGCGCAATCAAATATCTAAACTAATTTTCAAATCAACAAGCCGAAGCTGAAGCTCACGATTCCCATTCCATTCATTGAGCGTAACCTCATAAGCCACATCAATCTCGCTTCCAAGTTTAAGCTCCTCAGTCCAATACCCAAACCTAAATGCAATAGCATCCATAATTTTACCATCACCAGACTGAAGACGCAGCTTTAAATGTGCCCCTTCTTTTCCTACGGCAGAAAACGAAACAACTTTAACTTGTTTCGCACAAAAAATCGGCTGCTTATTTCCACATCCAAATGGACGAAACGCCTCAAGAGACTCATAAAGAGGCCAACCAATCTGATCAAAGCCTATACATGCATCAATCGACAAAATCGGAACAAGCATTTCGTCTGTAATCTGCTCAACCGCAAACTTCTCCATTGCCTCAACAGCCTTTGCAAACCTCTCCACTCCACTTGTTGAAAACCCACACGCTTGCGGATGCCCTCCAAACTTATCCAAATGCTCGCTTGCTGCATGAAGCGCTTGCGTTACATCAAATCCTTCAACACTGCGACCTGAACCAACATAACGATCTCCATCTTTTCCAACAGCAAACACGGGAACACTAAAATCTGATAAGAGCTTTCCTGCCACAAGCCCCACAAGCCCCGGATTCCAACCTTCCCCTGCAACAACAATAATCTTTCGATTGCCAAGCTCACCAACCATCTGCTTTGCCTCCTCATACATCTCCTGCGAAGCTTTTTGTCGTTCAGTGTTTGTTTGATTGAGTCTCATTGCAAGCTCTGTCGCCTTCACCTCATCCTCTTCGATCATGAGATTCAAAGCTTCAGTTGCATGATTCATACGCCCAGCCGCGTTAAGCCGAGGTCCAATCTGATACCCAATTGAAACCGTATCAAGCTCCCCCATCTTTGACCCACAAATTTCAATGAGTTTCTTCAAGCCAACCCGTCGAGTTTTGTTCAAAACAAGAAGACCATACTTCTCAAGTACTCTATTCTCACCAATAATAGGCACAATATCCGTCACAGTTGCAATCGCCACCAGATCCAAGAGCCACTTGTTATACCCCTCTGGAAAATCCGCTCCGCGCGCATGAGCCTCAGCAATCACTGCAGTCGCAAACTTATACGCCACACCTGTCCCGCAAAGCATCTTATTTGGAAACGTCTCTCCAGGCACGAGCGGATGAATAAGAATCGCTTGATCAGGCAGCTCCTGAGGCATGGCATGATGATCACAGATGATCGTATCAATCCCAAGTTCTTTTCCTCGATCAACTGATTCTTTATTACTGATCCCACAGTCCACAGTGATGATAAGATCTGTTTTCTCATGATCTTTCAGGTGCTCAACTGTTGCAACAGACATTCCATACCCTTCTTTTTCACGATGAGGAATATAGACATTCAATTTCCCCTCATCAAACCCCATCTTCCTACAGACATCTCGAAGTGTTGTGAGTAAAACCGTTGAACCACACACACCGTCAGCATCATAATCCCCATGCACTGTAATCACCTCGCCTTTCTCAAGCGCATCAAACACTCTCTTGACCCCCTCTTTCATGTGCAAAAACAAATCCGGACTATGCGTATCACGACTCCAGTCCGGACTTAAAAATATATCAATCTCTTCTTGCGTCTTAAGCCCACGATTCCAAAGCATTTGCAAAACAACCGGATCAAGCTCCGGGTATTGTTCTTGCTCTTCTTTTGTGATCGGATCGGCAATGACCCAATGTTTGGACAGAAAAAAAGTAGTTATTTGTTCAATGTAGCGGAAGGCTTTAGCCTTCCATCACGCCGGAACCCTAAAGGGCTTTGCTACATTAAACTGTAACGACTCCTAAACTGAGAAGCCGATCAAGAAACTGAATCCGACCATGCTGAGAATCACCATGGTTCCGACCACAGTCCAGAATACACGAAGTTTCTTTGAACGTTTCATATTACTGATCACGTTTTAATACTTTCAAATAGGCATCTGTTGGGATATTAACCTTTCCCTTACCCATCGCTGCCATTCTCGCTTTTCCTTTTTTCTGTTTATCCAAGAGCTTCCTCTTTCGAGTCACATCTCCACCATAGAGCCCTGCTGTAACATCCTTACGAACAGCAGAAATGCGCTCACTAGCAACTATCTTACCACCAATCGTGGCTTGCAGCTTAATGACGAAGTTTTGTCGAGGAATCGTGTCTTTGAGCGTCTTTGCAATCCTACGCCCAGTTCGCTCAGCCTCATCACGGTAAACAAGCGTTGAAAACGCATCAACAGGATCCTCAGCAACCAAAATATCCATACGCACGACATCTGCCTCACGATAATCAAGAAGCTCGTAGTTTAGCGATGCGTATCCAGCTGTGACACCCTTAAGCTTATCGTAAAAATCAACAATAATCATTGAAAGTGGAATCTCGTAGTGCAAAATCGCACGCCCACCAGCCAAGTACTCAGTATTTTGATACACACCCCGCCTCTCCTGCACAAGCTGCATAACTGCCCCAACATAATTTGCAGGCGTAACAATATCAACTTTCACCCAAGGTTCTTCAATGTGAAGAATGTGCGAAGGATCAGGAAGCTCAAGCGGACTCTTAATCATGAAATGTTCTCCGCTTCGAAGATAAATCTCATACGCCACAGACGGCACTGTTACAACCAACTCGATATTAAACTCACGCTCAAGACGCTCCTTAAGAATCTCAAGATGAAGCATTCCAAGAAGCCCGCAACGAAAACCGTATCCAAGCGCAGGTGAATGTTCAGACTCATACACAAGTGCAGAGTCATTAAGCTTCAAACGTTCAATAGCCTCACGCAGACGATGAAAATCATCACCCTCCTGAGGGAAAATTCCAGCAAACACCATTGGCTTTACCTCTTTGTATCCAGCAAGTGCCTCTGGTTCCTCATCAACAACATTCGTAATCGTATCCCCAACGCGACAAGCACTAATGTCTTTGAGTCCTGTCACAACATACCCAATCTGCCCAGTATCAAGTATAGGCGAAGCCATGAGCCCACCAGGAGTCACAGCACCAGTCTCAAGCACCTGAGCGTCTCCACGCGTTGCCATCATCTTCATCTTCTTCCCCTTTTCAAGCTTCCCATCCATGATCCGGATGTAAGCCATCACACCACGGTAGTCATCGTAGAAAGAATCAAAAATAAGAGCACGTGCAGGCACATCCTCTTTCCCCGCTGGCGCAGGAATGCGCTCAATAATCACGTCCAAAAGCTCTGACACGCCTTCACCTGTCTTTCCACTCACAGCCAAGATCTCAGAGCGATCACAACCAATAAGCTGCATAAGCTCCTCAGCTCGAGCATCAACATCAGAAGCCGGTAAGTCAATCTTGTTCAAAACGGGAATGATCTCCAGATTCTCCTCAAGCGCCAAGTACAAGTTCCCAATCGTCTGCGCCTGCACTCCCTGAGTTGAATCAACCAAAAGCACAGCGCCCTCAACCGCAGCCAAAGATCGTGACACTTCATAGTTGAAGTCCACATGTCCAGGTGTATCGATCAAATTCAAAGTAAAACCCTTATGCACCATCCGAGCAGGAGCAAGCTTAATCGTAATCCCTTTCTCGCGCTCAAGCTCCATTGAATCCAAAATCTGCTCCTTCATGTTCCGCTTATCAACGGCCCCAGTAATTTCAAGAAGCCGATCCGATAGAGTCGATTTTCCATGATCAATATGAGCAATAATACAGAAATTCCGTATCTTCTCCTGTGGTGTTCGTTCAGTCATAGTCGCCACAATCCTACCTGAATATAGCCTTTTCGTCGAGGGTTGGTATTAGAAAACCCAGGACTAGGCCTGGGCAGAGCCACCGAATGCATCAGCAGCTGTGATGTTGTCTCCGGGAGCATGGAGCATGAACGACGGTGTATCGCCGACCATGATCACAACACCACCGTTTTCTCGTCGATGCGGTGTGCTGTCGCAGAGCGGAACGAGCGGAGAGTTGAGTCCATCCCCCTCATCGAGAACATGGGGCTGAATCCCTTCCCTGTGGAAAATAATCCACTCCGGACGGAACAAAACCGAGTCACCCATGCGCATCATAGCCCCCATGGGACCACGGAACAGAAGGATCGGAGCTATTTGCACCAGCATCTCAAAGTCGAGACCTTGAATCTGAAACTCATAGAGCAGCTCGTCCCAGTCCATGGGAACACCAAGCGATCGCTTTGTAAACATTGAAGACACCTCCCAACATCAGTTTTGAGCATATCGACAGGAAAAAATCTTGTCAATCAAAAAAGAGGGGGCAAACCCTCTTTCTAAGCTTAAAGCTCAAACTCCTCATGCAGCGCCGGCACAACCACCTCGCATCCCGTCTTATGCCTCAAATGCGTAGCAAACACCTCCTTTGCCTCAGGATCGCCATGCACAAGAAAAATCTTACTCGGCTTCTCCCCATCCTCTGGCATCATCCAGCGTGTCATCTTTACCTGGTCCGCATGCGCAGAAAACGATCCGAGTGCAGTGATCTTTGCCTTCACAGCAACTTCCTCGCGGAAAATATGCACGCTCTTTGCCCCCTCATAAAGCTGTCGACCAATCGTCCCGCGCGCAACATAACCGATGATAAGAAGCCTGTTGTTTGGATCAGGTAAATATCGAATGAGATGATGCATAATGCGACCACCAGTCATCATCCCAGATCCAGCAATAATCACCTTTGGCGGCGGTTCATAGTTAATACCTTTACTGTCATCCACCCGCAACGTCTCTTTCAAATTTGGAAAACTAAAAAAGTCTCTGTCAGCCTCCTGGAGAATATCCGCATCAAAATGCAAATAATTTTTGTTGTGTCGATACAGTTCAGTCGCTCTGATCGCCATTGGACTATCTAGAAAAATCGATATATTTGTCTTGAGCTCGTCTCTGAGAATCAGATCAATCTCGTACAAAAGCTCCTGCGTGCGCTCAATCGAAAACGCAGGAATCATGAGTACGGACTTGTTCTTAATCGTATCTTCAAGCGCTTTCTTTACATGTGCCCTACGCTCCTCCCTACCCTCATGAATCCGATGCCCATACGTTGACTCGCATACAACCACATCAGCATGATCAATAACCTCTGTATCAGGCAAAATCGGAACATTGTCATTTCCAAGATCACCTGAGAACACAATCGTCTGCCCCTCAGCCCGCACAGTAATAAATGCTGATCCTAAAATATGCCCGGCATCATGGAACACAATCTTGATCCCAGGATAAGGTTCAATCTCTTCGTGATACCCAACCCCCTCAAACAAATCCAAGGTCGTTAGCAGATCCTCAAGACTATAGAGTACAGACGCCCCAGCCTTTTTCGCATTCTCCTCCATAATCATGTGAGCATCCTCAAGCACAAGCTTTGAAAGCCCCACGCATGGCTGCATCATATAAACCTTCCCGCGGAATCCCTCTTTCACAAGCTTTGGCAGCCGTCCAGTGTGATCAACATGCGAGTGCGTAACAAACACCGCATTAATCTCTTTAGGATCAAAACCAAACTTTTCACGATTACGAGAATCTCCTTCAAGACCACCTTGAAACATCCCGCAATCTATAAGAAGCGAGCGTTCATGGCCATCATTATCTTTAGCACGCAACAAATGACAAGATCCTGTCACCTCCCGCGCCGCACCGTGAAAAGAAATGTTCATACTATTCTTTCTTAATCTCGCACTTGCCCTTTGCCCCACACTTGCTCAGACACTTCCTGATCGGACATGCAAGCGGACACTCGTCAAAGAGTGCCATGAAGGTCAAAACAGCAATTGCAAGTATGATGATCTGCGAAGTGATACACAAAATGCACCAAGCATGAAGCACAAATGCTTCAACCCCTGATAGGTACAAGCTAAACAAGAGCCCTCCAAGCACAACAGCTCTTAGAAACCAAGCAAGTCCTTTGTCTTCTGGGTTGCGAGACTTGAGCCAGGCAGCAATCGCCATGAACCCAAACCCAAACACACCAAGAAGAGCAACAGGGATTCCAAATACTTCCGAGTACTCGCTTGCATTCACAGACGCACAATCAAATGTGCTATTCACTGTACAAAAATCTGCTGTAACAACACCGATCTTATACAAAAACGTATACAGAGAAACGAGCACTCCCACCAACGCTAGGACAACAACTGTGTTTAAAAGTTTTGTTTTACACTTCATAGATTTTGTTATTTATGTTCCTCAGGAAGCTCGCACCCACTTGAACTCGCAAGTACCTCGAGTGGAATTTGCCCTTGCATCTGCTCACCCTCACCTGTAATCCAGGTTGGGTACCCTTCAATCCCAGCCTCCTCGCACTCTGGAGCCATCTCCTTTGTTCCTGATGGAGAACATTCAATATAATTAATCTTTTCAAAAGCGTTCCCAAACGCTTCTTTTTGTTCCTTGCAATGCGAGCACCACCACGCTCCATACATCTCAAACCCCTGATCTGTCAGACACTGAGCAAAGTCATCATAAATCGTTGGCACACTCTGCTTCTGGTTTACAGCAAAAATCATCAAGCCAATCACTACAATCACTGCACCAACATAGAGCAGATAAGAATTCGTTGTTTTTGATTTATTCATAGTAAACAAAGTATACCAAAACACTTGAAAAATAACAGCAAATCCGCTACGCTCAGTGCAATATGAAGCTAAACTGGGCAGACATCCCAAAACCCATCATCGCACTCTCTCCCATGGCCGACATGACAGACTCGGCGTTTTGTCGCACGATAAAGGATGTTGTAGCTCAAGTTGATGAGAGATTAACTGAAGAACAAAAAGTTCAAATGAACGGAATCGGCCAACCGATCGTATTTCGAGAAATGGTTTCATCTCAAGCTATCGTTCGAGGAAACAACAAAACCTTGAACATGACCGACATCCACCCAGCCGAGCGCCCGCTTGTCCAACAAATCTTTGGATCTGATCCAGATGTCATGGCTGTGTCGGCAAAAATAATCATGGAAACCCACGCTCCTGAAGGAATCGACATCAACATGGGTTGCCCAGTCTACAAACTCGTCCACGATTTCAACGGCGCTGCCCTCATGAAAGAACCAGAACTAGCCAGCGAGATGGTCCGCAAAGTCAAAGCTGCCGTAGACGTCCCTGTGTCTGTAAAAATTCGTGCTGGCTGGGACAATCCCAAGCAATGCCTGGAATTCTCAAAAATACTCGAGCAAGCCGGTGCTGATCTAATCACTGTTCACGCTCGGACAAAAAAACAGGGCTATGCCGGAGCCTCCGATTGGGACCTTATCAAAGAAATGAAGGCTGGAGTCTCAATTCCAGTGCTAGCCAACGGAGATATCCACACGAGCTTATTGACTTTCATCTCACTCGAGCAAACAAAGGCCGACGGAGTCCTAATCGCCCGCGGAGCTCTGGGCAACCCATGGATATTTTCACAAATCAAAGAAATTCTAGCAGGACTCGAGCCAACCCCAACCACAATGCAAGAACGCGTTCGCGTCATAAAGAAGCATCTTGACTACCACATAGAACTCTATGGTGAGGGCGGTATAAAAACCTTCAGAAAACACCTAGTCTGGTATCTCCGAGGTATCCCAGGAATAAAACCCTTCAAAATCAAGCTCCACACATCCGACTCCAAGCAAGTCGTCCACGAAGGCCTCCAAGACATCCTCGATGCTGACCTAGAAGGACTCTCCTCTCGAGACGCAACACACCCAGACGCAGCAGAGCGCACCCACATGACAAAATAGTATGAACATAGCAATCCTCATTTTCTCAAACCCCTCAATGGAGCAGTCTACATCTGCCGATCGTTTGGTTGAAGCCGGTAAAGCTCTAGGACACAATGTTCACAAGCTCTACGAGCCAAACCTTTCTTTCACAAAATCCGGCTCAAATATCCAAATTCTCCACGAGGGGCAACCTCTCCCAGATTTAGACGTCGTCATTTCACGACCAAACTTCATCGAAGAACCCAGCCTGCGATCATACGCAATCCAGCTCCTCGTTGATGCCGGCTACAAAGTTCTCAACCACAAACCCTCCATGGGCTGGGCAAAGAACAAATTGACCCAGCATGTGCTCTTTCACGAACACAACCTCCCCTGCCCTCATTGGGCGATTGCCAGAGACGCCTCTCAGGTCTCAAAACTAGCTGAACAAATAAGTTATCCAGTCATCCTCAAAGTAGCCTTTGGAACCCACGGAAAGGGCATTTTTTACGCAGAAAACAAAGAAACACTCGACCCAATCGCCGAGTATCTCACCATACGAGACGGAAACCCACTCATTGTCGAAGAATTCATCAAAGAAGCTGATCGCAAGGACCTACGTGTATTCGTCCTCGGAGGCAAAGTCGTCTCAGCAATGGAACGATCCGCGCCAGAAGGCGATGTACGCGCAAATACTTCAACCGGAGGAACAGGATCCAAAACCAAACTCACACAAGCCGAAATCGATCTAGCAGAACGCACAGCACAAGCATTCGAACTCGACATAGCAGGCGTAGATCTAATCCGATCAAATCGCGGCCCACTCGTTCTCGAAATAAACTCCAACCCAGGATTCAAAGAACTCGAAGCCGCCACAGGAGACGACATCGCAAAAACCATCATCGAGTTCGCAAGCAAATAACCCCACCCTATCGACAAACCGCTTCTTATCAAGTTAGATGAGAGCGGTTTTTGCACAAGGAGTAACCATGAATGTCTGGGCCTTCCTCACCGCAGCCTCCATGTGCGGCGCTATCGGCTATGCCACATGGCTCACCAACAACACCAACTGCCTCTAGGGTCTCATCCTCGTCGTCGGAGCCATCTCCTGGATGCGCAAGAGCTAGTCACCAGATCCGCAAACGTACCGCGTACTCCTCTGAGCACGCTTTCTTATACTCCACCGAAGATTCTCCCTGACTTCAGTCCGGGAATCTTTAATTCATACAAACTGCTGACATTTGCTCACCATGGTGAGCAAATGTCAGCATGCTTTTTGCGCCTTTCTGCTAAATTTACAAAATTCAGGCATGACAAAAACTCACCATGGTGAGTTTTTGTCATACTCTTCAATTTCTAATCACGATCTGTAGCACCTACTCCTCTAACACCTCCCCACTTTCAATCCCATTCGCCTCATCAGCCGTCACCCACTTACTAATCGTAATCGCATTACAGGCCATGGCTTGATACCCAGCCTCTTCTGCACTAATCGGTTGGCCACCGTAATCATACGACCACGCAATCGTTTCTGTGATCGTGTCTGGTGTTGCCGAACACCCACCAAGCTCTGAGTACGGACAGGTCGTCTCGTTATAAACCACCTCTGGCCCCTGACAGTTAAGTTTCATCTGCTCCTCTGTCCAAAACGACCCCACATAATCTACACATATACTCTTAGCCGCAATCGCATTACAACTCCCACGAAACGCACGCTCCTCAAACTCCTCAAGCACTTCCATCACATCAATCGCTGTCTGCGGATCCTCCATCTGTTCTTGTGTACACCCTGCACCTACGAGAGGAAAAATGAGTAGAAGAAGTAAAAAGTATTTTATTTTCATATTCAAAAAATTACTTATAAACAATACCCCGAAGCCTTATTTGCTGACCCCATGGAATCAGTAGACCTGGGAATATCGCTCTGATCAAAAATAAGATCTTTCTCTTTTTCAATAAATACCTCCGAGACATCGGTCAGAGATGCATACTCAAGCTCTCCACGCTTTGCATACTCATCAAGCTCAGTAAAAAACTCATCCCACCACTCGAGTTTGTTTTCCCAGTATGCACAATCTTTCTTTGTTGTTGTCCACACCTCATCAATCCCCTCTGTCCCCCTCTCCGCCAGAAGTTCTCTTGGAGCAAGAAATACGGAATACGTATTAATCGCATTTTCCTTTCTATTCTCAATTGCGTTCACTGTATCCTCCACACTATTCGTATACGCCCCATGACCGATATGAATATACCTACCATCTGAATCATGCTTAAACCAATCATCTCTTGATGGCCTCCACACCCAACCAGTCATTTCCTCACCTTCACCATGCCCAGGGGAAGCCACGCCCCAAAGGATCGTAAAGTCTGGATAGAGCTTATCAAAGTAACTCATCTCATCATAAACAATCTCCTCACTCATCCCTGAAGCAACACTTGTTGGAGCTCCTCCTGCAGCAATAATCTCATCCTGAACCTCAGCATACTTGTAACACGACTCATGCGCATGAGCATCGATCTCGTGTCCCATTGCTTCAAAATCCTGATAGAAAGTCGGATCAAAAGAAGCAACACCGCGAGAGAACGTCCAATCTGTTCCAAAGTTAACCTTAACCCCATGACTACGTGCAATCTGACCAAACTCACGCATGGCATTTGTAAAATGCAAAAGCAAAGCCTCGTCTCCATCATAATCAGGAATGTTCGCCTTTTTTCCACGACAATTACTCATATCCTCTTCGGTATGAACAATGACTGTGAAATACAAAGGCGACAAGAATGAATCTGGTGTTTCTATCTCAACAACCATTTCATCAATCTCAACCACATCTTCTTCAACCTGACCGACCCAAAACAAAACACCAAGGCACACAAGTAAAACAAGCAACGCTCCTCCAAGGATCATCTCTTTTGTCTTCATACCTGACCATCTTAACATTTTTAAAAGAAAACACACGTCCTAAGACGTGCACTTTCTTGGTTCCCGGACAGGGATTCGAACCCCGATTTTCTGGACCAGAACCAGACGTCCTGCCATTAGACGATCCGGGAATAAATTGCGCGAAAAGAATATCATGCAAAAATACTCCCGTCAATATGCTTTATCTCCTCTTCTTCTGTGCCCGTCTCTTTCCTCCAGCTCGCCCTGGTCGTTTATACCCAGAAGCAGCTGTCTCTTTTTTCTGCTCGGGCTTTCCCTTTCTTCTTGGCGCCCCTTTCCTTCCTCTTCCTCCACGAGCCGGACTCTTTTTCTTTTGCCCTGAAGTATTCCCTCTGGGCGCAATAGATTCAAGATCCTCACCACTTGGCGACTTGATCGGTAAAATTGTTTTGATCAAATTCTGAATCTGAGCTACATCTGCTTTTTGCTCAGGAGCTGCAAACGAAATAGCCTTCCCTGACCGACCAGCACGCGCTGTGCGCCCGATTCTATGCACATAGTCCTCTAGCTGCTCAGGAAGATCAAAATTCACTACAAGCTCAATATTGTCTACATCAATTCCTCGTGCTGCAATGTCTGTTGCAACCAAGATTCGAAATCTTCCTGTAGAAAATCCTTTCAATGCTGTCTGCCTTTGTGCTTGTGAACGATTTGAATGAATCTCATCCGCTGACATACCGATTTGCCGAAGCTGCCGAGCAATCTTCTTGGCTCCATATTTTGTGCGACTAAACACAAGCACAGATCCCTTATACTCATTCAGTAATCTCTCAAGCAAGTTCATCTTTTCAGCACGAGGCACAATGTACACCTCTTGATCAACATTGTCGGCCGTGGTTCCTGACCGAGCAACCTCGATCCTAAGAGGCTTTTGCATGTACTGCCGAGCAATCGCCGTAATCTGTTCAGGCATTGTTGCTGAGAAAAGCATGGTCTGCCGCTTCTCAGGCACACCAATCAAAATCTTCTTAAGTTGCGGTGCAAACCCCATATCAAGCATGCGATCAGCTTCGTCCAAAATCAAGATCCCCACATTCCCGAGTGAGACATTCTTCTGCTCAACATGATCAATAAGCCGACCAGGTGTAGCAACAATCACATGAGGTTTAGCGCGGAGCCTCTTAATCTGAGGTCGAATATTTGTCCCTCCAATCACAAGCGCGGTTCGAAGCCCAAGTGTCCCCGCAAGCTTGTGAAGTGTCTCTTCAACCTGCACAGCAAGTTCGCGCGTAGGCAAAAGCACAAGTCCCATCTTTTTTGTAGCAGAAATCTGCTGAAGCATCGGAATTGAAAACGCAAGCGTCTTTCCAGACCCAGTTTGCGCAATTCCAACCACATCTTCACCAGCTGTCGCAATAGGAATAGCTTTGTGCTGAATAGGTGTTGGGTGAACAAAACCAAGTTCATCAATACGCTTTAGAAGTCCAGGGGCAATCCCAAGGCCATGAAAGCTCTGATTTTTCATCTCATCTCTAGGCATAACGGTCAAAATCTAAAATTACATTCGAACACACCCATTATCGCACGTATAACGATAAATAGATAACCCTATCCACAATTGAAACAAACGATTAACTATGATAGACTCTTGGTCGCGCGCAATCTCCAACAACCCCAAACAGACGCATTAGTTATCCGGAGAACCCTTGAATCGAATCTGTGCCTGGTGCAATAAGCAGATTGGCGAAGCCTTCCCTGGCGCCACAGAAGACACCCATGGAATCTGCGAAAGCTGCTACACTCAAGTGGTGGAAGAGGAGGTTCCTCTTTCCGAAGAAACAGCTGAAGTGCTGAAAAATACAGCCAAGCACAGCAACCCACTTGTCACAGCCATCTCCCGCGTCCAGCACGCAAACGCAAGAGCCTAGTACGACCTAGGCCCTCCCACACCTCCCCGCAAGGAGGTGTTTTCTTACACCAAAAAACAGGCTTGAATGCCTGTTTTTATTTTTAAATGACACTCCCTCCAAAATCCTGCACCAATCCTTGAACAACCTCATCATTTTCAGCGCGCTTTGAGGACGGAATCGCTCTAACACGAAGTCTTTTTCCAATAACCTCCTCAATCACATTCTCAATCAAAGTTCGATTCTTTTCCTTGTTCACTGTCTGCACATACAGATCAAAATCAAACGCTATCTCGACCTGATCCCCACGCATACCAGTCACCTCACAAGATTTCATCATAAGCGGAAGCGATGCATTACACTGCTTAATCTGCTCATACACCTTCGGCCACTTTCCTTTAACCTCCTCAATGTCAATCACAGGCACAGCATCAAAAACCTTATCCACCACCTCAACCTCCAAAACCGGTGAGGCTGATGTATCTTGTTCTTCCACACCAGCGTCACCCCCCAGGCCACCAACCGATCCTTGCGTCATCTCTTTCTCAAAACCGTTCCCACGGTTTTGAAAAGAGGTGGCGCGGATCGTCCCAAAGCCACTCCCCGCCTCGTCCGTCTGTTGAGCAGTCTTATCTTCAGCCGACCCATCACGACCCAAATCAACCCCCTGCTCTTTAAAATCCTGCTTTACCACTGGAGAAGGACCCCCATGCCGACAAATCTTTACAAGCGCAAGCTCAATCGGTAATTGAGGAATATGTGCATATCGAATCTTGCTTTGCGCATCAATAAGCTCACCTAATGCATATTCAAGAAATATTGTTTCACCAGATCCGCTTGATATCGCCACCATGAACAAATCTCTAAGCTCATGAATGAGATCTCGTACAAAATTAGGCAAATCCATGCCCATATCAACAACTTCATTTAAAAGCTTCACGCTTTCAGCTGCATCTTTAGACTGCAAAGCATAAATAATTGCTTTCACCTGCACAGGACTGCTCGTTGGAAGCACAAGCGAAGCCTCAGCAAGCCCAATCTTTTTCTCCCCCAAAGCAAGCACTTGTCCAAGCAAAGACTCGGCATCACGCGCACAACCATCTGAATGTCGAACTACCTCTTCCAGAACATCCTCATCAACCTCAACCCCCTCACCCTTTACAATCCTCTTAAGTCGCAGCACCATCTCCTTTGGGTCAATGCGTCCAAAATCAAATCTCTGACAACGGCTAATAATCGTCTCAGGGACTTTATGGATCTCTGTGGTCGCAAGAATGAACAAAGCATGCTCAGGCGGCTCCTCAAGCGTCTTAAGAAGTGCATTAAACGCAGAGGTTGAAAGCATGTGTACCTCATCAATGATATACACCTTTTTCTTGAGTTGATTTGGAGCAAACCTGACCGACTTTATGATATTCTCACGCACGTTCTCAACATCTGTATGTGATGCAGCGTCAATCTCATACACATCAAGCGAGTTCCCTCCCATAACCTGCGTGCAGGCATCGCATGCATTACAAGGCTCAGACTCCTTCGAGTCCGTGCAGTTCACTAGTTTAGCTAAAAGTCGCGCAATAGTTGTTTTTCCAACCCCGCGCGGCCCCGTAAACAAATAAGCGTGAGCAACAGTATCTGCAGCATGCTGATTTTGCACTGTACGTACAACATGCTCCTGTCCACTCACCTCCTTAAATGTTTTTGGTCGATAGATTCTATAAATCGCCTTTGCCATAATGCATTATTTCCCTCCTACAATGTTTTCTACAGCTGCCCAAGCGGTCTTTCCACTTGTTGGAACAAGGATAACAACCTCGTCTCCTGGCACTCCTTTAAAATAAGTAACGCTTGCGTCAAGCACTTTATACACTTCATCGTTGCAGATCACAACATGTTCATTTGTGGATGAATCAAACGTGAGCTTCCCAATAATTCGTCGCCTAGAAACAGGCCCAATCTGCTTATAAACATGTGTCCCATCCCCCTTAACGGTCACCTTCATGATATCGCCCTCAACAAGCTTTGACTTTGATGCGTAGTTTGGACTTATCACGTACCTCACTCCATCAGAGCCCATCATGTTCTGCCCATCAAACACCCCTTCAAGAGTACGTGCTCCTGTAATCGACTCCATTGCTTCTGAGTTCGCACCCTTTTGAGAAACAAAGTCGACCATATGTCGCGTTGCCCGCGCTGTATCCCCATCTTCAAGCAACTCAACAACATGATTCAAACCGTCTCGAACCTGCCGAAGCATCTGCAATGCCAAACGATCACGGGTGTCCCCGGTTTCCTTTTTCTCTGCATGAGCCTCAACTTCTGGCTCAAACTCAAATTGTTCGTCTAACTCATTCATAGTCTACATTCCAGGTGGAGGTGGATCTGAAATCATGTCTTTCTTTCCAAGCAGCTGTGAGCGCTCCATGATATCTGCGCTTACAATCGTACGATCGCGACCATATTTAAGTCGTGACAGTTCCTTAATAGCATCAGCTAATTCACGATCGCCATTTCCTACAGGAACGAGGTTCATTGTAAATGGCTTTGCTTGAGAGTTATCAACAATCATTTTCACGTACCAGGTGTATTTGTCAGAGTTGATAAGATCATACCCTGTAAAATCAGGAGAGTAGATCTTCTCAAATGTTTCTACATCCTCAGGACCAATACGCGCAACAAATTGCGTTCCAACGTTCCCAAACACCGCATCCTTGATCTCTGTCTTTCCGTCTTTTACCAACTGGTTGATGTACTGGTGAGCAATAATGAGGTTTAGACGATATTTACGCGCCTCAGACAAAATGGTTGCAATTGAATCCGTAATAAAGTTTTGGAACTCATCAATATACAAGAAGAAGTCATGTCGATCTTCTTCAGGCATATCAGCACGTCCAAGCGCAGCCATTTGAAGCTTAGACACGATAATGAGCCCGAGAAGCTCTGCGTTCACATCTCCAGTCTTTCCCTTTGAAAGATTCACGAGAAGAATCTTCTTCTTATCCATGACCTCACGGAAATCAAAACTGGACTTCTGCTGACCAATAATATTACGCATCATTTCGTTTTCCACGAAACGACCCACTTTTGAAATAAGGTAACCAAGCATCTCTGATTTGTGAAAATCAGCCATTTTATCAATCTCATTCACCCAGTAAGACATCACCACCGGATCCTTAACTCGAACACGCCACACCTTTTGAAAATCTTCATCAGAAAACATCCGAGGAATCTCAATAAGCGATCCTGGATTCTCTGGATCAGACATGAGCGTAAGCATCACATTACGCATATGGTGCTCAAACATAGGCCCAATCATTTCTGGTGGAAACAACTTGTAAAAGATTGAGATCATTTCCTGAACAGCAAAGTCCTTCATGTTTTCATCCTGCACCTCAAGCATATTCAATCCCATTGGACGATCCATGTCTGAAGGATTGAAAACAATTACATCATCAATGCGTTCTTTTGGAATATTTCCCAGCACCTGTTCAACCAAGTCTCCATGAGGCTCAACCAAAGCAACTCCATGCCCAGCTTTAATATCCGCCACAATGTACTTTGCCATTGTTTGAGACTTACCAGAACCAGACTTACCAATCAGGTACATGTGACGTGACCTATCAACCCCCTTCATCCACACAGGTGTCTTTACACCGCGATACACATTGTATCCAAGCTCAATATCACCATCATCTGGTCCTTTTGGAACAATAGCAGGTACAGCACCACGCCTAGCACCAAGCCACTTAATATTCGGTGTCTCTGTCCATGGAAGCGGAAGATGCCACACACTCGCAAGCTCCTCTGCGTTCATGATGATGGTATTCCTCTCGTGAAAGGATCGGTAAATGAAATCACGAATCAAGCGCTTTTTATTGCGTGGAACTACTTTTGTGAATGAATTTCCATACTGATAAATATTGTACTGAGAAAACGCATTAAGCATGTTCTGCATGGTTGTTTGCGCTGCGGCCGCTGTTTTTGAACACACAACAAGCCGACAGCAAACATCAAGACCTGACTTGCTTGCTTTCTCTTCAATCCCTTTTACAATCTCTTCCTCTTGAGGAGAGAGTCTGTGATCCTTCTCAGGCTCAGACTGGTTATCTCCACCAAATCCAGCAAGTTCTGAAATACTTGTCTTTGACTTCTTTTTCCCTTTCATTGCCTCCTCAAGCTTCATGCCTTGCTGCATGTTTGAGGCAATCTGCACACCACGTTTACGCCACTTTGCGTACGATGACCTCACAACAAATTGAAACGCAGCTCCATCTTCCTCTGGAACCTTTGTCAGAACGTTCGTAATAGCATTCAAAGGATCTTTATCAAGCTTTCTGTATGTTTTGATCGGAAATGCATGCTCTCTTTTGAAAACAACATGACTTCCAATAATCACGCCTTCTGGAGAAAATATATTGTAATCTTCAACAGGATCAAGAGAAGCATCAGGATATGCAGAAGAAAGTTGCTGCTCCAAAAACTGCTGCAACTCAACAGGAACACTCACATAAAACTTGATCGTTTTCTTCTCAACAATGATCTCAAAGGAGAACTCGTCATGACGACCAAAAAGCCATGGCCTAATACCTTTTTGCGCTTTAAGTCCACCAATCGATGAGAAAAGCATCTCAGCAGCGGCAATCGCTTCTTGAACAGACTCCTTCTGTGGTCCGCGCTCACTTTCTTCCTGACGCCTGAACTTTGGAAGTGTGATAAGAAGCGTTGTGCGCTCGAACGTCCCTTGCTTTGCTCTCGAATAAAATCGAAGTACCACTCTCAAAATAAAAAGAAGTGCGACCACAACAACAGCAATCGCAAGTCCAATCAAAATAAACTTGGCTATAACAAGATCATCCTGAACTGCAGCACGCACAGGTTCTGTTTCAGGTTGTAGTCCTAGTTGAAGCAAATTCACAAGCCGTTTTGTTGACGCTTCTTCTCCTCTTCTGTCACCAGAAGAATTTTATCTGTTTTAATCTTAGCTTCTTGTTCAAGAAAAAATCGATTCACTCCAGGAATGATTTTTAGCCAGGCCCTAATCAAGTGAAACACTTTTTTTGCATTCACTTTTGCACTTGATGCAAGCTCTCTAATCTTTGACGCAGTCTCTTCACCCTTTGCTTTAAACTGCTCTTGTTTATCAGCAGGCATAGCAAGATACATATCCATAAGATCCTCCTCCAAGATCGTGTTGATCTGAACTGTGAGCTCGTCTGGATCGAGCGCTTGCACAGGTGCCGGTGCTGCTATTGGTGTTGTCACAGGTGCATCAACAACCTGCGTTTCATCCTGAACCTCTTGTATTTGCTCTCCCTGTGTTTCAGGTTGAACTTCTGTTTCTTGCCCAACTTCAACAACCTCCTGAGCTTGCTCTGGAACTGGTTGTTGTTCAATTGGAGCTGGGACCTCAGAAACAGTCTCCTGTGGTAGTGGAGACTCCTTTTTTACTGGTCCTATATTTGTAGCCATACTGCTCTAATTCTACCACAAAAATAAAAAACTGTGGGAGTAATTCACCCACAGTTTCTGCTTATATCACCTTTACTTTTGGTCCACCTGGTAAATCCTCAACCACATACCCGAGCGCTGCAATCTGATCTCGAAGTTCATCTGACTTTGCCCAATTTTTCTCTTCTCGAGCCTTTTGCCGATCATCAACAAGTGCTTGAATCTCTTTTGAAATCTCAATCGGCTTTGAAACATATTCTTCTAGCCCTAACCCAAGTATTTCATCAACCCGTAGCAATGTAGCCGCTTTGACTCCGCTCGGCTCGCTAGAGTCAATAAGCTCCCACATGACAGCAAGCGCTTTGGGAGTATTTAAATCATCATTCACTGCCTCAACAAATCGTTTTTCAAACTCATCAGACACCTCTCCTGGCTCATCCCAATCAGACACAAGTCCTCGAATCTTTTGCAAAGCGTTCTTTGCCGCATCAAGTGCCTCAAATGTGAAATTTTGAATCGATCGATAATGAGCTCCTAAGAAAAAATATCGATATACAAGTGGATCATAACCCTTTGCATCCAGATCACTGATGGTAAAAAGATTTCCAAGCGACTTTGACATTTTTCCATTATCAATCGTCAAAAACTCGTTGTGCATCCAAACATTCGCCTGAAGCACCCCCTTTGACCCCTGTGTTTGCGCAAGTTCGTTCTCATGATGTACAGCAATGTGATCAACACCGCCTGTATGAATATCAAACGGAGCCCCAAGATACTCAACCGACATTGCACTGCACTCAAGATGCCAACCAGGAAAACCAACTCCCCATGGTGATTCCCATTCCATATCACGCTTTACACCCTTTGGAGAAAACTTCCAAAGAGCAAAATCAGTAGCATTTTTCTTTCCACCCATTTCAACACGTGCTCCTGCCATCTTATCCTCTGCCTTTTGGCCAGAAAGTTTTCCGTAGTTATCAAGTTGTGAAGTATCAAAGTAAACTCCTTCATGCGTCTGGTATGTAAACCCTTTCTCCTCCAGCTCTTTAATCATATTAACCTGATGCACAATGTGTTCTGTTGCTCGTGGATATACATCAGCAGGCCAAATGTTTAACCTCTCAAGATCCTTCATAAACGCCTGCGTATAAAACTCAGCAATCTCATACGCTGTCTTTCCTTCTCTTCGCATTGCCAAAAGCATCTTGTCCTCACCATCATCCCCATCGTCCGTAAGATGCCCAACATCCGTAATATTCATCACGGACTTTGTTTCAAGACCATTAAACCTAAGCGTTCGCACAAGCAAATCAGCAAACAAAAACGATCGCATGTTGCCAACATGGGCATACCAATAAACAGTCGGGCCACAAGCATAAATGCTCGCTTTCCCTTTTTGAACCGGCACAAACACCTCTTTTTGCCGTGTAAGTGTATTGTATAATTTGATCATATTCGTGCAAAAAGTATACCACACAAACCAAAAACACCCGCGATTATCCACGGGTGTTTTTATAAGTCTCTAGTGATTACTCAGCGATTCCTACACTGGTTTCAAGCGGCTCTTGAATTCCCACTGCAGTCTCAACGAGTTCCATGTCGTCACCTTCTACCTGAGTAGCTCCGGTGTCAACATCTTCGGCAACTTGCTCGCTGCCAACAGAAGTGTCTACTGGCTCAGCGTTAGTCATTGAGATAACGAGCCAACCTGCAAGGAGGGCTACAATCACGGCAAGACCTGCTAATGCTTTAGCATTCATAGGTTTTCCTCCTTAGTTTATTAGTCAGCACTAGCAACAGCTGCCATTGTGATGGTTCCTGTACATAAACCAGACACGTCGTATGCTGGGATCAAAATCTCCCAACTAATTTTGTCTGTTACAGCAGAAGGTGCCAGCTGGTAAGGGATGGTGATATCAAGAAGAGTTGGTGTTCCTGAAAGTGCAGCTCCACCAGAGGTGTGACCATCATCAGCAAGGTCGTACTTGATATTTTCTTTAGGAATAGTACCAGTGTTTGAACATGGCATTGATGTTCCTGAAATATTGATATCACCCTTGTCATTACCCGCTTGAGTAATAGTCTGATCTTCGTTGGTTGTGTTGCTTGTCGATTCACCTTGAGCAAGTGTTCCCCAGTTAATTGGTCCTGGCATGGTGAGTGAAAGGTTGGTTGCAACGTCGATTGTGTCAGTAAGGTACCCCTTTGATCCTTGGCTGTCTACTACATCAACTTTAGCTGTCCAGTCTGTAGCTGCTTCTGCACCACCTGCCATAGACGAGTTGGTCCAGAAAGACAAGTTGATTGCACAGTTGTACTTGAGAGAGTCGTTATCAAGTGCACTTGTTCCACAAGATGCAATTTTGTAACAGTCGTTTGGATCTATTGAACAAGTCGCACCTGAAGGTGCACCTGCGCTATAAAACACTAACTCAACATTTGAGATGTCACTGTCACCATTGGTGTCAGAAACAGCACCAGTAATGTTCATCACTAGATCAGATCCTGAATTCAGCTCAATGATTCCATCACTTTCGGATGCTCCATCAGCATTCCAGTAAGTGTTTGTTGAGTTGAAGTAGATATTGTCCACAGTTGGAGCTGCGTTTGTAACTCCAGCTGATGAGTTAATCTCGCCTGCCTGTGAGTTTACTCCCACAAGAGCAACTACAACAAACAGCGCGATGAGGAGCAAAGCTGCTCCTAAAATCCAGTGGAGTGCACTAGAATTGTTTGATTCGGCCATAATACGTAAGTAAGAATTAATTAGAAAAATGAATTATGTCCGGGAGCAAGGTCGATACCCCCGAATATTGATTACATTATAGCAAGAAAACAAGATTAAAGGTGAAAGACATATCCACAAAAAAACAGCCCTGATGGGCTGTTTTTTTACTATTCCTGTTTTGTTTTTCTTGCTTTGTGTTTTGAATATCTCTTCGGCTGAAGCTCGTCAAAAACGTGAATCTTTTTGGCTTCGATTTGAGAAAAATATTCCTCAGACTCACTTCGTTCTCCTCGGACAGCAACCTTTTCTCCAATCTCGATGTCAGCCTCAGTAGCATCTTCTCGATCTTGTTTGATGATAGTGTCATCTGAATAATTCACAAGTACGTATTTCTCAGCAGCATCTCTCATCTTTGGATGAACGACTTTGAGAACCATGGTGTTATCCTCGGTATTAATCTCTGTCACTTCGCCAAAACGTGGATGCTTAATCCGTTTCATTCGTTGCTCAGTCTTTGCTTCTCCATCTCCTTCATCAGCAGAAACAATGGCTGTTGGTGAGAAAATGAGTGTGGCAAGCAGGAAAAAGCTTGCTACCATCCAGAAAGAACGGATCTTACTTTTTGTCATAATGTATATGTTCCTGTTAGTTGCAGCTCGTTTCAGACTCCACGCGTGAGATGCCTTGAAACAAACTATTTAGCTCCTGATCCGACAACCCCCACTGATGCGCGCGATTCTTCAGTGGAGCCATCCCCCCGAATGTGTCTTCACACGGCTCAGGATCACTAACTCTTACACGTGTTGATAGCTCTTGGTAACGTAAGTTACGAAGCGACAACTCTTCTATAACTTGGGAGCGAGTTTGAGGATCACTCATCTTCTGCACAACTTCCTCAACCGACATCTCAAGTTCTTCAGCAGCAACATTTAAAAGCCCTTCAACTTTGTATCGATCCTGAAGATGGCGCTCACCCTCATCTAATCTTCGAGACATCATCTTAGAATGAAACTTTGCTTTCATGGCTGGTGTCACCATAACTGTTCCTTCAACTTTTTCAATTCCTGTTTTTACAAAATGAAGAGGATGCCCCTCAACCACATCTGGAGATCCGTATGCATACACCCCCGTTCCTGTTCCAAACAAAAGCACGAGTGCAACAATCCCAACGGTTGCAAAACGAAAATGCGGACGATGTGTACACACCCCCTCTGTCTCAAGCTCAGCTGAAAGCGCAATCCACAATTGATGCTTAAACGCTTTAGTCGGTGTTGCTTGATTCTGAAGTCTCTTCAATTTTCGTTTGATTCGGAACATAAGCGTGTTTGGGAAGAATAAGTGTTCGAAGTTTCTTTACAGCTCTATGAGAGGCAACTTTTAACGCATCTGCTGTGCGATCAAGTATTTCTGCCATCTCTTTATATGAATACCCCTCAAGGTACTTCATGGTGACAACCACACGTTCTTCCTGTGTTAACTGATCTAATCCCTGTTCAACAATTCTCGATTCCTCATGCTTAATCATCTCTTCTTCACCTCGATCACCCACTAGGAAAAATTTTACGTCTTCAATATCTGCTGCAGGCTTCTTGTCTCTAAAATAATTCGCTAAATGATTCTGAGTAATCCGGTAGATCCAGGCCGATTGAGAAATCTTTGGGTCATACTTATGAAAATTCTTCAAAGCTTTCATGAACACTTCTGAGACTAAATCTTCAGCAACATCACGATTTTGACCCACGCGAAAAAACACGTATCTAAAGATACGATCAATATTCGTTTGATAAAATGTCTCAAAAGAAGGTTTTTTCATGCCTTTTCATGAATTATTACACTCAAAAACACTGTTCGTTACGCTAAGGATAACAAAAAAAGCGGTTTCCCGCCTCTCTGTTTTCTACCATTATTCTGCCAAAGCAAGTATTGGCTCACCGGTTTCAAGATATTCTGGCTGTCCTGCTTCGACAAACCCGAGCATCTTTACAGATTTTGACACATGTTCCAATGACTGCGTCTTTCTTGCTTCAATCACCATGATTTCATTTTCAAGCTGCAATTCATTGATTGTTAACTCTAGCTCCCTAAGTTCATATCCTCTTGCAACAGTGTTTGTGACTTGAAAGATATAACTCAGACAAAGTACGCCAACAAGCGCAAGTGTGAAAATATTTAATGTTCTCGAATTCGTTTCAAACCACTGACTCATTGTTCGTCGCTTAACAATAGCAGAAGATTGAATAGCTGTTTGTGCATGGACATTCATAGATGTGGGGGATCTATGTAAAGATTGATTATGTCTTTTGGGCAACGCGGAGCTTTGCACTGCGCGCCCGAGGATTCTCTCGTCTTTCTTCCTGAGTTGCCGTAACTGGTCGTTTGGTAATCACATCAAGGTCTGTGCAGCTCTTGAAGAATTGTTTAACGATTCTATCTTCGAGCGAATGAAAACTGATAACACCGATTCTTCCTCCGCCCGCGAGCAGGCTCACAAGCTCAGGAAGAGCACGTTCCAATTGCCCAAGCTCATCGTTAACAACAATGCGCAAAGCCTGGAACGTTTTTGTAGCTGGATGGATCTTGCCGGTTCGCCGTACATATTTTGCAATGCACTCAGCAAGATCCCCAGTACTTTCAAATTTTCGAATTTTTCGCTGCGCAACAATCGCTTCTACGATTCGTGCAGCATTTCTATCTTCGCCGTAAAGTCGAATAACCTTCGCAAGCTCATCTTCATCCCAGTTATTTACTATTTCTTCTGCAGTCAACTCCTGATCGCGGTCATACCGCATATCAAGAGGACCATTTAGCGCAAAAGAGAAACCGCGCTTTGGATCGTCGATATGAGCACTAGAGAAACCAACGTCCAAGAGGATCGCGTTAACAGAAGTAAATTGATGAGCATAAGCGTGAGTTTTCGTGTTTGCGTAACTGTCTTTAATGAGAACGACGCGTTCGCCGAACTCAGCGAGACGTTGCTTCGCAATGTCGAGATTTGTTTCATCTCGATCAATTCCGAGTAGACGGCCTTCAGGAAGGGCGCGCTGCATAAAAGCATGTGCATGCCCTGCCTGCCCCACAGTGCCGTCTATCAGAATATGATTTGGCTCCGGTTTGAGGTGCTCCATCACCTCTTTTAGTAGGACTGGAATATGGTTATACATACGCATGATCCCTCCTCCTACTTATCAGGCGGTTAGTCCTGGTATCAGGAAGCCGAGGTTGGAATCCATCTCAGGGAAAAGGTTCAATTAAACCCCGAGAAGAATTCCAATCTCTGACTCCCGACTAAATACCGAGTTCACCCAGCTTTTCAGCCACGCTCTCAGCATCATTTTCAAGTTTTTTATTATACGCACGCCACTTTGTCTCGTCCCAAATTTCAATCCGGTTATACAAACCGGCAACAATTGTTTTCTTATTTAAAGTGGCGTACGTCCTGAGGTACTCGGGTAACACGACCCTCCCCTGTTTGTCCATTGAAACATCCATTGCACCCGCAAGCATGAGACGGGCGAATGCTCGGCTGTTGGACTGCCCCAGGGGCAAGCTTGCTAACTTCTCAGCTAGCTTGTCCCACTCCTCCTTGGGGAACAGGAAGAGGGACGTGTCGAGACCTCGTGTCACGACCGCACCTTTAGTAAGACTCTTGCGAAACTTTTTAGGAATCGCAATTCGTCCTTTGTCATCGAGAGAATGTTTATACTCGCCTATAAACATAGTTCGAGAGATCGTTCCAGAACTCGTCGTATTGATTCGTACGTGCGACCTAGTCGGTTCGCGGGAATGTTGTTAACGCCCTTGAGCCAACAACACGTTTGATTCAATCTGTTCGAGTTCAGAAACGATCCAGTGTGATCGTGAGGTAGATTTCACTTTAGTTAAATAAAAGTGAGCATCGTCCGACAACTCTGCCGGGCAATCCCCACTTTTCTCCACCTGCAACCATTTTACCCCACGACACCACACAGGTCAACAAAATGAGCCACTCCTCCCCTATCGTTTTCACCCCCAAAAATAAGTCTTTTTCTTGATAGGTGACAGCTCCTGTGGATAACAAAAAAGGAACCCTTTCGGATTCCTTTTTTTTGATTTCAATTAATCGTTGATTGTAAGTATCTCAATTCCTTCCGAGAAATTTATGAGCGACACATCATCAAGTGAACGAATCACGGTCGGTTCGACCTCGAACGTTCCAGAGTTCATTACACGCGCATAGTACGTAACAGTATTCTTCCAACAACTCGAATGGCGATACATCTCATCATACACTGTAAACGTAATCACTTGATCCGTATCACCTATCGGATAACTGATACAGTAATCCTCGCCTCTGTAAGATCTCATCTGAGAAGTAAGTGGCGTGAGCCCAGACGGAAGCACATCTGTAATCTGATATGCACCATTCGGCAAACCATTATCCACATCATAAGTAATTCGAACTTGGATAATTTCATCAGCTAACATCTCGCCACGAATAGGACCACCGTATATATTCAGATACTCACGCTCCACAGAAATCTTGTCATATACATTATCTGTAAGCGAGAGCGGAACCTGCATGGCAATCACCATGGTAACATCGCCTGCCTCCACCTCTGGCTCAAGCTCTGCAATCTGATCTGCATTCAAGTACCACGAAGCAGACTCTCCCTTTGGAAGATCCACACGCTCCACACTTCCATTGAGTGTAAACGCGACTCGCGAAACTTCTTCAGAAGCATGATTAAGAGCTTGTTTGATCATCACCATCTCCTCAACATTGATGAGTGTCTTACCAGCAGACTGAGTCACAAGATATGAATCAAGCTCATCAAGCCCATCTTCCTGAAGTCCTGCAGCTAAGATCCCGAGCAAAACCGTCTTTTCAGCACGATCTTCATCAAGATCTGCACTCCAATACGCCATACCAATTTCCCAATCAACTGAATCCACCATCAAATCGCGATAAATCACACGCGCACTCTCATGATCTCCTGCAAAATAGAGCGCAAGAGCCGTAATCAGACGTTCTTCGTCTACAAGATCTTCCTCAGCCAAACGCTGAATATCAGACAAACGAACCTCTCCAAGCGCTGCTAGGCCTGTATAAGCCCAAGCACGCTCCTCTGCAGTCAACACACCCTCTGAGTTCTCTGTATCAATCACTTCAGCAAGGATATCCACCATATCAAGCTCATCAAACGGAGTGTCTCCAAGCATGGCGATCTTTGCTGTGAGCACAAGATCTTCTTCTGCATGCTCAAGCAAACGGATCATCCCATCAGGCTGATACACACTCATCAATACATCAGACACGTTTACATCCTCCTCGAACACATCATTAAGTATTGTCTGCGCAGCATAACGCGCAGCAACCTCATCTGCTCGATCACCAAACCACCAGTCAAACTGCCTAAGGCGCGAGTAATACTGACCAGCTCCAGAATCAACAAAGGTCACAAATGCTCCATCAGTCTCAATCTCAGGCACGACTTCATCCTCCAAATCGATTGAGAGTACAGACGGCTTAGTCAAACGAGAATCAACAATCGTCACCGGAAGTTCAATAGCATCAGAGTAATCATCGTAAACTCCCACAATAGTTACTCTATACTCACCCACGGCAAGATCAGGGAGCGAGAACGCGACTTCTTCTCCAACCAACGCTGTGGTTGAAAGAGCAATCTCTGGAGCCTCCATTTCAAAGTCATACCGAACCTCTTCTCCAAGCTCTAGCTCTGTTCCAGCTGAGAACACATACAGATTCGGCTCATCACCATCAAGATAACTCTCTTGCACAGAAGCTCTTATAAAGAACGGTAGCGTTGTACTGACATTCTTTTTCCCAGCTCCACCCAAACGCTCATCGCCATCATACCCCTGCGCAATAATGCGCCAAGACGTGATATTGTCTGCAAGATCAACTGTTGTTGATCCTGTTCCGTTTCGATCAGTATGAATTGTCACGAACGCGGCTGTGTCAACAAAATCCATTCGCGCATCACCACCACCTCCACCTTTTCCATCTGCCGATGCTTCTTCTGGAGATGCATCATGAGATGTTTGCACTGAACGAATACCGCTTGTGACTGTTTGATACAAACCGTTGATCGGATTTGGATCTGCTTCAAACAAGGCAAAGTACGCCTCATCAACAATACTAATATTCACATCAGCCTCAACAGGATTCCCATAAACATCAGTTACCGTGACGTCAATCTCAGCCTCATCTCCAGGCGCATACTCATCTGAATCAGTCTCAATCTCAATCGTAAGCTCGCTGTCGTCTTTATCATATTTGACTGAATAACCAGACGACCAGGAACTACCTATCTGTAAATACCCGTTTTCCAAGAAAAGTATTCCATGTGCAGTCACATTCGGAGCATCATGCTCTTCAAACTCAAATGTATACGTAGAATCAGTTGAAACATCATATTCCTGCACACCCATTTGTGCCTGCAAGAACAGAAACGAACTCCCCTCAGGCATCTCAAACACCTCATCGTTCTGATACACATTCAATTCCACAGTATCTCCAACTGAATAAGTTGGACTTGCACCAGAATCATCTGCCTCAGGGTTGTCCCACTGAAGCGTGTAATTGTCGTATGAATTTGTTCTATTACCTGGGATTCGATATGTGCTAGTGCTCACATGTGAATTATCATCATCGCCAGCACCTGTAATTGAAACTTTATAATAAGCATCCTCTCGATCAGGAGTGTATGTAAAACTTACCTGACCATTTTCATCGGTTGCAACACTGCCGGTAGCCACCTCAGCCTCTTGTCGGTTGTACCGATAAAGCTGACGAACGGTTTTGCTGATCGGATCATACGTAGTCCCATTCTCTTCCTTTTCATACCAATGCTCTGTCACTGTGTAAGAAAGTTCAGTGCCAGCACGAAGATCAGATTGGTACAATTCTTCATCTGGTGAATAAGAATCTACATCTTCAATTCCAGACAAATCAACATTGAATACCTCAACATTCACCACACCTTCTTCCAAGCTCACCTCACCATCCTGTTCAATCTCAAAGGTTGAATCAAACTGATAGTAGTAGTCCTGATCTGTAACCTCACCTGATCCAGGGGTCAATGTATATGCTGACACGGTCTGACGTCGATACAAACCTCGTGTGAAGTACGCAGATGACGGTGCAATGAAACTTCCTTCATACACACCATTCTCATCAAGCTGAATCTCAACCTGACTCGCAGAAGGAGTTGTCACACTTACTTCCTGCCAAGCAGCAGGAGTACCATCAAAGTAACTTCCAGTGATCGAATAGTTAACTTCATCATTACTCCAAGCCGCCAACTCTTCTACATCCACATCAAGTGCCATGACCGGTTTTTGATACTCAGTAATTCCAATGTGCTTATAAACAACATTCTCCTCTCCATACGACACAACCACAGAAGCTCCATATGAATTCACAGCAACACCTGGAAGCTTAAGCTCAGCAGTGAATGTTCCTTCTTCACTAAGCTCAACCTCTGTCTCAGCAATAACAACTCCAGAAGTTACAGTGCGATAGCTACTTCCTGAATTAACCCATACACGAACAGTCTCTGGAACCTCTCCGCTCTCACGATCTTCAACTGCACCAAAGACTTTTACCGTGTCATCGTTGAGGTACACAGGTCGGTCTGTGCTCAAAAATGACCAAAAATTATCATTATAAATACTGTTAAACCAGCCAAAACTGTAACCTTCATACGAAAACGCCCATTGCGCCTCAAGCCTTACATAAGTCACGTCAGATCCATAAGAAACCTGATACACAGCTCCGTCTGCTAAATCTTCATCCGTTGCAAACACAGCCACACCGTCTGAGCCTGTAGTTGCAGCATCGTCTGAACCAAACACAGACACCTCTGCTCCACGTAGTGCTTCTCCAGTTTCAAGGTCATGCACCCAGGCAAGAGACTGGTTCTGTGCATCAACAACCGTAACAGCAAGCGTTGATGACTGGATAAAGAGCGGAAGCTCTTGATCATCGATCTGAACGTAAGCAAAGTAATATCCTTCTTCTAGCGCCTCTGGAAGAGCAAGATTCTCAGAACCGTAACTCGCTTCCTCATCAAACACCGCATCAAAATCACCCACATGGATCAGCTCATCAACATCCACAAGATCATTAGCCTGCAAATACGCACGCCATGACTGCACAGTTGATTCACTAAGCGCTTGAGCAAAAGCCTCATCAGTTTCAAATGAATACACTGAGAACACAGCCCCACTCATCTGCTCTGCGTAGTTTCTGTTATACGAAACCCCAACGCCAGGAGCAATATCTGGACTCGTCGAAATACTGTGCTCACGTAAATAGTAATACGCATACCTACTTTCCTCAGCATCAGTCTCAAACTCAATCACATACTCTTCTCCAAGAGAAAGATCACTTCCATCTGGAGACAGATCACCTGAAAGAGTCACTGTATAAAACGTTTGAGTTTCAAGCGGCTGATCTGGAACCCACACAAGAGATCGTCGATATTTTTCTGCGCGACCCGGAACAGCCGGCTCGATCGTGAGCGCATCCTCAAAATCCTCAACGCTTACATTATCGTGTGAAAACGTAATTTCGATTCCAGCATCAACAGGAACATACGTTGCCTGATGCCCAGGAACGCTGGTGGTCACATGAAACTGTGACTGCGCTTGGAACGCCCATTGATACACACGTGGCTTAGTATCACCACTGATCGTTTCAATTTCAGACGAGAGACTGAACTGAATCACCTCATCGCTCTGGAGTGCTTCCTCAAGTTCAATGCGAATCGAGAATTCATCAATAGCAGAAAGGGTGAATGGTACCTCCAAATTATTTGCAAGAAGCGGCGTGATTTCTTGAACATCAATCGCAGAGCGACTTTCCAAGAGGAAGGTGCTTTCCGGATCAACGCCAAGGCTATCAGCGGCTTCAGCAGTAAGAGTAAAATTATCTTGAGCATAGACCATGGGAACAACGTTCATTACCGGTTCGATCACAAGCATAGAAATGATCAGAACCACTACCGCAGTTGATCCTCCTGCTGCAAGCACGGTAAACATCCTCCGTGAAAATGGATTAAACTTCATAGATTTTTTCCCGCGAGCCTCCAAGATGCGCTGTTTAAGCGCCTGCTTGAAGCCTTCACGAGGAGTGTCATCAGTAGAATTAGACACCTGAACAAAAAGTTCAGACACTCTCTTTAACGAAGCATCCTCTTTTTCATTACGGATCTCATCAAAATCCCTTTGTTTTTTGGAAAAAAGTCCCATATTTTATGATAAAAAGTGGTCTGGAATATGTTTTTGACATTGCTTCAATGCCCTAAAAACAAGTACTCCCACATGGCTTACACTTACCCCCAGAGCAACAGAAATCTCTTTATTCGACATCTGTCCAAAGAACTTGAGCGTTAAAATCTGCCGTGAACGCTGATCAAGCTTTCCAAGCGTCTTCTCAAGCATGTTGCGTGTAATCTGCAGATCCAGAATCTTCGGTGAATCCCCTCCTCCAGCAACAAATTTCTCCCCATGATCCTCAACGTTCTCCTCGTGCTTCTTTGTCCGATAATGATCCGTAATCGCATTGCATGCAATCGTGTAGATCCAAGCTTTAAACGTCGTGTTGATCTTGAGCCTCTTTCTAGCGCCAAACGCCTTCATAAACACCTTTGAAACAAGATCCTCTGCGGTCTGATAATGCCCTACTCGTTTCATTGTGAAGCTAAAGATAGGTCCAAAATACCTCTCATACAACAGATCAAACGCGCGGTCATCTCCCTTCTGCAACTTCTTCACAAGATCATCATCTGTCTCTTCCTGTGACACTTCTCGTACTCCATCCAACAGATTCACCCGAAACAACCATCCAAACATAAGATCTCTTATCTGTAACGACAAGGATCCGAAAAGATTACATGTTGCAAGAATCAAAGCACTCATTACACAAGAATAATTACGATTCTAAAGATCGCGTACAAGGCAATAAGTCCCCATACAAAATTTAATGCTACAGGCTGATAATCCTTTGCAACGTAAGCATCAATTACGATTCCAGCAGCCCCCACCAAGTTCAAAACATGATAAATCAAACTTGTCGCATCAACAGCACCGATACTCAAAAGAACATAGGCTCCAAGTATACAAATAACACCAAACCACCCAATCACCTCGATAAGAACATGATTTTGTTTTGATCGTTTCGATTTCATAATATGATAAACTTAAATTGCCAATTGGAGGGAAGATGAAAAATATTCTCGTGGTCTGCTACGCGCCATCGTCGTTCGACCAAGCTCTCAGTCCGGTAAAAGACCGGGTAAACATCGTAAAGCGGACTACGCAATCCGAGATCAAGACCATCAAGACACTGGACGATCTGAGTGTCTACGACCTGATCATCATCGGCCCGATCAATCACCGCATCTACGCAACCTCATCCAGCCTCGCTGTGCACTTTCGCGAGCGCTTCGACGGACCAATCATTGCTATTGGTTCATTTGGTGAGTGGCGCGACTACCTCGAGGACACTGGTTGCTGCACGCAAATCTTCGCTAGCGAAGACAAGGCTGCAGCCTTCATCCGCGAAACCCTCTTCCCAACGACGTGAGATCCGACCATGTGTCAGGATCTTTTCTTTTTCTTGAATTGAGAAGCTGATCTGAGCGTACGATGGTATTTTACCGCAAAACGATGTGCTTCGTCTCGTGCACGTTGAAACAATTCTTTTCCACGCTTAGCCACCTTAAGCAAATCATCATTCCCACGATCAAAAATCAAACGGTCTTGCTTACGATCAAGCCCCTTAGCAAGTCCAACAATCGGCACAAACACCCCCATTTCACTTAAAACCTCTTGCACTCGATTGAGCTGAGGCTTTCCACCATCAATCACCATCACCTCAGGCAAAGGCCAAGCATTAGGCGAAATCTGAGCACGCCGAAGCCGTCTGCGAATCACCTCTTCCATCATCGCAACATCATTTGGACCACTCACTGTCTTGATCATAAACTTTCGATACTTACTCTTCGTAGGCCGCCCACTCTCAAACACCACCATAGATCCAACTGCATGCTGCCCAGAAATATTGCTAATATCGTACGCCTCAATCCGACCATTAAGATTAATCGATGATCCTGAGTCAGTTTCAACATACGGAAGTGCCACATCCTCTTTGCCAACAAGCGCCACATCCCGAATATGCTCAAGCGCATACAACTTCTTCCGAAGCTCAGCTGCATCCTCAAAACGTAATTCCTTTGCTGCCTTCTCCATCTCCTTTTCAAGCTCCCGCGCAATCCGCTTCTTCTTCCCTTCAAAGAAAAGTATCAACTGCCTGATCACCTTCTTATATTCACGCTTGCCAACCTTACCCGCACAAACCCCCGAACACCTTCCAATCGAGGCATTAAAGCAAGCTCGAGTCTTCCCTGTCACTTCTGGCGGCTCACAATCACTCCAAGGAATCACGCGACGCACAAGATCAACCGCTATGCGAAGTGACCGACTGCTCGTATATGGACCAAACACACGCAAAAACTTCTTCTTCGCCTTCGCAGAAAGCACTGGCTTAAATGGATTGATTCCAAGTCGTTTAAGATCATGTCCACGCAAAAACTGCGGCCGCGGATACGCCTCGTTCGTAATAACAAGATACATAAAGCTCTTGTCGTCTCGTTGCAGAATGTTATATCGAGGTCGTAGCGCCTTAATCTCATTAGCCTCAAGCACAAGCGCCTCAATCACTGTCGGAGTCTCGATATACTTAATCTGCCGAATCTTACTCACCAACTCTTCAATCCGCCGATCATGCGCCTTTGTAAAATACGATCCCACCCGCCTCTTCAAAGAAGTCGCCTTCCCCACATACAAAATCTTCCCCTGCGCATCAAAATACAAATACACCCCTGGCTCATCAGGAAGCTCATTATTTTGTATTTTTATACTCTCTGGTATCATGTCGTTAACCTTATTTGCACTAACAAGTATATCAAAAACTATGAAATACATCGCACCAATACTAGCCTTCACCCTACTATTTGTAGGAGCAGGTTGCACCGCAGACACAGAACAAACAATCGACGAACCAACTGACACAACACCAGAAGTCCAAGAAATCAACCCAGACCTCCCCTACTTTGAACTAAACCTAGATGGCGACCCATCAACGCCACTCTCAGATGACACAGAAATCGAAGAAGGCTTCAACAAAGTCGATAGCTCAGTAGGAATCGAGTTCGAAGACGCAGAATAGATAACCAAAAAAGCAGACCCTCACAGGCCTGCTTTTTGTTCCCAACCAAATCCCCCGTGTAGACGGCGACCTAAGGGCCTCAATGGCCCGATAGGTCGTGATACCACCACCCCACCCAATGGACCCAGACGCCAAAAGGCCGTTCAAGATACTGTGTGAGTATTTCCCGAGGTGGTGGTCGTCTGTACCTGCGTGACGACCCGGCTCCGCCTCGGGAAATACTCACACAGTATCTTGCGGCCCCAACCCCCCAAAGCAAGACTCGAAATCGAAAGCAGTTAAAGGCGAAAGCAAAGAAATCACAAACTAAAAAGCAGCCCTTACAGGCCGCTTCTTTTATTTTGTTTTCTTCAGTGTTCTCTTCAAGTACTGCCCCGTATAACTATCCGCATGCCTAGCAATATCTTCCGGCGTACCAACCTTTACAACCTCTCCCCCAAGATCCCCTCCCTCTGGCCCAAGATCAATCACCCAATCCGCCGTCTTAATCACATCCAAATTATGCTCAATCACAATCACCGTATTCCCCTTATCAACGAGCCAATGCAAAACCTGCAAAAGCTTCTTCACATCTTCAAAGTGAAGCCCTGTCGTAGGCTCATCCAGCAAGTACAGCGTCCTCCCCGTCTGCCTCTTTGCAAGCTCAGTCGAAAGCTTCACCCGTTGTGCCTCTCCCCCTGACAATGTCGGTGCTGGCTGTCCAAGCTGAACATAATCGAGTCCAACCCGACAAAGCGTCTCAAGCTTCTTGTGAACCATCGGAATATCTTTGAAGAACTCTGTTGCTTCCTCCACCCGCATCTCAAGCACCTCATAAATATTCTTATCCTTAAACTTGATCTCAAGCGTCTCCCGATCAAAGCGTCTCCCCTTACACACATCACACTTCACATACACAGTCGGCAAAAAGTGCATCTCAATCGCGATCACACCATGCCCCTGACAATGCTCGCATCGCCCACCTGGACGGTTAAAGCTAAACCGACCTGGCTTGTACCCTCGATAGCGAGACTCGGCCGTAGCTGCAAACAAATCTCGAATAGGCCCCCACGCACCCGTATACGTCGCAGGATTTGATCGTGATGTTCGTCCAATCGCCCCCTGATCGATCAAAATTGCTTTATCAAGATACTCAATCCCATGAAGCGAATCATGCTCTCCTGGTGTGTGTTTACTGTTATACAAACGCTTTGCAACAGCTTTATAAAGCGTGTCATACGCAAGCGAAGATTTTCCTGAACCAGACACACCCGTCACACACGTAAACTTCTGCAAAGGAAACTCAACCGTGATATTCTTCAAATTATTCTTCTTCGCCCCTTTCACCTTCAATACTGCCTGACCAACACGACGCCGCTCCTTAGGAATATCAATTTGCAACTCCCCGCGAAGATACTTTGCTGTCAAACAATCCGCATACTGAATAACATCCTCAGTCTTCCCCTCAGCCGTGATCTCCCCGCCATGTCGCCCAGCACCAGGACCGATCTCCACCATATGATCTGACGCCATGATCGTATCCTCATCATGCTCCACAACGATCACCGTGTTCCCAATGTCCCTGAGGTCCTCAAGCGTCTCAATCAAACGATCATTATCGCGTTGATGAAGCCCAATCGTTGGCTCGTCAAGCACATACATCGCGCCCACCAAACGAGACCCAACTTGCGAAGCCAAACGAATGCGCTGTGACTCCCCACCAGAGAGCGTTCCAGACCGACGATCCAAAGTCAGGTAGTGAAGCCCTACATCAAGCATAAACTTCAAGCGGTCCTGAACTTCTTTCAAAATCGATCCAGAAATCTTTTGCTGCCGCGGAGTCAATTTCATCTGAGCAAAAAACTCAGATGCCTCCTCAATCCCCATGCGCGTTACATCCACAATCGACTTCCCACCTGGGAGCCAAACATGAAGAGCTTCTTTACGAAGACGCGCCCCAGAACACAACCCACAAAGCTCCTCAGAGAAAAGCTCAGCCGTTCCAAGCCCAGTACACTCAGGACAAGCACCGTACGGCGAGTTAAACGAGAAGAGCCGAGGCTCAATCTCAGGAAAAGAAAACCCATCCTTTGGACAACTAAACTTCGCTGACAGCATCTGCTCGCTATCATCTGGATAAATAATCGTCACAACATCATTCCCTCGATCAACTGCAATCTCAATCGCATCCGCAAGTCGTTGCCTATCATCTTTGGAAACTCCCCCATCGGTAGCCGCAGGCTTCAGCCTGCGTTCGGACGCGGGCTGAAGCCCACGACTACCAAACAATGGCTTTGCTGGAATCGTATCAATCACAATCTCAATCGTATGCTGTTGATATCGAGCAAGCTTGATCGGCTGATCCAAACGATGCTCTGTGCCATCAATTCTCACACGTGCAAACCCAGAGTTATAAAGATCATAAAGCATCTGGTAATACTCACCTTTTCTTCCACGAACAACAGGAGCAAGAATTTTTACTGAAGCCTCCTTTTTCGTCGTACTCCGTCCAGCAACCTGCTCAAGAACCACATCCACCATCTCCTCATTCGTAAGCTTCTGAATCTGCTCATCACAAACCGTGCAATGCGGCTGCCCCACACGAGCAAACAAAACACGCATGTAGTCATAAATCTCCGTAATCGTAGCAACCGTAGACCGAGGATTCCGTCCATGAGCCTTCTGATCAATCGAGATCGCTGGAGAAAGCCCCTCAATCTCATCCACATCCGGCTTATCCATCTGCCCCAAAAACTGCCTAGCATACGCAGACAAAGACTCAACATACCGCCGCTGCCCCTCAGCAAAAATCGTATCAAAAGCCAGCGAAGACTTCCCCGACCCAGAAACCCCAGTAAAACAAATCAGCTTGTTCCTAGGAAGCTCAAGCGAAACGTCTTTGAGATTGTGCTCACGAGCACCTTTAATCGTAATCTTATTTTGCATAGTTTATTACACACCATTGTCATCTCGACCAAGGCCATAGGCCGCACGGAGAGATCTCGCAGATTCGAGAAGCTTCACATGCGTGGTAGCCGCAAGCTTCAGCTTGCGTCCGAACGCAGGCTAAAGCCAGCGTCTACCAGGTTTCTGCCTACACCTGTCTACCAACAGGTAGAGGCAGGCGCTCGGGATAACAACAAGTGAGATTATTTCTTCTTTTTTTCCTTAGGAACCTTATCCTTCCCCTTCAACTCCTTACTCAAAAGCACAATCTCATCGCGCAAAATCGCCGCGGTCTCAAAATCGAGTTGCTTTGATGCTTCCTTCATCTCGTACTCCTTTTCTTTAATCACTTCTTTAAGCTCCCCAGAGTTCGCAGTAAGCTCAAGCTTGAGCACGCCCTCAATCGACACATCTACTCCATCAGCACCAAGCATCTCACGGATATCTTTGATGCCCTTAATGATTGTCTTCGGCGTAATGCCATGCTTCTTGTTGTACGCAAGCTGGATCTTTCGACGACGGTCCGTCTCCTTAATCGCCCGCTCAAGCGAACCAGTCATGTTGTCAGCATACAAAATTACCTCCCCATCAGAGTTTCGCGCTGCACGACCAATCGTTTGCACAATCGCTGTCTCTGAGCGCAAGAACCCTTCCTTATCAGCGTCCAAGATTGCAACCAGCGTCACCTCAGGCAAGTCGAGTCCTTCTCGAAGCAAGTTCACTCCCACCACAACGTCATACACCCCCTTACGAAGATCAGACAACACAGTGATGCGATCAAGCGTCTGCACACCAGAGTGCAAATACTGCACCTTGATACCCTTCTCCACTAAAAAGTCTGTCAGGTCCTCAGCCATCTTCTTGGTCAAGGTCGTCACAAGTGTACGCTCACTCTTCTCAGCTCGCTTACCAATCTCTTCAATGAGATCCTCAATCTGCCCAGGCGTATCACCATCCGGCGTAACCGGACGCACCGTGATCTTTGGATCAACCAAGCCGGTTGGACGAATAATCTGCTCCACTACCTGATCAGAGTTTTCCTTCTCATACGGCCCAGGCGTTGCGGTCGTAAACAGAACCTGCCCAATCTTTTTCTCAAACTCCTCAAACTGAAGCGGACGATTATCTCGAGCAGACGGCAAACGGAATCCATGATCGATCAAACTCTTTTTGCGAGCCTGATCCCCGTTATACATCGCTCTAATCTGCGGAACCGTCACATGCGACTCATCAATGATCGTTATGAAGTCATCTGGAAAGTACTCCAGCAAACTATTTGGTGCCTCCCCAGGAGCGCGCCCATCAAAGTACCGAGAGTAGTTCTCAATCCCGTTGCAGTAACCAATATTTTCAATCAGCTCAAGATCATATCGAGTACGCCGACTCAGCCGCTCAGCCTCAAGCACAGACCCTTCCTTATCAAACTCTTTAAGCCTCTTCTCAAGCTCTCTGCGAATCTCCTTAGTCGCCTTCTTCATCCTGTCCGGCGCAACCACATAATGCTTTGCCGCAAAGAGCCAAATGTCTTTTAGAGTCTGGTTCACTTTTCGAGTCATTGCATCAAGCTCCTGAATCGTCACAATCACATCATCCTCAAACATCAATCGATACAAAACCTCCTCATTCATCGGCATAATCTCAATCACATCCCCACGCGCACGAAAATGCCCACGCGTAATATCCGCACTCGTCCGCTCAAACTGCATCTCAATGAGCTTATGAATCAAATCATTGCGAGAAAAATCCTTTGCCCCCTCTTCAACATGCAAACAAGTTCCCTTGTACTCCTCAGGTGAACCCAAGTTATAAATACACGAAACCGACGCCACAATAATCACATCCCGCCGCGAAAGCAGAGCCTGAGTAGCCGCATGCCGAAGCCGATCGATCTCCTGGTTGATCATCGCCTCTTTATCAATGTAAGTATCACTCCCCGGAAGATACGCCTCAGGCTGATAGTAATCGTAATAGCTCACAAAGTACTCAACCGCATTCTCCGGAAAGTACTCACGAAACTCATTGCAAAGCTGCGCCGCAAGCGTCTTGTTATGCGCAATCACAAGCGTAGGCCGTTGCGTATCCTGAATGATATTCGCCATTGTGAACGTCTTCCCAGAACCCGTCACACCCAAGAGCGTCTGCGCACCCAACCCAGCATCAAGACCAGCCGTCAATTCCTTGATGGCCTTAGGTTGATCACCAGAAGGTTTGTAATCAGATTTAAGTTCAAATTTCATATTCATTTTATTCTCTAAAGCACCCCCACCTCCCTGTTGTCATCTCGAGCTTCGGCAGACAGGGGGGGCTGGTAGCCGCTGGCTTTAGCCTGCGTTCGAACGCAAGCTGAAGCTTGCGGCTACCACGTATGTGAAACTTCTCGGATTTTCGAGATATCTGCCTGCCGGTAGGCAGGTCTCCACTCGTCATCACAGACTCCTCGGTCGAAATAACAACTGTTAAATGCATAAATTCCCCCTGAACTTTTTTGTCCTAGGGGGTACAACAACGGATAAACCGTCGAGGGGGATCGTGTCTTCACGCCTACAAGGGTAGCAAAGCCTGATTTTAAGTCAAATTTTCGATTCCAAAGTTAAACTTAGCTAAGTTTAACTTAGGGAAGTCTGACTTAGCTAAGTCAGACTTCCAGAGGCAGAGACCTTTCGACCACACGCAAACCCCACCAACCCCGTCCAAGCGAAGCTGCTATGTGTGATTTGGTTCATGAGGTGGTGGTCATCTATTCAGCGTGACGGCCCGGCTCCGCCGATTGAACCAAATCAGACATAGCAGCAAGCGATATTGACACCCCCTCTATTCAAGTGTATGTTCTTCCCTTGGCTACTCCTTAGCCAGAATCGAGGTAAACATGGAACAGATTCCTCTAGGATCGATGGAACATCTTCTGCTAGGCTCGTGGGAACGCACGATCAGAGCCAAGGGCGACTACAGCAATCCTCACCTGTGTGAGACGATTCTCCGCGCCCTTCTCTACCGGCACCACGAACCCTGGCGGTTCTACCACAGGGTTCCACACCTGATCGAAGGCCTGGTTCTCTGGTCCACGCACCGAGACCATATCCCGGCTGCCTACCGCGTGGCTCTCGCCTTCTTCTACCACGACTGTGCCCACGTGCCTGGTCGCCAGGACAACGAAGAACAGAGTGCGCTCGTGTTCAAGCGAGACGCCATCTGGCTCAAGATTCCCCCTCTGGAAATCGACATCATCGCCGGAATGATTCCACCAACCAAGAATCACGTCAGCGACGATCCTGCCACTCAGCACCTCATCGACATCGACATGTCCATCCTGGCCACGCCGGACATCGTGCGCCTGGGCCAGTACGAGAAGCAGATCCGTCGTGAGTTCGCCGGCATGTCTGATGCCAAGTACCGCAAGCATCGCCTCATCTTCCTGCGAGGTCTGCAAGAGCGCGATCGCATCTTCCTGACCGACACGTTCGCGTTCATGGAAGACCAAGCTCAACACAACATCGAGTGGCTCATTGCCTATCTCGAGATCGAATCCCAGCCCTAGCTCGGTTGGGGTTTTCTAATTCAAAAACTCGGAGCCAAGCCCCGAGTTTTCTTTTTACCCTACAAAATTGTCGGCACCCCCCATTGACCTTCCGTATACCCCATCTTCTTCAAATTCTCAAACGCTTTTTCAGGAGGGACAGTGCGTGTTTTGTTCTTTGGAGAGATATCTCCATTCGTATCGAGCATGGGAATCCATACAGCAATATTCCCTTCAGAAGTTGCAACAGCAATCACACCGTTATCCATTGCATATTCTCCGGGTTTAGGAGCTGGCATTCCAGCAGCCTCATAATCTGCAATAGTAGCCTTATCAACAAGTTGTTTATCTACTGTAAACCCTAAAGGTAGTTCAAAACGAGATGCCCCTTCTCTTGATCCAAAAGTATCCATAAATACATGCAATTAATTGTCTAATAAACCCATCTTAAAACAAACTTCACCAATTGAAAAGCCGACCCTTGCGAGTCGGCAGCGGAGCTACGCTTGCGGAATGCGTGTCTCCAGCATGATCGAGGCAGCCTGATGGAAGCCCGGCCATGAGAGGAAGGAGTCGACCAAGAGGTCTCCTCGAAGCCATGCTCCAAAGACCTTGTCGATCGGACTGGCTTCCCCCTTGTAGATCGTGTTCACCACGTCGATCCATCGTTGGTCATGCTCTGGGATCGAGTGCAGGAACAGTGACACCAAGACGCCGTTTCGCGTTCCAGATGCCCCGCGCCACTCAGGAGCCTTCACGTTGAACGGATGACTCTCTGCCATGTACGCGACAAACACTGACTTGTCGAGTCCGAATCCCTGAACGATCCGCCAGATCTCCTGCTCGTCAGGACTCAGGTTGATATCCACGAGCATCACACCGGTGGGGTCGATGATGAAGTCGAACAGAGCCTCATGCGAAATCATGTCGCCTCCCTGATCTGCGTCGAACTCACGTCGTTGCGGCAAGACACATCGCGGAACAGATGTCCGTAGCGTGCCGGAATCGGCAGATCGTCGCGGGTCATGAACCGTCCATACTCCTTGATCTCACGGCCCACCACATAGAACCGGGTTCCCAGCTCTGCGAACCGCTCGAGAGCCTTGCGAACACCTGCATGCCCATCATCACCGTAGTACTCCGGGTTGAGCAGCTCGAGCACGGCATCCGCGCCAATGAGCATAGGCACACCCGGATACATCTCAGCCTTGTCTACGTATAGCGCACCTTCCTCGTTCACGATCAGCGGCCAGCGATACCTGAACTGCCGAACGCGCGCAAGCAGGTCCTCGATGGGGACCTCTCCCTTGGAAGGATGCACTGACGAGATCTGGAACACCACCCTACCACCAGTCATGCGCTGGACCATCTCGGCCATCTCCACATGTCCGTAGTGCAGCGGTGCAAAGCTCCCCGGGAACAAGATGTCGCCTGGAGGCAAGTGGTCGTCCGTGATGTTGCCAGACACTTGGTATTCAGCATCCAAGCTGACACCAACGTCATCCTCGACGTCTTCGTCGATCTGAGGACAGACCTCGTAGTGACCATGCCTCTTGAAGAGCAACTCATCCGAGCGGCCACAGCACCACGACATGAATTCCGAATGAATCGGAACCTGCTCGATCCCAGCTGCCCACAGAATCATGTTCAGTGCGACCGCATCGATCAGCTCAGCCTGCAGAGGCCGAAGCTCGTCCGACTCTGCCATGGCGTTCATGGTGCCGAGTTTGAGCTCAACTCCCCAGATGTTGCCCTGGGTGGCCACAGCCAGATACGCACGGTCCTTGCCACGACGCGGATGGTCAGTTGCCACCGCGGACGTGATCCCGATCCCGATCACCGGAACCTTCGAATCACCAGTCTTGGCACAGAGCTCCCGAGCCTTCTCGCGAGCCGCCGCAGCCATCTGCTTGGCCATGACGTCATTGCACGTACGACCCGTATCGATGTGACCCAAAGCATCAGCCAGCTCCTCTCGCGAGTAGCACAGTCGAGCCCCCAGGATCGTATTGGACGAACCACCGACTCCCCAGAGCTGCTGCATGAGCGGCCCAACAGAGCCAGTCGTCATCACATACACCTTGTGCAGAGACCGATGCAACTCCAGAACGCTAACACGCGGACTGAGTGTCATACAACAAGGAACGATACTCATCTTCCACCTCCGAAAAGGGTTGATTATTGCATTTCTGCAAGAACCGACAATATAGCTTTTTACCCAATTTGTCAATCCTCAAACCTCACACTCGTCTCCTTCTCCCACTCCCACCGCCCCCTCGTCATGCTGACGACGAGCCCAGCGAGGAGGAAGTCTGGCGGAGCCAGACCCCGCCAACGGCGGGGGACCCCACTCTTAGCAAGAAAACCTTCAATGAGCAGGTTCAAGGCTTTCCTGAAGGGGATCCTTCCCTCCGCCTTCGACGGGGTCAGGATGACAAGGTAGGGTGAATGAAATCCAACTTCAACGTAACTAAGTTACGTTAGAATGGCTAAACTTAGCCAAAATAGAAAAACCGAGTCCGAAGACCCGGTCCGTACATCTAAGCCACCTTGAGCTCACTCGGATCGACATGCCCGATGTCTACAGTGTAGCACCCCATGGCAATCTCGCTCACCTTCTGAGCACTCGGCATGCCGGGTGTGCTCACAGGCATCACGAGCGGGCGCGCAGTCGCTGAGACTTTGCCCGTCCCACTGTCTACCCCGATCGCCCAGTGAACCGAGAACCGTTGATCGTCCACGTACTCTGGCACATTGAGATTCTGCCAGTGGAGCCCATCGATCTCGAAGCCCACGCATGGCAACTTCTCAACACACGAGGGATTCCCTGATGTGTGTTCTGTGATGGTGACTTCTTGCCCCCAGGACAACCTGGTCGGCAATCCGGCTTGCTGCCGAAGCTCCTGCACCTTCCTCCTGGTCGCCGCAGGCAAATCTCTCTCGCCAATCTTTGGCATATCCTCTCCCTCTTTGGAGCTTTCACACATCCTGTATGGCTCACCACAATGCCACGAAAGACACTCTTTGTCAATCCCGACGCCTGGTCGGAATGAATTGAAAAAGCGTGGGTTTCCTGAAGGATTCCCACGCCCGTGTGTTGAACACGCGTGTTGCTCAGAGCCGCGACATCTTGAAGATGGTCGCGAACGTCTGAGCGAAGTTCTTGCAGAAGTCGTGCCAGCTCTCGAAGAAGAGCTCGACCGGATACGTTCCCGGCGAGTAGTCGACTCCGATGAGGACACGAATCGGCAGGATGCCGGCCCGCATGAGGACTTTGACCTCATTCTCACAGGCCTTCAGATCACTGGGACCGCCGTCACATGCCATCACAATCACCTTTCGGCGTCGCGATGACTTGCCAAGCGGTTGAGCCGCGTAGCGAAGCGCAAGTGCCTCATTGGTCCAGCCTCCCCCAAGCCTCTTGGCAATACCATTGCTTGGGCAGGCCTTCCCGCAGTCGTAGATGTCATGATCGAATGCGTACAGCCAACCGTCCACGCACTGCGGAACGGAGCGGATCGCCTCGTTGAATCCCACGCCCAGCTCCCGACCCATACGGACCGGCTCCCCGTTCATAGAACCACTCACGTCAAGCACGAACGAGATGGCCAGATCCAGCAGGATCTTCCGAAGGTCCACCTTCATGCAATCTGGACGCCCTGTGACAAGCGCCGCAATCGCCCCAATGTCGAACTCCCCCTCTGTCAGACCGCGAACGACCTGGTGCTGAGGGACTGACATCTCCAGAAGTGCCTTGCGAAGCGAGACAACGTGCGGTCGTGCCCCAGGGAGTACAGCCGCATACGCAGCCGCATCAGGACTCACCCTGACGAGCTTCCCATCCTCTCCACTCGGCCCTGTTGCAGGAACAGGCGGAGGTGGGGCTGGCAGGCTTCCAGTTCCGCTTGCCATCTTGAACGAGCCACTCAGATTCGACAGTGCTCGCTGACGACCTCTGACATTACGCTGCGCCATGATCTGACGAAACGCCTTGTAGCTTCCAAGGCTGGCATTCTGCCCAAGCTCGCGCTTGATGAGTGCTCGCATGAACTCAATGAACGCACGCTCTTCTTGCCGCGCTTGCTCGCGATCAGCTTCGCGCTGCTTATCCAACTCGGTTGCATTCGCTCGCAAGATGGACAGTACACGCTTGGCAGCCTTGAGCAGAGTCGAGTACTTGTGTGTACCCGCATTCACACGCTTGCATGCCTTATCGGCAATGGCCACAGCCTTGCGCACGCATGCGTGCCTGGCCTTTGTGTGCTTCTTGCACGCATAGATGAAATCCGTAAACACGGACTTGTCGCAATCCAGGGCTGTGCCACTCCGACGCGTCTGAATACCCCCGTCAGCAAGCTCTCGCTCGCCAGGAAGCAGATTCCCAAGGCGCGACCAGATGTCCAAGGCATTGCCAGGACGATCCAGAGTACCAAGGTAGTCAACGCGCCTATCCATGATGATGTTGAGGATGTGCTGGAGAACTTCACCACCTTCCTCGTTCGCGCGACCAAGAAGAGCCGTGCCAAACGCCGGATCAGAGAACCGACGCGGACGATCCTTGGCTGTGCCTTCGCGATCATCCCGAATATGCCCGGACTCGTGGTCTCCTCTTCCGAAGAAGTCAGAGATGTGCCCACGAAGAAGCGGATCCGGATTGATCGTGACCTTACCGAGGCAGTCCGTAGAGGCAGTGCCATGTCCAGAGAGCTCGAGCCGGATTGGCATTCCAGCCGCAAGCCCCCATCGGACAAGACCTTCCTCGATGAACGGACCGATCTCACTCGGCTTGAACACGTATTCAACTTCCTCTTCTTTGACAATCTCAGGAGGAGAAGATGAAATCGCAGGCGCAGGCGGCGCAAAGGTTGCCCGGATGTACTCGCGGTACTTCTGGTCTGCTTGCGCAAAAACCAGAGAACGCACCTGCTCGTAATGCATCTCGGGTGTGACGATAACTTCGATCTTGAAGCATCGTGGGTTGCCTGGATCCCTGGGACCCAGACTCGTCGTCGGCGTCCCACTCTTGGGATCGCTGTACGTGACGTAGAACGTCTGGGTTCCAAAGGACGGCATCTTCTTCCTCCTAAACCGTGAGGTCTTGAAAAAGCTTGACCGAGCGCAAGTGCTCCTTGACCACGTACCGATCGTCACCCACACCGTCTCCGATGTAGAAGTCCACGATAGCGTGACCAATCGCCAAATCTCTCGCAATACCGTGCTTGACATACACAGCAGCCATGAGCGTCCGGCGAGGAGACGGACCACCAACCTCGAAACCCTGCTGGGTAGCAAGGCCACGAAGCGAATTGGCCACTTCCACGATTGCTGAAGCATCTCGCCGTTCGATCTCAGTCTTGCGCATGAGCCACGGAACCTCCCACTCAGGGCTAGGGTATCCGAGCTCGAAGCGAGACAGGCGATCCTGAAGCGCGATGTCCATAGGCATGACGCCGACATGGCCTCCACCCTGCTCGTTGTCGGTCAGGACGAAGATGACACCAGGTGGCACCTTTACAGTGAGGGTTTCCTCTTCGCCACTGGTCTGCAGATCGAACGAACCCGTGTCATCGAGCAGTGGGTGCCACGGACCTTCGCCCGCACCATTCATGCGCGAGAACTCGTCCACATGAACGATCCCGCGAAGCTGGCCAGTTTCAGGCTGCTTTGCGACCTCATCGAGAAACTTGACCATCTTGCTCTTGCGGAACGTGGTGGAGGCGCGGTCAGCACCATCCGAACCGAACGCACTGCGAGCATTGATGATGGCAGCTCCATCGACCTTGACGCAGGGCACATCACCGAAGTGCTTGGCCAGAAGTCCAACCAAGGTGGTCTTGCCAGTCCCTCGAGGACCAACGAACCACATGTGATGACCTTCTTTCACGTCAGCTTTGATGAACACGAACTGCATCGGGTCGATCCAGAACGTATCTCCGAGCGGGCTTTCCACGCCCTGGATGATCTCGCGGACGATGTCCACGACCATCTTGCTCGGCCGACGACCACCCGTGACATCAACGACACGCACACTAAAGTGCGCACCGTCCATGATCTTGTCCTCGAAGTCCGCGCGGTTGCGGATCTCGAGCGTACGGGGCGTAAACCCCTTGTCGAAACTCGCCACCAGATCGCCGTCGATTCTCTCGAAAACGATCACGCGTTCTTTGTTGACAGACATGTGGCCTCCTTGCCATTGAAATCATGAGTCTGCGGAAGTTGTAAAGATCAACCTCCTTCCTGTAAGACACAACCCTATTGTCATCTCGACTTCGCTCGAGATGACAATGTTGTGTATTAAAGGAAGAAGCGGTGCATAAGGTGTATTAATCCCCCATGCACCGCAAGTTCTCCGAAAAGGCTCGTAAGCCTATCCCTGTCCGGCAGCGAGTAGTACGGAGCAACCGGAGCGCCCAAGCTTGCGCAGGGCATAGCCGACGGTTGCTCCGTAGCGCGAGTGCACGGACGCATTGGTGTGTCAGATTCCATTCCTTGGTCGCGCGAAACGCGCAACCTCAAACGGTTTGGATCACGGCAAGCCGCGAATCGGAGCTAAAAAAAGGATGTCCGTCAGAGCCTCGCAGGCTCATCCGAGCGCGTACGGCTATGCAGGCCTTGGCCTGAATAGTTGTGTAACGGAGCCGACTGTTCGGTGAACGTTACAGCGCAGGACAGGTGTCCCAAGTTTCGATCTCTCACCCACACGCTACGCGCGGGCTCAAGCAAGAATCTTATGGTAGGGCCCCATATGACGGACGATCCTTCTTTTCAAAGCTAGACTCTCCAGCTCTCAAAAGAAGGATTGTACATCTTTGGCCGTCTGCCATCCGATGTGCGTGACTTCTCTTGGTCAAAGACCAGGAGAAGTTGTAACGCCCCGCCTTCCCCGGCGGTGGTGTTACAGCACGAACCTGGTCACCCAAGTTCAGATCTCTCACCTACGCGCTGCGTGCAGGCTCAAGCAAGAACAGTGGACCTGTGTCCATGTGATCGTAAATCCCTCACAACAATCTTGAACTGATTCAAAACTCTTGTGAAGGACTGGATGGGTGACCGTGCGACTTAAGTCCAAAGACCAAATCTACACGGCCACCCTCCAGTTCGTCTACCTGCCGTCAGGTAGGTCGCCTATTGCAGGCGAACGTTTGCATTCATCCGTGGCGCGTGGAGTGTTGCTAGCTGCAACGAAGTGAAGCGTGCAACAATTCCTGAGGCGAACCCTCTCTCTTGGGGAGGGTACGTCCGAAGAGCGCCTTTCACGTGCGTGACGTTGCAAACCCTTGACTACGCGATGCGCGCGGTCTCAGCGGGAATGCTGACTGGTTGACAGCCAATGCAAACGATAAAGATATAGAGGTTGCACTCGATCCCGAGTGCGGCTGGTGGGCTGACAGGAGCTGACAGAGCCGGAGCGCAGTGGAGGCCTGTCAGCCCCTGTCAGCCGGCTCTGCGAACGTGCCCGATAGGGCGCGTTCGAGCACGACAGCGGTCACTAGTATTTGGGGTTCCTTGACCGCGCGAAACGCGCAATCTACGGAAACCCGACCCTTGGCGGGTATGTGCAACCTCTCAAGAATCGACATGATCGACTCTTGAGAAGCCCGGAAGTTGGAAAAAGGCTATGTGATCACCAAGGAGGAAAACCCTTGCGTCAACTTCCGGAGCAGTCTCCACATTCTGTTTACACAGATCCTGTCGCGTCTAGACGGACAGTCGCGATGCGACTTGTCGCAAGCATACGAAGTATGCGGTCGTGACTGTCCGTTCTGCTGGCGGCCCCGCGTCAGCCCGAGCCTGCGAGGGCGCGGGGTCGACAGAGCGAACCAACAGGACATTGACGTTGTAATTCCTCACCCAAACGATACGCCCAGGCTGCAAACGGAACCACGCTCCCGAAGGAGTATGTGGAAAATTGAGATCCGTATGACCTCTCAAGAAACGATCAGCATGATCAACTCTTGAGAAGCCCGGTAGAGATCGTCTTGATCTGCTACCGGTCGTGGCTTCACGTACTTGTTGTAGGACAAGCATCCTGTCGCATGCCTTCTGAAAGCAATCGAGGAGCGGTTGCACCGGAGAATTGCTGTCAGAAGGTTGAGGCGACCCGTCTTCCAAGGGACGGGAGCGTATGCGACCAACCGCCGGGACGGGGCGCTGAAAAGCGACCGACCGGTAGGCCAAGTTTCAATTCCTCAGAAGCGCGATACGCGCAACCTCAAACGGATTTGAATCCTTTCGGACATGTGAAGCGAATTGTGGGAGTGATCCTCCCATGAGCTTACCATTCCTTGATCAGCTCGTGGAAAGCGGCGAGCGCACTGCAAGTAAATGCAGGGCTCGCCCGTTGTCGGCTAGGAGTCGACTCCCCGTTCTGGGAACCGCTCTCGCCTGCGCGAAGCGTCGCCGAGACCATGCTTGGCCTTGACCTTCAGGTACGGCTTGAGGATTTCGCCAGGCACCTCACCGTCGTACACCATAGTCAGGAAGCTCACGACCCCCACGACCTTTTCGCGGGTCTTCTTGTCGAGCGCGTCCATCTGAAGGGCGTTGTGCATGAGAGCGCGCCACTTCACCCGCTTCCACTTAGGAACCGTCAGGCTCCCATCGGGATGGATGACTAGGCCAGTCACCACCGGCATTTTGGTCGAGCGCTCCGGATCACCTTCCTCGGCATCGCCGTGGTACATGACCTTGGAGTTCTGCAGCTTCCAGCCTTCCTTGCGGATGACGTCCCGAACCTGCTTTCGTTCGGCCTTGGTCATGTGATCGCGATCCGTGGAAATGGTCAGATCGTCCACGTACCTCGAGTACCGCCACTCATGCCCCGTCTCCTCACGAAGCTGACGCATCAGCTTGGCCATCTTGCGATCGACCGGCATCATGACGATGTTGAGCACGCCAGGTGAGGTTGGGTAACCCTGCGGCAACCGTCCCTTCACGACCATCAGGTCGATCAGCACCTCAGCCAAGATGTCGATCTCCGCCTCCTCCAAATCCGTGGACTCGGTGAGCACGTGATGAGCCTTGGGCATCAGGTTCGCCAGCATCCGTGCACGGTCCGTGCTCGGGAAGGCATCCCTGAGGTCCAGGTTGTAGAGCGACTGAGCGAACCCAGCGTGTACGCGCGCGTTGGTGAGCACGCTCGAGCGAGGCTCGCTACCATGCACACACATGTGAACCGGAATGCGGCGCAACACGTGATGGAGGATCCCGCGGCTGATCGCCTTCATGGGAGCCTTGGGTGCGTGGATCGTACGAAAGCCTTTGCGCTTGGGCCGACGCTCGAGCCGCCAAGGCACGTCGTCGGCGTACAGGGCCTTGCACATCTCCCAAACCACAGGCGTGGGGACAGTGCTTTCATCATCGTCCTCCACGATCACTGCGGTCTCGCGAATCATCTGGCAGAGCACTTGCTCGATGTACGGCGTCAACGTGAAAAAACTTTTGGGAACCGTCACTTCTCCTCCAACGACTCTTGACCGCGCGATACGCGCAACCTTCAAGCGAGTCAGCGTCAGGCATGTCTAACAAAAAAACAGCCAGAACGACGTTACTTTTTACACGTTTTTAAGCATTTTGTCAAGGTTAGCCTGGCAAACCAAAAACAAGGCGCGAATGCCTTGTTTTATTTCGAATTACTTACTTATGTCAAAGCTTAACACGTTTTATCCTAAGCGAATTCAATACAACTGACACAGAAGAAAACGCCATAGCACCAGCTGCAATCATTGGATTGAGAAGCCCAACAGCAGCGAGCGGAATCGCAATCGCGTTATAAAAGAACGCCCAGAACAAGTTTTGCTTAATCCCCTTGTATGTCGCGCTCGCAAGTTTAATACCCGCCACAACTTTCTCAGGCCCCCCACCAACCAGCACGATCTGCCCGGCTTCAATCGCCACATCTGTCCCAGTCCCCATCGCAATCCCAAGGTCAGCTTGTGTGAGTGCAGGTGCATCATTAATCCCATCACCAACAAACGCCACACGCTTTCCTCTTGCCTGCCACTGCTTCACCACCTCAAGCTTTTCATCCGGCATCACCTCAGCTTCCACCCGATCAATCCCAAGCTCACGAGCAATCACATCAGCTGTCTGTTTATGATCCCCTGTCACCATCACCACCTCAAGCCCCATGGTCTTTAGATCTGACACAGCACTCTTAGCCTGACTCTTCGGCGCATCCGCAATCGCAAGCACACCCAAAACTCGATCATCAACCTCAGCCAGCACAACCGTCTTAGCCTGAGCTCGCCACCTCTCAATCTCTTCCAAATACTTCTTCTCCTCAAAAAAACCAGGGCTCCCAACCCTCACTCTCCTTCCACCAACAACACCTTCGATACCTTTCCCTGCCACCACCTCTACCTGATCCGCATCACCACACTGAACACCTTGCTCATTTGCATACGACACAATCGCCTGAGCAAGAGAATGTTCTGAGTTCGACTCCAAACTCGCAGCCAGAGCAAGAACGTCATCACTCTCAAAACTTACATCCGTCACAACCGGCTTCCCCTCCGTGAGCGTCCCAGTCTTATCAAACATCACAACATCAAGATGCTTGTTGCGTTCAAGAGCCTCACCGCTCTTGATCAAAATCCCTTCCTGCGCCCCACGTCCAGTCCCAACAAGAATCGCTGTCGGAGTCGCAAGCCCAAGCGCACACGGACAAGCAATTACAAGCACAGCCACAGCAGGAACAAACGATGCATTCACATCTCCAGTGATCAAAAACCACACAACAAACGTAAGTGCAGCAAGCCCAATCACAATCGGCACAAACACGCCAGAGATCTGATCAACAAGCTTCTGCACCGGAGCCTTTTGCTGCTGAGCCTCCTCAACCATTTTTACAATCTGAGAGAGCACAGTGTTCCCAGAGAGCGCATTTACTTTAACCGTCAATGCCCCTCGACCATTCACGGTCGCACCAAACACCTGATCACCAACATGCTTTGCAACAGAAACACTCTCACCTGTAAGCATAGACTCATCAATCGACGATCCACCTTTTACAACCTCACCATCAAGCGGGACCTTCTCCCCTGGTTTCACAAGTACCAAATCTCCAACTTCAAGCTTCTCAACAGAAACATCTTCCATGCTCCCATCCTGCTTCACTCGATGAGCCATCTTTGCCCCAAGCTCCATAAGCCTAGATATCGCCGCACTCGCTCGCCCTTTTGAACGAGCCTCAAAGTACCGACCAAGCAAGATAAACCCAGTAATAATCGCCGCTGTCTCAAAATAAACAGCTCCACCAATAAACACCTGCCACCAACTAAACCCAAGCGCCGCAAACGTCCCCATAGTGATGAGCGTATCCATGTTCGCTTTGAACCTCTTAAGCAGTTTCCAAGTTCCACGATGAAACTCCATCCCAGGTCCCAGCACAACAATCGTCGCAAGAACACCCTGAATCCATTCACTCACTCCCACCCCAAGCCACTCTCCAGAAATATCAATCATAAACATCCCAAGCACAAACACCGGCAAGGCAAGCACAAGAGCTGTAATCGCTCGTTTCTTTTCATTACTTGAGCCATCACCTACTTCCCCTTCACTACCCTCCTCAATCTCGTACCCAAGCCCTCGAACAACCTCAAACAGCTTCTCATCCTCGAGCTTACCCTCAGACTTAACCGTCGCCTGAGCAAGAGCATAATTCACATTCGCATCTTCCACCTCACCAAGCTTCTCAAGCTCCACCTCAATATTGAGAGCACAGGACGCGCAATGCATCCCGCTAATCTTAAACGTTTTTTTAGACATACTATTCTTCGTTAGGCAAAACAATCATTGTCCCACTCGACATCCCCATTGAACAACTGAATGTGTGCTTACCAACTTTTGTTGGGGTAAATGAAATCGTGTTGAACCCAGGAGAAAGTCTCTCAGCAATCCCCAGACTCCTTGAAATGATCGTGTCAAAACAACCCATAAACTTTGGCCCATAAATCTCCCAATCAACCGGAACCCCCTCAACAACCGTCAGAACCTCAGGTGAATAATACCCAGCACTGGCAACCTCCATCTGAATAAGCTGTCTCCCATCAACAAGCAGAAGCTGATCTTCTGACACAGCCGCATAAGTCTCCCCAGACTCTGGAAGTGTGAAACCAAGCAAGGTCATCCCATTTTGAAACTGAGACAAACCAATCACAAGCACGAGCACGCCCGCAACCTGAGTCACTCGCTTCAATGCATTGCCTCTCACCACTGATGCTGCTGCACCAAGACCAAACAAGGCCGGAACAGTACCGAGAGCAAAAACAATCATGATCACAGCAGCCGCAACCGGACTCCCTGTTCCAAGCGCAAACAATTGCACAGACTGCGTAAAGCCACATGGAAGAAAGAACGTCAGAGCACCAAGCACAAACGGAACCAAAGGATGATCTGAGTCCTGAAGCTTCATGATTCTTTTTGAAAGCTTTTTCGGAGGACGGATCTGACATAGCCCCTGGGGAGCAATCTCAAGCAAGCTCACACCAATTCCAAGCATCAACACAGCAATCACCAGAATAAACACAGCATTGAGTGACGGACTTAGCACAAGAAGAGAACCAACAAAACCTACAATCGCACCAAACACACCGAATCCAATCAATCGCCCAAGATTAAACAACACATGCGGACGCAGCCTGTCTCGAGTAGTTTCACTCGCATGTCGCTTTGCATGATTGGCACTAAGCGCCAAAATAAGCCCTGCCAGCACAGCCGTACACGACGACACCGAAGCGACAAGCCCGATACCAAACACAGCAATAAGCCCAGCCCCACTATCAATAGTCGGAGTAAAATCAAGCGCACCGAACGACTCAAGCACGTACCAGACAGCTAATACAACCAATATCACACCTCCTACTCGAGCCCAATTAAATGATTCTTTTTTTGACATAACAAAAACACAAGGTTAGTAAATAATAACTAGTACCCTGTGTCTTACTCTCGTTTTTGAATTATCAGAATCTCCCTGGGATCTCGATACGAAACTTCTACAGGAACCAGTCGATCAAACTGAACCACTCTTGGTGCCTGCGCAAAAAGTGCAAGCACAAGCACAGCAGCAACAAACACCGTCAACACAGAAGCCACTTCAATATCATCAGTCGCAGCCAAGTAGCAATGCACAGCACACGCAGGATCCATTTCCTCTTGTCCCATCATCTCATGCTGCATCTGCATGCCCGTTCCAAGTGTCTGAGAAACAAAAAGAGCACCGAACACAATCGGCACAAGAACAACCAAACTAATTAAGGTCTTTTTTGTCATGTTACTTCAATCGATTTGCCCCACCAATCTCTTTAATGTGACGAAGCACCTCTTCAGGAACCTTGTCTTCCCAATCACCACCTTTTTTAATGGCCTCACGAATCTCTGCAGAATTGATTCCAGGAACCTCAGAAATATTCTGCACCTCAAGCTTTCCTTCAAACAAGGCTTTCATCTCGTCGTTTCCAGACCAAAGCTTATCTACAGAACCAACAAGCTCAAGAACCTTATCAGCCCACTCAGCAGTATTTTCAAACTCAGGAATCTCAATAAAGTTCACATCAAACATCGGAATGATATCATCAGCCTGAAGCGCACGCTGCATCATATCCTTGCGCTCTTCCATGCTAAACGGCCTCTCCTTGCCTTCCTTCTTCCCCATCACCCCAACAACCATCTTCCCAGCAAGCTTTGTCATCCCCGCAATCACAAGATGATGTCCTTTGTGATAAGGCTGAAAGTGTCCAATAAATAACGCTGTAGGTTTTTGCATATTAATTCGCATCATCTAATTTTTGTTCCAATGATTGCACGCGCTTTGAAAGAACATGCACACTGTTCTGCTTTTTTCGAATCTGATCAGCATCTCCACCTTCCTCTGCTACACGCAATTTCTCCTCTGCATCTTTCAAAGCCTCCATTTGAATCCCGATCTGCTCAGCAAGTCTATTTCTCAAATCAATCTTTTCCTGTGGCACCTCAAAGATTCTATCCATCACATCCTTAACTCGCTTTCTGGCACGCCGCGGTCTTGACGGTGCAGCATCCTGAGCAGGACGCTCTCCTCCAAACGATGGAATTTTCGACTTTCTATCTTGAGTGGCCTGTTCGCGCGCCTGTTGACCAGCTGCTTCTGCATCTCTTTTTGCCTTCCAAGCCTCGTATCCTTGAGGGGTTGAATCTGTACCGCCGTCTAATACCATATAATTTTTCAATAATGATTAACCCTATTGTGCCACACCTCCAGTGACTTGCAAATACACCTCGTTCATTCCATCCACGAGCCTCTTCTCAGAAAACCTCTCTTTCACCACTTTTTGCAAATTTGGACCAAGTCGTTCTTTTTGATTAATAGCTGTTCCAATACCCTCAGACACCGATCCAGGATTTGACTCAACAACAACTCCTGACATCCCCTGATCAACAATCTCACACACACCCCCCACATCCACAGTCACAACAGGCAAGCCAGCAGCCCCAGCCTCAAGAAGTGCGTATGGAAAACCTTCAAACCGAGATGTGAGTACAAACACATCAAGTACCCTTAGTACCTTGGCGTTCCCCTCTCGAAACAACACCCGATCACGAATCCCAAGCTTCTTTGCCTGCTCTCGAAGCTTCTCCTGATCAGGACCATAACCAATCAAACACAGCACAGCATCACGCTTACTCATGCGTGCAAACGCATCAATAAGAAGACCAAGGTTCTTTTGATAGCTATAACGAGCTAGTGACCCAATAACAGTCGTACTCTGCGACAAGCCCAATCGCTCTCTTGCCTCATCTCTATGCAAAAAATTAATCTCCCCTACTCCTGTATACACAACTGACGTCTTATCTTTTTTTAAATCAATTGTCTCAAAAAGCACGTTTCTATCCTTCTCACACACAAACGAAACATGATCACTAAGCGGAAGATGCTTTGCCAAAAACGGTCGATAAATTTTCCCCTTGATCCCTTGATCTGTGAAATAACTAAGCCCATGAACAGTCACAACTGTTTTCACACCTTTTTGCTTTGCAATCGAAATTCCCGCAAATGTGTGAGAGCTGTGAAAATGAACAAGATCAAAATCATGCTCATCCATGTACTGAGCAAACGCTTTTTTAAATTGAAGACTCTTCAATGGATTCCACGACCGCTCCAGTGGTAATCGATCAATCTCCACAGGAATCTGTGACCCAAGCCAATCACCCTCAGACCCACAAACAACTCGAGCAGTGTTCCCGCGAGCAATCTGATCACAAACAAGCTGAGACACATATGTCTGAGCTCCACCATGATCTGCCTTTGTAATTACGTATAAAATCTTCATAAACCAGTCATCCCCACAAGCATACCGAGTGCTTTTCGAAATCGCAAACTAAGAAGACTCTTAGCAACCCACCCGATGGTTGCCCAAAAAAACCACAATCTTCCGTACAAACCCTTTTTCCCATATTGACGATAGATATGCAATCGATTTTCGCTTTCTTTTCGCCCAGTCGTAAATGAACTCTCTCTCCCTGTTGGTGTGTGCTCATGCACAGCGCGCGCCCCAGGATCAACAATTATATGCAATCCTGCCTGTTTTGCTCTCAAAAAGAAATCAACATCCTCAAGCGCATTCCTTCCAAGCGAGAACTCCGTGAATCCATTCATCTGTTTTATATGATGAACACTGTAAGCAAAAAGCCCACCATGCGCATAACACCCTTTTTCAGCCAAATGAATTCCATCATCCCAAACCTGATACCCAACAGCATTCACATCCCAGGCAAGCTTTGACGAAAGACAAAAGAACCGTCTATAAACCTTCTCAAGCAGACTAATCTTTCTGTTATTTACAATCACCCCTCCCACACCTAGCAGCTGTGTGTCTTCATGCTCTAACCAAGTCTGAAACAGCGATGAAAAAAATCGTGGCTTCAAAACAATGTCATCATCAAGCACGACCAACACCTGAGAGCTTGCATGCTCTAATGCCAAGTTGCGAGACTGAGACGACCCACGTTCACGCCCAGTCTTTTCCTTTCGAAGATACACAAGCTCTACACCAACTGAAGCACAAGCACTTTTCATCCAATCGATCATTTCATCTCCCAAAGCATCATCATCAACAACAATAAGCTCTTGCGGAATAACCGTCTGCATCACAATAGAACTGATGCAGCGCCTCAGTTCTTGCTCTCGTTTATACGTAGGAATTGTAACGCTAAAGGTCATACAATATCTTTTTGAGCACAGCTTCAAACTGAACAACAATCTGGGATGCATCAAACATTTCTGCTCGATCTCGAAGCATTTGAGAATCAACAGGATATGCAACTGCTTCTTTAATCGCCTTTGCCATACCCTGAGCATCACCAATCAAAACAAGTTTGCCATACTTACCTCCTTCTAAAATCTCAAAAGGTCCGCTTGGACAATCTGAACTTACCACTTGCACACCAAGCGCCATTGCTTCAACAAGCACGCGCCCAAACCCTTCAAACCGACTCGGAAGCATAAGAACATCTGACGCAGCAATGTAACCGTAAGGATTATCTTGCCAACCTTCAAACACCACCATGTGAGCAATGTCATGCTTATGCACCCATTGCTGGTAATGTTTCTTGTCTGGACCGTCTCCAACCAACCTCAAACGATAGCGCCCTGGCTTCTCATCATGAAGTCTCTTCATTGCTCGAAGTAGCGTTGTAATAGTCTTCTGCCCTTCCTCCAAACGCCCAACGTAAATAAGATTACGCTTTCCATCATCAAACTGTTTTGGATCTTCCAGCGCTTTTGTGCGAACAGCTTGAAGTGAAAATGGATTATAAATCACTGTAATCTTACTAAGCGCAACAGGACAAATATCACCAATAAGCTTAACGAGGCCTTTTGAAACGGGAACCACAGCCTGACTGAACCAACTTGAAAACCAAACATGCATGCGCAAAACACGGTTATCAATATCAAATCCTTGATTCATTGCAATAACAGGAATCCGAGAAAACACAGACCACTTCGCAAGCAAGACCAACGTAGAAATATGAGGACTCGCACCCACAACCAAATCAGCTTGCTCTTTTAAGATAATCATCCGCAGCTTGCCTATGGCTTTTCTAGCACGAGGCACATGAAGCACTTCTACACGCACACTATCTGGAAATCGCTTTTCAATATTCTCTCCACGTGTTCCATCTGCAACCAAAGCCACGAACAAAAGTTCAAAATCTATTTTCGAAATGTACTCTGCTAAAAGCAAAGCGTACTGCTCAATACCAGCAGCACCACTAGCTTCCCAAGGAAGCACAAAAATAATCTTTTTCTTATTCATGTTTTGGAATAAATGTCTTTTCTGTTGCTGTTTCTGGTGTTGGGATTTCATTCAAATCACACAAGCTTGCACAAAACGATTCAAGCGACCCTTCTTCAATCACAATCTGTCTGTCTATTTCTTCATTTGCAAAAACGGCCACGCCTTTTTGAGAATCATCTGTTGAATCAAATCCATGCATGCCAATATACCTATCATCAGCCCCATGGAAATAGTCAGGGAAGATCCCCACACGTACATCAGACTTCCAAATCATCTCCCCATACCACTCTGGCTTATACGGAATCTTCCTTGCTTCACGATACTCCTCAGTAATCCACTCTCCTTTTTCAGTTAAATTTTCTTTTAAGAAATACTCAAGAATCTCTCGCGCTTGAGGTTTAAAAAACCAAAATCGAGCAATCGTAGAATCAAAGAACATAAGATAATCTCGACCATGCACCAACTTATGTTTCTTTGCTTCTTTCTCAACCATTCCCCAAATATCAACATACTCTGTGCAATCTACCATGCCATGATCTCCACAGATCACAATCCATGGACTCTCAAAACGTTCCTCCATAGCCTCCTTTAACTTTCGCACTCGCTCATCAACACTTTTCACTGCCATATGTCTAGTCTCACTTTCAACCCCATCTCGATGCACAAGCCCATCCGTATCAGAAAACTGCACAAAAAACACTTGCCCACCCGCACGAATCTCATCAAGCGCAGCATGCATAGTTGGCTCATCATGACCTGACACTGGTGCCATGTAGTACTTGTACTCGATTCCTGCTTCGCGATACTCATCAAACACAGTCCTAAGCGGAAGCGTACCCTCCTGATCAATAGGAGTCATATCCTCAACAACAGAAATGTGATGCAGAATCTCAGACGGAATCCGTCCTGGCGGAGCCCATTCTGTAAAAATCTTTGGGAGCTGATTGATAAATTTGCGCACAACACGATAAACAAAAGTCCCTGGCTTGATAAGCCTCAAGATTGGTGTGAACGGCCAAAGCAGCTTGAACGGTGAAGTCTTTGGATCACGAATATACATGGCGTAGTTGCCATGCGTTTTTGAATCCGCGCCCATAAAAATCGCACTGCGTTGTGTAAACCCAGACGATGACACGATTTTCTTCACATACACGCTTTTCTGCGTCAGTTTATGAATCGTCGGCGAATCCTCAGGATTGATGTAATCCCAACGAAACGCATCTAGCAATACGAATAAAACACCTTTATCTCTGCCGACTGGCAGTTTTGATTCCTTGAAGTTGTCCATAATAAACCCCCGCTCTAAAAATAGGAATAAGAATTAACCATTTTAAAAAGAACCGAATTGAAACAAATGACGTAAACAAGAACACATAGTCAAGAAGCACAGCCTTCACCCATCGAAGCAACGCCCCCAGCAATCCATACGACCGTGCAAAATCTGTATCAAACTTTGCAAGCGCAAGCGCCTCGCGATAAAACCGTTTGGTCACTCCCCGGAGCGTTTCGCGATGTGAATGGTACACACGGCTCTTTGGTGCGTACATGATCCTATACCCGCACTCACGAGCCCGAATCGCCCATTCAATATCCTCTGCCCCTGTCAAAATTTCATCAAACTTCATCTTGCGCCACACACTAAGCCTTACAGCATTATGTGCATTTGAAAACAAATCACTTTCAACATCTTGAACCTCTCGTCCATTTGGATACGCTTCTCTAAGTCCTTTGCGCTCAATAATACCAGCATCAATAAAAGGAATCTGCTGTCCATACACTCCTGCCACACTCTCATTTTCAAACGGCTCCACCAATTCTTCTATCCAATACTCATTCTCAGGCAGACAGTGCGCACTGATCCCAATCGCCACATCTCCTTTTGCTGCGCAAAGGCCCACATTAAGTGAGTACCCAAACGTAAACGACTCAGAAGGAATCTCAATCACATGACATCCAAACTCGCGTGCGATCTCAATCGTTCTGTCTGTAGAACCAGAGTCAACCAAAACAATATCAACAGGCTGAACAGTTTGTCTGCGCGTCATCTCAAGTAAAGGCCCAAGCCCTTCTTCTTCATTCTTTGTTCGAATCACTAACGAAACATTCATACTAATGATGATATTTGCTCCAAAGCTGATCACACAAAACACAAAGTCCGTATGCATCAGTCGCATCCACATTTTTACCAAACCACATCTGAGCAAGCCTGGCCGCTTCTCGATTCTGTTCTTTGAGCACAAGTACAACAATCCGCTCCACGCGCCTCAAAACATGTTCAGGCACAACACGCTCGCCATACAAAAAACGCTTAATCAAATTCTTCACCCGATTCACAAATGTAAGAGACGTCTTTTTAAAAGGATTATCATTCATGATCACCTCGTATCTCTCAACAAATAACGTGCATGCTTCTTTCCAAAACGATTCGTATTCAACCTCGACAGGGTCAAGCACCCCCAGTTTCACACCATACGCCTGCGCAACCAGATCACTATGCCCAAACAATACCTTGTGCTCGCTGCGCTGCTGCCTGTATGAAGTGCTGTACTTTCCTCTCTCAATAAGCTGACCAATCGACACAGCAATCACCGCCTTACTGATCTGAAGCACAAACCTCCGATGGTCATATGGCTTAATCTCCCCTCCAGAGAAAAAAGCACTGGGTGTGAGCTCAAAAAAACAAATCAAACGATTTCGAAGCTGAATCCGAGCCTCCTCCAAATCAATCGACGTTGCATCAACATCTGGAATCTCTACAAGCACATCCTCTCCCCACACAACCTGACTAGATTTAAAATCTCTCACAAATACACTTGAACCCATTTTCTTGAGCACCTTGCGTGTTACCGCACCTAAATCAACAAATCTAATTCCAACCTCTTCAGCCAACTCTTTTGAAATCTTATCAAGCCTCTTGCCAGATACACGCCTCTTTGTAACAACCAAGAGGTCATAATCATTATACGGCCGCATGCCTCCATTATCAAAAATCACAGAGCCTTCTCCTCGACCAAACCCTCCACAGAGCACAACAGACTCAACATTACCTTCAAACTCTTTGCAAAGCCGTTTAGTAATAATATCAAGATCCTTCTGGATCTTTTCATCTACCCCCTCAAAATCTAGAACTGTAAACTTCGACATGTTAGCGTCCTGACAAATTAAGCACATGCAAAACCGTCTTGATAATGATCTCAATATCAAACATGAGTGACCTGTGCTTTAGATAGTATAGATCGTATTGCAACTTCCTACGAGAATCCTCAACATCAGATGCATACACATGCAGCTGCGCCCACCCCGCAAGCCCAGGCAAAATCTCTGTGCGATGATTATAAAAAGGAATGTGATCCGCAAGCTTTTCGCAAAGATGTGACTGCTCTGGCCGCGGTCCCACCAAACTCATATCGCCTTTTAGCAAGTTAATGCACTGAGGAATTTCATCCAAGCGCGACTTGCGCAAAAACGAACCGATCCGTGTAATACGAGGGTCGTTTTTCTCTGTCCATGTATCTGTGCGCGTCCCCACTTTCATTGATCGATACTTAATAAGCTTGAACGACTTCCCTTGAAGTGAATACCTGTCCTGTGTAAAAAAGATCGGGCCTTTTCCTGAAAGTTTTATAAGCACAGCCACAAACGGGAACGTCACAACAAAGAAGACTCCAATAATCAGTCCTGAACAAATGTCCCCAAATCGTTTCAGTGTGTCATACATTCCCTTTCGAGAACGAGTAAGAAACCACCAATCACTCAAATCATCAAGAGACACCCGACGATAATAATCTTCGTAAAACGCTGGGTAAGAAACAATAGTACCTCCAAGAGAATGAACATCTTGCAATCTAGAAAACGTCTTTGGACTAGACTCCTTTATGTCACCAACAACAAACCATGAGCGCTCACACTGTGATTGACTAAACCGATGATCTTCACGATCAAACGAAATAGATTGCTTCAAATGAAGACTGTGATTTCGTTTAAGTTCACTATCCCCCTTAAGCTCACCCCATTGCTTTCTCAACCCAACAAAATACACATCTGTGACAGCATGACGATGCAGCAAATACCTCAAAGAGAAAAGCCACGCAAACAAGAACGCACTCGCAATCAAGAACTGAACAAGCAAGAACCGACGAGGCGTAAGAATAAGATCTGGCTGCAAATAAAACACCAGCACAGCAAACACGAGATTAAATGCTGAGGCGTTCAAAAACGCACCAACAAAATCTCGAATGTGTTTATGTCTCCACGGATCAAAGGTTCCAAAGGCAAACAATGAAATGACCCAAACAGCAAAAATGACAGAAAACAACGAGATGTGTGTAGCAATATCTACCTCAACCATGCTCTCCGCATACCACACCTTCAGGGTCGCAAATAAACTCCAATACAAAATCCCAACTGCGGGAATGAGTATCAAAAATAATTGAATTGTTCGTTTATTTCTTTGAGTCATGTTTTTTCATAATTACTTCGACTTTTCTTCAAAATTACTCTGATCCTGGAAAAATAACAACTGTTTATACTGTGCCAATCTTTCCTGAGCGCTCTTGTTCTCCGGATCTTTTGCAAGAATTTCTTCAGTTAAAATTACTGAATGTTCAATGTCATTATTGAGATAGTTTAAATAAGCAAGACGCTCCAAATGTTCTGTTCGACCAGGCGACAAATTATGAAATGTATCACTGCAAAACAAAACATCTGAACCAATGACACTATAACCTTCTTCTCCTGAAAAAACAGCTGAACTACCTCTGATGACATAATAAAACATGAAAGTATCCCAATACCTTGCATGATCTTTGTGTCGCTGAGTTAATTTTTTCAATGAACCCTCAGCACTTACAAACAACTCCTCAAGATCTGAATACGACACACCAAAACGAACAAACGACTCCAAAACATCCACTTGCATTTCAGGAACATATCTTGCTCCCAATAAAAAATTTTGATCAGTATGTTCCTCCAAATCAACAGCGAGTTCGATTGCATCTTGATCACCAGTTAACAACGCATTATTAACTGCCTTTAAAGAAATCATTGATCCAAAAAAAGGTACGTACAACCACGACATCAGAAAAAAGAAAACCAATAAAGAAGCCAAAGAAAAAACATATCCTCTTTTTCGTGTTGAAGAATCGCACTTCCCCTCATGTTTCAACATTGCAAAAGCAACCAGAACCACAAGAGAAATACTCGAGCTTAATGTGTCAAAAAGAAAAAACAAGTTAACACTGTGAGCAATCAAAGCAGCTATAAGCCATTCAGACAACTCATTGCGAGACAAGGTTTTTAAAAGCACGTAAATGAAGAGGACATAAATCAAAAACGAAATAACTCCCCCTGACACCAAAATATCAATCAAATTATTGTGCGGTCTATCTGCCCAAGAGTTTGTGTAAAGATATAAATCACTTGTGAAATACTTGTCAGAAATTCTGTAAAAACTATCAAAGCCTGTGCCAAATATTGGTCTTTCAAAAAAACCCAAAAAACCCTCAGCCCAATAGTGAAGCCTAGAACTTACGGTGTTGTTACCAAAATCAAGAAGTCGCTCAACAATCTTGTTATTTGAACCAAACAAAAACAAAAGCGAGACTGTGCCAATAACAGAAACACCAACACTGAGCAATACCCCCAACATTCTTTTAGAAGAGTTCTTTTTATTTTTGAAAAAATACATCAAGACACCAACAACAACCCCCAGCAGAACGCCGAGAATGGCAGATCGAGTTCCAGAAACAAACAAACCACTCCCCACAAGAACAGTTAAAATCCCAAATTGCCAACGTTTAAAAAAGAACAAGCACCAAAGACTCAAAAAGAACGGAACAATGAGAAAACTTGAAAAATAAGCAGGATTCCCAAAAAAGCTACTTGCTCTTGGTAAATATGCAGAATTAAACGAAGAAACCACTTCAAAATATTCAAATACTCCAAAAATCGATGAAAACGCTGCTACACAAAGAAGAACAAAAACAAATTTAAAAAGAAAATCTTCCTTCCACACAAAAACGGCCCAACAACTCATGATAAGAAAAAGAGTTATATGAAATTGCAGAAACAAACCTCCAAATCTATCTGCACTTCCAAAAAAACTAAAAATTAAATCACTTCCAAAAAATGATGGAATTACCAGCGAGCACAGAAACAAACAAAATAACAACAAGACAGGCGACTTCCAAAAACCGGAAAAGTTTTTCTGAAAATAAACAATTGCAAACAAGGCAACCAAAAGATCAATAAGCACTAAAAAGAGCAGGTGCGAAATAAGTGTTGGTTGATAAAAATGATGAGAAACAAAAAACGGAGTAACAACAACGAAAAGCAGTCCAATGCAAAAAAATGAAGCGAAAAGATTTTCTCTCAAGAAACCGCTCACCTTCATATGTCAGATTATTGATCGAGTAAAAACTGCTCAACAAGCGGATGATCGTTTGGTGAAATCTCAAGTAGGTACTTAGCGGTCTCAACCGCCTTTTCTACATCCCCCACTCCAAGATAGGTCCCGACAAGAATTTCGTAGAACTGATACTCATCTGGATGCATTTCAATCAAACGATTCAAAAACACAAGCAACTCTTCAGGTCGCCCACTATCTGAAAATTGCATGATGAGCCATAACGCAATTGCATGGTCTGCATCATAAAACTCATTATCAATTGCGCGATACAGAATCTCTTGTGCTTCCTCAAATCTCTCTTGTTGCAGGTAAAGCTGACCGAGAATACCCAAAGCCTCTGCATCACCAGGTGCTTTCTCTACAGCCTCCTCAGCAAAAACAATTGCTTCATCTGTATCACCATTTAGTTGATACATGTGAGAAAGCGTTACAAGCCACTCAACACGATCAGGGGCAAGTTGCTTTATGTGATCAAACACTTCAAGCGCACGCTCACTAAACACCTCAAAACCCTCAACGTCAGACTCGACAGCCGATGCCGCCCTAAGCGCTAAAAACGCAGCATACATATCCCAATGCCGTGCGCGAAGGGGTCTCTGTGCTACCAAATGCTCAAACGATTCCTCGGTTGCATCAAACAGTTGAGCAAGGTGTTCATACTGCGCATCAGACTGCATTGCATACAAAAGCACATCAAATTGCATCTCAGGAACAAGACGCGGTCCAAGCAAAAAATTTTGTCTCTCATTCAAAGCTGTTGCATCGATTACTGCCTGTTGAGGACTTTCATTGAGCATAGCCTTGCTACTCATTGCAGCATGAACAGCTCCGTAATACGGAAGCAGAACGAACACAATTGAAACGAGCACAACAATCGCACCAATCATACTGATTGGCATCACACCTACAGGCTTCTCAAACTCTTGTTCTGATTCAGATGTACTAAATGCCGCAAACGACAACAAAAGCGCAAACGGAATTAGTGACCCAACCGTTTCAAACATGAAAAAGACATTTGCAAGATATGCCACCAAAGCAGCCAAAAACCATTCAGGACGATCTTTCTTCCAAAACGCTCTCACAACAAAGAAAAGCATTACAAAATACGCAAGAAGCGTTACCACACCACCTGACGTAAGCAAGTCTAGAAAATGATTGTGAGGTTTGTCTGGCCAGCTATCTGAAAGTTCGTATAGCTCTGTTGAATAATGTGTATCAGCAATTTTGTAGAAATTATCAAAACCAAGTCCAAGAATCAGATTTGATTTCGATTCGGTAAGAGCAAGCGACCAGTAGTTCAAACGCTGTGATGAGGTCTCAGAATAAAAATGTGTGAGACGATGTGGAAGACTGCGATCTGGAGCAAACGCCCACGTAAGCGCAAACGCCATCGAACAAAGCACCATCAATGCAACAAATACACCCAACAGTTTCTTCTGCTTCTTCTTCTCACTCTGCCGAACAACAAACACCAAACCACCAATTACAGCACCTACAATAACACCAAGTAGTGCTGCTCGTGTCCCTGATGCAAGGAGGGCAAGAAAAATAACACCAGCCGATCCAAGATAAAGATATTTCTTCTTCTCACCAATGCTGCGATGCAATGCAAGAAAAAATGGAATGATCAAAAAGCTTGCAAGATACGCTGGGTTCCCAAGAACACTCGATACACGTGGCAAATAAATCTCAGCCATGGTCGGTAGCCACCCCACATACTCAAAAAGGGCATACACACAAACAAGAGCTGCTCCACCAACAAGTACGTCAATCGATCGATAAATAAACTCATTCCCCCATCGTAAATGAGCAAACCGCAAGAGCACAATAAACACCAGAACATGCCCAAGGAAAAAGAGACCTCCCACTCGATCCATGTTACCCAAAAAACTATTCCAAGGATCAATCCCAAACGCAGAAGCAATCACTAGAGCAAGAAAGAAACCCGCAAAACTAAGCACTACAGAATCCCGCCAAAAACCTTTCTGACGATTTTTCAAATACAGATATAAAAAAACAGGAACCAAAAGTTCCACCAAAAGCATGAAAGAGATCTTCTTTGCATTCTGAAACGGAGCATAAATATGTGGAAAAACCACCAGCGGCGTCAAAAGCACCATCAAAATCCCCCAATAATAGATCGTTTTCAAGCTTTTTTCCATATATTTTTTGCGCCTGTAGTATAGCAAATCCTCAATAAATAGCCATGTTTTACCTTGACAGGAGTATGTTTTTCAACTACCCTCAGTCAGTCTTGGGTACCAAGGCAAAACCCTTGCTTGAGGACAACATGAGCGCAAGAACATTGCCCGCAACCTGGAACGGCGAAGATCTCCCGATCGCGCGAGAAGTCGTGCTGGATATCCCCAGTTCGGACTGGCGAGGAAGACGATCGAGTGGATCTGTGCAAGAACAGCCCGTCTCCGGCGGACTGACTCCGGTCAGAAGCTTCATCGAGACCATCCTGCCCGGCCACAAGGTCGAGCACACCGGTCGCGAGAACCTCCTGGGTCTCGCTCGCTACGGAACGATCGGAAGCACCCCTTCGAACCTGCTCTTCCAGGCCGTGCACCAATGCTTCGCCAACCACCACGCCCTGGCCCTGCGCCCCGAGGTCCTGATGCACCTGGTCATGACCCAGGTGGCCGAGCTGGTCAAGAGCGACCCCGATCGCTTCCGTGACATGTTCACCTCCAGCGACCAGGTCGAGATCGTGCGCGTTCGCCACGACGGCTTGCGACGAGGAGACTCTCACAGCCCCTGGCACGAGGCCATCAGCATGTTCCACCCGGCCATGCGCAAGATGGTTCCCGGCGAGATCATCGACGACATGCTCTTCCCGTTCTCCATGGACACACAGGAAGCGCAGATCGCACGCCTGATAGCCTTCATGGACGCGGCAAGTCCGTACTACGACTACCGCACGCACACCATGTGCGGCATCCCGCGCATCCGCATGCTCGGAGAGCCGGGCGACTGGACCCTCCTGCACGAAGCTGTGGAGCGCATGAGTCGCCTCTTCAGCGGCCTGGAGCGCTACTTCCAGCACCTGCTCCCAGTCACGGACAAACTGGCTCTGCAGGCAACCGGCGATCGCGAGGACCACAAGTTCTGGACCTCCATCTACAAGCACAAGTCCGCATCCGGCACGAGCAACTGCAACGGCTGGATCACCGCCTTCGTCAACTACATCACAGGAGATGACGGCAAAGTGACCCAGAAGATGGACAATACCTTCGACTGGCAGAACATCGACACCAGTGGCTGGGGAATGCCCGGAATCGATGAAGGTTCCGTACCCACCGGCATCTCCAACGTCCCCTTCATCTGGGAATACATGGGCACCAGCATCCCCATGGCCTTCCTGGGTGGCGTCCTCGGCGTGGACGACGTCGATGGCTGTGCCTGCCCCTCCCTGAGCTACGCTGTGGTGGAACGCCCGGCCTGATCGCAAGATCATCCGAGCTGTCCAACACAACCTAGCCAACGAGCCGACTCTTCGGAGCCGGCTTTTCTAATTGAAAAACCCCGACATTGCTGCCGAGGCCGTTCCGCGTTTACCGCGGTTGTTGCCTTCTCAGGCTTGAGCTGAAACCAGTTCCCAGGTGTAGACACTGAGCTTGCGCACTTGTCCATACTCGAGACTCACGATCTCACCGGGCTTGACCAAGAACATCGGCGTGATGTCCTCGAGCGCACCGTCTGAGAGCCGAGGGCCACATGTGCAATCGATGGGCCTGAGATTGAACTCCTGCCCACTCTGCGCGAAATGCTCCCTGAGCATGCAAACAGATTCGTGCTCGCTCATGCTCCCATCACCAGGAACAGCCACCTTGAAGTAGGAAGCGCTCCCCCAGTTCATAGGAAACATCTTGCGAGCCGCCTTCTGAAGCTCAGAATGACGACTCGTGACCTCAACTGCGAACACACGCAGCGCAAACCGGCTCGGATGCCAGGTCGGAAGCGGCACCTTCTGACGCCACGGGAGCCTCTTGGCCACCGCACCTCTCACAGCTTCGATCAACGGAAAACTCATTCGAATCCTTCCCCCTTGTTTGTTTCACCCATCCTTCAAGCCCTCACGCTCAAACGGACAGAGCTCAAAAATACATCACAGCAATCATCATGTCAATCCAAACAAAACGAAGACCGCACCAATTGCGTTAGGTGCGGTCCGTCCAGCGCTAGGCTGGTTCGTTGCCTTTATCAGGCAGAGTCGGTTGTCTTGCGGAAACGATACATGAGGTACCGCACGCCGGTCACGATCGAACCGATCAGCCCCAAGACCGCCATGAATGAGAAGGTCCAGGTACCCAGATCGACATACCACTGCTTGTGGAAGTACGGACCGAGCCACAGGTTCAGAGGAATCAGCACCAGGCTGACCACCAGCATAAGACAACAGAGGAAAAACTGTTCCCCTAGGCTTCTCGGATCTTTGAATCCTTCCATGATCTCTCCTCTAGAGGTTCTTGCTGAGCTCTGGAAACCAGAGTTGGTAGGCGCGGTGTATCAGTGACCCACGATCCAAATAGACGGATCTGCTGAACTCACACCACAGAGTGGGGTTGAGATGCATCCCTGCTCCATCACGACGAACTGAGGCGATATCTCCTTCAAGACACCGCTGTACATTTTCGGGATGCTGTCTGGGGTCGCCAGAGCAACCTCGAAATCACGACCAGCTTCAGCGAGGTGCTGACGGAATCGCTCCAGAGCCCACTCGATCGTGACCTCACCATCGGAAACGATCGCAGCCTTGGTGTAGGACGAACCTTGCCAGGGCATCTTGAAACGGGTCCTTGCCCAGTCCGTGGAAGCCTTGTCCTGACCAGTCAGCTTGATGCTGAAGGCCAGAAGTCGAGTGCCACGACCAAACCTCACCCGACCACTCTCTTCGACCTCAGTCTCTCCGGGGGCGAGTCCTTCTCGCTGCAGCAAACTTCTGATGCTATCCAAAAACCCCATGGCAACCTCCATTTTCTCTCGTTTAGAGCGGAAAGTTCCACCCCAACGAACTACAGAAGATAGCAAAAAATAGGGCTTTTGTCAAGAGATCCATTGACAAAAACCCAATTTTAAGGTATCCTTCCCCACCTGGTATCGTCAATTATTTTATTTTAGTGCATCGCTTCGACAAACTTGACAAAAACCTCTCGTGCTAAATTTTTGCCCGTGCTTACAACCCTGTAATGCATCGGGAAACAAACACCGGAAGAAACGAGAGCAACATGAAGAGCACGATGAGCCAGCCTGAACTAGATCGCTGGTACCAAGAACTGAGAACTCTGAAAGACCTCCTGCCTCACTTGGATGAGAGTGACGCAAAGAGAGTCAACGTACTCCTACGCGATTCACAAAACGCGTTCGCCTCAGAAACACCAGTCGCATGGATCGCTATTGTCTGCGAAGACTACGCATGTCCCAACACAGGTGCTCCGTACCAGCAAATCCTCCCAATCTCGCGCTACCGGCGAGTGATCACCACTGGGGAAAGCTACGGCTTCGGCACCATGCGCTTCGAGGTCATCAAGCGCGGAAGAAGGATGCACGGCATCCACTTCCGTTCCGACCACGATCTCGATGACGCACTTTTTGAAAGCAACCCCATCGACATGGTGATCGACCTCGACCACCCTCATCCAATTCACGGGTACAACATCCACTTCTGCATCCTCACGAAGCAGGAAGAGGCAAGATCTTGGCTCGAAGCCGAAGAGGGCATCCTCTTCGAGGATTCAGTCCAGATCACTCGTGAACGTTTGCGCTCCAAAACGTAACCGCATCCCACAGAAGCCGCCCTCAAGCGCTTCCACACTCGGGGTGCGGTTTTCTGTTTGCAACACAAAGAAAAAACAACCGTTTTTCAACGATTGTCTTTTCCTGGTTCCCGGACAGGGATTCGAACCCCGATTACCTGGACCAAAACCAGGCGTCCTGCCCTTAGACGATCCGGGAGTGAGTGGAAGGATTCATCCGCGAAGATTGTAGCACATAGCACGGATTTTTCAATGGTTTGGGTGCGTACCGGCAAACAATTCAACAAAAAGAAGGGGGCAAACAGAAAACGAGATGCTTTCACATCTCGCCGTAGAACCTGTCAGGTTCGATTGTGTTCCTCGATGCGCTCCAGGGCATGCAAGGCGGCATTCTTCTCTGCCTGCTTTTTACTTGCACCACGCCCGATTCCAATCCGCCTCCCCTTTACGAAGACACCCACTTTGAAAACCCTCTGATGCGCTGGTCCTGCCTCTTCCAGAACTTGATACACCGGCATATCACCCGAGTATGTTTTCTGAACCCACTGCTGAAGTTCGGACTTGGGTTTTCCGGAAGGAGCCTTCAAAAGACGATTCAGAAGATGCTTGCTGACAAAATCTCGAGTAGTCTCGAAATCTGTACGAACAAACACCACAGCCACGAGCGCACGCAAGGCGGAAGCATTCACCGAAGGAAGGTCTCCTTCACCGGTACTTCTTGCTCCATGCCCCATTCGAAGCTTGCTTCCAACCCCAAGCGTCTTTCCAAGATTCCCCAGCACCTCCACAGACCTCGCTGTGCTGATGAGTTTTGAGGTATCTTTCACGGAAGATCGCGTCGAATACGATGCTTCGGAAACAATCAGAGAGAGAACATGACCCCCAAGCAAGGCCAGCCTGCTATTATCCGAATGTGTCTTGTGCTTTGAATTCTCAACCACCCACGACCCTGTCGTAAGTGCTTCGATCAACATCGGATCGTTTATTCCCACGATCCCCTCATCAACGATCAGATCGATAAGGCTCTTCATCTCAACTCCTGTTGTGAAAAGGAGAAAGAATCTTACACACAAAAAACCGAAATGTCAATCCAAAACAAAAAACACTTCTCAGGAGAAGTGTTTTTTATTTTACTATTAAACCTTCAAATACCGCCTCATTGCTAAACTAGTCGACACAAGCGTCACCACCACCAACACAAGGAATTCAAGCCCATAAACCATAACCCCATTCGTTGCAAAATATTCAACAAGTCCAACCCCCTCAGATCCAAAGTACACATTAAATCGAGGCTCAATCATGGTAAGAACTGGATACATAATCGCAATCGTCCCTCCAACCGCCAGCATGCTTAGCAAGATCATCTCAAGCAGGAACGGCGCCTTGATAAACCAGTTCGATGCTCCCACGAGCCGCATGATACCAATCTCTTCTCTGTGAATAAAAATTCCAATACGGACTGTATTAAACACAATCAAAATCGCAATGAGCATGAAAATTACAGAAAGAACAACGCCAAAAGCCCTAATTTTATCCGTAGTCTCCTGAATACGCGTTACAATCTCTTGGTAATTTGAAAAATCTTTCTCCCTAATCTCATCAGCAAACTGAGGGTTCTCAAGAGAATCTAGAATCAATTCAAAATCCTCAGCTGAATTCGCTTTCACAATAAGCGTAGGTCCAAACGGATTGCTATCAATCTCTTCAAGCGATGCTAAGATCTCCTCATCAAGAGCATGCCTCTCCACAAACTGCTCGTATGCTTCCTCTGCTGAAATCGTCTCTACGTCTCTAACCTGAGCAAGTCCTCGCATGTACTCAACCGCACCTGTAATAGTTTCCTCGCTCGCTGTCTCATGAAAATACACAGAAACCTCAATACGATCTTCAACAAACCCGATCGCTCTCTCTGTTACAACGTTCATCACAAGCAAGATGTTGATCGTAATGAGCGTAAGCAAAAGCATGCTCACTGTAATAATCGAGAGCCAGAAGTTTCTCCAAAAATTCTGAAGGGCAAATTTTGAAATGCGAAATGAACTTACAAACATACTAAATCTTATACCTTCCCTCTTCGACATCTGATGTTACCTTTCCGTCGTCAAGCGAGATTACGCGTTTCTTAAGTCGGTTCACAATCTCTCGATCATGCGTCACAAGTACAATTGTTGTTCCAAACTCATTAATTCTCTTGAGAAGATCAATGATCTCACGCGCATTGAGCGTATCCAAATTCCCTGTTGGCTCATCAGCAACAAGAATCTTTGGTGAGTGAACAAGCGCGCGCCCAATAGCCACACGCTGCTGCTCACCACCAGAAAGCTGATGAGGATAACGATTAGCCTTGTCTCCCAGGTCAACAATATCAATCACACGCGGCACAACATCTCGAATACGCCGAGGCTTAACCCCAGCAACCTGGAGCGCAAACGCAATATTCTCCTGAACTGTCTTTTTCTTCAGTAGCTTATAATCCTGAAACACCACACCAATCTGCCTTCTAAGCAACGGAACATCTCGATCCTTAATCCTTGTGATATCCCATCCACCTACTTCAATCTTCCCATGCGATGGCCTCTCTTCTGCAAACAAAAGCTTTGCAAGTGTGGACTTTCCTGTCCCGCTCTGCCCCACAATAGAAACAAATTCTCCAGGTCTTATGTGGAGACTTACGCTGTCCACCCCAACAACGTTAGGATGATACGTCTTTGAAACATTTTTGAATCGAATCATGTTTTTCTATTCACTTCTTCGCTTCATATGATACCCTATGATTGTATGAACGAACAAGCACTAAACTCACCCGATCACGCTTCTTTTGAGTTTCCAAAGCAAGACAGAGAAACAAAAAACGTTGTTGATCTTGAAGAATCACTGGAAGAAAGACGAGAACTCAAAACCTGGACAGACAAAATCGTTGAAGACGCCCTGGATGATCTTCAGATTGAATTTAATTTCAACTTTCACGAACAAAACTTCACCTTCCACGGACGAGAACACTCACAAGACGTCATCGACCGCTCTTCCGTCATTCTCAGAACCATGCAATCAGAAGGTGGTCATGTGAGCGAAAAGGACATCACTCTTGCAAAAATCGCTGCCGCCTATCATGACGCAAAACAAGCATGGGAGGTTAACGACCAGTGGGAAGAAGGAAGTGATGATGCAAAATTCGGAAAAAAACTTCGCAAACGAAAAACCAGCAACAACGAAATCGACAGTGCTCAAAAAGCAATGGAAGCCATGCGCTACGTAAACCAAGGTGCTGGCAAAGAAATCTTCTCTCAAATCGACATGGAACGTGTTGCTGATGCTATCGAAGGAACTATCCCTGGTTTTGATCCAGAACTTGGCACAGTTATTCAACCATCTGCCGAATCATCACAAGACATCATCACCCGCGCGATTGCCCTCGCAGATCTTGGAGAGGCTGGCATGAGTGGACCAGAAGCATTCCTTGATGGCGGTGACAACCTTTTCATGGAAGAAAACGTTGACATGTGGGACCTAGATCCATCCACACTCAGCGATGATCAAAAGGCATACTACAAAAAACGAATGGACGGATGGAATGGATTCCAGCCCATCTTTGCAAACGGCAGAAAAGAAAAATTCTCAGACGAAACCGCCACACTTCCAGAGAAGTCGCGTGCTCATCTAGAAAAACTCTTCAATCAATTCGACGCTTCTATCAAAGCCGCAGAGCAACGAGCCAAAATCCGAAAAGAAATGGATTTTGATGAGCTTTACACCTCCATAAGCTTTATGAAATACAGAGAAGAAAATAAAGCAAACGCTGCATAACTATGGAAACAGAACAACGATTCAAAGAAATCGAAAAGCGCAACAAGCGGGTCGAGGCTGATAAAGCCTGGGAGACAAGCACCTTTCGGGTCATCACCATCACCCTCACCACCTACATCATAGCCACCATCGTCATGTTCCTAATCGGTGTAGTTAAACCTTGGCTTGGCGCCCTAATCCCAACACTCGGCTACTATCTCTCAACCAGATCTCTCCCTATCCTCAAAGAACGCTGGATCAAAAAACACATGAGGAAAAACTAGCGACTCTTGACAATACGCCCAAAAAGGCGTATTTGTTATTACTTCCGAAGTGAAAGGAGGGGAAATAAATTGACCATCATTTCGGACCTGTCCTTAGCTCAAGCAGCTGCGCAGCGCGCTGCCTTTGCGATCGAGCGTGTCCAAGCCAACAGAGACCTCGATGCAACCGACGTGTACATCAAAAATGACGGTACCCCTGTCACAACCGCAGACAGGCTCGCATCCATCTCCATCAAGGAAGCAATCATGGGCACCGATCCAGATGCTTTCATTCTCGATGAGGAGACCAGTGAAAGTCACGCGTACTCACGTCCCCATTCGTTCTGGGTGGTTGACCCCATGGATGGAACACGTGAGTTCATCAACCGTACCGGCGAGTACGTTGTCATGGTCGGCAAGATCGACGACAGCGACCCATCTGTCGGCGTGATGATCCAGCCCTCAACCAATGCCCAGCTATTCGCAGTGCGTGGACATGGAGCATGGGCAACGGACGGCAAAAAAAGCGTGCCCATCAAATGCAAGCACGCATACGCACTCGATCAGTTGCGTGGACTCGTCTCCAGATCACGCACCATTGCACCGATCGCTGAGGCATACAAACGCCTTGGTGCAAAAACGGTTCAATGCGGCGGCGCTGGCTACAAGGCAATGCTGATCGCCACTGGAAACGCAGACCTCTGGCTCATGGACGGCAACCGTGTGAGCCTGTGGGACCTCTGCGTCAGCGACCTGATCATCCGTGAGGCAGGAGGAATCCTGACCGACGAAAACGGAAACCCGATCGACTACCGCATCATCGGGACAAAATGGCCACGTGGATTCATCGCGACATCCACACCCTGGCTGCTGCCGGAGATCATTCGAAAGACCAAAGATCTCCTGCACTAAACGCGCCCCACTCAGGTGGGGTTTTCTAATACAAAAAACCCTATCAAACGATAAGGTCTTTTGCTGATGGAGCCACTGGGCGGATTTGAACCGCCGACCTCTACTTTACGAAAGTATTGCTCTACCAGCTGAGCTACAGTGGCACACAATGCGGTCCAGATGACTACCAATCCCGACGATTCAGCCCTGCTGAATGTCGGGACCCCGACACCAAAGGTCGTCGGGGCTGAGCTACAGTGGCTTAGTCGATATAATTTTTCAATTCAGAGCCTTCCAAAAATTCTTCAACAACCTTTTCCAGTGTCTGCTTCTGCACAGTAATCGCGAACAAATGAAGCTGCGTATCCTCTCCTGCAACAATAGAATCATTCACAAAAAAGATTGCGAATCCCTCTTCAAGCTCGAGTACTTCTGTGAACTCTCCAATCTCTAGATTTTCTACTGCATCAACCCATGCTGATGGAATTGCTGATGCTTTGATATATCCAAGGTCACTCTCAAGAGAATCGTCATATACGCCATGAACATCCTTTGCCACCTGAGCAAACTCCTCACCCGACCGCACTCGCTCAAGAGCTACATCCATAGCCTCCATTCGATCTTGTTGAATCTCATCGCTCTCAAGCACAAACGTATTCATCTGAAGCGCAAGAACAATTGACTCAACGATGTTTTCTTTAAATTCGTTGATCGTCCACCCAAACGTATCAGACAACTCTTGAGCAAACACATCTTCACTTTCCTGGCCACTTAAAATACCCTGATAATAATCCTCTGCCTCTTGCTTATCAATCTCCACATCATACTGCTTAGCAAGTTGTCTTACAGCGATCTTATTCACAAGCGTCTCAGAAATCGCATCTTCAAGCTCATGATCAGACGGAGAAGCATCATCTGTGCTAAAGAAACTTACAAGTGCATCATATTCATTTAAGTATTCCTTAATGGAAACAGTAGTTCCATTAAGTGTGAGTGCTGGATACGGAACAACACTTGCCACAGCTCGCACAAACCCATCAGAAACAGGCCGCTTGTACACCTCTCGGGTCACAAGCCCAAATACCACCAAAAAAAGAACCAGACCAATAACAAATTTTTTCTTGTGGGCAGAAAAAAACGCCCGCCTTGGTGACGTGGTTACATCGTGCTTTTTGTGAGTTTCATCCTTTTTCTTTTCAGTTTCCGTACGTGTGTGAATTGTAGAATGTTCTTTGTGATCCCCCTTGTGAGAGCTATTCATAGGCCGAAATTTGGTCAAAAGCTTGTTTGTTGAAGAAGTAATACCACCACTTAGTTGGATTTGCAAGTGCAATATCTGTTGATGAATCTGAAATCACGAGCCCAAGCGGGTCACTGGAGTCTACCACGGTTCCACGGCCTGTCACAACAGAATCCCCATCTTGAATAACCACAACATTCTCGCCTGGCTTTTTCATCCCTAATTTGAGCCGAGCTTCGCGCTCAATGTACGACTCACTCTCAAGTGCACTCTGAAGCGCACTGATATTACTATTATCATCTGCAAGCTCAGCAGCTTGGACCTGAAGTGCACTGATCTCAGATTGAATCGTATTATTTCTCATCACTTCCTTACCAAGCGAGAGAGACAAAAACACAATGATAATAAAATTCACAACGAATAGAAATCGCCATGAAAGCAGCCTCTCTACAAATGTTCCTCTATAAACTGGCATGATTATTCAGTGTCTTCTTCCCTGTCATCCCTCAGATCATGCAAAAGATCTGCGATGCGCGCAGGACGTTTAACAAAATGAAATTCAATATCTGCTGCATTACCCTCAAGTTTAACCTCAATTACTCCGAGTCGAAAAATCGTCATCCAAAACCCCTTAATCCGATAAGCAACATCATCGATTTGATGATATCGCGCTTCTGTAATCGTTCGTGCGTACAAGCCCTCCTGATTAAAATCCACAATCCGACGATCTGTTACAAGCAAAAACGTTCGCGACCATACATAAAACGCTCTCCAGAGAAAAAAGATAGCCACGATGAGCAAAGTAAAAAAGATAACAACACCAATCGTTCCTTCTCGAAAAAGCGGAAACATCAAAAAGAACGGAAGTGCAAGCAGAATAATGAAAAACGCAAACTTTGGTACCTGTGGCAAAGCCGACTCATGAACAACCTCAAGAATCTCCTCTCGAGGTTTCAATTGAATAAGTCGATCTGGCTGCATAACTTATGATCGCGATTGAATAGCCTTTCGAGCTGCCTCTCTATCGTCCCAAGGTACTTTCTTTCCATTTGCCACAGCCATAACCGGTTCACTTCCTTTCCCAGTAATAAGCACCAGATCGTCTGGCTTGGCAATCTTCATGGCAAAATCAATAGCCTCTTGCCGATCAAGAATCCTAAACATGTTCACGTCTTCCTGTGCTCCGGCTTGGACTGCGGCATCAGCTACATCATGAATAATCTGCATTGGATCCTCATCATAGGGATCTTCATTCGTCACAATTGCAACATCATCCCGCTCTGCTGCCATGCGCCCAAGAATCTCTCTGCGAGCCTCATCACGCCCACCGCCAGCAGAACCTGTCACATGAATAATCCTCTCATGTGGAATAAGTTCGATGGCTTCATACACAGCCGTAAGCGCCGCAGGCTCATAAGCATAATCAACAATGACCGTGTACGGCTGTCCCTCATCAATCCGCTCAAGCCGACCAGGAACAGCCTCAAGAGACTCAACAGCATCTCGGATCTCCTCCCAACCTTTTCCAAGCCCACGAAGCACAGCGATAGCAGCAAGAACATTCAAAAGATTAAACCGACCAACAGGTTTGAAGTGAAATGTGTGTCCAGAAAGCACAAACGTTGTACATGCCCCAGAAAACTCAACCTGCTCTGGAATAACAGGACTGCGTGTGAGCTCAAGACTGATCCGATCTTCTCCATGATCACGAATCCCAAACCCAACCTTCACATCAGCTTCATGTGCCAAAAAACTAAACGCATGATCATCATCAATATTCACAACACTCATAGTCTCAATCTCTCGATCTCCAAGTATCTTCCGACTCTGTCCATCAAGCGATCGAAACAAAAGTTCTTTTGCACTCTTGTACGCCTCAAACCCCCCATGCGCCTCAATATGCTCAGGAGTCAAATTTGTAAACACAGCAACATCATAATGCACACCAACATGCCTGTGTTGCACAAGCCCCTGCGACGAAGTTTCCACAATGGCATACCCACACTGACTCTTCTTCATCTCATGTAGTAGCTTGTGGGTCTGAAACCGACCAAGCATCGTCATCTTCTGATCATTCACCCACTCCTTCTTTCCAACCTTCAAACTCGCCGTTGATGTCCACCCAACTGTCTCCCCCATCTGCTCAAGCATCCTCCCCAAAAACTGAACCGTAGTAGATTTCCCATTCGTCCCAGTAATACCAACCACCACCATCCCCTCAGAAGGATACTTATAAGCAGCCGCAGCCACACGAGCCAAAACATAGTGATACCCAGCAATCACCCTCTCAGGCACTAATTTTCGAACGAAACTCTTAATCATATTTTCAAAGCAATCATATCCCCCAACCAAATCCCCCACGGCTGTGGCGACCTAAGGGCCTCAATGGCCCGACAGGTCGTGATCCCACCACCCCACCCAACGGTCCAGCCCGGCGGAGACGGGTCCGGCCTTTAGGCAGGAGACGCCAAACGGCCGTTCGAGACATTCATTTAAAAAACTCATCAGCGACAGTTTTTTAAATGAATGTCTCGTGGCCGCCCCAAACCCACGCAGCAAGACCCGAGCAAAAACAAATGCAAAATCGAAACCATTTAAAGGAGAAAGCCAAAAGGATACGCAAAAAATTTCCAGCACCCTGGATGAATACATTGTACCATGTTAGCGAATCAAAAAAGCGGGGATAACCCGCAATTTTTGCTTTTTTACTATTTCACATCCTCATTCTTTTCCTCAGACTCAATGGCTTCATAAGCTTTTTGAAACTGCGCCCCCCTATCAAACTCATTCTCAAACAATTCAAAACTCGATGTACCCGGAGAAAGAAGAATAATATCTCCAAGTGCTGCATGCTTCTGCGCCACTTCCATTGCACGCTGCATTGATTCCACGCGCACACTCGGAGCACGATCTGCAATACCAGCTTCAATCGCATCTGCAGCAGACCCATCAAACACCACAACAAACTTACACTGCTCACCAATCATCTCTCCCATTTCTTCATAACTAAGACCCTTTGCTCCTCCACCAGCAATAAGCACAATGTTCCCTCCTTTTCCAAAACGCTTAAGCGCTGCCATCACACCCTCTGGAGAAAACGCGGTTGTGTCATTGATATACATCACCCCTTCTTTTTCCCCAAGAATCTCCTGCCGCCCAGGTAGCCCGGCAAAATCCTTAAGCGTGGCATGAATATCATCGTCAGACACACCTGAGAGATGCGCAACAAGCGACGCTGAAAGCGCATTCATAATATTGTGATCTCCTTCAAGCTTCAAATCGTGAGCATGTGCAAACTCAACCTTCTCTCCTCCTCGCACGCGCACAAACGAATCACCGTCTCGATACACTCCTTCTTTCCCTTCAGGAAGCACTTCTGAAGAAAACCAAAAGATCTTCTTTGACGGAATCTTCTTTGCAATATCATCCATGATTTCCTGATCTGCGTTAAGCACCGCATACTGCTCCTCGCTCTGCTCCATGAAAATCATTTCCTTTGCACGCAAGTAATGCTCAAACGAATCATAGCGATCCAAATGGTCTTTGTATGCATTTGTCAGTAGTGCAGCGCTCGGCCCAAGACCAAGCCCCTGAAGCGTCTCAAGTAGCCAAGATGACAGCTCAAGCACGATTGGAACCGGCTCAGTCTCATTCATAAGCCAATCGAGGTCCTCAAGTGGTGAACGTGTAATGTTTCCAGCTACAACCGCCTTTGCATGCTTATGCTTAAACATCTCTCCAAGAAGTGCAGTGGTTGTAGACTTTCCTCTTGTTCCAGTCACAGTCACGATCGGAAACTTGCAATAACGGAAGAACAAAGAAACATCGCTCTCAACACTCACTCCCTGCTTCTTTGCAAGCTCAACAAGCTCTGATTCACGCACCACACCTGGATTCTGTACAACCATGTCAACGTTTGTAAAATTGTCTTCATCATGCTTTCCAAGCACAAAAATCGGTGCATAAATCTCGCGATCTTCATACTCCTCACGATACTGCGTGTACCAAGTCATAATCTCATCAATTGAGTCACGAAGGTCACCCTCGTCTTTCAAATCAGTGATCACAAGCTGGGCACCATGTCGCATCAGCCATTTTGCTGCTCCAACACCACTTCCTTTTTTGTAACGCCCAAGCCCCATGACTGTCACCATGGAATCCTGTATGTTCTCAATTGAAGATAAATCTAAAGCCATATTTTTAAAGTTTGCCCTGAATATGTGCTATTCGCACACAGACCCAAGCCTGAAACATTTGATAAAACATCACAACATATTGTAGCACACCACGAACATATCCAACCTTTTCATATTTCCTTCGAATCGAAATATTCTTGAGCACCACAGCGCCATATTCATAACCACGACTTCGACAGTAATAGTTCAAAGATGCCTCAACCATAAACCCCTGAAGCAGTTTTGGGCTGATCCCCTCAATCACCCGCCTCTCCAATACTCGTTCCCCTCCGATAAGGGGAAGTTTCAGCGCGATCTGAGTGAATCCAAACCCCTTATCTCGAAGCCCAACATTCATCACCCTTGCTCCGCTTAAAACCGGAAGCACAAGCTGCTCAACATGCTTTGGAGTAAGACCTTTAAGATCTGCATCAAAAAACGCAATGATCGAAGCGTCTGTTTTTGACACGCCATAAAGCATGGCCTGCCCCTTCCCTTGATTCTTCTCAAGTGCATAAACTCGAGCGCCTGCAGCCTCCGCAACCTCGCAAGTTCGATCAACTGAGCCGTCTGACACTACAATCACCTCGTTAATGTAATCAGAATCAATAAGCTGATGGATAACATCTGCAATAGTCTCTTCTTCGTTCCATGCTGGAACAATCGCTGCGACTTTACGCTGCCCCATATGTACCTTGAGTATTCTTACGCTTTTCAAGCTCATCAATGCGCGCGGCAAGCCCACCAAGAAGTTGACGTGCAATCCCAACCATCTCAATCACTGGACCCGAATCAAGTTCTTGACCAATAACATGCTCAAGCGAATCAGCCACGCGCCCAAGATAAATACTCGCAAGCTTATACTCTTGAATCGCCACATCAATTCCAAGCACATCACCTCTGAGCTCTTCAAGAAGAGCAGCCGAAAGCTTGATAGGGACTAAATTAACATTCGCATACACACAAAACATTTCCCTGGAATGAATGTTGTCATGCTCATAGCGCTGATGTGCAAATGCATGGACTTTTGTTGCCCACACGCGCGCATGTTGGTAGAGCGGCTGCTGATTTACTTCTTTGCGAAAACGAGAGAACAAGACTTCATCCGGCTCTTCTCGCTGATCTGGATCAGAAAAAGTAATTGAGCTTCCCAACAATAAAACATCTTTTTCAAAAACTTTTGCTAAAGACTGCTCAAACGTTTCTTCAGTTTGTAGTTGCTCTTGAAGAACCTCTTGTTCCATAGTGAGTGTGCCATTCAACGGAACATCGTGACGCTCAAAAAGATCTTCGATCTGGTCTTCAAGAAGATCGACTTCATCTCTATAAAACACCCAAGGGTGGTCCCCATCACCAGCAATCATAGAAAATCAAACTTATTTATCGCGCAAGGAAAGGTCGTACACCATCTCCTCGAGCCTGCGATAATTCTTTTTTGCCTGATCAAACTTTGTTCGAAGATATCCAGTCAAATCCATATCAAGCAAAAACTCAATCACCATTGCAACCACCTCCTGAGCCTCATACACAGCCTTTGTGTCACCCTGCGTGACGCGTTTCATGGCGTAACGCACAATCTCACCAGTTGTATCAGAAAGGCCTCCAAGATAAATCCCTGGCTCCATGGCTCTCTCATCAATCTCGCCAAGCTTGCGTGTTGTCATGTAGCTGTAGAAAAGTGCAGCTTCAGCATATTCCTCAAGCGCAGCCTTATACGCACCCTCATACTTAAGATCTGGAAACCGCTTGAACTTTTTCTCAATGAGCACAAACACTTGAACCGCCTCTTTGAGAAGCTTTTCTGATCCTGAAACATCATCTCGATGCAATGCAAAGATTGCACGCTTAGATCGACTAAGTGCTTCGTTTGAACGACCAATAAGATCACGTCTCTCCTTCTCTCGAGTTGAGTGACGTTTTTTTAACTTAGAAAATACGGCTGGAGTTTTCATTTTGTTTTGCGAGATTCATCAAGAGTATTGATAACCCCACGAATAAGTCTCTCCTGCTCCTCTTTGTCATCTGTCTTCCTACGAATCGCCGCTTTTTGCTTTCGCACATATTTTGCTAGCGATCGCGGATATTTTGTTTTAGTCATAAGCAGGTCTTAGAGTTGAATTATTTTTGTTTTCTTAAGATAAACCATTCTTTTCCTCCTTCAATAATAGCTAGCTTAATCAGCCCTATGATAAGCAATAGACCCCACTCTGACAAACTGAGCGGAACGATCTCAAAGATCCGTTGGAAAAATGGAACAACAGTTGCGATGATCATCATGGCAAACCCGATAGAAACTCCGCCCACAAGCCACAAGTTCGAAAACGGATTTATGCTAAACACACTCTTGCGGAATGTACGTGCTGAAAAAACGTAGAAGAGTGTATCGATTCCTACTGCCACAAACATCACTGAACGCACTGCCTCTTCTGAACGCCCCGTTGAAAGAAGCCAGAAAAAGAGACTGAGCAAAAACACATTCGCTACAATAGCAATAATCGCAATCATCTTAATCATGTCCCCGCTAAGCACACGCTCGTCTCGCCTGCGTGGCGCAAGCCCCATGACATCCTGCTCCTTCTTTTCAAGCGCAAGTCCAATATGCGGGAAACTGTCTGCAAAAAAGTTGATCCAAAGAATCTGCACAGGTAGCAGCGGCGCTGGAAGCCCAGCAAGCATGGCAAACCCAATCAGAAATACCTCAGTAAAACTACCAGCAATCAGATACACGGCAACTTTTCTGATGTTATCAAAAATCACCCGCCCCTCTTCAATCGCTGCTGTTATTGTTCCAAGGTCGTTGTTCAAAATCACCACATCAGCCGCCTGCTTGGCAACATCAGTTCCTGAACCAACCGCAATACCAATGTCTGATGCCTTGAGTGCTGGAGCATCATTCACTCCATCCCCTGTCATTGCCACAACCTCCCCACGCGCCTGCCACGCCTTTACAATCCGAATCTTGTGCCGCGGCTCCACGCGCGCATAAATCGAAATCTTTGCCACACGCTTCTCAAGCTCTTCGTCAGACCACGCATCCAAATCTGTACCCACAACCACACTGTCCTTATCAGAATGAAGTCCAGCTTCAGCACCAATCGCACGCGCAGTCTCAGGATGATCACCTGTAATAACCACCGTACGCACACCAGCTCGCTTTGCCGCCTTGATCTGATCTTTTGCCTGCGCGCGAAGCGGATCACGCAGTCCAACAAACCCAAGCAGAGTAAAACCTTCAAGCTGCTCTTTGTCTATCACCTCACTCTTATCAGCATCCTCATAAATGGCAAACGCAATAATGCGAAGCCCTTTGCGCGTTGCCTCAAGCACACGCTTTTCCCACTGCGTTCTCTGCTTCTTATCAAACTTCACCTTTTTCTCACCGTCTTGGACAAACCCACACATCTCAAACACTTTCCCAGGCGCCCCTTTCAAAAGCATTGCATGTGAATTCCCCCACTCATGCTTGGTCACCATGTACTTCCACGCAGAATCAAACGGAATCTCTGCAATGCGCTTATGCATCTTCTCAAGCGCGTCTAAATCCATGTGTGTCTCAAGCACACTATGCATGAGTGCTATCTCAGTCGGACTCCCCTTCACCTCAACTTCTTCTCCCCTCACAACAATGGCATCATTGCAAAGCCCGCTAATCTCAAACAATTTCCAAATAACACTGTCTTCTGAGCGGTAAGCATCATCAATCGTAATCAAACCAGACGAGGTCTCAACATCTGTCACTCTCATCTCTCCCTCAGTAATCGTCCCAGTCTTGTCTGAACAAATAATCGACACACTCCCAAGCGTCTCAGCTCCAACCAAACGCCTTACCAATGACCGACGCTTAAGAATCCTTTGCATTCCAATCGCCAAGATGATTGTCACTGACACGAGAAGACCTTCTGGAATCGCTGCGACAGCTAGCGCTACGCTCATCTCAAACATGAGCACAAACGACTCGCCTCGCAAAAGACCAAACACAAAAAGAACAACAATGATCCCCGCAACAACTCCTGAAATCCATTTTGCAAGCACTGCAAGTTGCTCTTGAAGAGGTGTTTGTGTCTCATCTGTTTCTTGCACCATGCTTGAAATCTTTCCAAGCTCGGTCTTCAAACCAGACTCAACAACCACAGCCAAACCTCGTCCACCTGTCACAACCGTGCCGGCATAAACCATGTTCTTTCGCTCTGCAAGAAGTGCTCCCTCCTGAAGCTCCTCAACAATCTTCTTGATCGGCATGGACTCCCCTGTAAGAGCCGCCTCGTTCATAACAAGATCATGCGTCTCAAGCATCCGCGCATCAGCAGAAATCTTGTTTCCTGTCCGAAGCACAAGAATGTCACCAGGAACAAGACTCTTTGCATCCACAATAGTCTCTCGCCCTTCTCGAATCACCGTTGCCTCAGGCTGCACAAGCGATCGCAAATGCTCAAGCGCCTGATTGGCCTTGAACTCCTGAACAAACCCAATCGCCGTGTTAACAACAACTGCCGCCCCAATCACCCAAGCATCTACCCACTCACCAAGAAGCGCACTAATCACAGCCGCAGCAACAAGCACATAGATAAGAGGAGAAGAAAACTGACGAAGCAAAACAAGCCACCAAGGATCACTCTTCTTATGAGGAAGTTCATTCCCCCCATGTATCCCAATCCTCCTTTCCACAGTCGAGCCAGAAAGACCCTCCATATCCACAGAGAGCGTCGTCAGTGTCTCTTTGGTTGTAAGCGAATGCCAAGTAGTCATGTAAAAGTATTTAGATAAATTCTTGCGTCATCTCTTTCTCAAAACCCTTCCTAAGGTTTTGAAAAGAGATGGCGCGAATTTATCGTTAAAGTCGTATTAATGGCGCAATGATCGGTAAACTTCCTCTGTCTTAACCGTAACACTATCCCAAGAAAACAACGTTTGTATGATGTCCTGCCCCTGGCGACCCACACTCCACATCAACTCCTCATCTGGTAAAAGCTCCTCAAGCTGCATCATAAGGTCTGCTGCATCTTTGTTTCGAAAAGTAAATCCTGCCTTGTGGATAGCTTCAACATTTTCATCAATATCAGACACAAGCACAGGCGTTCCAGCCCCCATTGCCTCCAAAACCACCACTGGCAAGCCCTCAGCCTCAGATGCATGCACAAACATCTTCGCATGCGCAAAAAGCTGCTTGAGTGCATCACCAGTTTGAAATCCCAGGAACAAAACATTATCGCTTCCACGCGCCACGCGACGAAGCTCCTGCTCATACGTATCCGAATACGTTGATGTTCCCACGATAGCAACCTTCAAATCCCGCACAAGCTCTGGATGTGTCTGTTCAAGTCGCCGATATGCCTCAATGAGATACCACTGCCCCTTGTGAGGCTCAAGCCGGCTCACGCTGAGCAAAAACTTCCCAGATTCAAGACCAAGCCCATCCAGTTCGTTTGTCTCTTTTACAATCTCAGGATTTGCTCCGTTTGGAATATACATCACTTGACGCCTGATCTTCTTGCGTGCAAACACCTGAATCGAATGACTCACCGCAATCGTTGCATGAGGAAACCAGCACGAAGCCCATTCTCCAAACGCAAGATAGAAACGCGCAAACATTCCCCATTTCTTGTGAAACCGATCTTGAGAGTGGAACGTAACAACCGTCTTTGCCTTACGCTTGAAAAGACGCGGGACCCAAGAAAGCGTGGCAGGACCCACACCGTGATAATGAATGATATCGTACGGATGAAACAATGCATCAATCGTTGCGAGTACTGTGTGAATAATTGCCTCAAGATTCTTTTTATAAATCGTTGGCAAATACTTCACAAACACATCTGGATCCTCAACACGCCCATAGCGCGAGCGCGCATAGACTGTCACGGCATGACCATTGTTTGAAAGACGTCGGGCAAGTTGCGTAACATGTTGCTCAATCCCTCCCCCACGCTCTCCAACATCAAAACCCTTCTGCCCGATCATTGCGATACGCATATACTCTATTTTACGTTGTTTAAGAAAAACGGTCTATTTTATGCAAAGCTCAGCACACAAGCCTTGCCAAGCTCACAAATACTTGATATATTCTCGTCGTTCAGAATGAGCGAAATAAGAACAATTTCCAAATTCGATAAGATTACAAGCACCGGTAGCTCAGCCTGGTAGAGCAAAGGCCTTTTAAGCCTGGGGTCGCGGGTTCGAATCCCGCCCGGTGTACCATAAAAACAGTCACTGTTAAGTGGCTGTTTTTTGTTTAACCGGGCAGCAAGCCAACTGCTTGGCTTGCGTGGGATGAGAACGGCCGGAGCGATGTGTGCCCAGCAGGGCACGCCGCGAGGCCCGGACCTGAACCCGAGGAGCTGCAGCGACGAGAGGTGAAGGCGAATCCCGCCCGGTGTACCATAAAAACAGTCACTGTTAAGTGGCTGTTTTTTGTTTAACCGGGCAGCAAGCCAACTGCTTGGCTTAATTAGAACGAGCGCACACAAGGTGGTTTGGTATAATCCGAGAAGTATGAAAGACAAATATTATATTCAACAAGCAATAAAACAATCTCAAGAATCTGTGAATGCTGGAGGTTATCCTTGTGGTTCGATTATTGTTAAAAATGACGAAATTATTTCGACTGGATTGAGTAACGGTAAAAAACTCTATGACGCTACACTTCACGCTGAAATTGACGCAATAAGAAACGCTTCCGCAAAACTTCAATCAAGAAGCTTAGAAGGCACCACGCTCTATACCACTATGGAGCCTTGTGTAATGTGTTTCTCAGCTTCTTTTTGGGCTTATATCCCAAGAATTGTTTATGCTTGTGCGAAGTCGCAGATCAATAAAGATTACTACATGGGAGAACACAACATCTCTAATATCAATAATGAAAATTATCGCAGAAAGATCGAGTTGATTCACTTAAACGAATGTTCTCAGGATGCATTGAAAGTGATTACGGATTGGGAAAAAACAAGATAGAAATTGTATAGTTTTCTTTAGCTTGATTGACAAAATCCCATTTTTCTGCTAAACTTGCGATCGTTATTCGTAACTCCCAATTTGCTTATGGAAGGAGTATGTATTGCCTGCGGCGCAGGTGAAGTCGAACTCAATGACGACACTAAGTGCCCAGGATGTGTAGCACCAGCTGCACCAACTCCGACGCCCGAGGTCGGAGTCCCGACTGACAACGTCGGGACTGAAGCCCCAGTTGAGGCTCCAGTCGAGGAAGCTGCAGCAGCCCCAGAGGTTGTTGAAGCTCCAGTCGAAGCTACTGAGGCTCCTGCAGAGGAACCTGTAGTTGAGGAAGCTCCTGCAGAAGAAGCACCAGCAATGCCTGAAGAGGCACCAGCTCCGACGCCTGAGGTCGGAGTCCCGACTGACAACGTCGGGACTGAGGCTCCTGCAGCAGAAGAAGTTCCACCTGCAGTTTAAATGCAGAAAGCAAAACACCTGGCCTAGGCCGGGTGTTTTTCTTTTCTAAAGTTTTTTCAAATCCTCTATCAACTCGTCTGTTGCCTCAGTGTCCAGCAGCTCCCCAATCCTATCCGACATCCGCCTACGCTCTGCTGCATCCTCAAGCGTGAGCCTGATCGTTTCCATAAGCGCCCATGGCGTCATATCCTGACTCACCACAATCGCCCCCTCTTTAATCGCACATGCATTCTTTACTTGCGGCGAGTTTGGAAGAGGAATCACGATCGCAGGCTTCCCCAGCGCAGCAAGCTCGGTGATCGTCGCAAGCCCAGCACGACACACAACCAAATCCGCAGCCGCATACGCATCTGACATCTCATCAGCTAAAAACTCAACAGCGTTATAGTTTCCACCAATCTGTTCAAGCTCACTTGTCATCTTCCTCTTTCCAGTGACATGAATCACGTTAGCAAATCTTTCAATCTCCCTCCCCATCTTGGTCATCGTCTTATTCATCCACGTTGCCCCTGAACCTCCCCCAAACACAAACACCGTCATCTTACGCTCATCCAGGTTAAAAAGCTTCCTAGCACGATCCTCAGACCCCTCAAGCACATGTGCTCTCACTGGGTTCCCAACGAGCTTGGCCTTCTTAAACGTCTTGAGATTCTCTTTCCAAGCTGCCGTAACGAGATTTGCAAACGGCGCTGTGAGCTTACTTGTCAAAATCATCTCAACATCTTGCAGATGCACCCACACAGGAATCCGAAGCAGCTTTGCGGCAAAAATCACTGGCACGGCTGTATACCCACCAGCTGAACCAACAAGAGCTGGTTTTTCTTTTCTAAGCACCCTAAGTGCACAAGCAAACGCCCACACAATCTTGAAAGGTAGCGTCAACCACTCACGACTCACATACCGAGGCAGCTTTGCAACAGGCAACGCGTAAAACCGAGCTCCAATCTGATCAACCAACTCCCGCTCTGGCCCATGCGGCGTTCCAACCCAAACCACCTCAAGATCTGAATCCTGTTTCTTCCACGCATCAACCACGGCCAGCAGTGGTGTAACCGGCCCAAGCGTGCCACCACCTGTAAAAAGTATTTTCATACTATTTCGAATTCTTTGAAATATTAAGCATCACCCCTATCGCTCCCATTGTAATCGCAAGTGATGTTCCACCATAACTGATAAACGGCAAAGGCACACCCGTAATCGGCATAAGTGCCACCATTGATCCAATATTCACAAACGCCTGCACAGCAATCCAAGCCCCAATTCCCACCACAACATACTTTGCAAAATTATCCGGCGCACGCTTTGCAATCTCAATTGCGCGCCACACAAACAAGAGGAACAAGACCAGCACGAGCACTCCAACAATAAACCCCATCTCCTCTGCAATAATCGCATACACACTATCACCCGCCACCTCAGGTAAGTACTGAAACTTCTGTCTTGAATGCCCATATCCAAGCCCAAAGAATCCACCAGACCCAATCGCAAGGAGCGCTTGGTTAATGTGGTACCCAATTCCAAGAGGATCAAGCTCTGGATGAAGGAAGGTTGTAAATCGAGCGGCCCTATACGGCTCAAGCGCGATAAGAAGTGCAAGCCCGGAAAACCCAGCACTCACAAGACCAATAATATACGAAACAGGAGCACCTGCAGTGAAGTACACAATAAGCGACATGGCCGCGATAATACTCATGGTTCCAATATCCGGCTGCAAAACCATAAGAATCATGATCGTTCCAAGCACAAGTACAAATGGCAAAAATCCTTCACCAACATTCTTAACACTATGTCTGTCTCGCTGAGCAAGCCAGGCTGCTAAGTAAAACAAAAAGGTCAGCTTCACAATCTCAGACGGCTGAAGCGAAAACACGCCACCAACACTGATCCAAGAATGTGCCGTCCCAATACCGGCCGATAACCCTGGGATAAACACAAGCACAAGAAGCACCCCCGAGAGAATAAGCAAATGCCATGCATGCTTTTGCCAAAACGTGTACGGAATGCGCGAAAACGCAATCATTGCACCAAGACCAGGAATGAGTCCAAAAATGAGCTGATGCTTAATAAAGTAATAACTATCAGAAAAATTCGCATACCCACTTGGAGCTGACGCGCTAAGTAGCATGATCAAACCAAAAATAACGATCGTCCCAATGATGATCATTAGCCAGATATCCATTGACCCAGATGTTCGTCGCATGAACGCGGTAATTACACGATCAGCGCATCAAGAAGCGCAATCGCAACTCCAACAGAAGCAGCAACCGTAGACACAACCCAAAGCCGCATCACAATTGTGCACTCAGGCCAGCCTATCGCTTCTAAATGATGATGAAATGGCGCTGAGCGCAAGAACTTTCGTTTAAACACTCTCCTCCATCCAACTTGCACAAGCACAGAAAGAGATTCAAGAACAAAGATTAACCCAATAATCGGAAGTAGAAGCGCAGAGTTCGTAAGCATGGCAACAATACCAAGCGTGACTCCAAGTGACATCGCCCCAGTATCCCCCATAAACACCTGAGCTGGATGGATGTTAAACCACTGAAACGCAAGAAGGGCTCCCAAGATCACTCCACAAAACACAGCTAGATCAAACCGCCCTTGAGCAAATGCAATAAGAGAAAACGCCCCAAACCCTGCAAGCAAAGGTCCACCAGCAAGCCCATCCAAGCCATCTGCCTCATTCACAGAAAACGCTGTTGAAACAATAACAAGAATGAAAAACGGCACATACCAGATTCCAATATTGAAGTCTCCAATAAACGGAACATGCAAGAGATCCCAATCAAGCTTCACACGAAACCACCACGCACCAATCACAGCAATCGCAGTATAGATCATCAAACGATGTCGCATTCGAAGCCCACCCCCCTTTGGACCAATACCCTTCACATTGTAATAGTCATCAACAAACCCAACCAAGGCAGAGGCAACAAGTGCTCCAAGAGGAAGAAGTGTTTCTCCTCGAGACAAAAAGTTAAGCCGTGCCATCATGGATCCCTCTGGGAAAACTGGTGCCAAATAATAAAACAAAATAGCAAGCCCAAACACAGTCACCCACACCAAAATTCCTCCCATGGTTGGTGTCCCGCTTTTCTTTTTGTGAAGTTTTGCAAAAATCGGTGCATCCGACTCTGAACGAATCGACTTACCCATTCCCCATCGTTTCAATCCACGAATAAGACCTGGCGCCCAGGCAAATGCAACAACAAAGGAAATCGCGGCAAGTAAAAGGACACGAACAATCTCAAATGATTCAAGGGTCATAAGATGATAAGAATAATAAGTGCCATGGCAAGGAACAAGATCAACTGGATCACCGGAGTTACAATGGCAAAAAAGCGAGTGAGAAGTTTTTCTCGTTTATAAAAATACGTTTGCATTCCAAGATTGACGAGAAGGAATACAAACCCAAGGATTGGCAAAAAGAAGAGATCTCGCATTGGACCAAACCGATCAACACCAAGATAAATGTTGTAATGAAGAGGAATGAATGGTTGATCAGCAGCCATTGGCACCACACGCCAGATCGGCAAAGTGATTGTGAGCGCAAGAAGCACAACAGAAAGAATAAGCATCCACAAATACAAACGACTTGACTTCATCATCACGAGAAATCGTTTTAGAAAATCTTTTATGTTGCGTTTATGCCTTCCCATACTTACTCTACGGCTACCACTTCTTTAATCTCAGGAATAGCCTTCTCTAGCGCAGCCTCTACCCCCATCTTGAGTGTAATCTCAGACATTGGACACCCAACGCATGCACCTTGAAACCGAACATGCACGCGACCTTCATCTGCTTCATACTTAACAAATTCAATTCCACCACCGTCCATATGAAGCGCTGGTCGAACCTGATCGAGCACCTCCTCAATCTGCTCTTCAATCGTTTTATCCATACTGCTATTCATTTTATCACTCTTTGACTCTAACAAACAAAAAACATCGCCTCCTGCGATGTTTTTCATTTACTTTTGTGTCTCAACGTTTACGTACTTTCGCCTCGTAAGCGCACCGTGAAAGTTCTCTACTTTCTTCTGAGTAAACTTTACAACGCCACTTACAACCGCGTAAAGAGTGTCATCAGAACCTCGTTTGACATTTTTTCCTGGGTGAATCTTTGTGCCACGCTGCCTTACAAGAATCTGTCCGGCATTGGCTGTCTGGCCATCACTCATCTTAGCGCCAAGGCGCTTACTTTGTGAATCACGACCAAGACTAGTACTTCCACCCGCCTTTTTATGTGCCATATTTGGGTATTTTCTAAATCTTTGTTGAAATTGGTACGACGGGAGTTTAGCTAAAATGCCAATATCTGTCAATAGTTTTATCCTCAAACCCAATAGGCTATAATCTCACCGTATGACAACAAACAAAACCCTTCTTATTATTGCCATAATCCTTGGCTTGGCTATTGCAGGCGCTATCGGCTGGATTGTAACGCAAGAATACAATGGAACCCAAGAACACTCAGGAGAATCAACCGAAATCGAGACTGAGATCAAAACCAAAGAGACAACTCCGCCAACTCAGGCATCAGCCCCTGTCTATTTCATTGCCATCCACAACGAACCCTACAATTCGGTTGCGGAAAAATCTGAAGTTGAGCTTGCGACTGCATTTGAAAACCTCACCAACATGGTTGAGCTCGCTGATGAGCAGAACGTAAAACTCACACTCATGCTCTCTGCATCATGGGCTGAGTACATTCTCTCTGATACAGTGCGCACACGCATTTTTGAAGAGTGGGTTGCAGCAAGCCACGAAATCGCCGGCCACCATCACAGCATCACTCACGGAAGCTGGGATGGATATTCAAACCTTCCAAAAATCGAAGCCGTTCAAACTCGAGCCAAACAAACCACACCAGAGCCTTATCACGGAACCCTTGAAGACTACACAACTGAGCTAAAACGTCTCAACCCAAGCTTCAACAGCGGCTGCATGAACGAAGAAAAGAACAAAGATGAGATGCCTGACTCAATCATTTACTCAACTTGCTCTGGATTCTCAAACCACACAGACAGACTAGTAAAACTCGATGACTCTGATGATGTAGAAAAAGGAGACAACCAGCATGTGCTCTCAACTATGATGAATGGAAAACTTCGTTACTGGCTAGCACACTACAACATCGGCATGCCCCCTCGAGCAATAGAAGCAATTGATTACTTTAAAACGATGGAAAAAGGCGCATTCGGCATGGTTCTCCACAGCACAGATCAAAACCAAGCTGGATTCCAAGCCGCACTCACTGCACTAAAAGAGCTTGATCCAGACGCAAACCAAAGCCGAACTCTCACCCAAATCATAGAAAGCAACACCCTCCCGCTCATGGAAGTAAGCGAGGAAGACATTCGAGAATAACCAAATCAAAAACACCCCCGATCTAGCCGAGGGTGTTTTTTGATTAACTGATACCTGCAATAATCTGTTCAACAGGTGTGTCGTTTGGATACGGTTTATACACAAGCCCCTTAAAAACCTGCATTCCCCCTTTTTGAAGAACTTTCAAAAGACCAATGTTCATTGCTTTCAAACCCGCTTTGACATCAGCAAGCTCCTCACTCTCAAACTGATGTTCGGTGTCATAGAAAACCCTTAGCACATCCCAACGTAAGTCCTTGTCAAAAAGATTGAAAGCAAACTCCTGCCTGAAACTTCCCATCAAAGGAAGTAATCCTGGCAGATTCCCCACATCAAGATTCTTTCCATCACGCAACAATCCCCACTGCTCTTCCTCTGTTAGTTTCTCAAGTTGCTGCATGACCGTGAGCGTGTACTCAAGAACATAAAACGATCCAACCTTGTCCAAAATCTGAGCATCATGCTCTTGAATTGCTTCCGCAGCCATCTCTGCAATTGCCTTTTCAATACGAGATTCATACAAATAAAACTCGTTTGCCCTTTTCTTAAACCGCTCCGCAAACACATCAAGCCTGCGAATCTTTTCCATAAGATCTGGCTTTGTCTTTGGGCCGTAGAGCGTATCAAGCTGAGCTAGTGAATTTGCAAAACGAACTCCATCAAACTCACCATCTGATACAGCCAAATACATAGACTCGATGATCTGATACGCATGCGTAAGCTCAAGACCTTTTTTCTCAAGACCACTCTTCATCTTCTCCAAGACCTTTTTAAGCTTAGCAATATATTCATCCTGTTTCTCTTTTGGCAAAAACACAAACGGATGATTCTCACAAACCTCAGCGATTTCTTGAAACAATTCTAAATGGATCATATTTATTGCTCGTCAGCTTCTTTTGCTACCCCCGCATCAAGAAGCAATTGCTTAAGTTTTTCTGCGACAGACTCAGCATCACCAGCAGCAATCTTTCCAACAACAGGATTCTCAGAATCATACATATTGTCATGACTCACTTCCTTCAAATCATCATAGGCATCTGTTCCATACTCCTCTACGACAACAATCTTTGCATCTTTAATAAGATCAAATTTACTACCATCTCCCGCAGACTGCTCTTCAAGCAGGTCATCACGAAGATCATAGAATTTTTTAAGAAATGCTTCAGAAGCAGAAACACTTTTCCAACCACTCTCCTCATCAGATGAATTAGCAGACATCTCACCACCTAGCATAATGACATCGATCTTCTGACCACCCTCAATCATTTGATGGATCTTTTCCAGCACAGAATCAAGATTTGAAGCCGTCTCTAAACCACCATCTACTCCCACCCCTTTCTCTGCTAACTTACCTTGAATCATGCCCTTAGTTGAAGAAACATCAAGAATCTGAATGTCTTTTAGCAAAGGAACCTCTTTAGATTCCAGTGTCTCTGGACCAGACTCCGTCTCTAAAAGCGTCTTTGACTCGTATTCATCAAGGTCTTGTCTTTCCTGCTCTCGATCAGCATCGCCTTTTCCAGATGACTCATAAGAATATTGTTTTGCATCTTTCTCCGCTTGCTTTACCAGTTCCTCAAGTTCAGTTTTATTCCACATATCGTCAGTTTCAATCTTTGAGATCTCTTTTGCAAACTGTTCAAGGAAAGCGGATTTTTTATCATGAGCCGAAAGCGAAGCATCAGCTTGTTGTTCTACAGCTTTACGGGCATCAAAATTCGCTTCAGAAATTGAACGCAATAAATCACCAAGACGCTCCACTGTTTGAACAGATTGTGAAAGCTCCTCTTGAGACGCAGCATTTGCTTGCATCTCTTTTTCATGTTGAATATGTTCCCTTATGTCCTCTACTCTAGATTCAAAACCTGGTGTGAAACCATCAAGATTTTCTAGGGCCTCTTCAGACAACTCAACCTTGTTTTCCTGAGCCTCAGCCTCTTCCGCTGCATCGTCTTCCTCAAGCACCCCAGCCAAAACATCTGCAGCAGCCTCCTCAGCACTTGCAGCCCGCATCTCAGCAGCAGTCGGTTGCTTTTTCTCAACCTGAGTTGGTTCTGTCTCATTACTTGCTTGTTCGCTCTTGTTTGTCATAAATTCATTCGTAAATATTGGCCAAATCTTACCATCCACAACACAGAAAATCAAAAACACCCCCGATCTAGCCGGGGGTGTTTTTGCCTACTTTTTTAAAGCTGCTTTGATAAACATCTTAAAGATCGGATGAGGATGAAGCGGACGGGATCTGAACTCTGGGTGGAACTGCACACCTACATAGAACGGGTGGTCTTTAAGCTCAACGATCTCCACCAGTCCATTTTGAGGATTCACACCAGAAACAATCATACCGTTCTTCTCCATGTCTTCAATATATGCATTGTTAAATTCGAATCGATGTCGGTGTCGCTCTGAGATAAACTCTTCTCCGTATGCTTTCCTGGCAATTGTTCCAGGCTTGAGCTTGCAATCGTATGCACCCAGTCGCATGGTCCCGCCGTAGCGATTCTCTCGAATATTCTTAAGCTGCGTTGGATTCACATGAATGATTGGATCAACCGTTGAATCATCAACCTCAACCGTGTGTGCGCTTGCTTTTCCTAGTACGTTTCTTGCAAACTCTACGGTCGCAAGCTGCATACCCAAACAAATTCCATAGTACGGAATCTTTTTCTCTCGACAATACTTCGCGGTCAAAATAATCCCTTCAATTCCACGACTTCCAAATCCACCTGGAACAAGAATACCGTCAAACTTCGTGAGTCTTCTTAGCTTACGTGAATCATTTTCAAAATCTTCTGAATCAATCCAGTCCATTTCAATCCGCGCATTTTGTGACCAAGAAGCAGCTTTGAGTGCCTCGATCACTGAGATGTAAGAATCAGACAACGTATAGTCTCCAGTTGCAAAATACTTTCCAACCACACCAATCTTTACTGTCTTCTTTGCACTCTCTTGAGTCTCTGCCATGCGATTCCACTTCGCAAGCTGAGCCTTTTTTGCTTTCACACCAAACTTTTTCAAAATCATGTCTGACAGGTTCTGCTTCTCAAACATCTGCGGAACATGATAGATCGTTTTTACATCTGGTGCTGAAATCACATCACCAGGCTTCACATTGCAAAAAACTGACAGCTTGTCTCGACGAGGCTTATCCATGTACTGCTCACCTCGACAGATAATAAAGTCAGGATGAATTCCCACGCTGTTGAGCGTTCGAGTGGCCTGCTGCGTTGGTTTTGTCTTCATCTCACCCAAATGACTTGGAATTGGAAGATAACTCACCATCACAAACATGACATTCTGAGGATCTTCAAGATGCATCATGCGAGCTGCTTCAAGGAAAAGGATGTTCTCGTACTCCCCCACAGTTCCTCCTACTTCGATCATGGTGAAATCTGCCTTAGCATTTTTGGAAGCTTTCTTGATGCGGCTAATCACCTCAAGCGGAATATGCGGCACAACCTGCACACACTTCCCTTTGTATCCAAGATTGCGTTCACACTCGATGACTGTCTGGTACACGCGACCAGTTGTCATGTAGTTCATGCGCGTCAAATCTGTTTCTAAAAAGCGCTCGTAGTTCCCCATGTCCTGATCTGTCTCATCCCCATCGTCTGTTACAAACACCTCGCCATGCTCAACTGGATTCATTGTCCCAGCATCCACATTCACATACGGATCAACTTTGATCGCAGTCACATTGTATCCGCGCGACTGCAAGATCTTTCCTATGGACGCAGTGGTGACCCCTTTTCCTACACCGGACATCACTCCACCCACAACAAAAATATATTTGTGTTTCATAAACAAAATAATGATAAAACCCGGCTATTGCCGGGCTTGTTATTTTTCTTCGATGCTAATGCTGACCTCTGCCTCGAAGCCGTGATTGAGCTCGATCATGACGGTGTATGTTCCAAGTTCCTTGATGGGATCAGTGATTTTGATCATATCAGGCTTCACCTTGTGACCGAGATCTTTTAATGCTTTAGCAATGGCCTTAGATGTAACAGCAGCGTAGAGAACCCCACTCTCATTCACTTTTTCCTTTATGACAATCTCCTGGCCGTCCAGCTCTTTTGCTGATTGTCCAGCCACGGACACGTCTTTATTCACCTGACGTTTCTGAGCGTCTTCTTGATCTTTGCGTTTTTGCAAAGCCTCAGGAGTCGCCTGAACACCCAGATTTTGTGGGAAAAGAAAATTTCGAGCGTGTCCATCAGACACCTCCACTACATCCCCCTCCTGACCTAGCGACTTTACGTCGCGGATGAGGATAACTTTCATAAGCTTGGCTCAATTATACCAGATCGCACTCACACAGACAAAGCATTGTTCCCTTACCTGAAACTCAGTATACTCAATGCATAACCCCAAACATGTATGCCCCCTGAAATCAATCAAGGACACCGCGAAAAGCCTCTAAAGGAGCAACCTACAAAACCACAGAGTGATGAATTTTCTACTCAATACGACACAGCTGGTCGTCCTCTATTCCCGCATGAACTTGATTCAGCCACCCGTCAACAAGTACAAGACACCCTCGATGAATCAAACGTCGAACTCGCAAAGGATCTTGTCACAACAAAAATCGAAATCACAGGAGACATCGATGGAGAGTGGAATCGCATCATTGATAATTTGATTGCAACAGCTGAGAAAGCAAATGCGTTAGAAAAAAACTCTCACAATGAGACAATTGCGAGAAACCAGATTAAGCAACTCAGATTTGAACTACAGGCGCTTGCTGGAATAAAAGCTCGACACAATGTACTTACACAAATCTCAGACGGTCGCGAACCTAGCACCGTACTCGAGCAAGTCACCCAGAGCCGAAAACTCCACAGCGACCGACTGGGAACAAACACGGACATGCGCGCGCGCATCGAAGGTGCTGCCATACTGATCTTGCGCAAAGCAGAGCAACACATTGCAAAAGATATCGTCGCAAACCCTGATCGGTTAGAAGAACTGCACGCCGAAAACAAAGAACTCTTTGACAACGTCCTCAGGCACTCAGGGGCTCAAGGAGGAACACACGAAATCTCATTCACCCCATCAAAAAAAATAACGATTGCAGAGCACAAACTCAAAGAGTTTGATCTTCGAATAAAAAAAATTGAAAAGCGAATCAAGGAGTTATCATGGTTTGAAAAAACATTTGGCAAAGAAGGAAAAATTCTCCGCACTCGACAAAAAGAAATGCAAACTGAACGAAAAGCCCTCGCAGCCAAAGCAGCAACAGAACTCATCAGCAAAGCCCTCTCAACAGAAGAAGCAAGGCAAGCCCTAGCACCAAAGCACGCACCAGATGATTTCGAACAAGACCTACCAGAAGCCAATCTCCAGCCCATTGAAACCACTTGGGAGGAATACCAAGCCCAGCTCGCATCCCTGCACTCACTACAAGAAAAACGAGCCAGCCTCAGCCGACTTCCATGGAAACATCGTGCTGAAAAGAAACAACTGGACACAATGATGTTTGCAAAGGACGAACAAATCAAAAAACTCAAAGCCGCACACGCAGCAGAAATCAAAGAAAAGAACCTTGCACGCGAACAAGAACTCGAAAAGCTTCGAAAAGAAAAAGGACTATAAGCCAAAAAACAGCCTGAAATACGGCTGCCCGCCCCGACCGAAACGTCGGGGTTTTTTGATTCTTTGTATTGACAAACCCGAAAGAAAAGAGTAAAAAGCTCTCTGGCTTGAAGAAGGAGGAACTCACTCATGACCAGAATCCGCACCCTGATCCTGTCGCTCGCATTCATCTTGACCTGCATCCCACTCGCCACCAGCTGGGCCAACGACAAGCCCCTCACCACCCAGGAGCAGACCTGGCTCACCGAGCTGTCCCAGGACCCCGCCCGAGTACGCGCGCTCATCCTGGCCGAGGAGAACGCCGCACGCATGGAGCACTGGAACTCGGTCACCGCCGTCGGTGTCAACTACCTGATGTTCTGCTCGAGCCTGAACGGCCGAGACCCTGGCCCCGAGATCACAAACTCGACCGTGGGTACCTCTGTCGTTGTTGCCTACGCCCTCGAGATGCCCCGCAAGATCGCCGTGCCCTTCAAGGTGCAGATCCACTGGAAGCTGGGCGGCGTCCTCGATCGCATGGACACCCACTCGATCACAGACCAATCCCCGAACTACCGCCTCTGGGATCGCCAGACCCTCACGGAACCCGGCACCTGGACTGCCACGGTCGTCTACAACGGCACCGATCTCGCGACCACCACACTCGTGGTCACCGACTAGCCCAACCTTTGGGCACACACCTCGTCTTCGGACGAGGTTTTCAAATTAAAAAGAACAACAAATGCTCACCATGGTGAGCATTTGTTTGCATCGTTTATCTACTATTTTGCTAAACTTAGTGAAACACAAAGAAATCACCGACTCAAAAAACTCACCATGGTGAGTTTTTTGAGTCGCTCCGCTCTACACCTCAACCTGCTTCCCTCGATCCAATTTCACACGCTGGATCTCCACCCCCTCACCTTCCTCTGGATTCTCAAGCGCATCAATAAACTCATTACGATGCGAGATAATAACAAACGTTGTATTCGGTCGCTTCTTTTTCTCCTCAAGCATGATGCGTGCAACCTCTGCCTCTGTCTCCTCATCAAGCTCTTCAGTCGCCTGATCTAAAAACACAATTCCCCCACTCTCCTGCGATCGAATCTTCAAAAGCACCCGAGCCAATCCAAGCCTCGCCTTCTCTCCACCAGACAATCCCTTGATACTTCCTCGAAGATCCAGTACTCCATCACGCGTAAACCGCTCCGCAAGCCCAAGCTCACTTAAAATCTGAATCATATCTGCATCCTGAGCATCATTAGTTCCAAACGCAAGATTCTCTCTTAAATTACCACTATCAAAAATGTATGGATGTTGCGAGAGATAAGCAACATGCCCATAAAGCGAGTCTTCCCCTGTTTTCTTAATATTCCTAACATCCTCTCCACCAATCCTCACACCACCCTCAGTAGGAGAATAATAACCTGTCATAAGCCGAGAAAGCGTAGTCTTTCCATGACCACTTCGCCCCTCAAGCTGAACCACTCCTCCGGCTGGTACTTTAAAATTAACTCCCTCAAGAATCTTTTCCCCATCAATCTCGAGCTCAACATCTGAAAGCTCAATCGAATAATCCTCAAGCTCAGACGCACCTACACGTGCTTGATCTGCCTCAACCTCTGCCCGCGCATACCCATTAAACACCTCTTCCATTTCAACAATCGCCTCAACCGACTTAATAAGATCATTGTTCACACGAAGAATCTCACTAAAACCGCGATTGAACTGCCCTGAATACATAACTGCCGCAACAATATCACCAGCATTCCCAATCCCCATTTCACGAATCACAGCACCAACACCTACTAGACCTGCAATTACACTGCTATTTAACGCACATCCTTGCTGAAACTCCATATCAGCTCGAGCCTGCGTACGCTCGTGACCAATTCTATTCCAAGTCTTTCCAATCTCCTCAATCCTCTCAGCCATCTTCTCTTGCATACCCCCAAGAACAATATCTTGATGGGCATCTACTTGCTCTCCAATCTCTTGAGTAAGCTTATCTTCATTCTCATAAGACTCCATGATAATCGGATGGAGACGCTTATCAGCCTTCCGTGCAATCGCAACTGCGATCGGAGCTGACGCAAGTGAGATCAATCCAAGTCGCCAATCCATTGCCATCATGGCCGTGAACCCAACCCCTGCAGTTGCAACTGCAGGTAAATGAACACGCGCAACCGAAAACAAAATATCTTTAAACGCGCTCTGAGATCGACGCATGGATGAAATAATCCTTCCTCTTTCCTCTCCCCCCATACGCTCTCCAGGTTGAAACACCAAATCTTGAGAAAGTCGTTCGTACAACCCATCTTGATGCTCAGTAATTTCATTCATAAGCTTGTTAAAGCCTACATCCAATCTTCTCTTGACCCCACCAGAAACCAAGTTGATTCCAAGATACCCAAGCGCAAATGCCGCAGCTGTCATGCCACTTGAATCATCATTAAGCGCCCCTCCAAGAAGCGCAGGGCCAATTCCTTCCACAGCACCAACTCCAGTCATTGCAACAGCAAACTTCACATACTGACTCTTATCTCCATCCCCCAAGTACTCATCCCAAACCTCTTTCATTACACGAAGTCGCTGTGTCTCCTGTGGCTTACCCTCTGGACCAAACTCCGGGATCTCCCCTTGTTCAGAAAGTAAGATCAAATTTCCAATCTGCTCTTTCGAAAACCCAAACTTCGAGTACGCCCGTACCATCTCACGCTGAATATATGGCTGCTGCTCTGCCTCAGGTTTTGTTGTTGCACGCTTTTGCAGCTTCTCAAGTGTTGCCTCAAACTGCCCCACGTTCTCAAACTCCACAATCTGCTCAGCCCAAATCTGCATGTTAAAAACCATGTCCTGATCATCCTGATTGAGCTCACGCTCATGAAGTGTGCCACCCTGATCCACCCACCAAAGAATCTGCCCTCTCTCTGGAACCGATTGAATTCCAGCATCCTGAACGTCTTCTTTAAACGTGAGAGCCTTGGCAGCAACCCGCTCCATCTGCTCATACACAGCCTCATCCGGCTCAGCCATGAAATGTTTATCACCCACCTGAGCCTCAATCGCCCGAATCACATAATTCATCTCCGCCTGCAGCTGCGGCGGCACCTCAGGGATGCCAAACTGCTCTCTAAGAGCGTTCTCCACACTCTCTCTTGCATCCTCAAGCGACTCCTGTAAAGTCTCAGGAAGAACTTCTCGAAGATCATCAAAATTCTGCTCGCGATATTGTTCGCGAACCCTTTGATCAAGATCTTTAGGATTCATGGCCAGCTCTTGAGCTGACGGTCTGTAGAGTTCCCCCATAATGTTTTGTTTCTGCTATTATATCATCATAGCGCCCGTTGCGGTGCATAGAAATACTGTATGCAATTCAACTACGAAAATTCGGGCATTGAACCCAGCCGGATTGCTCCGTTTCAAGACAAACTTGAACCATATCGTAAGCAGCTTCAAAAAGTCGCAAAAGAAAGCGGGTATGAAGAATGCGAATCTTTGCTTCAACTTCCATTTGACGAAGAGTTACTAACAGCTGTCAAAGCCATTGCGCTAGCCATTAAAACACCGACACTTCAATATATTGTAGTTAATGGCATTGGTGGATCAAATCTAGGAACAATGGCAGTATATGAAGCTGTTGCAGGATCAATGCACCATCTTGTTGATCGTCTCCCAAAGCTTCTTTTTCTTGACACAGTCTCAGACGAACGCATGACAGCTATCAGCTCGCACTTACTCCGTCTTTCAGAATCAGATGACTTCGCAGTCATCTCAATCAGCAAATCAGGCGGGACCGTAGAAACAATCGCAAACACCGAAGCACTCATGCTTCATTTGAAAGAACACTTCCACGATGTGCGACATCGCTTTGCAGTAATTACACAAGAAGGATCAAAACTGTGGAGTGTAGCAGGTGAAAACAAATTCCATCGCATCTCCATGCCAAGCACGATTGTCGGACGCTACAGTGTCTTTTCAGCAGTTGGAATGCTTCCGCTCTACCTTGCAAACATTGATATTGAAGAACTTAGAGCAGGTGCAAAACAAGCTATTGAAGACGGTGTTTCAGAGAATCTAGAACAAAACCATCCAATGACCAATGCGATCCTGATGCATCTGCACAACCAAGATGGTCGCAACATGCACAACTCTTTTGTCTTCTCACCAAAACTCGAAGCACTAGGAAAATGGTACCGGCAACTCATGGGTGAAAGCGTTGGAAAAGAAAAAGACGTTGATGGCAACATTATCAATGCTGGCATAACTCCAATCGTCTCAGTCGGCTCAACAGACCTCCACTCAATGGCGCAACTGTACTACGGCGGCCCAGATGACAAATTTACAAACCTTGTCTTCTCATTTAAAGGTGACATTCACCACATCCCAAACAACCTCACGCTCCCAGGCCTAGTCAAAGACCTGGCCGGCAAATCACTCGAAGATCTCATGCACTCCATCATTGACGGAGTGGTGGCGGCTTACATCGAAAAGAAACGACCGTTTGTAACAATGGACATGGAAGGAATCACAACCCGCGAACTAGGTTACTACCTCCAGTTCCGCATGCTAGAAGTAATGTACCTAGCAAAACTCATGAACGTAAACGCATTTGACCAACCAGCAGTAGAACTCTACAAACAAGGCATGAGAGAATCCATGCAAAAAAGAAGGCTGAAATAATTTACGTCAAAACAAAAAGTTGTCATCTCGAGCGAGTCCTGCGAGTCGAGAGATCCCGAACCTTCGAGATCTCTCCATGCGGCCTCCGGCCTTAGTCGAGATGACAACTTTTTAGTTTGCAAGCTTAAACGTATCAAGAATTTCATTAAACGTTATCGATTCTCTTTGATGGTTAATCACATACACAACTCCACCATAATTAAACACAACCAACTTGTCAGGAGAACCTTCTGCACCAGTACCTCTAATCACAATCGAATCCTCTCCAGCGAATTCCCCAATAGTCTGACCACCAATCCCCTCAGGATAAAACACCTCAAGATTAAGCGTTACCCACTCATGAGCTGACCGAGCATCAACAACCGAAATCGTAAGCACATTCGCCCCCTCACCAACAAGCTCCTCTGCACTAGCATCTGTAATTCGAATCGTATCTGTTTCCTCAGTTGGGCTTAAAATATACTTTTGCTCTCCAACCGAAGCCACTTCACGATATAAAATCGCACCAGACGGATAAGAAATCTCATATCCATGTTTTGTATTCACATACGTCTCCCAACTCGCTGGAACCACTATTTCATCCTCAACCGCTACCACACCTCCCTGCTGCTGCACAACCTGATCAATCTCAAGCACCCCACATCCAGGTAAAACGAGGAGGAAAACAACCAAATCAAATAAAACCACTCTTTTCATAACAGACCGATTATACCACGATCGCTTGACTTTATGCCTAAAATATGATATCTTCAAACGTCTTCTGAGTAAGGATCTACCTGATCCGCTCCGGAGCCATTGGAGAGACCATGATCGCTTCCCTCACCCTCATCGCCGCCCTGCTGGTCGCCCCCGCAAGCGCCAACATCCCCGACGACGTCAAGCACCTCGGAGACCTGTCCCAACGTATCAGCATGGTGGCTGTCGATGGCCTGTACGACGAGCGCGAGTGTATCGCCACCGTCAAGACCCTCATCCCCGAGGATCCCAAAGCGGACCTGACCCTGGTTCACAGCCAGATCCAAGAATGCCTCGAGATCGCCGAGAACAACACCAACGAGCTCTTCGACAACCTCGAGAAGCTCGCCTGGATCGGAAACACCTACAACGACGATCAGTGGCAGCACGGATACCTCGCCTTCATCCACGGCGCCATCGGCCAAGCCTACCAACGCATGGTCGCTGTCGAAGTCGTCCTCAGCGACCTGACCACCACCATCTCCGGCTCCCAGACCCGAGACACCCTTCTCAAGCTCGAGGAGGACCTCAACCCGTAGCAGCACCACAAGCAGCTACGCACGAAGCCCCCTACCGCAAGGATGGGGGCTTTAGTATTCAAATATTGCAGTCGCATCCCCCACGGCCGTGGCGACCTAAGGGCCTCAATGGCCCGATAGGTCGTGACACCACCACCCCACCCAATGGTCCAGGCCGCCAAAAGGCCGTTCAAGATACTGTGTGAGTATTTCCCGAGGTGGTGGTCGTCTAAATCCGCGTGACGACCCGGCTCCGCCTCGGGAAATACTCACACAGTATCTTGCGGCCCCAACCCCCCGCAGCAAGCCGCGAAATCGAAACCAATTAAAGGCGAAGGCAGAAGGAAAAGCAGCCCGTGAAGGCCGCTTCTTTTTTGTATCAGTTAAAGCAAAAAGAAAAACTTACCATTTCCCAAGCCGCTCATTCGCAAACTCCCAATTTACATGCTCCCAAAACCCCTCAATAAACTTTCCTCTATCATTTCGATAATCTACATAATAAGCATGCTCCCAAACATCAAGCGTAAGAATCGACTTAAGCTCAGTCTCAGCAGGTGTATCTGCATCATGAAAGTCTTGTAGTGACAGTTTTCCATTCTCATCCATCAAAAGCCAAACCCAACCAGAACCAAAGTGCTTAAGCGCCATTGCACCAAACTGCTCTTTGAATGAATCAAGAGATCCAAAATCTCGATTAATAAACTCTCCAAGTTGTCCAACAGGCCCCTGATTCTCAGCTGCCAAACAGTTCCAAAAGAAACTATGATTGTAGTGCTGAGCCGCAAGATTATAGAGCGTATAGTTAGACCTACGCCCTGCAACAATCACTTCTTCAAGGCTTTTCTCGCCCAGATCAGTGCTTTTGAGAGCCTCGTTTAGCTTATTAACGTATCCAGCATGGTGCTTTCCATGGTGATATTCCAATGTTTCCGCAGACGTCCAGGGTGCCAGTGCATCCTTTGCAAACGGCAAGTCAGGTAGTATATGTGCCATATTTATTGTTATTAATGATGCCCCCACTGTATCAGAGCCTGGGTCCTGGTGCTAGGGTTGACAAAAAGGGAAAAATAAGCTATACTAGCGGCGCTTCTCTTGTTCGATTCGTAATAAGAGTAAGTTCCTAAGTAACCGTTACCACTCTTGTTATGAGCAACAAATTGTTTGTAGGCAGCCTTCCATGGTCTGTCGACGATCAAGGGCTCCAAGAGCTCTTCGCCGCTCACGGTGAAGTCGTTTCTGCTCGTGTCATTACTGACCGCGAGACAGGACGAAGTCGTGGATTCGGATTCGTTGAATACAACGATGAAGCATCTGCACAGGCTGCTCTTGATGCCATGAATGGTGCTGAGATCGAAGGACGCACAATCAGTGTAGACTTCGCTCGACCAGCCCAGAACTAAATTTAGTTCAAAAGAAAACACCCCAAGCTTCGGCAAGGGGTGTTTTTGGTTTTCTTATGATTTTCTTGTCAAGTCCAAACAGCACTCCTCACCCTTGAAAAATAGGACGCAATAAAGTAGAATGGCGGCGAAATTCACTTTTATCAAACTATGCATTTTGCTGTCCTTGTTTTCGGTCAAGAAGACAATAAGCTCCTCCAAGGATCACGTGCCATGGTGAAAGCCGCACGCGTTCGCAAACACCGAGTAACTGTTCTTCGTGAAAAGGAATTGTATCTTCTTTTCGATGGAACACGTGAATGTTTGCACAATAAAAACGGTAAACCGCTTCCAAGGTATGATGCTGTGATTGTTCGTCCAAGTTTTGCAGCAGACCCATCAATTCATGCATCACTGATCAGACAGTTTGAACTAGAGGGTCATCTTGTTATCAATAAACACACGGGAGTCCACCGCGCAAAGAACAAAGTGCGCACGCTTCAACTCCTGCACCACTACCAAATCCCAATGCCAAAGACAGTTGTATTCTTTGGCTCAGAAAACATCGACAGAGTCATGAGCGAATTCAAATATCCTGTCATTGTAAAATCTGCCTACGGCGCTGGTGGATCTGGAGTATTCATTGCAGAGACAAGACGCTCTCTCAAACCTGTTGTCGAGCATCTGCTCCGTAGCAAAGCAAGCAACAAAGAACCAATCAAGATCCAAGAGTACATTCGAGAATCAAAAGGAAAGGATCTTCGTCTCTTTGTTGTTGGAAAAAAAGTAGTTGCTGCTATGCAACGCAGTGCTCAAAAAGGAGAATTTAGATCAAACTTCCACAAAGGAGGAAATGTTAAAGCAGTGACTCCAAGTGATCAAGAAATCACAATGTCAGTGCAATCTTCTGTAAACATGGGACTCGACATTTCAGGAGTAGACATCCTCAGAACAAAACGTGGACCAATGATCATTGAAGTGAATGCTCAACCAGGACTAGAAGGCATCACCAAAGCATCTGGAATTGATGTTGCTGCTGAAATCATAAAATTCGTAGAGCGTAAGGTAAAACAACGTAAAGCACGCATTCGAAAACCAATCAAAGAACGCGCTGGGGCTGTGGAAGGTTAAGTAACAGATTGCTGCAAATCGTGTAAGATGGACATACCGTATGTCCAAAACAAAGATGATCCGCAGCTTCAATCGTTACGAGCTCAAATACCTCATGCACGAGCGTGACGCCGAGGCCTTTCGGAAACAATTAGAACCGTTCACTGAACGTGATCCCTACGGGGATGATACAGGCAGCTATTTTTTGGCGAGCCTGTATTTTGATACTGACGATCATTTATTCTACTGGGAAAAGGTTGAGGGGCTCAGATTCAGACGCAAAATCCGCATGCGCATCTACGAAACCCCAGAAGCCATCACAGATGAATCAAAAGTCTTTGTAGAAGTAAAGCAACGCCTGGACAAGATTATCCAAAAACGCCGAGTTGTGCTCCCGTACAAGCATGCACGCACTCTCCTGTACGACTACAAGATTCCACCGCACAAAGACAACGACTCAGCAACCATCCAGGAGATCTACCACATGCTTACCACACATCAACTCAAACCGACTTGCATCACAAGCTACAAACGCCAAGCACTAATCGGCCATGAGTATGATCTGGGACTACGCATCACCTTTGACACAAACGTACGTTATCGGGACAAAGATCTCGACATAACATCGAAAAAAATCGGTAAAGCCATGATCCCCCTCGATTACGTCATCATGGAAGTAAAAGTAAACGATCGAATTCCCTACTGGCTCACAGAACTCATCGCAGATCAAAACGCAAGCCTCGTCCGCATCAGCAAATACTGCACAGGCCTTGAGCAAGCAAACATAGTCCCAAATAAACATTATCTATTCGCCTAAGTAACAAATATGGATCCAGAAACACTTTCCTTTCTCCAACAGCTCACCAGCTTTGAAGATCTAACCGGTGTCTTTTCTGTGACAGACGTCGTTCTCACCATTGTGCTCAGCTTTATCCTGACTGCAGTTGTGGGTTACGTGTACATGATCACGCACAAAGGCACATCTTACACTCAGAGCTACGTGCACACGCTCGTACTCATGGGAATGGTGGTTGCAATCATCATGCTCATTGTGGGCTCAAACATCGCCAGAGCTTTCTCTCTCGTTGGTGCCCTCTCCATCATTCGTTTTCGTAACGCCGTCAAAGAAACAAGAGACGTTGGCTTCATATTCTTTGCCATGGCGATCGGTATGGCTGCTGGAACGAGATTCTATCTCCTGGCCGTCATTGCCACGATCGTAATCTGCCTTCTTATCATCATCATGTATAAGTTCGACTTCTACCGCAAAGACGCTTCAAGCCGCATCCTCAAGATCCAAGTTCCAAACAATGCTGCCTACGACAAGCTCTTTGATGACACGCTCATTAAGCACACAAAGTCCTCCAACCTCGTTAGTATCGACTCTGTTCGATCTGGAGCCCTCACAGAGCTCATCTACAATGTTGAGCTTAAAAAGAGCGGCAAGATGCAAGAGTTCCTTAGCGAGATCAAGACACTAAACGGTAACCACAAGGTCACACTCGTTACAGGCTACAACACAACTGATCTCTAATCATGCGACCGCTCACCCTCCGCAGAAACTACAAATGGATTGCAGCAACACTTCTTGTTGTGTGCTTTTTTGTTTCTTTGCTAGGAAACGAGCGCATCGTCCCTTATATCTCCTCGTTTAGCTGGAGCATGGGCGACACCTGGCCGACAGCAAAACCACTTGTAATTGAACAGGAGGCTGACACATTGTTTTCTCTCGAGTTCATGCATGAGATTGAGATTGAAATGGATCAAGATGATTACGATGCAATGATTCTTATCTATGAAGAAACAGGTGAAAAAGAATACTTCCCGATCAACATCACTATCGATGGCGCTACTTACGAAAATGCTGGCATTCGTCTTAAGGGAAACTCAACACTCTCTTCGTCACTTGGAACACCTATGGGCCCAGCGGGTAAAACAGCTAAAAACCACGAAAGCGACGTCCCTTTCCTCATCAAATTAAACGAATTTGAATCAGGACAAAACTATCAAGGCTACCAGCAGATTGCCTTGCGAAGCCAATTCAAAGACTCGTCCATGATGCGCGAAGTGCTCGGATATCAATTGCTTGAAGCAATTGATATTCCAGCACCGCAATCAACATACTCTGTTGTGACGTTTAACAGTGAAAAATCTCTTTACATGATGACAGAAGTTATTGTTGAAGAATTCGTAGAAGAGAATCTTGTTAAAGACGGTGGTGAAATTGGAACACTCTTCAAAGCATCTGTTGGAGCTAAGCTTACCTACTCAAGCAATGACCCGCTCGACTACGCCTCCTTTGAACAAAAAACAAATGTGAACGAAGAGGATGTATACCAAATTATTGAGCTCGTAGAGTTTATTACAAACTCTTCAGATGAAGAATTTATCGCCAGGCTCGACGAATACATCGACGTCGAATCAACACTTCGCTACCTCGCGTTTTGCAACATCACCGTGAACCTAGACTCCTTTGCAAGCAACGGAAACAATTACTACCTCTACCAAGATCCTGACACTGATCAATTCACCATCGTGCCATGGGACCTAAACGAGTCATTCGGAGGATTTTGGCGTTACGAAGGCGAAGCCTACAGTCTCAATCTGGATTTTTCAGGAGACGAGCGGCAAAACAACCCAGGTATGATGATGCCTGAAGAAAACCTGACACCAGAAATGATGAAATACTTCAAAGAGAATGGAATCCAACCTCCATTTACCGATGAAGACATTGCAGCTGCAGCAGCAGTTTCTCCGATTGCATTTAACAACCCAACAGCCACTCAAGAACAACAGATGCTTCCAAACAAACGCAATCGCCCAATACCTCCAGGCTTTATCCCGCCAAATGATAACTTTGAACCACCTTTAGGATTCGATCCAGACGCCGAGCAACCAGCTCATAAAGTCATGGGAATGAGCAATCCGTTTGTTGAGCGACTTCTCTCAACAGATATTTTCTGGAAGCAGTATATTGAAATCGTAGAAGAACTTATAGATAGCACACTCTCGATTCAATCGATTGCACACAAAGTCGAAGAACTACAACAATTCGTAGACAACGCAAATGAAACCCACAACTTCTGGGAAGATACCGTGAACCATGACTACGGTACAAAAGAACTCCTTGATTTCATCTGTAACCGCTTTATCTCACTTAATGAACAACTTGTTGTTGTGGAAAACTAGCTCGCCTCACGAGTCGATTTATGCTATAATGCACCGCGATGCGATATCCAACCACAATCTCATCGTCTATTCATAAAAGCCTATTGGGCTTATTTTTTTATGCGCCACAACTACATCGGCGAGCCAAACGTGCCCGCCTTCTCCCGCGCAGTCAACGCACTGCGCTCTTTTTTTTTAGCTAAAGGATTCCTTGAGGTTCACACTCAGGACCGCTTATCTATTCTCGCCGCTTGCGAGGATCCAACCACCGTTGCCACGTTCTCCTATGCCGGAGAGGTCTGGCCCCTCCCACAAACAGGCCAAATGTGGCTCGAATACGAACTTCTCAATCGCCCGGATGTACCGGGTGTTTTTTGTGTCAGCACAAGCTACAGGCACGAACAAAACCCAGTCAAAGGCAGACACAAAATTGTATTCCCCATGTTCGAGTTCGAGTCCCGAGGCACCGTCGATGACCTGCAACAACTCATGGCCGAACTCCTCGAGCACCTAGGCTACGGCTCTCGCGAAAGCTACAAACGCATCAACTACCGCGATGCCATGCACAAATACAACACAGACGAACTCGATCACGATCACGAAACCCAGCTCTGCCAAGACTACGGTCGCGCCGTCTTCCTGGAGCGCTTCCCTGAGCACACAAGCCCTTTCTGGAACATGAAACGCCACGGAGATGGAACCTCACACAAGATCGATGTGATCATAGACGGTATGGAAACCTTTGGCACAGCAGAGCGATCTTCTGACCCATACGAAATGCGAGAAGCCTTCCACACAATCTCAGACGGCGGATACGCAAACCTGCTCTTTGATCTATTCGGCAAAGAAAGAGTCGTAAACGAACTCGAAGAATTCCTCTCTCACAACTTCTTCCCACGCTACGGCGGCGGCATTGGCGTGACTCGACTTATAAGCTCAATGGAAAAAGAAAAAGCCCTGACCACATCGTAATGCGTTCAAGACTTCGTATCGAGCCTGCGCAAGCGCTCCATGCGCTTTTGCAGATGCACCCACACTCGTGCCGTAAGCACCGCATCGTAAAGCGGGTTGTGGTGCCCACCTTCGATGTCACTCATGTCGATGGAATGCTTGTGCTTGTACTCGCCATGCTTGGTCGAACTCTCGCCGAGCATCTCGAGTATGGAAGCCGTGTCATGCAGTGGAAACGGAGCTTCATGCGTGCCGATCATGCATGCACGCTTCATGAGCGTGAGCACGCGCGCCTCAACCGGGAACTGGACATGCGCTAGAATGATTGTCTCCTCATCCGTGTGCCTCAGATAGAAATCACTGAACGCCTCGAGTAACTCCAGCAAGGTTGCATGTGTCTCATCGATCCCCTCCATCGGAGGCAGAACGTTCTCTAGCACCCACACATCCACGTCGTCCATGATCGGACATCGACCAACAAACCGATCGATCTCCTTGCCTGTGCTGTCACAGACAAACGCCACGATCGCGAACGGATGCCCCCAAAGACCATTGGTCTCGGCATCGAATGCAAAGATTTGTTTCCCCATCTCACGCCTCCTTTTCGTTTGACCTCTCTGATCAAGAATCTGGTTTACACTCAAGAACCATTCTTGTCAATTCAAAAACACCCTTATCTTGAGGGTGTTTATTATTTATCGAGACATCATCTTCTCCTCGAGCCCGTCTGTAATCACATCACTCACTGTCTTCACAAGCAAGAAAAACACCATCCCAACCGACCCCTTCCCGAGTATCCACCCCAACATCACAATTAGATGCATGGGCAGAATCCGTGGATACGGCAAGAAAAAAAGTTTACCCAAATGCTGAATCTTCTCCTCGTCTTTGTGCTGCGTAGCCCGATGCGTAATCGCTTGATTCACAAGAAAGATAAGTGCGAATAGTCCAATCGGCCCCCAGGCACTCACCTCTGGCCACGCCATAATGATAATAAACACAAGATACACGAAATGAAAGATGCCATAGTGCAGCAAGAAAAAACTCGCCGCCCCCTTCTTTGCCTTCTCATCCGCCTTCACTGGCGCTCCATTCATTTCCATTCCTTCAACAGAAAACTTCTTCAAGCCCATCATGCGCTTTGCATGGAAAAGCCCAATGATCACCGATTGCGCCCAGTACCCCCAAACAAGAACTGAGAAATCCCAGCCTTGCCAGACAGCAAGAATCATAACAATCAAGTTGCTAACAATAAGCCCAATTGATGAACTGCTTAAATGTTTCATAATTCTTTATCTTCGATTTCCTTAACCGTCCTCTCAATGGTTTTCTTCACAAGAAGTCTCTCGATGTTTCTATCAAACAAGAGCAAAACAATCCCAAGAACACCAAAAAAAATCATGAGCCCATAATAAAACTCAATCGGATCTGGAGGCGTGATTCTCTTGATTTGCACACACCCAAGAACCGCCATCACAATCAACACCACCCCACCAAAACGAAACAGTAAACGCTTTATAACAAGCCACATGACAAGCCTATATCCAAGATAAAGCCCTAATAATCCAGAAAGATAGATAAGAACCCCTTCAAATATCTCACTTTGCATATGGATATATGGTATCACAACCGGTCTCAACATTGACATACGCTTATTTTTTGCGTATAATCCGCCAGCTTAACCACTAATCACCTCTTGTGGATTTTAGAAACATCGCAATCATTGCTCACGTTGATCACGGCAAAACAACACTCGTTGATGCAATGCTTAAACAATCAGGAACCTTCACTGAACGAGAGATCATTGAAGAGCGCGTCATGGACAGCAATGATCAGGAAAAAGAACGTGGGATCACGATCTATGCCAAGAACACTGCTATCCGACTTGGTGACGTAAAAGTAAACATCGTCGACACCCCAGGTCACGCTGACTTTGGTTCAGAAGTTGAACGCGTACTTCGCATGGTCGACAGCGTGCTTCTTTTGGTTGATGCCTACGAAGGACCAATGCCACAAACAAAGTTTGTGCTACGCAAGTCACTTGAGCTCGGACTCAAACCAATCCTGGTCATCAACAAGATCGACAAGCCATCAGCGCGCCCAGACGAAGTGCTCAACATGACCTTTGACCTTTTCACAGAACTTGGCGCTACAGATGAGCAACTCGATTTCAAACACATTTATACTGACGCCAAACAAGGCATTGCCAAAATCGAACTCACAGACGAGAGCGTTGACTTGCAACCTCTCTTTGATCTGATCCTCAAAACGGTTCCGCCTGCACAAAGCATTACAGATGCTCAAATGCGCATGCAGCCAGTCAATCTTGGATATAATGATTTTACCGGACGTATTGCACTGGGACGCATCTACGAAGGAACCCTTAAAACAGGAATGCCTGTAACTGTCATCACCTCAAGTGGCACTCGCTCCAAACACAAGATCGGAAACATCTACACAACAGAAGGACTCAAACAAATCGAAGTAAAGGAAGCGATCGCTGGAGACATTGTTTCTATCGCTGGTATCCCAAGCATTGATGTAGGTGAAACCATTGCCGAGGACAAAGACGCAGAAGCTCTCCCTGCAATCAAAATCGACCCCCCAACCCTCACCATGAACTTCCTCGTAAACAACTCGCCATTTGCTGGACTAGAGGGATCGCTCGTAACCTCACGTCAAATCCGTGAACGCCTAGAACGCGAACTAGAAACCAACGTTGGCTTGCAAGTAGAGTTCCCAGAAAACGCAGATGTTTTTCGAGTGAGTGGGCGAGGAGAAATGCATCTCTCTGTTCTTATCGAAACTATGCGCCGTGAAGGATACGAATTGCAGGTAAGCCAACCTCAAGTCATTATGCGACAAGAGGATGGAAAGACACTTGAACCGTATGAAAACGTTGTAGTCGACGTACCAGACGAACTCACAGGCATTGTCATTGAAAGACTTGGCAAGCGCAAAGGTGAAATGCAAGGCATAAACAGCGAGAACGGATCAACCCGCCTCGAATACATTGTTCCAACACGCGGCCTGCTTGGATTCCGCATGGAATTTATTACCGCAACAAAAGGAGAAGGAACGCTTTCACATGTCTTCTCAAACTACGGTCCGCATAAAGGCGAGATTGAGCGAAGAAAAACTGGTTCAATGATCTCTGGATTTACAGGAAAAACAAGTGCTTACTCACTCGACAACCTCCAGACTCGTGGCACACTCTTTATCGGTGCAGGTGTCGAGGTTTACGAGGGCATGGTGATTGGAACAAGCTCAAAAGCATCAATGGTGGTAAACCCAAACAAAGGCAAGCAACTCACCAACATGCGATCAAGTGGAGCAGATGACGCCATCAACCTTACTCCACCGATCGAGATGACCTTAGAGCGCGCAATCGAATACGTAGACAGTGATGAGTATGCAGAAGTCACACCAAAGAGCATCCGCATTAGAAAGAAATACTTGAACGAATCAGAACGAAAACGAAACACACCAAAAACAAACAAGTAACAAAAAACCACCTCGTAAGCACGGGGTGGTTTTTGATTTCTATGTATTCTTCATGAACTCCACAACCGCCTCGTCAATGATCACATCCTTTTCTTTAAACGGCTTGAGCAAAACAAGTCCATCAAATGTTGTGCACCGACTAAGCGCCACATACAGCTGCCCATGTGCAAACGCTCCCCACCCCATATCAATAAGCACTTTATCGAAGGTCTTGCCCTGAGCCTTGTGGATCGTCACCGCCCACGCAAGTGTGATCGGATACTGAGTGTATGACCCAATAACAGACTCTTCAAAACTCCCACCGTCATTCTCATACTCAAACAGCTCCCATCGATGCTCTCTAACATCTACCTCTTGCCCATCTTCAAGCTCGACCTCCAGAACCGGAGTCTTTGCAAGACCTCTCTTCTCAATCCTCCTCACGGTCCCAAGCGATCCATTCACCCACCGCCTCTCAGGGTCGTTCACCGTAAACATCACGCGCGCGCCCTCCTTGATAGTAATCGACTGCTCAGAAGGCATGCGACGATCAGGCACCTCACCTGAAGATTTTGCATCAAGCTTCCACGGTTTTGAATCAAGCTGTGCGAGCTCATAATCATTACGTTGCTTCGCCATCTTGTTGGTTGTTGTCAGATGAATATATCCAGCCGCATCATCTGGGCCAAAATACGGATCATGCCGTTCATTCCAAAGATCCATATCGTCTTGTGAAACCGAATTAAGACGAATCTTCTCAAGCAAGTTCACAAAATCCTGATCCTGCTGCCGATACACTTTTTTCAGTTCAAGAATCTTAATGTTCAAACTCCCCATAACATACGCAGAGAAAAAATACGGCGACGTGTATTCGTTTTCAAACCTGAACGCCTCCTCTCGTGTCACCACCGGTGGAAGCTGATACAAGTCACCAATAAAAATCATCTGCACTCCACCAAACGGTTCACGAGGCCGACCACGATTCAAGCGAAGTGCTTTATCAATGCAATCCAAAAGGTCAGCACGGACCATGGAGATCTCATCAATCACAATCGTCTCAAGCGCCTCAAAGAAAGGCCGAGAGTCAGGAAACGCTTTACGCACAAGCTCCACACGAATCGCTGGATGGAAACCAAAAAACGAGTGTATGGTCTGCCCTCTGACATTTAGAGCAGCAACACCCGTTGGTGCAAGCACAACATGCCTCTTCTTTGTATGCTCACGAAAATACCTAAGAAGCGTCGACTTCCCAGTTCCAGCACGACCCGTCACAAAAATATGATCATCCGTCTCGTTCATAGCCTTATAGGCCTCCCGAGACTCTTTTCCAATTCGAATCTTTTTTGTCATATCCAGCCAAGTATACCAGTCTCAAAACAACAAACTTATGCACAGCCCCCTTTTAAATGCCAATAGATCTGATAGCATGAAACCACAGACTTCATGCGGACGTGCTTGCGCGACTGTGTGAACGACGACTTCACCTGAGTGTGCCCCTATGCGACAGAGCCACACTTTTTGTCGGCGGTTCGTCCATCAGCAATACCTTGCATAAAGATTGAGCTGGTGCGCCGACAGTCGCCCTTTTACCCCCGGGAAGGGGGTCACCCCTTTCCACGCACCTGGGCCCAAGCCCAGGTTTTCCTTTTTAAAAACCATCGAACAAGTCGATGGTTTTTGATTTTCTCCAACACATCATCACAGCTTCCCACGCAAATCTTCAATCACTTCTTGATCCTTAATCCACAGACGCTCCAACTTCTCAATCTCCTTTGTCAGCTCATCTAGCCTCTGAGCCTTAACCGGAGCATAGTCTGTTGGATTCTCAAAAAAGTACGCTAGAATCTCACTCTTCTCTTTATCAAGCACTCCCATCTTTTTATCCGTGCGTGCCAATGACCTCTGATGTTCTTTGATACGAACTTGATACTCAGCCCGCAAACCACGATCTGTGTTTTTCTCATCAACCGTATCCGTGCTCTCAAATGACTCACGCATCCGATCCATAAGATCATCAACATACTCCCCATACGTCCCCATATACTGACGAACCTTTCCTCCGCGCACCTCAAAGATCTTCTCTGCAAGCTCGTTTACAAACGTTCGTGCATGAGAAATAAAAAGCACTGTCCCTGAATACTTTTTGAGCGCAAGCGCAAGTGCTTCTGTTGTTTCAACATCCAAATGGTTCGTTGGCTCGTCAAGCAAGAGCACATTGTGCTCATGAAGCAAGACTCCAGCCAAACAAAGCCTGGCACGCTCACCACCTGAAAGAACGCTTGTGGGTTTATCAAGATCATCCCCCTTAAACAAAAAGTTTCCAGCCATCATCAAAATCCTCTCACCAGACGCATCTGACGGAGCCATACGCGTAAGGTGTTGCAAAACCGTTTCAGTCGGCTCAAGCGTTGCATCAGTCTTTTGATCATAATACCCAATGTCTGCGTGATGCCACCACTTCACCTTTCCATCAATAGGTTTGATAATTCCAATAAGCGTTTTAAGAAGTGTTGACTTACCGTTTCCATTCTCCCCAGCGATCACAATCTTTTCCCCGCGCATAAAATCCAAATCGATTCTTTCTGCCACAACATGATCCGCATACCCAATCACAAGATCATCCGTGCGCACAGCAGGCCCTGGGGCAACACGAGGCGATGGAATCGTAATGTTCGTTGTTGCAAGCGCAGAATCAATCGTAGAAATCTGATTGCGAAGTTTACTAATATGCTTAATCTTACTTTGCGCTCGCGTTGCCTGGCTTGCTTTGTAGCGAAATCGATCAACAAAAGTTTGATGATGCGCAATCTCACGCTTAAGCTTTTTGTTTGTGCTCTGCTTATACTCAAGCTGCTCTTGTTTATACTCCAAATATTCCTGAACGGTTCCTTTATAAGTCGTAAGATTTCCTCTCTCAATCTCAAACGTGGTCGTACACGTATTTTGCAAAAACGTTCTGTCATGCGCTGCAATAATACAACTACCACGATAATTCTTTAAAAATGCCTCAAGCAAAAGAAGTGTCTGCAAATCCAAATAGTTCACTGGCTCATCAAGCAAAAGAAGATTTGGGTCTTTGAGAAGCATGCCCACAAGCTTCACACGCATCTGATATCCACCAGACAAATCCGACGGCGGCATACTCAAATGAGACTCACCAAGGCCAAACCGAGCCCCAAGCTTCTTCACCTTCCAATCCGACACCCCACCTCTTTTCTCAAGAAACTCAAGTGTTGTGCAATCAGATGGAAGCACCTCATGTTGCTCAACAACACCGAGTCTCAGCTTTGGAAAAAACGTGACTTCTCCTCCATCTGACTCCTCAGCACCTGTAATCAGCTTTAGAAGCGTCGACTTCCCAGCACCATTTCTGCCAATGAGCGCAATCTTCTGCTTCTCTGCAATCAAAAAAGACAGATCGTCCAGCACGGTCTGCAATCCGTATTTCTTTCTTAAATTCTTTCCCTCAATCAGTGGATGCCCCATGTGTTCCTGCTACAAACCCGGTCGTCCAACACAGTTGAAGTGAAAAGCCACCTGACGGTCGATTAATATTTATCGTGTCACCAATAAGATAAAGATTTGGATAGAGCCTGGAAGTCATTGATCGAAAATCCACCTCCTCTGGAATCACCCCACCATCTGCAACAATCGAATGCTCATACCCCATCGTACCCTCAATATCAAAACGTAGATCTTTAAGTATTCGCACGAGTCGCTTGCGTTGATCTTTTGTAATCGAATGCACAGGAGTGTCTGCAATCGACTCACCAAAACGACTAAACACCACCTCACCAATCTTTTTCTGCGCAAGCACTTTCATCACGCTCCTGAGCTTCTTATTCTTATGCTCCTCAAATACTTCAACGAGATATGCGTCAAGACTCCCCAGATCATGATCAGGAAACAAATCCACTGATGCTTCAACCTTGCCCTTCGCCAAAAACTTCTTTACCTCATGGGCTGAATTGATAACAAGCGGACCTGAAATCCCAAAGTGTGTAAACAAAAGTCTTCCGCGTACTTTAAGCTTTGTTTTCTTTTCTTGAATATACCTAAGCTCCATATCATCAAGCGTCACCCCCGAAAGCTCATGCACCCACTTTGAAGTTGTTTTGAGAGGAACAAGATCTGGATCAGATTCTTTTACTGTATGACCAATCTTCGCCAGCATCGAAATCCCATCACCAGTTGAACCAGTCTCAGGAGCTGCAAGCCCGCCTGTTGCAAGCACGATCTTGCTAGCATGAAAAACACCTTTGTCAGTCTTCACGCCCGCAAGCATGCCTCCATCTTTTACAAGCGATCTCACGCTCACCCCAAGTACCACCTCAACATTCCCAGTCTCTTTTACATACGCCTCCAACGTGCGACACACATCCTCAGCGCTCTGACTCTTCGGAAACGCCCGCTTACGCTCTTCGACCACCAACGGCAAACCACGCTCCTGAAAGAAATCAAATGTAGCCTGAACATCAAACTGAGAAAACGGCGAATACAAAAATTGACTTGCTTCTGGAAAGCCATCAAGAAAGAGCCGCGTATCAAACTCAGCATTCGTAATATTGCAGCGCCGCCCTCCTGTGATACTCAGCTTCTTGCCAAGCCTGTTATTCTTCTCAAGCAAAAGAACACGAGCTCCAAGCTCGCCTGCACGTCCAGCAGCCATCATTCCAGATGGACCGCCACCGATCACAATCATGTCATAGGTCTTTTTCATGCGCCCATCATCTCAAATTTTGGATAACTAAGAAAGCCCAAGATCACGTTCAAGCCGACTGTGTGCATAACTTTCCCTCTGTTTTACGTACACAAACACCTCGAATCAACACCTCTTTCTCGACCTACATGAACACTTATTGTGAACAAAGTCGATCTCCAGACTTCTTCGCTGTTTTCTCTTCTTGACAGTATTTTGGTTAAAACGCTAACGTTAGTGTGAGATTAACACTTACCAGGTTTTACGTACTTTATTCTCCCCTGCCACTCAGCTGGGTTGAGGATGCCAAAAAGCATTGACAAACCTAGGAAAAAGTGTTAATTTCGGCGGCTATATTCCCAAGAGAAATGGTCGCTTAATCCTAAAGGAGTATAAGAGCAACCGCCCTTTCCCAACCAAACCCTAGATCAAAGGTAATGGCCCATGCCGACCATGGACATCAATGGACCGGATCACGTCTACACGGTCACGCATCGCGTGGGCGAATGTAGTCACTACCGGCTCTACACATGCCTCCAGCAAGACACTGATCGACAGTGCGTCATGATGATCGCCATCGAGCGCGACAACAACGCCGACCTCGAACGCGCCGCGTACGTTCTGGGCAAGCTCCGCGAGGAGTCCGACCTCAACGAAGAGGACTACGCCAAGAATCCCGCCAACGAAGGCCTGATGCTCAACTACCAACTCGGCTTCCCCGAGGTGGTGGACAGCTTCATCTTCAAGGAGCAGGATCACCGACGCATCCTCATCCTCGCCTTCGACAACATCCAGGAGATCGACAACCTGGTGCCACTCCTGAACATCCGCAGCAAGGATCATCTGCGAGTGGACATCAAGACCGGTGCCTGGATCCTTGGCAAGGCCCTCAAGACGCTCGTACTCGCGCACAGCGTGGGTATCTCCATGGGCAACATGGATGCCTCGCGCATCCTGGTCCATCTGGACGAGCACTACTGCATCCTGTTCGACTGGTGCTATGCCAAGACCGGCACCGAGCAGGTCTCCATGGAAGACGCCCGCATGGACGTCATCCGAGTCGCCCGCGCCGTTATCACCGCCCTGGGCGGAGACTGGCGCCGTCGCCACATCCCACTCGATGGCAACGAAGATGGGTATGGCGCCTTCACCGAGATGATCTTCCGATTCGCTGGCGGATCTCAGACCAGCGCCGACATGGCCCACCAGACCTTCTACGACATGGTAGACGGGATCTGGGAGCCTGGTTTCCACAAAGCAACCACCCACCCTCTCAAAGAGACAGGAGACTGATCATGGGATACGGAGTCCATTCGCGCTCAGCGCACATCCGAACCAGAGAACGCGCCACCGCCGGCGGCAGTCGCAGCGCCACCGCCCAAGCCGAGGAGGAGCACCGCAGGACCCAGGAGCTTCACGTCTCGGTCGACCCCAAGGGATATTCGCATCTGGGGCCCGTCCGCCTGAGCCTGTCGCGCTTCGTGCAGCGGGACGACGGCCTCTGGGAGCTCACTCGCGGCGTACCCATGCCGGTGGAGACCGAGCTGGATGGCACGGGTTCCATGGGCCGTGTGTTCATCAAGGCTGTCATGGATGTCCTGCCGGATGCCTACAACGCGTTCACCTCTGGCCGTACACCGGTCCTGGGACGCTACGACGTGCAGATCGCAAACGCGATCTTCGGTGACACCGTCGACAACGAATACGACGGCCGTCCGGTGATGTGCCGCACCCAGTTCGAGATGGGCGAGAAGATCTCCGAGCAGGTCACCAAGCTGGTCCCCACCCACGGTGGAGCTGGCAACGGCAAGGAAGACCCCCAGTTCGGGCTCTTCGGCGCCGCCTACCTGACCCGTGCCCGGCTCTGGGACTACGGTCTGCGAGGCTACCACCACGTCTTCACTGACGACAACCCGGTGATGTACGTCGATGTGAACTGGCTCAAGAAGATCTTCGGAGACGATGTCCTCAAGCGCTGTGCCGAAAACGGCCACGAGTTCTCCCCGAGGAAGAACATCGACACCAAGCAGGTCGTTCAGCATCTGCTCAGCCACACCCACGGGTTCGTATTCCTCCGCCAGGGAAGCTGCATCCACAGCTGGCGCGAGCTCTACGGCAACGATCGCTGCATCGTCATGGACGGACAGCCCAACACCTTCCATATGTACGAAGCCGTGGTCATCGGACTGACCGAAGGTGTCATCAACCTCGAAACGGCCGAGGAGTTCCTGTGCTGGATGGGGGCCGACAAGAACACTGCCCAGCAGATCGTCTACGCGGTCTCGCACATCCCCCTGGGCGCGCAGACCCTGGCCAAGAACTTCCACAAGATCCCGGTCGCCGGCGACCTGTTCGCCAACAAGGAAGACCTCTGGCCCATGACCACCGACGAGATCGCCGCTCACACCGGCGAGGCCTCCGAGGGCGACGGCTCCACCCCCAAGGGAGCCGACCAGGTCGAGTGGCTCTAGGGACGAGCTGAACTAGCTCAACGCAACAACGACCCCGACGCAGCATGCTGACGTCGGGGCTTTCCATGAGACCATCGTGATTCCCACGGTGACATCATGGCTAGAAACACCAACCCCAAAGAGGTGAAACGTGAAAAAGTGTTACTTGATCACCGACCTCGGACCCGGGGATGGTGGCAAGGGTGGCATCGTCCACCGAATCGCAACGCTTCTAAGAGCCATCTGCATCATCAAGATGGGGGGCTTTCAAGGTAACCACGGCGTTGTCACTTCCCGTGGCAGCTCCATGAGCTTCAACCAGTGGGGCTGCGGAACCCTCGAAGGGATCCCCACCCACATCTCAAGCGGCTTCATCACAAGCCCAGAAGCCCTGCTCAGCGAAGCCGACCAGCTTGAGCGCCAGTGTTGCATTGCCAACCCCTGGAGCATGCTCACCATCGATGAAAACGCTCTCTGCTGCACGGAGTTCCACGCGATCTCCTCACGCATCAAAGAGCTCTCTCGCGGCAAGGACCCGCGCGGAACCATCGGTACAGGCGCTGGTCAGTGCTACCGCTACAACCAGAGCCACCCTGAACTCTCGATCTTCGCGCGCGACCTGCGTGAACCAATCACCCTGCGCCTCAAGCTCGAGCTGATCCGTCTGCGCATCGCGTCAGACCTGATCGAGATCATCGAGGCCGGATTCCTCCCCGAGGACAACGAACTGCTCCAGCAGGATCTAGACCTCCTGATGAACCCCGCTGCAGTCGATTCCGTGCTCGAAGGATTTCTCAAGGTCGCAAGTCTTGCCAAGATCGTGAACTCTGGCTACATGTCCCGCGAGATCCTCTCACGTGACGGAGTCGTGGTCGTGGAAACCTCCCACGGTGTCCTCACCGACAACCTCATGGGCTTTGACCCACACACCAGCGCGATCCGCACACTCCCAAACGTGCGAACCAAGCTCATCCAAGACACCGACCACAACGGACAGATCGTCCACATCGCCTGCCACCGAGCCTACAACGTACGCCACGGCGCCGGCCCCATGCCAACAACCGATCCATCCATGAACGAGGAACTCCTCCCCGGATCGTCTGAGAGCAACAACCGTTGGCAAGGCTCTGTCCGAGTAGGCCCCCTAGACCTCCCTCTCCTACGCTACGCAATCGCAGCCGCAGGCGGACCCGAGTTCCTGGGCGGCCTAGCCCTAACCTGGTTCGACCAGATCGTGAAAAACGGAGAGTGGCACATCGCCCACCGCTACAAAAGCGGCACCGAAGACCGCGACTTCTTCACAGCAGACGGAGAGCTACGTGTCATGAACAGCGCGAGCACCGACGACCAGCTCGCTCACACCCGAGAGCTCGGACACCAGCTCACAAGCTGCGTCCCCGAGATCACCACCATCCCAATCCCAGACGGACTCTCCCACAAGGAGCTCTTCCACCTAGTAGAGAATGTGCTAAACGCCGCCCTAGGCGTTGAACTCTCTATGCTCTCCCTAGGCCCCACCGAAGAGGACAAGGTACTCATGCTCCCAAAAAGCCAACGGTAAAAAAACGAAAACACCCGCACAGCAACGCGCTGCGCGGGTTTTCTATTAACCAAATCCCCCACGGATGTGGCGACCTAAGGGCCTCGATGGCCCGACAGGTCGTGATACCACCACCCCACCCAATGACCCAGGACACAAATCAGAGATCCTTCGCTCCGCTCAGGATGACGAAGTGGAAAAATGGCCCAGCCCGGCGGAGCCGGGTCCGGCCTTTAGGCAGGAGACGCCAAAAGGTCGTTCAAGATACTGTGAGAGTTTTTCACGAGGTGGTGGTCGTCTATACTGCGAGACGGCCCGGCTCCGCCTCGTGAAATACTCTCACAGTATCTTGCGACCCCAACACCCACAGCAAGCCCTCATCCAAATAGAAATCGAAACCAATTAAAGGCGAAGGAAAAAGAATCTATCTCTCTAACTTCGGCAAAAACACCCGATCCGCATACAACTTCGTAGCAGCCTGCCGATACCCCGAATCCCAAAACATACTATCCCCATCCATCCGATCCGCTTGATCTGATCCAACCCCTCCAAACCGAGGATGAAACCTCTCATATCCCTTATGCATTAACCTGTACTGCAATGTATCTCGCTCAAGCTCTTCAATACAAAGCGCCCTCTCATCAATCCCCTGAAACTCCCGATCATTTTCATACATATACGGCGCAAGCACTTTCTGCCTAAGCTCTTGCACAGCCCCAGGCTCTCCATTCCAAACCGCACCAAAAAGCACATATGTCCAAATACTAATTCCACGATGTCGATCAAACTTGTCTGGATTCTGCACAAGAAGTTCATCTCCATTTTCTTCTAGCCAAAACTCAACTGACTCCCCACCAATTGACTCATGTCCAAAAACTTCCTTGAGTGCCTCTCGCATTTTTTCAACATCCCCTTCTTTCACCCCAGGTCGCACAAACACACCAACATCCAAATCTGAATCCTCTGCACCGTACCCCTTGAGCCGAGAACCAAACGTAAGCACAGTAGGATACACAAGCTTTGATAACACTTCATGCCCCTCAAGCTCCTCAGCGATCCGCGTCACCTCCCCCATCTCTTTTTTCATGCGCCGCGCATTCTCAGAAAACGGACCAGCAAGCTTTGGCTGTTTTAGTCCAAGCGTCTCCAATTGGATCTGACTCATAACTCCATGACCCACTGCATGAAAAAACGTCTTTGCAAGCACGTCACGAAGCTCAGCAGGACCCTTTACCCAAAGATCAGTGAGCTTATCCTGATACTTCTCAAACACTTTTGGCTCATGAACAACCCGCAAAACCCCTTCGACAAACGCCTGCTGCACAGACACATTATCTGACTCAAGAATCTCATTACCACTGAGTGAGCCATCAAGAAGAGCCTCAGCAATCATCTCCCCAGCCTCCTCCACAGCAATCCGCTTCCCATCTTTTCTAAGCCAAGCCACACGCTTCTGAATAATCCCTTCATGCTCAACCCCATCAATCTGAGCAAACCTCTCCAAAAGCCACTGCTCTACACTCGCAGCTGACACCTCATCTAATCGAGGCTTCTCCGCACGCACAGGCACCCTCACATCAATTCCCATGCGATCCAAATCAATCTGCTCAATCAAACCTTTATCTAAAAGCACTGGCAATACATCTTTCACGCTCTCTACAAGAAAATCATCTTCATCCTGAAGAAGCTCAAACACATCCCCAGCTTCAAGCCAACCTTTTTCCATAAGACCAGGAATAAGATGAGCAGCCTTCACCACCCGATCAAGATCCCCATCACGCGTTTCCATATCCATCACATCCCCATCAACAAAGTTCGCCCGCACATCATGTACACCAAGCAAGCGATCCCACGCATGCAAATACTTGCCTCGCAGATCAATCCCAGCATCCTCAAGCTCTATCCCCTGCGTGTTCCAGTCTGCATCAGGCAAAAGTTCAAACGGAAGATAAAGCAGCATGCGATGATACTCACTATCCTCATCAAGAATCTTGCTTAGCGACTCATACAAATCAATAAGCTGACGCTCAGAAAGTTTTCCTTGCTCAAGAGCCTTTTGTACATCCACATCAGGCCGAGGTAAAGCAGCAAACACAGCATCCAATCGATCACTAAGTCGCCTGCGCTCAGCTACCTGTCTTTGAAACTCAGGATTCGATACAACCTCCTTTGGAAGTACCTTTTCTGCTGATTTAACATCAGTTAAGGCCTCGGTTGCAGAAGCATTAAAATATTGCTCAACTTTGGCTTCTTCAAGACTTTTTTCATGTTCATGTATCATATGCACACAGTGTAGCAGATTCCCAAACCAAAAACACCAGCCGAAACTGGTGTCTTATTTTTATCCGAAAAAATTCTTCACAGCCCCCCAAAAACCTCCTGAAGGCTTCTTTGGTTCTTTAGGCTCCACAAGCTCTGCTGCTGCCTCTGCCTCCATCTGCCTCCTGAGCGCGCGAATATCCTCAAGCGGTATCTCCTGCCTCTCACCAAAATCCATTCCTGCCAACTCTTTATCAATATCTCTCTCTGTTTCATCTCTAAGCCCTGCCATTTGCTCTGGAGTAAAAAATTTCACATGCTGCCTTTCAAGACTTGCTTTACGCTCAGCATGCCTTTTCAACCTATCTTCAATTGCATGCCCCTTCCCCACCAATCCCAATCTCTCCGCATTTCTCTCCCACACATCAGCAAGGACATCAAGTTGGCCTGTGTTTAATTTATCAAGATATACATCAAGCCCTGCAAAAGCCTCTTCAACACCTTCACCACCATTATCCGGATGCAACTTCATCATCACATTCTGAAGCGCTGTCTCTTGAGCTTGTTTTGCCTCACGCTGCACTCGCGCTCTTTCCTGATTCGCATCTCGTGCAGCCTGCCTCTTTTCTCCTTGTCTAATCCTTATCTCAGCATTGTAACGCTTAACATCTGGAGCAAGCTCCGCCTCATCCTTTGTTTCCGCAGCATTCCCCTCTTTCGGCATGGGCATTTCATAACCACCCGGAACCTTCTTCATTCTTCTCGCAACCTCATCTCTCATCCTCCACTCATTAAGTCGATCTTCAATACTTTGCATCTCCTCATCTGTCATTCTCTCTACAGGCACTTCAAAATTTGAATCTGGAGGCCTATTTGCCTTAAAATCCCTACCATCGCCCGAGGGGGTATCCATTGATTGATTACTCATAAATTTCTCAAAAAATCGTTAATCTAACACCAACTCTACTCTATGTTTCATAACCTCCAGGTCAATCTCTTCATCCCCACTCAACTTTTCCCCCACAATAAACCTTCCAAACAACGAGAGGTCCACATCAATCACATAATCCGCCCAGTCCTCACCAAAAAGTTCAATCGCTGTCTCCTCATCAGGAATATGTCGAATCACAGCCCTATCTGCATCCTCGCTCATCTCAACAACATACACATGAGGAACAGTAGGAATCTTCACAAGCACAAGCCCCGGCTTTGGAAGCATAGGTGCGCCAAGTGGAATGAGCGAGAGCGTAGCGTCAGACACAAGCCTGACATTATCAAACGAGTCTGCCCATGTGAGGAAGATCTGCAAACTCGGGAACGGTCGTCGTTTCCCATTCTCGTCCAGGTAATAAACAACCTTTGTAGTCTCACCAGTAATCATATCACCAGGCATAAGCCCTTGAGCCACACCTTGCATGAGTCCTGTATGTGGAGATTCTGACTCAGTTGGAAGATCAAACAGATCGGATTCTTCCTCAGTTTCTTCTTCAGCCTCAGGTTCACTGACCTCTTCTTCTGCTGTATCTCCAGTACCACCACCTCCACTAGAACTCTCAGCCGCAGCAATAGAGAATGTGTAGTCAGATGAATCAAACGCTTCACTGGCAGCGTCTGGTAGAGAAACTTTCACAAACGCGCTGCTTGTCTGAGCAGACGGTATTGTCCAGTCGTAGCTCTCACCTGTCACCGTATCTACAAGATCATAGCTGGCTCCAGCGTCAGATGAGAAGTAAAGCTCAACATCAGATGAATAGTTTGAAAGTGTCCAAGAAATGGTTTCAACCGCGCCGACAACGAGCACTTCTCCACCGTTTGGACTCAAAAGAATCACTCTGGCAACAGGCTCATCTGTTTCATATCCAGCTGTGTTTGCAACTTCAAACACCCAGGCTGCCTTGCTGGCTATCCCAGCAAAATCTACTGAGTTAGCGTCATCAAGCGCCGTTGCATCTATGAGAACATAGTATTCAACTCCTCCATCAAACTCCTCAGATGGATTTATGGTGAGTGTATCGGTTCCACTACCTGCAACTTGACCGCTGGTGATATCAATTGCCTCAAGCTCAGAGTCGTCAGAAGAAAGTTTAATATCAATATCCCCAGTACCCACAACCACGTTCTCAGTGAACGTTATTTCAAGATCTGAAGTCGTTGAGACATTGTCGCTACCGTTTGCTGGCGAGAGAGTAATAATCACAGGAGCAGCAGCATCCACCAGCGTTTCAGAGCTAATATCTCCAAGATTATATCCAGCCCCATCATGAATAGAGTTGGCCGTACCGTTTGAAGCATCATAGGAAAGCGTCAAAGCCAGATTCGTATCTCCAGCTGGCGCACTCCCGATTGTAAGCTCAAGAATTGAGCCACCTACATTGCAAGACGATACGGCAATACTTCCAGCGTCTGCACCCCCAAACGAGTAATCTGCAGACTCACACTCATCCAGTGTGAGACTTTTGTTGAAAACAAGATCTACCTGATCCACTTTCCCGTCTGTGTTTACGTCTTTATATTTTCCGTAATCGAGAACAAGAAGCTGAACTGTATACACAGTCCCATCATCCCCTGCCTCTGAACCGCCAGGAGTTGCACCCCCACCAGCTGTCACATTCGACAAATTGTATCCGCTCAACGCAGCATAATAAACGGCTGCTCGACCTCCTCCACCACCTCCACCGTCCCAAGCACCATCACCACCTGTTCCGCCTGTAACACTAATATTCGCTGAACCAGCCAAGGTGCTTGTTGTGATGTAAACCGATCCACCTGATCCACCACCACCTTGGCCGCTAGATGGAGTTTGACCATTTGAAGTAATATCACCATTTATTGTTATCGTGCCGGAAACATCAATTCTAACTAAACCACCACCATTCCCTCCTCCTGCTCCTGTATTAGCAGCTGATCCACCAGAACCTAAATATATTGGCGTTGCTTCGTATACATAAGTAGTACCAAAAGTATCACTCCTATATGATCCGTCTCCTCCATTACCTCCATAACCTCCTCCACTACCAGCATCATGACCACCTTGTCCAGCGCTGGCTTGACTTAAAGCGCACTTATAACTGTCACCAGAATTTGGTCCGTATCCGTCCCCTCGTGAAACTGATCCACCTGAACACCCTTTTGAACTAGCATTGATCGTTGAGCTTGCATCGACATTTAAAGTGGTTAACCCTTGCCAATCAACACTGCTATTAATATCTGAATTCACCAAAGCAACATTGATTACATTATCCAAATCCAATACACCACCAGAGCTGCTACTTGTGCCACCATTCCCACCAGTGTAAGTCATGTTGGTCAAGGTTAGATCATTGGTAATATCCCAATCCACTTCAGCACCAGATTTATCAATCGTTATTGTATCGCCTGAGTTGGTCCACGTTGCCGTTGATAAGTTAAATTGACTGGTGTTACTAAAATCCCAACTCACACCAGCAGTAGTGATTGTTCCAACAGCACTAAAATTCAAGGTAGAAATAGCTCCAGCACAGACCCAAGTCGAACCATTGTCAGTAATATTTCCTGTTGCAGTAAAATCCAAGGTGGAGATTGTTTCAGGGCAAGTCAGCTTGGCACCACTATCAATCGTAATGTTTGTTCTTGAATAATCATCTCCATCTCTAAAATCAATTCCCGTTGTAATTCGGACATCTCCAGCTCCATCATCTGTTTTCCTGTTTAAAATAAAGGTGCTTCCTGGTTCACCTGCTTCTGCACCAGTTCCTGTTGTGCCTTTTACAGCAGTAATATTCGTCAATGTAAAACCACTGTTTGTGTTGTAATAAACAGCAACGCGTCCAGCTCCTCCACCTCCACCATCCCAGCCTGAATCATGTCCATTTCCACCCTTAGCAGTGATAACACCTGAACCATCTAAAATATTAGTTTGGAGATAAATTGCACCACCTGAACCTCCGCCGTCCCAACCGGCAAAAGTTGTTCCACCATCAGCAGAAATGCTTCCATTCACAGTTAAAGTTCCTCCAACATCAAGCCTAACAAGTCCTCCGCCATCACCGCCATATTCACCACCGCCACCTGAACCAAGATAGATTGGTGCTAAAGGGTTTCCGTAAGTAGTTCCATAAGTTTCACTCCTGTACGAACCGTCACCACCATTTCCACCATATCCTCCACCACTACCTGCAGAATGATCTCCTTGACCATACCCACCTTTAGCAGTTGCACAAGCATAACTCGCAGCCGGATCAGGCCCACGTCCATGATAGGCAGTAGCATCAACTCCCCCACTACAACCTTTTCCATCAGCATTAACACTTCCTGTGATCAGCATGTCGCCGCCAGCAGTGATATTTACCCCATCCACATCTTCAGCAACATGATCAATTTTCCCCGTACCATTGATTGTTACATCTGAAACAACAGTAATAGGCTCAGATAATGTCAGAGTGACGCCTGTATTTACAATAAGATTATCCAATGCTCCACCAGCACAACCCTCAAGGTCAGCTTGAGTTTGAGTCACATTGGAAAAGATCGTACACGTCCCAGCAAAGGCTTCCTGAGGAGTAATAAAAAGGCAAAAAGCCACGATAAAAAATATCGCACCTCCAAATCGATAGAAGTTGGTTGTTCTCATAAAAACTTTAATATTTGTACATCAAGCTTAGCAGACTGAGGCAAGAAAAAACAGGAAAACAGTCCACAGAAAAACCCCGCGCTTGCGCACGAGGCCGAGTCTTAGGTATGGGCTAAGACGAGCTGAACTTTGCAACCAATTCCTTGATTTGATCATCCATAATGACGTCCGCCCGCGGAGTATTCATGTTGGTGTCACGTGACTTTGGAGCGCGCCGTGATATGCACGTCCCAGTACTAGGGTTACGTTTGAGAATGTGAGGATCGTAAGACTCAATCGCCTTTACCACCCGCCATGACTCAACCCTGTTTTTGAACACAAAGCGACAGATCTCTTGCACAATCCGATCGGGAACAAACCCACCAAGAGCAAGAAGGCGTGCTGCCTCACGAATCGCTTCCACTGTGGCGACCTGCATGCGCGTTAGCTTCAAACCAGACACTGACCACCTTCCTTGGTCTATAGTTCTATCTCACTTTGCGCACAAAGAGCCAAAAAGTCAAAAAACACATCATTCATCCTTGACAAAACACAGCCGAACGAGTATTCTGCCCCAAGACAACAAGACCTTCCGACACCAAATCGGAAAAGAGTTCGTACCTGCGCTTAAATCTTTTGAGCGATAGACATGAGCTCTGCAAAGACAGAGTAATGATGCTCTGTATTTTTTTAAGCCCTTCACCAATCAGAAAAACCATGAAACAAATCATCAAAATCGTTCTCACTGGCGGCCCCTGCGCAGGCAAGACCACCATTTTCAACAAACTTCAGCAAACATACGTTGATCAAGCTGTTTTCATTCCTGAAGTCGCAACAGCACTTCTAGACGAAGGTTATCCGCGAGAAGAAGCAGGTGCCTCACAAGAATGGCAACAAGCTTTCCAGCAAGCCATCTTCGAAAATCAGATCAAACGAGAAAAAGAGGCTGAGAAAAACGCTCTTGATACTGGAAAAACCCTTATCATCTGCGACCGCGGAGTTCTCGACGGAGCCGCATACGCACCCGGCGGAAGAAACGAATTCTGCACACTCCACGACCTCGATCTACAAGAAAACCTGCACGATTACACTGTAGTGATCCACCTCGAAAGCCGAGCAATCGGAGAACCAGAAAACTACAGCAGTGCCACAAACAAATACCGCAGAGAAAGCGTTGAAGTCGCCACAAAGCTCGATGTGGCTGTTTGGAAAGCCTGGCTAGGTCACCCCAAACACGAACGCTTTTCATGCAACGGAGGAATCGAAACAAAACTAAGCAGCGTCCAGGAAATAATCGACAACCTTCTCCAGAATCAAAAAACCATCAACTGACCGTTGGTGGTTTTTTGCAATCACGCATCCGCCAGAGATTAACACTCAGGCGGTTTTTTGTTTATATCTCTTCCTTGGCTAACGCAAGAACACTCTGCACAAAATCTGCCTTATCCTCTGTGTACTGCTCTCGCACACCATCATGCTTATCAAGCAAATGTCTCTTGAGCATCGCATACTCCTTCACCTTCTCGGGATGACTAATTAAATAATCTCTGAACAAAAGATTGTCTCTCCAAAAATCAGAATCAAGAATCCCAAGCTTCAAATAATGCGTACGCTCTTCCTCTGGGCCTTTAACATACAACACACTCCCCTGCCATTCCCGCTGATCTCTCATGAACTTGTATCCGATTTCTTCCAGAAGCGGTGTAAACTTCTCAAAGTCATCAGTAGAGCCGACTGCAACAGCAAGATCAAGAATCGGCTTTGCAAGCATGCCAGGAATCGCCGTTGATCCAATATGCTCTACAGCCATTAGCTCTTTACCTAATACCTTCTCAAGCCCAGCCTTCTCTGCCAAATAGAGCTCAGCCCACTCTGGATTGTACTCAACAAGCTCAACTGTGCCTCTTTTTAATCCTAATGTCATAGAAACCTATTCTACCAAAAAACCACCGAGAACACTCGGTGGTTTTACCCTATCACTAACTAAGCCTCGCCCTCAGAAGCATCTTCTCCGGTTTTCTCACGAAGCCACTTATAAAAACCATAAGTTTCTTTTCCGATCGCAATAGCAGCTGCAACACCGCCTAAGACTGCTGCTGCAGAAACTGGGTCAACAAATTTCATTGACGCGTCTGAAGCATCATCTCCCCTGTCTTCTCCAGCAAAAGCATCAGGATTAATCTCAAGCACCTTCACTCGTGCTTCCTCAAGAATTGCTGGATCTTTTAGCGCTGCTTTCTCAAGCAAAGCCTGAATCTGATCAAGCGACACTTTTTTAACCTCGCTCTCTGCTCCCATATTGAAAACCTCTTGTGGAATTGGTGCACCGTCAAATCTTCTCATAAATTTATAAATGATTTGTTTAAAGTATGTCTATAATAACCTCATCACAATCATTGTGCCAATTTCGACAGCTTCCTCACAACCAAATCAACCTGCTTTACAAACCGCTCATCCATGTTCACCACTTCAAGTTTATACTTCCCTGCCTCGCGTTCAAAGAACCTGCTATACAACGCAATCATGCTTGCAATCTTTGGATACGTCTCCTTCTTCTTTGTCTTTCGAACAAACCAATCATCCTTTGGTTGGTTATTCAAACTCCCATCAACAATGCCTTCAATATTATATCTAGTGACCACAATAGATTTAAAATTCTTCTTTCCATGATCTTCTTTAAGCTTATCAATAAGTTTCGGATGAACCTGATGCCCCTCAATAATATAATCATGCATGGCATTGAGCTCGACCATCACCATCATATCAATCGCTTTCCAAACAACCTTTGATTGCCTTTGATAGAACCCAACCATCTCTTTGGCAGAATACGTGTCATACAGCAAATCATTGCTCTGCTTTGTCACAATGCTTCTATACCGCTTAGGAAACAAGCGATTCAAATCCTTCTTCGGCACATACGTAGCAGCAATCGACTCAAGCGTATCAGCACTAATCCAAGGAATCCCAAGCCTCTTAGAAAGCTTCTTAGCAATCGTCGTCTTCCCACAACGAGGCGCCCCACCAATAAGATAAATCATATGCACCCATGATAACAAAAAACCACCGAGAACACTCGGTGGTTATTTAGCAAGACATAACATTGGACGTTCGAACTCTAAGTTTATCCTCATCGTGATGCAGTAACCGAAATCTCTATAAATGCACCTAGTGGTAGTTCATTGACTCCAACCATCTCTCGTGCCGGCATAGGTACCATGAACAAAGAGCTGTATACCTCATTTACAAGAGCAGCGCTCTTCATATCGAGTACATAAATAACTACTCGAACTATATCATTCATGTCTAACCCCGCTTTCTGCAGAATACTTTCAACGTTCTTAAACGCCATTTTACACTCCTCTTGAATGCCGCCAGCTACCACATTCCATTCTGTATCAACCCCAATCATACCTGACACAAAAATGAATCCATTTGCTTCAACTGCCTGAGAAAGAATGCACGGTGCTTTTGCTACACTAGAACAAAAAACTTCTTTTTTCATACCTAGACAGTATAACAAAAAATCCTCCGCTTAACTCAATGAAGGATTTTTGGCAGGCCACGTCGCTCACAAGTCCATCTAAACAGAAAAAGCACCTCTCAGTGCTTTTCTACTATCACGTTGACACGACCTATCAGCCCACTACGCATTGCGTGGCAAGCCACGTCGGTCGCGACCGACGTGGCAGGGGCTCGTGTTGGACGTGCGAACTACTTTCTGTAAATTTGAATTCTTATGATTTGATTTTTACCAGAAAACGATCTTCACCGATTTTTGTAATCTCAAGACTTTCATCAAAACCAACAGAGCCTACCTTGGCGTCAATGCGTGAAAAACCCTCTCGATCAATATCGGCATCTACTGAAATTTCAATACCATCCCCTTCGATCGCAGATTGAATATCCCGACTTGAAACATAGACAGCGTCTCCAATTGATGTATTTGGTCTTTGTCTCGCATATCGTTTCAAAGCCATTGCAATTTGCAGACTCTTATCATTTTCAGCTGCCTCTCGCGCAGATTCGAAGCCTCCCTTTGTTTCAATACTCATAAGTTTGAATCAAAAAAAATAATACTGAAATTATACACCATATAAACACATGGTTCGATTCTCACCAGGGTTAACGTTCAAATACAAAAATCCTCCATCACCCCTCAAGACTGCTCTTAACTCGACGCAACAAAGGAACAGACACGGATCCACTTCGTTTCACAGACCTTTCTCGAAAACGCGCAGCTTTCTCGGAAACATACGCTTCGTAATAAACAAGCCTCCAAGGCCCTCTTGGGCGAGTAGAATCAACCTCTCCATTACCGTGCTCCTTAAAACGCTTGCGCAAATCCCCTGTTGAGCCTTTATAAAAATAGTTCAAATCTTTCTGACTTTGAAGAATATAGAAATACCACATACAAATCCATTCTAACAAAAGATCGCCAATACGGCGCTTTCTTACTCCCACCTTGCTCTGAACGATCGTGACCTGCACACCCAATCGGAGTGGCAGGCCACATCGCTCACAAGTCCATCTAAACAGAAAAAGCACCTCTCAGTGCTTTTCTACTATCACGTTGACACGACCTATCAGCCCACTACGCATTGCGTGGCAGGGGCGGCCCGGCGCCCCCCCCCCCGCGGGGGGGGGGGGGGGCCGGCCCCCACCCCCCGGCCCCCGACCGATCAGCCCCCTACGCGTTGCGTGGCAGGCCCCGCCGGTCGCGACCGGCGTGGCAGGGGTGCTGGGACTCGAACCCAGACGACAGGTTTTGGAGACCTGCATGCTAGCCATTAACATCACACCCCTATATTCAGTTGACGCACGGAATTATACAGGAATCGTCGAATTTGAAAAGACCACGTCATAAATGATACCCTCTTCTTACTATGAACAAAGAAAAACCAACCAAGAAAAAATGCAACCTCCGTGCAAAACTGATCAAGATCGATCGCCTTGCCGCCTGGACAATGTTCTTCGTAATCATCCTCTTTGCCATCACAGGCTACGGCATGACCAAGGGAATCATTGATGAATCTTTAGCCTCCACCCTGCACCTAAACTGGCTGCTCCCCATCGGTCTCATCGCCTTTGTCATTCACACCAGCTACGGCATCCACATGTCACTCAAACGCTGGCGCATCTGGAACATCTATACAAAAATCGGACTCCTGCTCGTCTACCTCATCCTGATCTGCGGCGGCGTCTTCCTCGAGTTCTTCTACTCCCCGTCTTACACCGCACCTGAGACACCCTACACAACCGAGACTCAGGAGATGACCACAGATGAAACCACAACCGTTTTCACAAAAGACACACTCGCTCAATACAACGGAAAAGACGAACAACCTTCGTACGTAGCCATCGACGGAATTGTGTACGATGTTTCATCAGTATTTAAAAACGGAACCCACAAAGGTTACGATGCAGGCCAAGAACTCTCCGGACCGTTTTATTCAGAGCACTCAAAATCTGAACTAAAGAACTACCCAATTGTCGGAACCTACCAGGAATAACCAAACCATTGACAAATACCCCTAAATGGGGTATTTTAGTTTCTCCTTCACAAGCCCAAAAGGCTAAGCGAGAGTGAAGATGTCCGACAAGAACCAAGGACTGAACCCTACCGATCAGAGGCAGTGGGACCACTCGATGCAACTGCTCGACGCCATGCTCGACGCGTCTGCTCATGCAAAGCGTCTCCAGGCCATCAGCTGGGCCGAGCTCGATGCCACCACAATCCTGACCAACCACCGACCTTTGTGCTGGTGCGCAATCGGATCGGGGCTGGCTCTGGATACCGACGAGCTTCAAAACCTCAAGCAACAGGTCATCGACCTCGCGCTCGAGTGGATCCGCATCGGGAAGCTCAGCAGTGTCATCACCTTTCTGGAGATGGCCCGAATGCAGAGCTGGCGCGACCAGATCGCCGCCGAAGCACTCAGCACGCTCAACCCCTCACTCGGAGACCCATCTGCCAAGCAAGGCTTCTGCATGCTGGTGGGCGACATCGGCCAGACGTCTGCGATGTGCTGGGACAGACCCCTGACCCAAAAAGCTCTCCGACAGATCACGCAAGAGCACCTGGTCGAAGCCAACCTCACCCTCGACAACAAGATCACGCTCCTGCAACACGTCGGCGGCGAGGTGTCCCTCAGGCTCCTCCAACGAACAGCAGATGTCTGCTCGCTCGAAAACATGCAGGCTCTCTGGAACAGCCTCTGTCACGAGCACGAGGCTCCGATCGCCTCTGAGAATGAGGAGCTCGCCCAGCGCGCAGTCGACCTGCTCAACAAGCACTTCAACACGCACGTCTTCACCAGTTCCTGGTAGCAACACAAGCTACCCCACGGCCGGCTCCTCAGAGTCGGCTTTTCAATTGGATAAATGATATACTTGAGCAAGAATAATTTTCAAATCTTTATGCAAATAACCATAGACAAACAGACGATCAGACGCTACTTGCCCTTTATCGCAACAACGCTCCTCTTCCTCGTCTTCCTGATCAACGACCCACACTGGTTCTGGGTAGAAGCCTGGTTCCTCCTCGAGATCGTGATCCTCACCACTTTCACAAGAACCCTCTCCCTCAAGCACGGCGCGCTTGCACTGCTCGGAGGCATCTTCCTCGGATTCGGTGCTGTCTACATCATTGGATCTATCATGGACCTTGGAGGCATTGAAGGAGGCTTGCGCTCATTCCTCATGCCACCCATCGAAGAGATCGCCAAGCTGCTCCCACTGCTTATCGTCATCATGATGTTTGGCTCTATCAAGCGCCCACGCCTTAACCTGTCTGACTTCTTGTTTATTGGAACCTGTGCAGGCACAGGATTCAGCATGCTAGAAAAATACTTCTGGTCCAGCGTGTACTTCCCCTTCACTTACGGCCCACACATCAATAGCGCATACTTTTTCCCAGATGCACTGGGTGTTTACGCAGGAGGTGGACAGTTCGGCTACATCGGCCACGCAGCAGCAACCGCATTCGTAGCACTAGGAATCGGAGCAAGCTACATGCTTCTTAAAAAGAAAAAAGCTTACTGGCTCGCCCCTGGAGTCTTTGCCTTTGCCTGGATCAGCATCGAGCACATCATCCTCAACTACTACTACAGCCCAGGCGGTGAGGCTATCACGCTCTTTGGCGGAGGCATGTGGACCCCATGGATCGTCCTTATCGCAATCATTGCCGCGCTCATGTTTGATCTAGGAAAACTACGAGCCTATCTCATGAACACACCAAAACTCATGAACGAGCTCATGGATGAAATGCTCGGAAACAAAAAGAAGAAAACCTTCACACGAACATTCAAGCTTATTCGCGCAGCAAACTACCTTGCTTGGGTAAAAACAAAATAGTATGGATATCACAAACCTATTTGAGCTCCTGCAACAATTTGATGCGCAATCAGCACAACAAGCAAGCGAGCACACAGGACTTGTTCCTTGGATCCTCTCAGCCCTAGGCCTCAGCGACTTCGCCTGGCATCGCTGGGTAGCAAAAAGCATTGATCCAAACCACGCCCTGCTCTCAGACTCTGGCCTAAGTCACACTGACTCACTCGGACACTCTGCAGGAAGTGGCAACCACAGCTCTTCCAATCCTGACTACGCAGACATGCGGCTAAGCGACGTGCTGGGTGAAAGCGCTGGAGGAAGCTCAACAGAAACCCTCACACTCTCAGACGTACTTGGAAACTAACTATGGCAAAAAAACAAATCTACATCGGTCACTCATCTGATATCGATTTCCAAACAGAGCTCTACGAACCGATCCGCAACGCAGACTTCTACCACGATCACGCATTCATCTTCCCACACGACCAAGGAACAAGCATCTTCAACCCTGCATCTTTTTACAGCTCCCTCGATGTGTTTGTAGCAGAAGTATCACAACCCTCAACAGGACTAGGAATCGAGCTTGGTTGGTGCAAGACAGCTGGCGTAAAAGTGATCTGTGTTTACAAAACAGGAACCAAACCGTCAGGTGCACTCTCAGCCGTATCAAATGACATCTACGAATACTCAGATCACGACCACCTTCTAGAAATCATACGTGCAGCACTAAAGTAATAAAAAGAGGCCAAGTGCCTCTTTTTTGATTGACATTTTCGCTAAAAACCGTATGATATCGGCGATATGAAACCAAACTACGACCACATCGAACTCCTCGCCCCTGCAGGATCCTACGAGTCACTCCACGCCGCAATCAACGCTGGTGCTGACGCTGTTTACTTTGGACTCAAAGGATTCAACATGCGAGCAAACACAGCAAAACCTTTTGAAATCTCTGACCTGAAAAAAATCGTTGAGGTGTGCAACGAGGCAAATGTAAAAACCTACCTTGCACTCAACACACTCGTCTACGACGAAGGCATCGAGGAAATGAAGAAAAAGATCGACGCAGCAAAAGAGTTTGGTGTGACAGCAATCATCGCCTTTGACCTGACAGCAATCAGCTACGCCCGCGAGATCGGAGTCGAGGTCCACATCTCAACTCAGCATTCAATCTCAAACATCGAGGCTGTAAAGTTCTTCTCACAGTTTGCCGACCGAGTGGTACTAGCGCGCGAACTCACACTCGAGCAAATCAAAGCAATCGTAGACGAAATCAAGAAACAGGACATTCGAGGACCAAAAGGCCGACTCGTAGAAATCGAAATCTTCGTTCACGGAGCTATGTGTGTATCTGTAAGTGGCCGTTGTGGTATGAGCCTTTACTTCTACGGTACATCAGCCAACTGCGGAGAATGTTCACAGCCATGTCGTCGCGCTTATACGGTCACAGACAAGAGTACTGGCAAGCAACTAGAAATCGATAACGAATATGTGATGTCTCCAGAGGATCTTTGTACTATCTCAATGCTTGACGAAATTTTGGGTTCAGGAGCTGTGTCTCTCAAAATCGAAGGACGAGGTCGCGCACCAGAATATGTAGACGTTGTTGTTAGGTGCTATCGCGAAGCAATTGACGCCATCAAAGAAGGCTCTTACACAAAAGAAAAGAAAATCGAGTGGCTCAAGCAGCTCAGCACGGTATTTAATCGCGGAATGAGCGAAGGGTTCTATCGTGGTAAGGCATTCAAATATTGGAGCGGTATTGCAAACTCAAAAGCCACACAGCGCCGAGAACTCGTTGGAACAGTCACTAAGTACTACAAAGAACCAAGCGTTGCAGAAATAAGCGTTCACGCAAGCACACTTGATGAAGGCGAACTTTGCATCTTTACAGGACCAACAACAGGACTACTTCGCGTCACAGCAAATAACATTCATGTAGATGGCAATCCTGCTACAAAAACAAAACAAGGAGATCTACTCACACTCAAAGTTCCAGAGCGAGTCCGCAAGAACGACAAATTCTACAAGCTATGCAAAACCGAGAGCTCTGGCAACTAGAACTAGCTGACTGCATCCGGACGGTTGATCAGCTTGAAACATATCTTCCCATCAACAATCGAGACAAGATCGTCGAGGTGGTTTCAAACATGAGACTTTCCATTACTCCCCATCAACGATCTTTGATTGATTTTTCGGACCCAAATGACCCTCTCCTGCTCATGAGCGTTCCTCAGCAGCAGGAGCTTTTTGTTTCCCCAAACGAACTCCTCGACCCCATCGGTGACGAAAAAGATTCACCTGTTCCCTTTCTCACACATCGATACAAGAATCGCGCACTCATCTACGCAACCTTCTCCTGCTCAGCCTACTGCCGCTTTTGCTTTCGCAAATTCAAAACAGGACAAGCAACACCAGGACCAACACCAAAAGATCAGACGCGCATCTTCGAATACTTTTCAAATCACCCAGAAACAGAAGAAGCTATCCTAAGTGGTGGCGACCCCTTCACGCTCACAGATGACCAGCTGGAAACCTGGATCTCTGGACTGAATCAAATCGAGAGCGTGAAACGCATCAGAATCCATACACGAACGCTGGTAAACCTGCCGTCTCGAATCACAGATTCCCTGCTTCAAACCCTTTCAAAGACGAACAAACCAATCACAATCGTCACGCACTTCAACCACCACCGAGAAATCGCTCCAGAAAACATAGAAGCCATCTCAAAACTGACGGGTTCAGGCATCCAGATTAAGAACCAAAACGTTCTTCTGCGAGGCGTGAACGACAATGCAGAGACATTAATTTTAGTGTTCAAGAAACTGTTGCAGATAAATGTCACTCCGTACTACATGCATCAACTCGATCTAGCGCGCGGAACCAATCATTTCCGTGTCCCACTTGAAAAAGGTATGGCCATAATGGCAGAACTCCAATCGATTGCTAACGACACCCCCCTTCCACGCTACATGCTCGACCTGCCAGGCGGTGCTGGCAAGATCGAAATTACTCCAGAATCGATCAAGAAACACGATGATCACTGGATCACCACCAGCCCGTTTGGCGATGCAGTGAGGTATAATGAACCTCAGACACATGACAAAAACGTTAATTGATGTTAGCTTGTCCATTCGATTATGACTGACTCACCATTCATCTTTAAGCACTACTATTTCGACCCAGCTTCAGGAGAAATCCTGCTCGACTACAGCTTGGGCGATATTGAGTTTGAAGAGACGATCACAATCTCAATGGATGGCATCGACATGGACCAAGTCGATCAAGAGGAACTAGACCGCGCACTCTTTGCCCTGCATCTCATGGCAGGCGTGAGTTACTACAAGACAACATGCTCAAACCAAATCCAAATCGAATCAGGATCTCTCTCTGAGTCTCAAGCAAGCTTCTGGAACAAGACTTATACTCACGGACTCGGAGAATTTTTCTACAAAAACCAAATCGATTTCCGCGGACTCGTGCAGTTCCCTGTCTCCAAAGACGCCGCAACTCCCAAGCTCACAAAACGAGAGCAAGAACCAAACCCGCTCGTTCCAATCGGAGGAGGAAAAGACTCCGTTCTAACAGCAGAACTTCTCAAACGAGCCCGTCTTCCTTTCACCACCCTCACAGTCAAGGACGCATTTCCAATCAAAAACACTAGTGAAATCATTGGAAAAGAACGGCTTATCGTACACCGTACGCTCTCTGACAACCTGACTGATCTCAACGATCAAGAAGGCATCTACAATGGCCACGTACCAATCACCGGCGTCCTGAGCTTCCTCAGTGTTGTGATCGCAATCCTCCATGGACACACTGACGTCATTTTCTCACTCGAACAAACAGCAAGCGAAGGCAACCTCGAGTACCTAGGAGAAAACATCAATCACCAGTACAGCAAGTCACTCGAGTTCGAGAAGGCCATGCAGTCATATCTCTCAGACAACGTCACAAAAAATGTGAACGTCTTTAGTTTAATCCGTCCTCTCTCTGAGTTCGACATCGTAAAACGCTTTTCAAAACTTCAGCAATACTTCCCTGTCTTCTCAAGCTGCAACAGAAACTTCACCTTCGAAAACACAGACGCAAACACACAGACCTTCTGGTGCTGCGAGTGTCCAAAATGTGCGTTCATGTTCGCCATGCTCTCAGCCTGGCTGACTCACGATCAAGTCACTCAAATCTTTGGTGAAAATCTCTTTGCAAAAACTCAACTTACAGGACTCTTCAAGGAGCTTCTGGGCATCGAGGGAAACAAACCGTTCGAATGCGTAGGAACCGCAGAAGAAACCGCAGCCGCATTCGAGCTCGCCTACCGCAGAGGCGATGCAAATGAGACCGAGATCATGAAAATGTACGAATCAGAAGTCCGAGACTCATTCCAAAATGCAGACCAAGTGATCGCTGAGCTCCTCAAACCATCGTCTGAGCATGCTATTCCAGCTGAATACCAAATGTACTCAGCTGCAATTAGCCCTCTCGAGCAGCTCGCGCAACAAAAAATTCTCCTACTCGGCTTTGCAGCAACCAACCGATCTCTACTCAAAGCCATCCTCAAGCTGAATCCTAATGCCGACGTGACCATTGCTGACCAATCTGAGAGCATCGAGCTCCCAACCAACGTAAAATCTCAGCTCGGAGACAACTATCTAAACAATCTTTCAAACTTCGACACAATCATCCGCTCACACGGCGTGCCATACAATCCAGAATTCACCGCTGTTAAAGATCGAGTCAAAGGCGCTGCTCAACTTTTCTTCGAGCAAACCAGAGCAACTTCAAACGCAACAATCATCGGTATCACAGGAACGAAAGGAAAATCCACCACAGCCTCACTGATCCACACCATGCTCAAGGCTGTCGAAAAGCATTCCTTGCTCGTTGGAAACATCAACACACAGGAATGGGATCTTCTCGACCAGATCACTGATGACACCGTGATCGTCTACGAACTCTCAAGCTACATGCTCGAAGATTTCACCGAGCGTCCAGATGTCTCCGTCTGGCTCAATGTCTACGACGACCACCTCACCTGGCACAACAACTCACCAGACGAGTACACCAAGGCAAAAGCAAACATCACTGCCCACCAACTCGACTCAGACATCTGCATCTACAACGCAAACGACGCCCGAGTGGCAGCAGGTGTGCAAGCCAGCAAAGCCATGCTCATCGACTTTACGAGCAAACAAGCCGACCTAGCTGATGCCAAACTCAAAGGTGAACACAACCACAAAAACATCCTCGCAGTGCTCTGCGTCGCAGAAGTGCTAGAAATACCCGAAACTGACGTTCTACCTGCTCTAAAGGCATTTTCAGGCCTTCCACACCGCCTCGAAGTGGTTAAAACAGTAAACAATGTCGACTACATAGACGACCTACTTGCAACCAACCCAGAATCAACCATTGCCGCCATCAAAAGCTTCAACAACATCTCGTGCCTCATCCTAGGCGGAGAAGACCGCGGCTACGACTACACCGAGCTTGCAAAGCACGTAAGCGAAATCAAAAACATCATTCTCCTCCCAGGTTGCAGAGACAAACTCAAGACCGTACTCACAAACTTCCCTGGCACCATACACGAAGTCAAGACAGTCGGTGATGCAGTAAAACTCTCCAGTGCTCAAGCCAAGCCAAACACAACCGTTCTCCTCTCCCCAGCAGCCCCAAGCTACGACCAGTTCAAGAACTACGAGGAGAAAGCCAAGGCTTACAAGCAAGAAATCGAAAAGTTATAAAAATTAAAGTGCCGACATTTCTTCACCATGGTGAACTTTTGTCAGCACTTTTTAAATTAGAAAAGCCTCACTCAGCGCGAGCGAGGCCGTTTGGGTCTACTTGACCTTTTGATAGTCCACCCAGGTTTCCAGGAGATGATTAAACGATTCCCCTCTCTGAACCGCTCTGATCTGAGGCTTGCCCTCCACCCACTCAAGACCAATGCAAGCCCCATCGATCTCTCCCAACTCACGATCGAACCGAGTCAGAGTCAGACCTTCAGGATGCGTAAAGTGAGGATGTCGCTCAATCATGAGAGCGAAGAGAACCAGCTCATGAAACGAAGCGCAACTCCACATGTGAGTTCCGTCCGCATGATGCAAGCCCAACTTACGTCTGTTGACACCATCCTTTTTGAAGTAATTCTCATCGAGCTTGATCACCTTCCAGGTACCCAACTTGTGACCATTGAACGAAGGCACCTTCGTCCAATCGAACTTCAAGTCACATTGGACCAAACCGAGCGCGAGCAGCTTCTGTACCTGTCTGGCACTGAGATCCACAGATGGCATCACCAGCCCGGTCTCCCCCATATGCCGTCGCTGCTCCTGATCGTCGATGTACCGCATGCGATACTGACCTCGAGCATTGTCGTCGAATCGGATCACGCCACAAGTCAGCCACGAGAGCATCTTCGGGGTGATCACACGAATGGTCCCAAGATCGAACACACGTGCCTTCTCGATCGTAAACTGCCTGTCGTGCAGCTCGATCAATGCCTGACCGAGCTGTTCTCGCTCGATGAAACCTTCTCCCGCAATCTCTGCCAGATGAACCAGCAGCGGATTGTGAGCCAAAGCCGTCAGTGCAGCTTCGTTGAGATCTCCTCGAGCCATTCGTGCACCGAACTCGTGCACAAACCTGTACGCATCTTCGCGTGCAGCCATGTCTTCCTCCGACCCATCTTCCTCACTCGCGCAACAACCGTAGCCGATGAACAAGCCCTAAAGATGAGACAAAGTGTTGAGTTTGCCAAAAGCGACAAATTCGCCTCAAGCCCGAGCATGTAACAAGAAAAAACACATTTTGTCAATACTAAAAAGACATCTGTGCGAGAAAAACAAAACGCGATAGAATACATTGCGTATGAACAACAAAAACAAAACAACAAACAATGTCGTTCGTGTTAATGGAGTGCTTAAAGAAATCACAACCGTTTTTAACGAAGCTGGCGAAGTCGCACACAAAATCACCCAACCTCTCATGGTTGAATTCTATCCCCGCGACCTCATGCAAGTTATTGTGGGAAGTGTCCTCCTTGCAATTCCTGTTGGGTTCACTCAAGAAGTGTGGGACCTGGGGGAAACAATGCCAATGGCAAACACGTTTCTGTTCATGTTTGTGTCCATATGCTTCATTGGAATCTTTGTTTATTCAAACTTTTACAGGAGACATTTCCACGAACATCAATTTGAATTTATCAAACGTGTTGTTGCAATCTATATTTCCTCATTCATTGTTGCTGGAGTATTCCTGATCCTGATCGATAAAGCCCCCTGGTCAATTGATGCCACACTTGCATTCAAACGAACGATCTTGGTGGCTTTCCCAGCTTCCCTGAGCGCCACACTTGCTGACATGGTAAAGTAACAAAAAAACAGGCCGAGTGCCTGTTTTTGTTTTGCCTACGCTTGCCCAAACTCTTGAAAACTCTCCATCATCCCCTCTGGCATCTCAACCCCAGCCTGCTTGGCAAGCGCGCGAACGTGATCCTCAAGCTCATGCACAAACTTATCATCATCAAAAAAATCTCCATACGTCGTCTTCTCAACAACACGACCTCTCTCCATGGTCTTGTATGTAAGTTCGCGCGAAACTGTCACTCTCTCTTTTGCCCACACATCACGCCTAAGCCCTATGTTCATCTGTGGCTGAATGAAATCGTACAGCCACTGCACAAACTCTCTCTGTGCGCCTTCTATTTCTTCTTTTCTAAAATACTCTTCTCTTATGTTTGGCTGAAATAAATTGGGACTTTTCAGATATTTCCCATTCACAAGCAAACCGGGGACTTGATGTGTTTCAGCCCCTGACTGAAACTTAATAAGCCCAAGCGTTCGCGCAACAGTTACCATTGCCCCCCAATAATCTCTTAAACGCAAATCATCATCATTATAAGAAAACGATTCTGGAAGCATGTACTGCGGAGTTCCAGAAATAGGACCACCCGATTCTGTACGAACCACACCACCACCCTGTGCAATTCCATGATCAATCAAATGCGCAAGCATGGCTTCATCCACAGTCTCAGGAAGCATAACATTCGCCGGTTTAACATCTCTATGTGTCCAGCCAAGCGAATGCATTTTTCTAAGGGTCGCTACAACACTTCGAAGTGCAACAGCAAGCCTGTATCCCCACTCTGGACTCGACACCATTTCCTCGCCGCTTCGCATCCGATTCTCTCTCCCAGAAAACATGTCCTCACCTTGATACTGATCCATCACAATCGCAAGAAGTGTATCTCCACCCTCATCCTGAATCATCTCTGTGCAAAGAAGATCTCCCGCAGCCATAGCAGCCCCAACCTCATTCCACATCATCTCCAGATTCAAATCACCCACACCTCCGCCTTTAAGCTCTCTATTTCCTTCACCACCTTTTACCGCCACAAACTTTACCAAACGTTTCTTTTGATCTTCTCCACCTCCGTGAGAAACCTCATACACACTTCCAAACGCCCCTCTGCCAACACGATTTCCAACTTCCCACTTTACTCCGGCTGCATACACATGATCTGGAATGTTTACAAGATCAAATCGGCTCTCGTCATCAAACACAGGTGGTGGTGGCCTGTCTTCTCTTCGAGAAATTTGTTTCCATTCATCTGGAAGAGCCGCAAGCTCATGGTGCAATTTAGATTGAAACTGATACCCCTCTGGAATCTCAGCTACCGAATCAACACTGTTTGAAATCCGACCAATCCAACCTGAATGTTCCATAAGTTTTCTCTCAGAACGAATCAAATCAGCTACATCACCAATGACTGCTTCATCAATTTGAAAAACTGTTCCCTCAGGATCTTTCTCAGCACTATTTCGCACCTGACCATCAAGGTGTTTATCACTCACCCGAGTATTTTCATCTCCAGGCGCCTTCCAATCTGCAAATTGTGACATGTCTGTTTCTGTATCCATACAAACTCTATTATACGGATTTTCTGATACAATACCACTCGTTACCCTTGCCAAAATCCTAAAACTCAGCTATATTCCGATCTTCCAAAAAAACCTATGACATTCCAAAACCGAATCCTGCTCGAACACGTACTCAAATACATTCTCATTTTCATTGTGATGGGGATCGTTTGGGTTCCAGTAAACACAGGTCTTACCAATGCTGTTGAGTCAGGCAAGCTCGAAGCAATCGCTGTGATCATGGGTATTGTTGCCCTCTGTAGCCTTACGGGATACTACACATTTTCATACACTGTCGTAGCCAAAACCTGGCGTCAACGCTACTTCGGCTACCTCTGTACTCTCCTCATGGGAATCTCACTTTCAATCTCTTTGCTAATCATCTACGTGATTGCCTCCCTCTGGGTACCTGAGATGAAAGTCGTGTGGTCAGGAACACTCGGATCGCTCTACATCGGAACAATCATCTACGACAACTTCGACCTCCTCCGCATGGGCAAAGACGTAGCAGCCATCAACTTCTACGAAGCAAATGTAGATATAGACGATGACCACATCCTAGACACAACCGTCGACTACCTCCGTGAAGGCCAGCACCTACGTTTCTCAAACTCCCTCATCGGAAAAGCCATCATGGACATGGGACGAGAGCAAAAACTCATAGATCTCATAGAAGGCGGAAAGTGGATCTACGAAAACGCAGAGCAAGAACAACACACCATCGACCACAAAATCATCAACCTCTTCAAACCCTTCAAACAACACCGAAGCTCAATCGCAAACATCCTCAAAGAACTCGAGGGGCACCAATCCCAACACGTAGCAGACCAACTCATCGCCCAACTCTTAACAGAACTAGACACCCACTTCGACAACAAAAACAAATAAGCACATAACCGTCGATCGACGTATATGTGCGCAAAAAAAACTGGCCCATGGTCAGTTTTTATCGACTTCAACATGACTTCAACGTAACCGAGTTACGTTAGATTCACTAAACTTAGCCAAATAAAAACCCTAGGCTGAAGCCCGGGGATCTTCGGTGGAGTATTAGAAAAGTCGCAGCGCGTACGCTACGACTCTAGATGTAAGGCCAAACCTTTCGCAAGGCCGCCTTCGTTGCATGCCCCAAGGTCAGATCCTTGAGATCACTGCGCGAGGACCAGTCAGCCGACACAATCTCTTCACCATCCGGATACGTCTCGAATTCTACGAGCGTACGTACCAGGAAGTTGGTGACCCTGAAGGCCTTTCCATTACCATCGCCATACACCCAACCGGTGTAATGCACGCTCACGTCAACCGGATCAGGCTCAGGCAGACCCGTCAGGTCCACACCGATCTCCTCACCAGCCTCACGGATCGCTGCGAGCAAGGCGCTCTCACCCTCCTCGATCCGACCGCCCACATGTGCGTGGTAGCCCGGAAACGAAGTGGAACCTCGCTCGACCAAGAGCACACGGTCCGTGGTCGTGCAGTGGATGGTGAGCGTCGCAGCTGTCACCAGGTCATCTCGATGAGCCGGCGGTTGCATGATCGTGACCCCGAGATCTTCGTCGCGATCGATGGTCATAAACCCACGTGCCAGGTAGAACTCCTTGACCCCGCAGTTATCATGCGCACCCACAAGCACGTCACGCTTGTTGATCAGGTCAATCAGCTGCTGCCCCAGCCCCATCTTGCGCGCCGACTCTGCGAGCCAGAACGCATGCCAGTCACCAAAGCGAGCAACCACACCGCTGATCATTCCTCCATGGAAGATCGGCTCGAGGACTACCTTGTCGATGAAGTCCTCCCGCCCGATCTGACGCAGGTGCTCACAGTACTGCTCCACGACCCTGCCCCACTCGGCTTCGAGCTCTTCGACTGCTTTGAGACTGCGCAGATACAGCACATGCCCATGATTGGACATCTCGAGCATGAGCGTCTGTCGCCCCTCCCAAATACACCCATGCTTGAGCTGGTGCCTGGCCAGGGTCTCACGAATACTCAGCGCCTGCTCGAGCGTGCCACACGGATACGACATCCGCGTGCGCGGAACATCGCCAATCACCCAGCCGTCATGGAAGTGAAGACTGGCCGCATGCTTGAACTGCTCAGCGCAGTGAAGGTGGATCGAGGTGTCGATGCTGGGCTTGACCCCTTCGGGCCCCCAGTAAAGTACTTCCCGCTTGCCAGCATCACCCAGCTTGGCCGGGATAAGATCGCCCAACATGAGCGTACTCTTGTCCACGGCCCGCGGACTCACAAGCATCCCTCCCTGCTCGATATCCACGGCGATGTTGCCAGAAGTGTCGCGCAAGAGACCCGCTCCCTGGGCAAAACCGATGAGCTTCTGCACCCAACGACGATCCTTTCCATCGATGTGATGAAGAGGAAGCGCGCCAGCCTGCCGAACGCTCTTGTGCCAGTGCGTGGCGCGGTAGCGCGTCATGATCTCCACGACCTGCTTAGCCACGTCATCGCGATGTCCATCGATGCGAACCACACCACCGTCAGGCGTCACCCACCAGATGGGATGCACACCTCCACCGATCTCCTCGGCCAGATTGGCGATGGTCGCATTCAGGCGCGCACGCTTGTTCTGCTTTCGAGCCGCAGCGATCACGTCCTTGATAGTCGAGTCCTTGCGACTCAGAAGCTTGAACCCCACGATGAAGCACTCGATCCCGAACTGCTCACGCCAGGTGGTCAGCACCTTGGGCAGCTTGGGAACAGCCAGCTCGAGCACATCCTGACTCGAGGAGATCTTCCCCTCGATTGGACGCTCGAACCCGTAGTCACTCACCGCAGCCGAGCTCATGGCATAGCCAGGTTTGCCGAACGTACTCACCGCCAGAGCGATCCGCTCCACATACTGCGCGAACGTGGTGAACTGAATCACCTCAACCCCTGCAGGGATATTCGCGCGATGCTTGAGATACGCCAGCCGGCTGAGAATCAGCACAACCGGAATCCCACGCCGCGAAAACTGATTCGCAAACGCCAGGGCAAAATCACCCTCAGCAGTATTGGACATGGACCGTGTGATGTCCACAGGAACCATCGTGCCGCCGCCCGTAATCAGAGCGTACGGAGTCTTGTATGTCATGGAAACCTCCAGGTTCGCCTGTCTTGGCGAGGATAGAACTTAGCAAAATTTGGGAAAATGTCAATCTATCCATCTTCTCCACATCATCCATTGACTTTTTCATACAAAACGCGTAGAATCCGCTTCGTGTCTTGAGGAGGAAGGGGCCTGACACCACAAACAATCCCCTAGAGATTTCACTGATGGCAATTCCGAACCTGGCGACCTTGGGGCGCCAAGACAAAGAGAGCATAAAGGAAGCACAACTTCCCAAGCCCGACGAGACCGACATCCAGCATTGGCCACCGAGCGCAACGCTCACCCCCTGGTTCATCCCAATCGGTCGAAACCACACGATCCCCTGGAGACAACCCGGAGGACACATTGGCAAGCTGATCGGGGCTGACGAAACCGTGGTGCTCATCACGTTCCGAGACACCACGGACTGGGAAGGCATTGGCCTACGCATGATCGAAGCGCAAGACCTGGATGTCACCACCATGATCATGACCGGCCTCGAGACCCCCAACTCACTCGGTGCTCTGATCTACGGAGCTGGCGACTACGCTGCCAAGCACGGTCGCGAAGAACACAAGGGGGAAAAAGTCGCGTTCGTGGCCTCCGACCACATCCTGCGCATCCTGGGCATCAGTATGCTCGGGGCGACGCGCAACAGCCTCACCCTGATCCAAAACGGCCGCATCCGCACCCGCTGGGTCGCAGAAGACCTGCGCGGCACACGCGCACACGACTGGTCCGGCATCAAAAAGATCCTGGCCCAAGAAAACCAAGACCTCACCCTCGTCCCAGACGACCCGGACGACGAGATCACCGAAGTGCTCGACTAGAGCACACGCACTCCGACCAAAAGGCCGGAGTTTTCTTTTTGAAAAACCCCCACAACCAAATCCCCCACGGCTGTGGCGACCCAAGGGCCTCGACGGCCCGCCGGGTCGTGACTTACCCACCCACCCGTCTAGACGCCAAAAGGCCGTTCAAGATACTGTGTGAGAATTTCCCGAGGTGGTGGTCGTCTAAATCCGCGTGACGACCCGGCTCCGCCTCGGGAAATTCTCACACAGTATCTTGCGGCCCCAACCCCCCGCAGCAAGCTCAACCAAATCCAGTTAAAAGCAAGAAGGCGAAATGAAAAAGAAGCGCAATTAGAAAACACCCGCAGTCGTACCACGAGTGTTCGTTGATGAGCTACGAGGCAGAGCCTTCTTCGGCCACCTCGTACATCATCTTGTGTGCCAGAGCCATGTCACCCTCTGAAGAAACATCTGTTCCCTCAGCAGCCCTGAGCCTACTCTCCTCATACCACTCCTGCCGAAGTGCATACACAGCATCCTCCCAGCTTCGCACATGCATCATCACCAGAACCAGAAGCCGGTTGTAGTCATTGGGTTCTCCCGGCTTGTAGGAGCGTAGGTTGATCTTGCCAAACTCGAGTGCTCCCCCGTATCGCACAGAGGCCTGATTCAGATTCTGTCGAATACCAGGAAGCTCACCGAGCTTTCGCTCAAACTCCCCCTTGAGAAGACTGAGTTCTTCGCAACGCTCGATCGCGATCTCGAACAGTCCGCATGCACGATCGAAACATTCCGCAGCCTCATTTGCCAGCCTAGTTGCCCGCAAGAAACTTGAGATATCCATAGCCTGAACGGCCTGTTGGTAGAGCTTCGAAGCCTTGTTCAAATAGCACAAGCCCGCATCGAAATGGACATACGACCAGTTGGGCACATGCACCCTTGCACACTTCTCGACCTCATCACGAGCACGAGGATTAAGCACGAGAGCTCGAGCATGAGCCTGACTCACCTGATCGATCGCACTCTTTGCGCTCTCAGCAGCATTCTTGACCTCACTAATCTCCCCTTCCATTAGGTCAAGAAGTTCACTGAGTTCTTCTGCCATCCAGCAGATCTCTCGGACTGTGCTGCTTGCCATACGTGCACGCACTTCCCCCTCGCTTTGCTCCGGCCCTGCAAGAAGCAGTCTCTTGATCTCCATCTTGATCTGCATGGCCCGATCATAGGTCACACGAGGGTCATCCTCTGGATCGATCAAGGGAATCGCAACCACAGGAGGAGATCGAAGCAGTTCTGCATCGAGCGTAGCTAACACATCCTCGATCTGACCGAGGCGCTGCTCCAAAGCCTCTTCAGCCCACTCGAGATTCCCAACGTCTGCAAGGAAATACAGCGGTGATGAAACTCGCAGCTTTTCGAGTGATTCCCAGAACTCAACCTCGTCTACATCGACTCCGATGAGAGGGTGCTCAGAGAAAAAGCTTGCATGGATCCCAAGCCGCATGATCCGATCAAGAAGACCACTCACTGTCTCACGCGAGTACTGGTCATACACACTGGTCGTAACCACACGCGCGAGTTCCTGAAGCCTGGCCCATTCCTTAGACACGATGCCAAGCAGCGCTTCCATGGACCGAGCATACTCACTTGGGATCGTATAGATCTCCCGAGCATCTTCATGAAACAGCGCACGCGTATTCGTCAGGTGCTGCACACCAAACGTAAACGCCTCATCCATCTTGACCAAGGCTGTGTTGAGCGAAGCCTGCTTCCACCATCTGGCCTGATCTGCCAAGCCTCGACAGTGAACCAAAAGTGTTCGCATTCCAGCTGTCTGGATGAGCATCGAGTCGATCTTATTCCCAGTCTGGAAGTAGAGTGTCCTGGTGTCTTCATCAAGACCAGCAAGCACACTCACCTGAGCACGATCAGCCAGCAACTTACGATAAGATTCACTCACCGCACGAACCTGCTTCTCACGCTTTGTGACCAAATCCTGCAACTCTTTCATCTTATTACGGAACAAGACCCGACTGTCTCGAATCAGGATTACCGCCAGATACGAGAGCAAAAATGCGATCACAATGATTGGGATCCAGATCACACTGAACTCTCGCTGCCAGATGGAAGGCTCTGAAGTCTCCACAACTGGAATTTCTCTGACAGCCAGCGCGATCGCGGGAATACACACGGCCCAGATCATCATGACAAGAGCAAACAAGCGCTTCATGGCTTTCTCTTGGGTTTTGAGGGAACATATCCTTGAACACCAAAGGTGCCTCAAGAGCAAAAACTTACAGTTTTACGGCCCAATTGTCAATGTAATTGAAAAGACGCTTCTAGTAGAAGCGTCCGTGACGACGACGTTGTCGTTTTGGTTCGTTGTCGTGACTGTTCATCACAATCCAGACAGACAGGATCAGACACCCCAGCGCGCTGAGCACGTATGTCAGAATCGTGATCCACAGAGGCGGCGAGACTTTCACAAGCGAGAAGTCTTCGAACTTCTTGCGCTCCCAGTTCTGCTCAACCTGCGAGATCATATACTCGACATGACGCACCAGCTTGAGCTCTCCATACTCGAGCGCGTCGCTCTCGATATCGCGCTTGAGATCCTCACGCTCGGTCCAAGAGACCACGCGCGACCAGGTCACATTGCCTTGGTTGTCGACTCCGATCAGCGAGATGAGTTCGTTCTTGTTGCCACCACTCAGGTACTGCTCCTGCCAGTAACCAGCCTCCTTGGGCTGATCACGGAACACCATCACAAACATCCGCACTTGGTGCTTGCGCCCCAGCCTGGCATTTGCCTCACTGAGAATCAACTCAGCAGCGCTCGTATCTGCACCAATGTCCCACAGCACACTCTTCTGCTTGTAGCCATGCGTGATCGGTGGGTAATCGTAGAGGCCGTAGCGATCCTTGATCTCGATCGTGACATCTTCCCACTCAACCAGATCGTTCTTACCCTGCACACGGTTCTCGTACTTGTGCTTAGTGGTGATCGGGACGAACGTCTCGGGATTCTTGTCCCATTGCACGTAATACCGATCCCCATCCTGGGTGTGGAAGTCGCGCTTCATGTCGATCAGCATGGGTTCGCCCCAGAGATCCACAAACTCATCGAACTGAGTCTTGCTGATCGGGGTCTCGATCCCGTTGGAATCCGTCACCTCTGAGTAGGCGGGGATGTGCTTCACGTCATACGCATGCTCATCCCCGATGTACTGCTGCTCAGTACAGGTATATGTCGATCCGTCTGCGTTGAAACATGTCGATGGCACCGTGATGTACTCTGGATGCTGACATGGCACCCTCTTGTTCCAGGCCTGGTTGTGAGAAGCCGAGACTCCTCCACCGCCCCAGAACTCCCAGTCCTGCACCACTGTGCGCTCGGACGTGAACTTGCCAAGCAGGATGATCGCCAGCACCGGCACGAATGGGAGCAAGAACTCCCAGAACACCGTCTTGCGCTTGTACCTGAGAAACAGGACGATGACGCACACGACCGGAATCGCGAGGGCTCCCCAGATTTCCATGACCGCCTCCAGTTTGAGTTTCCTCTCAGCCAAAAAGCCAAGAACCGAACCTATCAAAAAACCCCTTCATTGTCAACCAAAAACCACCCGTTTTCACGAGTGGTTTTTGGTGTCCCAGGAAATGTCTGTAAGCCGAATTTTGTCTGCTCTCACCGACTGATGAGAGGAGATGGCAATCTATCTAGGCCAACTATTGCTAGAAGGCTCGAGCGAGCTACCAAATTTGCTCTTACACCGAAGAGGGTTTACCACGCACCCATGTCACCATGGGGCGAGCGATGAAGCCTTGCGACACCATCGCACTTTTCACGTTTGACCCCGAAGGGTTTGTATAGTCTCTGTGGCACTTTCCCTAGGCTTTGTTGCAGCTGCGAAGTGGAATTCCTACTTCTCAACTGCATCTTATACCTGGTCACCGTTAGCGACTCTTCTTTTCGCAGGGTCTTGCGACTTAGCGGGTGTTCGGACTTTCCTCGAACTCCACAAGGGAGATCGTAGCCATCCAACATTCCTGAGACGCCAAAAGTTTAACAGAAAAATCCAAGATTGTCAATCACTGCACTCGCTTTCACCCCTATTTCTCTGCTACAATACGTTTACTATGAAACGATCAGAACTCGCATTCACACTCGGCCTTGTGCCAATGGACTTACTTGCACTCTTTGCAGCTGCAACAGCCGCATTCTACGCACGTTTCCATCCAATCTTTACTGAAATTCGCCCGATTGTCTTTGACCTGCGCATCGAAGGTTACCTCAAAGTCGTCGTACCAATGGTAATCCTGTTCATCATTGTGTTTGCCCTATCAGGTCTTTACTCCACGCAACACAAAGCCATTGCAAAAGAACTCACCCGCGTTGCCTTGGCATGCTCAGCATCCATGGCGATTGTATTTGCCGTCTCGTTCTTCTCGCTTGTCTTGTTTGAATCCCGTTTCATAGCCCTGGCCGCCTGGCTCTTCACCATTTTATTTGTCTGCACCTCACGTCTGGTTGTGCGAGGCCTACAACGATCACTACTCAAACTCGGAGTGGGAGTACGCCGCGTAGTCATTATTGGAGAAACACCAACAGCAGAAGCTCTAGCAGAAGAATTTAGAAACAAAAAACGCCTCGGTTTTCATGTGGTCACTCAGTTTAAAACTTTCAACAAAACCGTTGCCCAACGCCTCACCAAAATGAAGCGCGAGGACAAAGTCGACGAAATCCTCCTGGCTGATCCAGAGCTTCCGCGCAACAAAACCATGGAAATCATCGCTTTCTCAGACACCACGCACCTAAACTTCCGTTTTAGCGCAGACCTTTTCACTGCCGCCGTCGGCCGCTCTGTTGTCCATACGTATGCCGGTGTCCCAGTAATCGAAGTACAAAAAACACCGCTCGACGGTTGGGGTGCCATTTACAAACGTCTCTTTGATATTTTCGGCTCACTCTTCTTGATCCTGGTCACCTCTCCAATCATGATTGCCACAGCCATTGCAATCAAACTTGACTCAAAGGGACCAGTTTTCTTTTCAAAACTCGACGACGGGTCAACAGCACTACGTGTAGGCCAAGGAGGACGATCATTCCCCTACTTCAAGTTCCGATCCATGCATCCTGGCACACACAAAATGCGCTACACCAAACTTGCAGAGCAAGACACACGAAAAGGCACACCTCTTGTAAAGATCAAAAACGATCCACGCATCACACCTGTTGGTGAATTCATCCGCAAATTCTCAATCGACGAACTCCCAGAGTTCTTCCTGGTCCTCGTTGGTAAAATGTCACTCGTAGGCCCACGCCCTCACCTCCCAGAAGAAGTACGCAAGTACAAAGACGAACATCGAAAAGTTCTTACCATCAAGCCTGGCATCACAGGCATGGCCCAAATCAGCGGCCGAGCAGACCTCGACTTCGACGACGAAGTTAAACTCGACGTCTACTACATCGAACACTGGTCCCCATGGCTCGACCTCTACATCCTCCTAAAAACCCCCATGGTTGTCCTCTTCCGCAAGGGTGCATACTAGAAAAAACAAAACCGGCACACGCCGGTTTTTTGATTGCAACAGAAAACAGGACCCAAAGGATCCTGTTCGTTACGCCTTGCGGCAGCGCGCCGCAAGCCGATTTCGATGTGCTTCGTAGCCAGTTTCGATCTGCCCCAGAACCTCTGCAGGAACATGACAGCCAGAAAGCCAGCTCTTGGCCTGAAGCCGACCTCGTTCGGTCGGACGGTAGAACCACCGATTCTTGATGCGATGCATCTGCATGAGCTTCGGACCACACTCGCGATCCATGACCGCAGCAAGCACCTGCCGCCCAATACGCGCATGACCTTTCTTCTTGAGCCGCGCGCGGACCTGCCTTTCAATATCGCCGTGACGACACATGCGAAGAAGCGCAAGCTCACATGCATCAGACTCTTTTGAATCGATCAGCCCCGAAAGCACAAGCACATCATGAGTGATCACCCTGCGACCAAACCCCTGATGCCTGGAGGCACCAAGACCAGCCCCTGCCGTCAAAGCACCATAGGAAATCAAGACTAGTCGCCCAAGCTCCTCCTCCCGATCAAGCCCCTCAATAAATACCGACGGTTTCATCACCACCTTCCTCAAGCTCGCTCACGCAAGCCGACAGCGCATGTGACCATGATCGACTGTTCTTCCACTCGGATTTGGGCCTGAATCACAAATGGTCAAACCACGAGAATTCCTCGTCCCCACCAGACGAAATGGTCGTTCTGGGTGAGAACTAGAATGGAAAAAGATCGCGTGATTTCCACCCGGCAGCAAACCATGCTTCCAAACGGGAAAAATCTGAGAATGATAAAGCATGGCAAACACACCAAGCTCGATTGGAGCTAAATGAACTCCATCAGACACACCGTCAAGAGCAGTCTTGGCTCGCAAGTCTCGAGTTGATCGTCCATCGTCATGTCGAACCCAGAAAGGATGACTCTTTGGAAACTCAATGGTTCCAGGTAGAGGAAAAACCTCCTTATCCTTGCACCCATCGACCCCGATCAGCCCACACGCCCTCTGCACACCCACCCGAGGCTCCACGAGCGTCAGATGCGGCAGATCTGGATCCAAAACCCTCAGGCTCTCTGGAACTTCAGGGATCGAATCGAAGTAGGTTAGCGGCCGCTGATCGAGCGCATGGGCAAACCCATACTGCCAGAGCCTACGAGCCTGCTCAATCCGAACCTGAATGAACGGATCAGTGGCTCTTTCTGGACGCGGAAACGTAGCTGGCGCTCTGCCCACCTGAGTAAGCAGCTTGTCTAGAGCAAGACCTAAGCCCCCCTGACCACGATTCGCCTGCTGACGCTCGAGTTCACGCAAAAGCACGATCTGCTCATCCGCAACTCTCTCTCCCATCATCTCGCTCACCATCTCTCACCATCCTGGTGCACACACGCCAATCTTCTAGCGCGCGAGAGAGAAACATAGGAAATTTTGCCCATTTTGTCAATCCTTGCTAGGATTCTCTTACATTATGAAAATCGCGCTTGTACATGACTATTTAATGCAAGATGGCGGTGCAGAAAAGGTTCTGGATGTCTTTCAAGGACTCTGGCCAGATGCCCCAACCTACACCCTGTTTTTTGATCCAAAAAAAGTCCCAACCTTTGCCGGTCGGGATATTCGAACATCATTTCTCCAGCGCATCCCCTTTGCCATGCGCAAGTACCAGTGGCTCCTGACCCTCATGCCTCTTGCCACTGAGCGTCTTGACGTGATCCCCTATGACGTTGTTGTTTCATCAACTAGTGCCTTTGCAAAAGGCATCATTACAAACGAGAACGCTCTTCATGTCTGCTATTGCCACACTCCAACGCGCTACCTCTGGTCTGACACACATAGCTACGTAGAGGAACTTCGTGTGCCACGTCTGGTCAAAGCTATTCTCCCCCCAGTACTCTCACGCCTTCGCATGTGGGACAAGCAAGCAGCTGACCGCGTTGATCTTTTCATTGCAAACTCTCAGACAGTAAAAAACCGAATCAAAAAATACTACCGTCGCGATTCACATGTTATTCACCCACCAGTAGACACGCACCGCTTCTCAATCTCAGATAAACCAAAAACCTACTTTCTCACTGGAGGACGTCTTGTTTCCTATAAACGCTATGACATGGTTGTAGAAGCTGCCAACAGAACAGGAATCCCACTGAAAATCTTTGGATCAGGCCCGATTGAAAAAGATCTTCGCAAAATGGCAAAGCCAAACGTAGAATTCCTCGGCCGTGTAAGCGACAAAGAGCAAGCTAAGCTTTACGCAAACGCAAAAGCATTCATCCACCCACAAGAAGAAGATTTTGGGATCACCCCTGTTGAATCCATGGCAGCCGGACGACCAGTCATCGCCTATCGAAAAGGTGGAGCAACAGAAACGGTTCAAGAAGGCCTCTCAGGTCAGTTCATTGATGAGCAATCATGGGAAGAACTTGCAGATCACATGATTCGATTCAAAGAAGACGACTACTTCCCATCTGCAATTAAAAACTACGCAGAAAAATTCTCGCGCAAACGTTTTGAACAAGAAATGCGAGACTTCATCGAAAAACACTGCAGCAACCAAAAATAAGGCTATATGCGTATCCTTGTTGATATCAGACATTTAGCACATCCAAACCCGTCGGGCGTGGGAGAATACACTATCCAGCTTCTCCGCGCTCTTTTTCAGTTGGATGCAAAAAATCACTACACACTCTTTTCCACCGGAAGAAAAAAACCTGATCTCGACAAGCTGTTCCCAAACAGGACCAATCGCGTTGAACACAAACATGTTTCAATCCCAAACAAACTCCTAAACGCTCGGATGTCTTCGCTTGGCCATCCAACAATCAACTGGCTCACAAAACAAGAAATCGACCTGATTTTCCTTCCAAACCTCAACATTGCTCCACTTCCACCAGACATTCCAGTTGTCATGACAGTGCATGATCTATCCTGGAAAATCTTCCCAGAATTTTTCTCAGCCAAAATGCAGGCCTGGCACAAAGCCGTAAAGCCGCATGAACTTTTCAAGCGAGTTGATCATTTCTGTGTACCATCAACCTGCACCAAACAAGACCTAGGCAGGCTCTTTAGTACAAACCTTGAGCGCATTCATGTAATCCCACACGGAGTGCACCCACGCTACAGTGCTGGAATGCAGGCCCGCGATCACGGTGTACGCTCTCGCTACAAACTTCCAAAACACTTCGCTCTCTTTCTTGGTACACTTGAACCTCGCAAAAATATTATCGCCCTCATCGAAGGAGTAAAAGAGTACAGAGAAATGACAGGCGATGACCTGCATCTTGTACTTGCAGGAAAATGGGGCTGGCGCTCACGTGCCATAAAAAAACGTCTCTGGAAACGCGACACAAAACCTTGGATACACACAGCAGGCTATGTTGACCAAGAAGATCTCCCAGCACTCCTGCGATCAGCAAAGACCCTTGTCTGGCCTTCTATCTACGAAGGCTTTGGACTCCCTGTACTCGAAGCAATGGCTTGCAAAACACCCGTTATCACTACACATACATCATCCCTACCAGAACTCACAAAGGGCGCAGCTATTCACATTGACCCTTACAACTCAACAGATATTGCTTGCGCACTCAAAGGACTCCTTGGCTCAACAGCGCTCTCAAACAAGCTCTCAGAACAAGGAGAAAAAGTTGCTCAAACCTACACCTGGGAGCAATCTGCACTAAGGACACTGCGTATTTTTGAGCAAGCGAAAGAAAACAGCTAAACAAACAAACATTTTTTGTGGATATCCTGGGGACCAAACCAGGATTTTTTGCTATAATTGCAGTAGAAAACATTGCCAAGCGATTGGGGTCGCACGCAATGAAACCGAGTATGAAGATTGGCATCGATTCAAGGATGTACGGTCCAACAGTGGGGGGTGGCGGTCTTGGAAGATACGTCGAGCAGCTTGTGGGAAAGCTACATACGCTCGATTCCAAGAACCGCTATGTTTTGTTTTTAAAAAAAGAAAACATAGCAGCACCTCCTGAGGATATGGAAAAGGTGTTGGCAGACATTCATTGGTACGGCCTGAGCGAACAAATCAAACTTCCAAAAATCATTGACGCGCAAAACCTGGATCTCATTCACTTCCCTCACTGGAATGTACCCTTAGGTATCAAGACGCCATTTGTGGTAACCATCCACGATTTGATCCTGCTCGAGCAACCACACTCAGCAAAAATCACAACAAAAAGCCCGATCATCTATCAGGCAAAGTACCAAATGTTCAAACACGTACTCCACCATGCGCTTAGAGCATCAAAAAAGATCATTGCTGTCTCAAACTACACAAAACGCTCCATTCAAGAATTTTTTCCAGAAATCCCATCTGACAAAATCCAGGTCGTGTACGAAGGAATGACTGATCTGCGACCAGATAATTTCACCCCCGAAAGCAAACGATCAAAACACCTCGATCATATCCCTCCACACGAGCGCTATTTCCTCTACGTTGGAAATGCTTATCCGCACAAAAACCTCGAGTCGCTTTTGCATGCATTCTCTTTCTTTCACAAACTTCACCCAGACATTCACCTCGTACTTGCAGGACGCTCTGACATCTTTTACCAACGTCTAAAAAAAGAACTACAGGAAATCGACATTCCTGAATCCGTAGTAACATTCGTGATGAACCCAAGTGACCACGAACTAGCCCTGCTCTACCAGCACGCAACCGTCTATCTCTTCCCATCAAAATGCGAAGGCTTTGGCCTGCCACCACTTGAAGCCATGAGCTTTGGTGTGCCGGTCCTTGCCTCAAACACAAGCTGTCTTCCAGAAATCCTCGGACAAGCCGCTCTCTATTTCTCACCTGACGATATTGAAGAAATGGTAAGCGTCATGGAAAAAGTTATTGGTGATGACATGCTTCAAGACGAAATGTCACGTCGCGGAAAAACACAAATCAAACAATACTCTTGGACCCAAATGGCCAAAGAGATTCAATCGATTTACCAATCCTGTGCCTAAGAAAAAAGCACAAAACAAGAAAAGGACAACGCACCGCAAAACCCCTGCGGTCATTCCTTCAATTACTGCACAAACTCAAGGAACACAACTAAAGCGTGCGTTATCAAGGCATAATACCCGCAAGGTAAAAACCGAACTGTTTGATCACGCCCTTCCAGTAAGCACACAATTCACTGGTGTGATGAACGCACACCACCTCCACGCGCGTCCGGATATTCAATTTTCAAGCGAGCACACCTTGTCTCCTTTTGTGCTTTCACTAAAACCCCATCACCTCATTGCTCCAACCGATCTTCTTGAAGAAGAATGGACCTCTTATCGCGTGAACTTGCTCAGGGGACATGTTGGATCACCAACTCGCGCAGAAAGTTACTCCCCAACCCCATTTGCACAAGTGGATCTGCTTTCTGACCTTGCGCTTTCACCAGAAGAAATACGAGCCCAACTCACACAAGAACTTGTTCGCGAAAACGGATGGACACGCCTTTCACTTCCAATACAAAAAAGTCGACCTCTCGAACAAAAAACAAACCTGATAAAATCAACACTTTTCATTCCAGAAGACTCAAAGCATTTTGAATCATTCTCTTCTGAAAACTTTGTTCCTTCACAGATCCCAGAAGACATCTTTGCGTACTTCGATCTTCCAGAAGAGGAAGATGATGAACTCGAATCAGACATTGTCACACTCGACACACTCGAACAGGAAGTACTGGAATTTGAAGACGAAGAAGACTACCTCGAAGAATCCTCTGGCAGACGTTTTACTCTCAACTGGAAGACTCTTCTTATACTCCCTGGCGGATGGCAACGAACACTTGTGAGTTTTGTTCTACTTTCATTCGCTATCGTGCTTCCACTACATGCAATGAACGTTGTTCAAGAACTACGTGAAACAAAAACCGAGCTAGAAGTTACAGGACAAACTGCTGTCTCTTTGCTCTCAAGTGGAGCAGATGCTGCCCTCGAGAGAAACACGGCTGTGGCTGCTGCCTCATTTAGCAAGGCTGGAGCTGAGTTTGATTCTGCTTCAAAAACCATTGATGACCTAGGAGTTACAGCTTCAACTATTCTCTCTGCTCTCCCAATCACAGGTGACGATTTCCGCACAGGCAAATCTCTCATCACTGCTGGAGAAGAACTCGCCATTGCTGGAGAACGCATCGCAGAGGGCATGCAAGCAGCAGAGAATGAACTTGACCCAACTCCAACCTCTCGATTGGCAATCTTAAGCATCTATCTTGAATCAGCTCTCCCTCATCTTCTTGCTGCAAAAGAAGCTGTAGAAAAAATCGACGGAGCTATTCTCCCAGACGCCTATCAAAACACGTTTGACACACTCCAAACTCAACTTCCAAACCTCATCACATCTGTTGAAGATTTTCTTTCCTTCTACGAAGTCATCAACATCGTGCTCGGGGGCGACGGCGTCATGCGTTATCTTCTCATTTTCCAAAACAACACAGAGATCCGTCCAACCGGAGGATTCATCGGAAGCTTTGCCGAGCTCAAAATCCGAAACGGAGAGATCGAAGAGCTCACTGTTCCTGGTGGAGGATCTTATGACCTGCAAGGAAGCATGCGCACAACGTTTGCAGCCCCAGAGCCACTTCAAATCCTCAAAGCCAACTGGGAGTTCCAAGACGGAAACTGGTTCCCTGACTTCCCAACATCAGCGCGTCAACTCCTTCAGTTCTACGAAAACGCAGGAGGACCAACCGTTGATGGAGTAATCGCCGTAAACGCAACCTATGTTGCAGAACTGATCGGCTTGCTTGGATCTGTTCAAATGCCAGAATATAACCGCATCATTGACGAAGAAAATTTCATCTTTGAGGCCCAGCGTATCGTTGAACTTGAATACGACAAAGAAGAAAACACACCAAAAGCCTTTATCGGTGACCTGGCTCCCCTGCTCATGGAAAAAGCTCTTGAGAAAACATCAGAAGATTTTCTTGACGTGCTCTCCTTTGCTGAGCAAGGCATGCTTGGCCGCGACGTTCAACTCTATTTCAACAATGACGAGATTCAACGCAAAGTACTCGAACGCGGCTGGGGTGGCTCCATCATTCAAACAGACAACGACTATCTCATGATTGTTGACACCAATCTTGGTGGAGGAAAAACTGATGGTGTGATAGAGGAAGATGTAAACATTGATGTCACAATAGCCAGCGATGGTTCCATAACCAACACGGTCACCATCACACGCACACACCACGGAATCCAAGGCCTGCTCTTCACGGGCGTAAATAACGTAGACTACTTGCGTGTATATGTTCCAAAGGGTAGTGAACTTCTCGCAGCTGACGGATTCACAGTTCCAGACGAAACATTGTTTGACCGACCAGAAAAAGACTGGACTATTGACGACGATCTCATCTACGCAGCGCTTTCCGAAGATACAGACCCTGCAACTGGAACCAAAATTACTCAGGAGCATGGAAAAACCGTTTTTGGAAACTGGGTGCAAACAAAACCTGGATCAAGCTCAACCATAACATTCACTTACAAACTTCCTTTCACACTCGAGATGCTTAGCAGCGAGCCGACACTCATGGATAAAATTCAAGACTTTGTTGGCATCCCATCAACCGACCAGTACTCACTCACTATACAAAAGCAATCCGGAATCCTTGATCGAACCACAAACGTCACATTCACTGCACCTGAAAGCATAAACCCGATCTGGACCACACACGAGAATGAAATTACATTTACAAATGCAACCGATGGCTTCTTTGCAACACTATTTGAGCAGCAGCCATAATGTATGAACAAAAACGAAACATCAAAAAAACGGAGGAACAAACGTGAGATTAAGAAAGAATTAAGGTCCATTTACACAGATGCCGACGGAAAAATGCCAGACCTAAGCACTCTCACCCGAGGATCTTCAGGATTCACTCGAACACTACTCAAGATTGTTGTTTTTTTATTCATCATCTCAGCCATAGCTTGGGCAGGTTTCTTCTTGTTCACAAACGGACTGTTCCAAGACAATGAATCTCTCACCCTTTCAATCGAGGGTCCAGAAACAGCCGTCTCAGGCGATGAAGTAAGTTACACGATCCGCTACGAAAACACAGGCAATGTCCCTGTCGCCGCCTTGAGCGCAAAACTCAACTTCCCATCCACATTCCACATCTACTCAACAATTCCAGAAACAACCTCAGGTGAAGATGAATGGACGATTGGCTCAGTAACTCCTGGCTCAGACGGGGCTATCACAGTAAACGGCGTGTTCCTCTCAGAAGTTCCAAGTACACAACGCATCCAAGCACTCTTCAACTATAAACCTGCAAACTTCTCATCAGAATTCCAAGATCTTGTATCGCAAAAAGTTGAAATCAACGATTCTGTAGTCGCTCTCTCCCTCTCAGGTCCAGAAAAGGCCTTAGCCGGGGACGAAGCCGAATACATCATCAACTTGCAGAACATGAGCACAGATCCGATCTACAACCTCCGCGTCACCCCCGTGCTCCCAACCGACTTTACAATCACGACCACTGAACCGGAAATCACAGATGGAGAAACCTTTTGGACCGTGGACATACTCGAACCAGGCGAACTCAAAGCACTCAATCTCAAAGGAACCTACACCTCAAGTGCGGCAGGCGAACAAACTGTCTCAGCATCTGTTGGGTTTGTTAATGAAAGCCTGGTTCTCACACAAAGCTCAGAAGAAATCCTCACAGACATTCTCGGTGGCAGCATTGGCTTTAGTCTCATCGTAAACGGATCAGCAGAAGATCAAACCGCAGAAGTTGGACAGATCCTTCGCCTTTCAATTGACTATGAAAACAACTCAGATCAAAACATCAAAGACATAAGCTTTGAACTTTCCATCACAGGCGAAGGAGATCTCCCAATCGACTGGGAGAATGCCAGCATCGATGACGGCCTACTCTCTGGTAGCACCATCACCTACAACTCCACCACACACGAAGAACTTGCCGAACTTGTTCCAACTGACGAAGGTGTGATCGATCTAAGCCTCCCTGTCTACAACACGCTCACAGAAAACGCAACAGACACCTTCACTATCAACCTTAAAGCCGTGCTCTCAGAAGTTGCTGGTATCACAAGCATTCGGGAAATTGAAGTCACACCAATCGTTGTAAGCCTCAACTCAGACACAAGTGTAAGTTCTCATGCACGCTACTTCTCAACAGGAGGAACAAGCATTGGCACCGGTCCGCTTCCACCTATCGTAGGAGAAACAACAAGCTTCCGCGTATACTGGAACATCAACAATGCCTTGCACGCGCTCGATGATATCGAACTCATGACCACACTCCCACAAGACGTCACCTGGCTTGAAAACGCAGACAAGGACATCGGAGACATCACCTACGACACAACAACACGTCAGGTAACATGGACGGTCTCAAAACTTCCAATAGACGTTGAGAGTGCAGGAGCCTGGTTCGAAATCGCGATCAACCCAGCTGAGCACGATGTAGGAACCTTCATGAAACTCACCAACACAACAAGCTTCACCGCAACAGACACCCAGACAAGCACAGAACTCTCAGACACACTCGACCTGATCACAACAGAACTCCAAGACGATGACTTCGCCGCCGGCCTGGGAGTCGTCATGGAAGAATAGAAACAAAAAAGCAAGCTGCTCGCCCGTATGGCTAGCAGCTTTTTGATTTACAAATAGAAGAGCCCCCGCCTGAACACCGAAGTGAACTGACGGGGGCCGTTCTCACTTGACCTGACTCTCCTGCCCCTGCTTTTTTGAGTTGGCAGGGTCGGATGGCTGTCGGCGATCGCCGATGCGGCTCAGGACCCGTTTGGGGCCAGAAGTCGACAGGCTGTGAGGGCTGTGGGAAATCCCACCTGACCAGGGCTGATTTTTGGCGCGCTCAGCCGAGCGCACAGCGCTCGAAGAACCAAGAATGGTATGGCACAGGGCCTCCGATGAAGTCGATGGGGTTTGGGGCGAAGGTGGTGCACGGCCACCACCAGGCCCCAGGGGTTGAGATCAGTCCATTTCGCGACGCAGCAGCGCTTCCGGCCTCCCATGATGATCAAACCAGGAAGAAATTGGAAGCCGAGCAGCGCTTGGAGTAGCACGTCGGCGGCGAAGCGTAAGCAGGTAGGCCAGGATCTCGGCCTCCTCTCGCCTCGGCGCGGGCACCGCACATGCGAACCACATCGTTTACCGGCACTCGTGCCGACAGCGACGTTAGAACAGGAATCGGTCTCGCATGCGCGCAAAGCAGCTCAGCGCGGCTTGGGACTGTTTGCCAGGTAACCGTGACGCCCTGGCGGACATGAACACGAGGAGTTGCGCGGATCAGGGCGATCCAGCAGCGCACACTACCCATGTCTTGCAGTATCGGCGGGATCACAGATGCCGAATGCAAGAAAGCAAAATAACAGATCTGGACGTTTTTGTCAAGAGACCAACCTCAAAAACGCCCATTTTCTTTGATTTTTTACCCAAAAAGAAAAGTTCCGAGCAAAGTCGAGGCCGAGCATATGCTCGAGACTCTTCTTCACGCGGAACGCGTAAACGCCGTATCAGGCGTTGATGTTCTTCTCTGCGCGCTTGGGATCCCTCAGGAACCCACTCAGACGCTCGAAGCCGTCCTTCGTGCTCTCAGCGATCCGGATCGCCCCACCACTCGGCACCACGACCAGCACCTTGCGCGCCTCGTACTTCTCGAGCAGATCCGCAACCACGCGAAACATCGCCGCATCAGTCACGAGCACCAGAAGCACATCCGCCTCGCCAAAGACGATCTTGGGCAGCAGCAGCTCATCAGGCACGACCGGCGTGATCGCGTAGTCGGGCGTCACCAGCCCCAGCCGCTTGACATGCAAAGCCACCTCAGCCTGCCAGCCCTGACCCACAATCGCGAGCGCATGTCGCGCACCACATACATCGAGCATGTAGTGCCCCGGATACTGGTTGCTACAACCAGGAAAACCACAAACGACCTTTGGACAGCACATTGCGAAAGCCTCCTTTCTCATCAGGTGAGAATGCACCGTACTCGAAAACCCCTTCTTTGTCAGCCAATCAATAAAGAAATGAAGGTTAACCTAACCCCGTCTGGAGAGACCGACGTGAAGGGCTCGATGCCCTGAAACGTCGTGACACCACCACCCCACCCATTGATACAGAACACCAAAGGCCGTTCAAGATACTGTGAAAGAATTTAACTCGGTGGTGGTCGCCTTGTCTGCGGTAGACCCGGTTCCGCCGAGTTAAATTCTTTCACAGTATCTTGCGGCCCCACAAACACTCACAGAAAGACCCTCAGTCGAATCCTTTTAAAGGCAGGGGGTAAGGAAAGAAATCGCAAATCAAAAAACCACCGGACTGCCCGATGGCTTAAACTGATCGCCTAACTTTTCTAGCCAGTTCGTAGAGTCGATATCGAAGCGGTTTCAAGATCACATCAAATGTCCCAGGACTCACCACATCTTCTCCGCCAAACCCCCTCTTGAATCGACTAATCCCTGCCCACGCATGATTCTCAGCATCTGCCGGCGCCACCCCCCACCAGTCATACCACTTAAACCCTTTCTGTTTTGTATCCTGAATCAGTTGCCAATGTAAAAGACTCGGCGCCATAAGCTTGCGATGCTCATGATCGCTCGCACCATGAACATAGGTCCTTGTATCTCCAAAATCGTTCATGATCGTTGCCGCCACAGCTCTACCTTCCACAAATGCAGCCGCCAAAAACATCCTGCAATCACTGCCCTTCAAAGCCTCAAGCTGCTTCTCATAATACTTTTTAGAGTGAAGCTTAAACCCCCCACGCGTTCCAGTCTGCTCAAACAAATGCCACACCTGATCAAACTCAAGCCCTCCAATCTTGATCTCCACCCCTTTTCGCTCAGCAAGCCTGATGTTGTATCTCGTTTTGTGATGCATCGCGCAAAGCAACTCTTCCTCACTCTTAGACAGATCCAAAATACTCGTCACAGCCGGCTGCAGCTCAATGCTCTTCTTAGCCTTAATCTCAAGCTTCTCTGGTTCAATGCGAGCAAACATCGCCTGGCTTCCAACCGTCCCCATCATTCCAACCGGCCCCTTAGGCGCAGACCAGTACTCACCAAACATCGGTACCTGCTTTCTCACCCAAAGAGTCTGCCCTTTCACATCACCACCCTCTTCAACTCGCAACCTCTCAATCTTCTCACCAAGCATCTTTTGAAATTCTCCCCACTCCCAAGATTGCAAAAATCGACCCGATCTAGGGCCGTTTTCAAGTACAAATGTATTCCAATCCTTTTGATTCATAACTTATTTCACCATTCCTTTGAGAGCTGCACGAATCTTTTCATCCGTAGTCTCCCCCTGAGCCGCAGCAATCGCAACCTCAGCATCCCTACGTTTATACCCAAGCCCCACAAGCGCGTCAACCGCATCTGTATCAAAAGCTTCTGTTGGTTCATCATCAGTAAGCACGCCCTTAAGTTCAAGGATAATTTTCTGCGCGGTCTTCTTTCCAACCCCAGACACATCAGTAAGCATAGCCAGATCTCCCTTCATGATATTCGCCCTTACCTGCTCAACAGAATGCGAAAACACAATCTTCTGCGCAATCTTCGGACCCACTCCTGAAATCGCAATGAGCTTCCAAAAAAGTTCCAGCTGATCAATCGAGGTAAACCCAAACAGCTCGCGCTCATTGTCACGAATCACTTCATGCAAATACACCTCCACCTCTCCACGAAAATCCATTGCAACCGCGTCAGGTAAAGAAACACGGTAGCCAATGCCTCCGTGCTTAATAATCAAATACCCAGCTCCGTGATAGATAACTTCTCCCTGTAAATACGTCATCATACTACTCCCCCTGCTTAAACGTCTTTTTATAATACGCTAGGCTCCTGCGCTCTATCTCCTGATCGATTGTCTTTCCAAACTTTGGCATGTCTCCCTTTCCAATGATCCCTGAGTGAATACGCCTGAGCACTTTTCCAAACTCCGGACCTGCTTCCATCTTGAGAAGATCCATGAGCGCCATTCCATCAAGTCCAACCGTTTTGAATACATTGTTACGCGAACTCTTCTCTTTCTTTTCACGGCTACGAATCTTTTCTGCGCGCTGCATTGGAATATACTGATGCTCTGACTCAAGCGCATTAAGAACCGGCGAGGCATCATGCCAATATCCATGCACAGAAAGTCGCTCAGACCCAAACACCATATCAAGCAAGATACAACCCTGCATCACATCAATAAAATCATCGCTATCCCATCCACGCGCGCGCGCCAAATGATGATACCTTCGAACGCGCTCCGGCCGTACCTGAATAAAGTCTTTATTAAACTCCATGTGATGCGTAATAAGATCCTCAAGCAAATCCAGATCCTTTCCTGGTAGATCATGTGCTTGCACAAACCGCTCAAGAAGCGCTTCAAACACTGGTGTGTGAATCTGCCTTGCATGATGCGGGTACTTCACATCAATCTCATACGTCATGTAAAAATCCCTCTGCACTTCACTTGCGCTATGCCCTGGATGCTGCTCAGCAAAATCGCGATACAGTTCAAGATACTTCTCACGAAGCTGCGCTCGCTCTGCATGCGCGTTGTGAGCATACTGATTCTCCTCCATATTAAAACCACGCTCCCCGCCACGAGAATGCTCTCGCGACTTAAATCGAACCGTGGACCACTTGGCAATATCATGCACAAGCACATACACCTCAAAAAGTGCTGCTTGCTCTTTAATCGTTTCCTCAAGCTCTTCAATCTCGCCCTCATATCCCTTCATCCGTCGAAACTCTTCAATATCAATCAGGTGCACCTTCTCCTCCACGATCGCATACAGCATCATAAGCATGCTGCGCAAATGATCGCGCATGAAAGGCCCCTCTGCATGATATCGAACATCCTGTGGCGTGCGCAGCGAATCCATAAAAAGTGGCTCGGCCTGGCTTGCACTATCAAGCATCTGCTCAGCGCGCAAATACAAATCTTTGTCAGCGCGAACACGCTCCACCACTTGGTCTAGATACTCTGTCTCTTTTCTTTCGTGTGTTGATTCAAACCTCCACATATATGCTTCTATTCTACGCCAAACCAAAAAGAGCTCCAAGTCGAGCTCTGTTTTTACTCTAATCCGAGAAACTTTCGCAAAATGAAATCTGTCGTTCCTGCAACTTCCTTAAAAACCCGCCCTCCATCAATAGACTCATGTGCATGACACGCAAGCGGCACAACTATCTCTCGCTGAGCAGGAAGTGCGATCGTGCGATGATACTCAACATCATAATCCGGCTGACGCAAGAGCCGACGCTCAAGCGCAGTCTTCTCATCCACATCAAGCCAGAGCCTAAGATCAAAAATATCCCGAATCCTCTCATCAGAAAAAAGCTGAAGCCCCTCCACAAAAATAACAGGAGCTGGAGTATACAGCTTCTCCCCTGTTGCCGCACAAAGCCGACGATTATAAATCGGAACAAACACCTCACTGCCCTCGCGAAGATCTTTGAGAGCTTGATACACAGCATCAAGATGCAAACTCTCAGGTAAATCCCAATGCGGCCGACCATCTTCAAGTTTAGGACAGTCTACAGCGTCTTTGTAATAGTCATCTAACCGAAAACGCTTAACTCCCCCTTGCGCTTCAAGATGATCCGCCAGCGTCGACTTCCCTGCCCCAGAAAGCCCAGCCAGTCCAATTAAAAAAGGTTTCATAACGACCTCAGTGTAACGTGATTGATTGAGAGTTTCAAGAATAGAAAAACCGAGCCTAAGCTCGGTCTAGTTGCGCTCGGCTAGCACAGCGTATGTGACAGCCATCATCTCCTCAGGCCTTGATGAATCTCGAAAGTACTCAACAAGATCGCTATCGGAAAGCATGTTCTGCACATCGCGGCGCATCAGCCCTCTACCACGCCCGTGAACAAGCTTGATAACGCGTTCGCCTGCCATGAACTGCTGATCCACAAACTGCTCAGCCATCATCACGCCGTCGTGCGTATCAACGGCCTCATGCAGATCACACTCAGACGCACCACCAAGCTCCGCAGCCATGAGCAAGGCCTCGTACTCTCGCGCGCGTCGTTCAAAGTTGTCGTGCCTACCCATAGCATTTACATTACCCGTCCTTTTTAGACGAGAGCCTCCGAGAGGCCATTTTAAGAACCCCCACTGTCACACCAAGTGGCACAACAATGAAGAGCGGTGCTACCAGAATCGTTCCAGCAACTCCAATCTTTGCAAAGGTGCTCGCAGTCCACAAAGCACACTGCAACACCCGAACCCTCTTCTTCCCCATCTCTCCACCTCCAAAGGATGCAAGATGTTGTGAAATAATTTCACTCGGTGGTGGTCGCCTTGTCAGCGGTAGACCCGGCTCCGCCGAGTTAAATTATTTCACAACATCTTGCAGCCACCAATCAACTACTCATCATCATCTTCATCAACAATTTCCCTCCCAATAATCTCCTCAACCACATCCTCAAGCGTCACAATACCCACAAACTTTCCATTCTTCTCATTCACAATCGCAAGATGAGCGCGTTTATGAATCATAGTGTTAAGCAAACTATCAAGCTTTCTCTTTCTGGTCACATGAAGAACTCCAACTGTTCTCATTACCTCCTCTGCAGCAATATTGTCATCTGAATCAATACCAATTAAATCTTTAGCATAAAGCACTCCAACAAATTCATTTTTCTTGTTTGCATACACAGGAATTCTTGTGTAACCATTCTCACGTATCTCATACAAACCCTTTTGGTTCAACACGTATGTTTTTGGAATCTGATACACACGCTTCTTAGGAGTCATGATCTGTTCAACATGCTTTTCCGAATAACTAAGTGCGCCCAAAAGAATCCTCTCCTCATCAGCATCAACCGCAGAGCGAGGATCATCCTCATGCATTCTAATAATATGTTCGAGCTCACGCTTTGACCAAACCGTCCTCATTTCTTCTCCAAGAATCCTATCAAGCCCCCAAGCAATTGGTTTTGCAATCGGATACAAAATCACCATAACAACCTCCACAATCCAAGCTGTTCGAGAACCAACCTCAAGCGCATAACGCGCACAAGCCGCTTGCGGAATAATCTCTCCGAAAATCACAATAAGTCCGGTTGCAGTCACACCGGCCACAAGACCACCTGCAACACTGCCCAAAATAATAGAAACCGCCGCATTTACTGAGACGTTGCCAAGCAAAAGAGAAACGAGAAGCAGGTTTCCATGCTTGCGCACACGAAACACCTGTTTTGCCTGCACATGACCAAGCTCGGCTTTTCGCTCAAGCTCGGTTTTGTCTAGACTGAAAAGACCGAGAGTAAGCCCTGAAAACAAGGCTGAAAAAACTAATAAAAGCAAAAGCGATATCCCTGACAATAAATCCATAAATAATTACATTCTTTCTTTTTAACGAGACACCATCTTAATCGCATCCTTCACATCGCGCAATGTTATCTTCTGCCCATCCGGCTCATTGCGATGCCCCCAATTGCGATCAAGTCCAAACGTAAACCCACCAAAACGCTCAAACAAGTGAAGCGCATACGGCGATTCCTGAACGTAAATAAGCCCTCGCCCATGCTCCACAATAATCATCGGAGTAGGCTCACCAATCTCATCAAACATCATCCGAGAAATCCGCGGACGCAGCTGCGCATCTGCACGCGTAGTCACAACCAAAAACCCTCTCCAAGTCTTTCTCTTCTCCCAAGCCCTGCGAGCCTGATTTTGCTTGCGCTCTTCTGTCTTTGGATTCTTATGATGCGCCGTAAGCTCATCCATGTAATTCAAAACCTTTCCGACCTCCTTGTGCGTATACCCAGCCTCCTGCAGCGCCCAAAGATACCCACGATCTTGAATACCAATTCCTCGAGCCATCTTCGGATCAAACCCCATCTTTTTAAGCTGACCATCGGTAATCTCAAACATCTCCAAAAACTGCTCAAGCGACGAAAGCAAAAGCTTCCCATCAGGCCCATGCGCGCGAGCTAGCCCCGTATAGTGATGGTGATCAATAATCACAACTTCAATCCCAGCCCTACGCATCTTCTCCTCAGACTCAACCCCAGGCATCTCCACAATAATCGCTCGCTCATACCCACCATCCACAACCTGAGCAACATAATCATGCCCTTTATCAAGAGTGGCCCCATGAAGTTGGTGCGACTCAATCACAGGCAGCTTGATACCATCAGCAATCTGCTTAACAAGCACAGCCTCAGCATCATTTGTAGGAACAATCAGTACAGTTTTTGAATAATCCATAGTGGATTCATTATAGCAAACGAAAACGCGACCCAGGGGATCGCGTCGTAAAAGCCATGTTATTGGCTTTTTGCGTTAGGGCAGCTCGGGGAGCTGGACCTCGTTTTCGAAATGGATCTCCGTGAGCATCAGACGCGCTTCGGAGTACGGACGGTTGCCGTAGCACGTGATCGCCACGAACACTGCATCTCCTCCTCCTGTTGAAGCCACGAGCCCTGGATGCTTGCCAAGAAGCTTCATCTCGCTTGGGTAGTCGTTCGTCCACCTGGAGATGAGATTCGGCGCCACGGCGACAGCCTGTTGGTTTGTGAGTTTCTCATCCTCACCAAGATCAGGAATCGAAACGGCACAGATGTATGCCCCCACAAACAGCTCAGGGTTCGTGGTTGCCAGCAGTTCGAGCTGACGTGCGAGGTCACCAGCGGGGTCTTCGATCTTGAAACTCGATGACATGAGGCACCTCCTAAGTGACCGAGCATACTCCTTTTTTACCTTTTTGTCAAGGTATCAAAGCAAAACGCGGCGTCTTTCGTAGACACCGCGCTGCGTGGGCCGCTAGGGCCGCGTTGACTGCTCAACCAAGAGCAGCCGTGAACATGGCGGCGTGTTGCCGCTGAGACTCCTTCATCACGACATCAAGCTTCTCCAGGACCGGGAGGCCCAACAGTCGCCTGATCCCGTTCACGTAGCCAAGGCCACGGAACAGGAACTCGTAATGGATCCACATGTCGCCATCGAGCAGACCGCCGCCACCCATGCCACCAGACACTCCACCGACAGCCTTCCAGCCTTCGATACGTGTTTCAGGGACAAAGGGGCTCTGGTAGAGGATGGCCATGCCAACTCCTGGCGGAAGCTGGTCCATGACAGCCTCACTGCGGGCGAAGTACTCCTCGAGCTCGGTGTCGGTCATCTCGTAGAGATTGTCCGGCTCACGAACCCCAGCATCCTCGACAATATGCACTGCGCACCCGTCTTCGGGATGCTCACAGCTGCCCCAGGCGATCCCGTTGAGGTACCGCAGAAGCCGACGCATGCGCCGACGATTGACCCACTTGGGCACCATGTCGACCGGGATGGTCAAAAAGATCTGGCCGCCGTAGTCACCTTCGAACACGTACCAACGCCGGTTCTTGGTAGGCGCCAGGTCACTGTTCATCCGACACCTGGTCCACTTGGGACCCCGAACTTCACTCATGGATTCTCCTTGGGTTCTCTCTATCGCAAGCACCAGCTTACGACATTCCCGAAAAGCACAAAGGTCTATGCTCTTTGGAAACGTGAGCTCTAGCATGAGCTCACCGTTCCTCCTACGCCGCTAGGGCGCGCTTGTCAGGTCCAATCCTCATCGCGATAGTCTCTCACCGCCTGTTGGATCTTCACCGCCTTGTCCTCGAAACCAGCCGCATAGTGCTGGGCGGGGTCGACCTTGTCTCCCCAAAACGGCGCTTCCAACGTAACCTCGAGGGTCAGGAAGAAGCCGGTGTCGTGACAAGCCCACCAGTCATGGCTGATGGAAAGCTTGAGCAGACGGCCGTCAGGGAGCCGGAAGGACTCACCTTCGCCACTGCGCTTGCAGTACCAGTCATCGTCGAACATGCAGACGATCTCGTTCTGGTCCAAGATGGCCTGGGCCTCGTCTGAGATGACCACACGCGTGGGAAGCACCCGCTCGGTCTTCGCAAGCGTGATTGTCTGCACACGCGTCTCCTCGATCTTCTCGAGGATCCGCGGCTTCAGATCACTGGGTCGACAGGACCCGTCGCACTCGGTCTTTCCGTGCGCCATGTAGCCCAGATGCTCTGCCCAGCTGTCGCGCAGCTCGACCTGGAAGTGACTCGTACCGTCGCACACCATATGCGTATCGGTGTCTTCGCAACTACGCTCTGCGTAGATTCTCGAACCACTCATGACTCCTCCAGAGTCGAAAGAATTCCGAGCGCGCAACATAACGAATTGTTCTGCTGCATGCAAGGAACCCCCGGACACTGCAAGCAGGCCGGGGTCCTTTATTTCCTTCCTGAATAATCGAACTATTCGATAACTCAGGAAGAGTACCCCAGCTTTTTCGTGCCGAGTCTCTTCAAGCCTGCGTTTGCGGGCAGAGTCTCGTGTGTCCCTCAAGCATGTGCATGAGGGGACGGGAGCGTCTTTGAAACGGGTGGTCGTTACTTAGTCCTTAGCCTTGAATCTTGAATGCTTAGCTTTGAGCTCTGAGTACTTAAACCCTGAACCTTGAGCATCAGCGTCGGCATCAATGACTTTTGTAACCATCAGATTGCTCTGATGACTTCTTCCTGCCGAAGCAGAAAGTAGATGGTGACCGTGTCTCTCCTTCATCTTGGCCGAAGCCTCGAATCCAGTTTAACCCTCATCTCGCAGAACATCTCCCGCCCCCAAGCACTACACTCGGAGGTTTCTACCAGTCCCGACCAGCGGCCCGGAGCCCTAGAGCTCCAGTACCGTCCGGTGGTTGGCCTCCTCGATCAGCTCCGAGAGCTTCTCGAGCTCGTCCCGCAGCGCCTCGATCTTGTCGGCGCGCTCGGGCTCGGTCCAGACGGCCACGAAGGTGACCTGCTCCTGACGGAACTCGCCAGCACGGTGATCGTAGCCCCGATCGACCTGCTCGGCACCCTGCTTGAGGTTGAGCCCCTCCAGCAGCTTGGTGCGGCCCTTGAGCTCCTGCATCAGCCGGATGACGGCCGTGAGGGTGACCTGCTTGCCGTCGTGGGCGACGGTGGTCAGGGCGTTGGCGCGGGCGATGGCCACGCGAATGGCGGACAGCTCCTCGACCTTGGCGTCATGCTCGGAAAGCACGTCAGCGAAGGTGAAGGCGGGCTCCCGGCCTTCCTGCCAGCTCGTGCAGCCACCAAGACGCTTGGTGCGCTCGGCGATCATGCCTTCGAGCTTCTTGGCGCGGCGCAGACCACGGGCGATCGTGAGGCTCTGGGACTGGGACATGGTGTTCCTCCTGGTGTGTAACCATGCACACTGCGAAAACTATATTCGCAATGCTTCCTGAAGGATCGATTTCTCAATCTCTCAGGAAGAGTACCCCAGACTTGAAATGGATACCCCTCTTCTTCCTCCGCAAGGGAGGGTTGGGGGTTACGTAGCGGGAATCGTCTCGATCCGCTTGATCGCGCCACCGCGGCGACGGATCAAGACCACCTTCTTGCGAGGGGGTGGCTCCTGCTCGGGCTCCTTGCGAAGCTCGGCCGGACTGGTCGTGAACCACGCCTGAGCGCGGCGGACGATGCCAAAGGACTGGGTCAGTGCTTGCATGTTTTCTCCTTTTGATGCAGCTGCTGCGCAAACAGACTTCAATCTGATTACGTAACAGCTCCATCCACCTCTCAAAGCTACCCAGCACCTAGCTTAATTGAGGTGCTGAACAGCGTAATTGTTCAGCACAGCACCCCATTTGGCAAATATTACCCTGTAAGCTCGGTGATCGTAATCGTCATCTTCTTGAGCTCTTCGAATTCATCCAACTCCTGCTTACTAGACTCGAAGTCTGCCTTTGCTTCGAGTATCTGCTGCATCTCTTCATTGTTCAAATGACGATACAGAACATCGGGCTCCCCATCAGATCCAAATGTGGCACTTATCACCACAACCTCGACCCTGACCATATCCCTCCTCCTTTCTACCTCTCAAAGTCACCCAGCACCTAACTCAATTGAGGTGCCCGCCGCGTCGAAACGTTGCGAGCAAGCCCTTCTCCGTGAGGAGCTTGGCTTCGTACCCCAGTGAACTTGTTGATGTCTAGCCGGCCATGATCATAACCTCCATGAACCGGAAGGTTGCCGACTCGATCTCCTCGACCGTGTACTCCCGACGATCGGTCAGGTCACGCTTGCTCAACTGGACATCGCTAGCGGACAGCATGCTGGCCGACAGTGCGGAGTCAAAAAATCGAGCCAATTGGGAACCTCCTGTTCCTCTCAAAGCCCTCCACCATGGAGAACTTAGTTGAGGTGCCGATCCTTACGAATCAGCCGTATCCCCAGAGTCAGATGCAGAGAGCTCACGTTCCACATCCGCATCGAAGTCAGGATCATCACTCCGGGTCTGCACCCGAACCTTGACGGCACGCCGATGAGCGCGGTGAGCCCACTTCTTGACCTGATGCTGCTCTTTCCGACGACCGCCAGACATGGCAGCAATCTTCTTACGAAAAACAGACATGACTGCTCCTTGGTGTTGAACTTCTCGAAAAGGGAAAAATGAGTTGAGGCAACAAAAAGACTGGATAGGTCATACCCAGCTCGATTGTTGCTCTCCAATCTCCTGCGACAAGCGCTGTGCTTCTCAAAAGAGAACGGAGTGGGACAACAGATGTCGTTTCACTCTGCTGTCCCCGTAAGGAGCTATTTGGATGCCTGTCTTCATCCTTCTCAAGCCTGACTCTTGTTGCCACACAAGTCTCAGAGCTAGAGCAACGACTCAATAACCACATGAACCCCCTTTCGAGGTGAACATGAGCTTATCTTTTCAGTCGACCGACGCACCACCGCCGGATTTTTTTAACGCAGCAACCTCTCGGGCCCACGTAGACAGGAAGGAGTACTAGACATATTTTTAAACGCGCACAGCTCCCATCTGCACACATTTACCAAACCAATCACGTAGTGATGGAATGGAATGCGGACTTAACACCCAGGAGGGTGTGTCGCACATTTTCCCATCTCTGGGCATACCGAGGACGTGTCTATTCGCCCCGAGGTCTCCGCTGGCAACGGAACCTAGATGTAGCAGACTTGTCTTGCGTAAGACACGGCCTGCCAGCGTCCCGATGCCATTTCTCAGGCTTATATGGCCTCCGGTAAGGCACTACGCCCTGCATGGGCTAGTTTTCCTGTACAGAAAACGACTCTTGTCGCTCCTCATCGTTATTACATCACTGTGCCGGTTGGACACACAGCGATAACCTCCAGTGGGAAACGACTTATTCTGGTTCTTTAGGGACCAGACTCCCATACGAGCATGTCGATTATGGAAAGATGTGTGCCAACACGTCCCTTTCACTCCACCCAGCGCCCTGAATGGTTACGACTCTCGAGTTTGCCATGGGGTATACCTCCCCTTCCGATCCGTAGATCGCGTCCGGCTTAGCTAGCCGTCTTCATGCAAGCGCATTTCGAATCGCGCCGCTTGCTCCAGGTGAGGTCGGGGGTGTGTTGTCCGCCTCTTCTAATCATCAGTGCAGAGGTACCTGGGAGTACATACACGTCGACCCTGGGTGCATAGGAGATTGAACTCCACTCTCTTACGAAAAGTCTCTTTCGAGTCTTGTCACAAGGGAGTGGAGCGGGACAATGGTAGTCGTAGTACTCCACGGTCCCGCAAGCGGGAGGGTCTTGAACTGGGGTGCCTGTATCACCCCTTCAATCAAACAACTACGCGCATGCGTTCTTGTTTGAAAGCTTGACCTGGCTCTTCTCATGGCCAGTCACCGACGCCCCTATACGCCGGAATCCCAGACTGCATCCTCTCGGACGACAAGCCTACACAGGTTGGTTGGATGCCTGCTTCTTGCATCCTTTTGCCTTACCTCAGCTCCCTGACATGGGTTCCTGAGAGACAACTCGACTCGGCCTGGTGTCAACAAGCCGCCATCCTTCCTCGTACACAAGGTTAGATGGATTAGCCGTCGACACCAATTTGCCGAACAATCTTACCAACTGTCGCCATCTCTCGATGACCGGGACTCTGCAGGAGTACATGGTACCCACACACCTTTCCGCATACTAGCCCCAATGACTATGCTATGCAGACACCGCCTCTCAATGGGCGACCGATGCTACTCATAACACCGGAGTTTGTTGCAGCCCCATTCGACGGGACTGGTGGGAACGGGGAGATAAACAACCTATTCATTTCTAAGTATCGCCACCCCCCCACGTGACAACCCTAGCCCGACCGGGAATCCAGCCGAGGATGCCTTCAAGCGAAATTGCTCTACAGACACCTTCCCGCTCCTCCCCACGACATGCAGGGATATGCTGGGCATACCGAGGGATAGTGTTTATATCTCTATCCACCCCCCGAGGAACACTGCTGGCCTTGCAGCTTCCTATTCTCGTCCTCATCGTCGTCAGCACAGGAGGAGGTTGCACCCCAACCAGTGAGACCGGCCTTGTCTCGATGTGGTTGTACCTTCGTTGAAGACCCATCCACACCAGTCAAAGTGCAGCTACCAAGACGACACGATGTCGCCCCAGGGATTTGGTCCCACTGTTCCATTGGCGCTGGGGTACGACCAATGGTGACAAGCATGGACCAAATCTCTGGGGCGGCTCTGTGAGCCCTCTCCAACTCACATGTGCCCCGGATAATCTCTCTCCAAAGAATGATTAGATCATATACATAGAAGTTTATGATCCCAGAATGCCGAGTATGTGCTTCTAAAGCGCGGTGTGTTGCGCTGATTCTGCCAGAAACTGTGGTGAAGCTCCTCATCGTACATTCCAGAAGACTCACGATTCTTCGCGAGTATTCATCTGGACAAGCATCACAGACAAATTTTGACGATTCTTTAAGTTCTTGTGTCTTTTTGTAATCTTCTCGCTTTGTGATTTTGTCAATCTCAAGCGACGGAGAAGACTATCATGAATATATTGAAGTGTCAAGGGATCAAGGTCTCTAAACTCTAATTTCGCTAAACTTAGCAAAGCATTTTGTTCGCCACTCGCGTACAAAGTGTTTTTTGTATCGAATTTTAGCCAAAAAATACTGTCTGACCACTCTTGACAGTCTTTTAATTCTATGCTATAGTTGTTCGTCATGCTCATGGTGAGCTAGACAACAACCCTGTTACCCCACGACCCGTGAAAGGAGTCACCCTCCAGCATGTGATGACGTGCTACCAAAAGATGGCCAAGGCGACTTCGCCCAAGCCAACCTTCTACCAGGACAACCTGGTAAGCAGCATCGTCATCGTCAGCACATGGAGGAGGACACCATGACCGGTTAGTGGGAAGACTGTGAAACCCGCCCCCACACCTCTGGCCCGTGAAAAGGCTATGTTAACCAGGGGGCGGGTGGAGTCTAAACTCTACCGGACAAAGGACCTCTGCAAATCTGCAGACGACGACACACCGACCAAACGAAAAGGTCGGTGTTGCTTTTTATCCAAACAAAAAACCGGCACAAGGCCGGATTTTCTTTTTATTCAATCTTTGTAGGCTCGCTCGATCTCTCTGCAGCCTTAAAGAGAACGCGCGCAAGCTCAGCAAATGCTTCGCATTCGATAATTACCACAAGTGTCTTTCCAACAAACTGCGTAAACGCGATTCGATCATGATAGATCCACAAGTCTCCATGAAACTTTCCAAGATCATCTGAAAGCTGATGGTACACCGTATTTGCACGAGGTTTACGAAGCTCTCCTGTGTGAAGCAATCTAATGTTAACCCTGTTTGGATCAAGTGCTTTGCGAACTGAGTGCAAGTACTTTACATCCAAATGCTTATACACCTCATCGATATTCGACACTTCTAGAAACTCACTTGGACCAACAGACGCCATGTCATTAAACAATGCATACAGTGCCTCGTCTCCTTCATAGAACCGCACCGTCGGCCGCTCCCCTCCAGCAAGCATCTTAAGCTCGTCAATGAACCGATCAAACACGCCAATCTTTTCATTCATCCGTTGCACCCGCTGCTCAAAGTACGCACGCGCTCGCTCTGGCTCCTCTGCTGAAAAAAACTTTTTCTTCCCACGCTCAAACGTTGAGATAAGTCCACGCTCTTGAAGCGAAGAGACAGCATCATACGTTGCCGTGCGAGACAACTTTGACTTCTTAGCAAGCTCTTGCACAGAAGTCGGACCAAGAGCCAAACCTGCCAGATACACTTTTGTCTCAGTTGCTGAAAGCCCAAGCTCAACAAAGAGCTGTTTAAAATCTACTGCCATACGATTTTTTTCACATTTTGATAGCTACATTGTATCAAACCCAACTATGATATCGAACTCATTCACACGGAATTCATCTTTTACTGCAGGATCATCACCACTTGTCCGAACATCCGCGCTGAGCGTTCCATGTAAAAGGGCTTCTTCATGCTCCCCAACCGCCATCACCACCTCATCTGGTCCAGTTACATAAAGATGAACCCTATCCTCAATCGTAAGCCCTTCTTTCTTTCTGTTTGAGTTCACGCGACGGATAATCTCACGCACAGTTCCCTCACGAACAAGCTCTGGAGTGAGTGTAAGATCAAGCTCAACAGCATAATCACCCTTCAAAACAACAACCTGCTTTACATTCACTTCCTCTTTGACGAGCTCATGATAAGCCTCATCAAACTCCCCACTCGGCACAGTCACAGTCATGCTTGCCAGAGCTTGACGAACATTGATTCCTGACTCAGCGCGACGCTCAAGCGCACGCGACACAACAGAGCGCGTTCGCCCCATCTCATCGAGAATTTCCTGCTTGATAAGCATCTTGTCTGCAATCGGCCACTCTTCCAAGTGAACAGACTCAAGCACTCCACCAGATCGCTTGTATACATCCTCAGCCAAAAACGGTGTAAACGGAGCCATAAGCTTTGAAAGCACCTGAAGCACCTCGCGAAGCGTAGCAATGGCTGCATCTCGATCTGCCTTATCCGTACTCTTAGCGCGATCTCGAATGCGCCGAACATACCAAGTAGAAAGATCATTGATAAAGTTTCCAAGTTCACGAACAGTCTCAGTAATAATGTAACGCTCAAGCCGATCTGTAGTCTTGGCTACGAGCTCATGCGTACGCGCAAGCATCCACTGATCAAGTACGTTAGTGCGCTCACCCACCTCACCCACATCATCTGCAAACATCTCATAAAAACTCACCACGTTTGAGAGGATATTAAAGTTCTTTTTCACCATGTCAGAAAGTGTCTTCTCATCAAACCGCTTGCTCTCACCTGGCTGGTTGATGGTGTACATGTACCAACGCACAGCGTCCGCACCATACTTATCAATCATCTCCATCGGCCGGACAACATTTCCAACCGACTTCGACATCTTCTTTCCCTCACCATCAAGCACATGCCCGAGGCAAATAACATTCTTATATGAAGATTCTTTTCCAAGAAGGGTCGACACAGCAAGAAGTGTATAGAACCACCCACGCGTCTGATCAATCGCCTCTGAAATATAATCTGCAGGATACGCTGCGCCAGAATCAACAAGCTCCTTATTCTCAAACGGATAATGATGCTGCGCAAACGGCATAGACCCAGAATCAAACCACACATCACACACATCTGTTACGCGCGTGAATTCCTTTCCATCCTTAACAAGAACCACATCGTCTACAAACGGTCTGTGCGGATCAAACTCTTCTCCAACTTGTGACGGATCTTTAGCTAGAGACCGAAGCTCCTCAAACGAACCAATGCAAAGCCGGTCCCCATCCTCTGTCTCCCAAATCGGAAGCGGTGTCCCCCAGTATCGCTCACGTGAGAAGGCCCAATCTTTGACATCACGAAGCCATTCTCCGAATCGCCCCTCTTGAATGTGATCAGGCTCCCAATGAATATTCCCATTCTCTTCCAAAAGCTTCTCGCGAAGATCCTTCATGCGGATATACCAAGAATCCTTTGCGTAATAAATCACCGGAGTCTTGCAGCGCCAGCAGAACGGATAAGAGTGTTCATACTTTGATTTTGAAAAAAGAAGTCCACGCTTAGCCAAATCTTTCAAAACATCAACAGCAAGTTCCTCATCGCGTACAAAACGTCCTGCCAAAAAGTCTGTTCCTTCAATAAATGTCCCATCAAGCTTTACCAAATGAAACTTTGGAAGCCCCACCTCTGTTCCAAGCACAAAGTCATCCTGTCCATACATCACAGCCGTGTGAACAATTCCTGTTCCGTCTTCTGTAGTAACAAAGTTAGCACCGTAAACACGATACGCCTTCTCCTCAAGCTTCACTTTCTCCTCGCCCTCAACCATGTCCTTCATGTAAGGAAAAAGCGGCTCATACTCAAGCCCAATAAGCTCACTTCCCTTCATCTCAGACACAACTTCATGCTCCACGTTCTCAAACGAAGAAGCTACAAGCCCCTTAGCGAGAACAAAGTGCGCTCCATCTTCACCACGCTTAACAAGCGCGTAGTCCAGACGATCACCAACAGCCAAACCAACGTTTCCAGGAAGTGTCCATGGCGTCGTGGTCCAAGCAAGTAGCGCTGTCCCTGCAGGAAGATTCTTTGCAGCTGGATCGATGAGCTTGAAAGAAGAAGTGATCGAAAGATCCTTCACATCCTTATACCCCTGCGAGAGCTCATGAGACGAAAGCGAAGTTCCACAGCGCGGACAGTGAGGTGTCACGCGATAGTCTTTATACAAAAGCCCCTTCTCCCACACCTGCTTTACAATCCACCAAAGCGGTTCAATATACTCAGGCTTGTACGTTACATAAGCATCATCAAGATCAAGCCAATATCCAAGACGCTTTGTAAACTCCTCCCACTCACTCTTGTACGCCCACACGCTCTCCTTACACTTCTCATTAAACTTATCGACTCCAAACTCCTCGATCTCAATCTTTGATTTGATTCCGAGCTGCTTTTCAACCTCAAGCTCAACTGGCAGACCATGTGTGTCCCAACCACCCTTTCGAGCTACCTTATAGCCCTGCATGGTGCGAAAACGAGGGATGCAATCCTTAAATGCACGCGCCTCAGCATGGTGAATACCCGGCTTACCGTTTGCAGTCGGAGGGCCCTCAAAAAAGACAAACGGACCCTTAGGGGCCTGCTTTTCAAGCGTCTTCTTAAAAATGTCATGCTCTTCCCAATATTGAAGAGTCTTTTGTTCTTGCTGTGGAAATTTCATACAGAAGTCAGAATACCACGAAATCGATATAAATCAACAAAACTGTTACAATTGCCGCGTATGACAACACAAAAAATCTACATCGGCGCAGATCACGCCGGTTGGGAGCTCAAAGAAGCTCTGGAGGAATATCTAAAAGAAAAGGATTTCGAGGTGATCGACATGGGAAACCAGAACCTCGTCAACGGCGATGACTACCCAGATTTTGGCTACGCTGTAGCAAAACGCGTAGTCACAGACAAAAACGCACACGGAATCGTTATCTGCGGAAACGCCCAAGGTATCTGCATGGTCGCAAACAAAGTTCGAGGAGTCCGCGCAGCAACCGGCTTTAACGAAGACGTAGCAAAAAGCGCACGCGAGGATGACAACTCAAATATTCTTTGCCTTCCAAGCCGTCACATAAGTGTAGAAGACGGAAAGAAGATCGTAGACATGTGGATCGGAACAGAATTCTCAGGTGCAGAGCGTCACGTGCGTCGCCTAAAAAAAGTCACAGACATCGAAAACCAAGAATTCTGCCTCCACGACAATGTTTAAACTCTATGACACAGATTATCCCAGCCCTACTTGTTGAATCTCAAGAAGAATTCGAACAAAAACTAAGACTCGTCGAAGGAAAAGTTAAGCGTATCCAAGTCGATGTACTCGACGGCTCTCTATTCGGGCACACCAGCTGGCACGACGCAGAGCGTGCAGGTGCCATCAAGACAGACGTCGAGATCGAGCTCCACCTCATGGTCGAAAACCCAATCCCGATTGTCGAGCAGTGGCAAAAGCATGTCCCAACATTCAAGCGAGCAATCATCCACTCAGAAATCCACAGACCAAACGGAGCAGTGACTGGATTCATCAAAGACGAACTCGGATTAGAAGCCGGAATCGCAGTGAACCCACAAACCCCCCTCAAAGAAATCGAAGACGTCATTCACAGCGTCGACTCAGTCACAATCATGGGAGTACACCCAGGCGCATCAGGTCAAAGCTTTGAAGGAGATCACATCCTCGATAAGATTAGACAAGCCCGCCACCACCGAGACGACCTAGAAATCGAAATCGACGGCGGAGTCACAGACGAACTGATCCAGCCACTCATCGATGCCGGTGCAACCCAAATCTGCACAGCAAGCCTGATCTTTAAGAGCGATGATCCAAGCAAAAAACTCACCTCAATCATCACTTCCCTCAATTAATCGTAACTAGGTTACGTTAGAATCACTCAACACAGCAAAAATATCGTAACCGGGTTACGATATTTTTGTGTAATAGAAAGACCCGACGAGCTACGCTCGTCGGGTCAGTATCCAAGGGCTCAAGAACCAAGGATCCAAGAGTCTAGAGAATCACCAGGGCACGGAAACCAACACCGCCGTGCCGGTCGCCACGCCAGGGAGCGTTGACATTCGCCAGACCACCGTAAACGCGGCTACCCACGAACAAACAGTACCTCGAGACGTAGCTGTTCTTCACCCACTCCCAGGAAGCAGTGGAGCCTAGTTCTGGGAGAGTATCTTGGGTGTGCTCAGTGAGCCAGTCAAAGAGGTTCCCCACGAAGTTCCAAATCTCAGCTGAAGGCAGGTCAATGGACTGACCTTGCTTGAGGGCAAGCTGCACCCCGATCTTGGGGAGCAAGTCCTCCAGGATATCATCACCTTCACCCTTGCCCGAATGCGGGTGGGCAAAGCGTGTCTTAATGCCAATGTCAGCCATGAGCTTGTCATCGGGGTAGACACGGTCTTGGTAGTTGGGCTTTTCGATCGTCTCGATCGCGATCCACCTGCCAGGAAGCTCGACACGCTCGATCTGCCCCTCACGGAGGTACTGACCCCACGCAGGCTTGATCACATGGTCCGGATACTGAGCCTCACTGATCGCCGGAACGAACAGGACCATGAAGCCGTACTTCTTGAAAGCACGGCGCTGAGCACGGTTGAGCACTGGAGGTTCAGGAACCTCGATCTCAAAGCCGAGGAAGGCTGTGAGCACGGTCTGCATCCAGGCATGGATCTCACAGTGCCAGTTCTTGTCTGTGAGACTGGGATAACTGTGCTTACTGAGCACAGCTTGCACCCTCATCTGGCGCTCGACCTGGGCTTCATGAAGAGCAATAAGCCCCATAAGCTCATTATCGAAATCCTCGCGCCTGAGCCGCATCAACCGACAAATCCTCAAAATCGTCGGCCATGCATCGACCAAGGTTTCCGCACCGTCTTCACCATCCGGGCCATTGACCCGATCGATGAGCTTGTGAACCCACCTTGAGATGGGCATCTCGTTCTCCGCTCTTCTGACTCGTGATCCCTTTGTGGCCTGAGCAAACAAACCGCGCAGGACTCTGCCAGAGGTGGAGTTACGCTGCTCGCAAGCTGGCTATTCCAGCTGCTAAACAACTTTGAACGCTACGCCTTTTTGCCCAAAATGTCAAGATAACCTATCATTATGAACATGAACGATCTCATTTGAACAAAAAATACATATATGACAAAAACTCTCTCCTTCTCAATGATCCTAGCTGCAGCTGTCATGCTCCTCTTTGCAGCCTCAGCCCAAGCAGCAACCGTCACTCCTGACACACTCTCAGCCGGTGACCTCATCCGAGGCGAAAGCTTCAACGCAGTCTACTACTACGCAGAAGACGGCCTTCGCTACGTATTTCCAAACGACAAAACCTACTTCACCTGGTACAACGACTTTGATGATGTGAAATGGCTCTCAGACTCTGACATGTCTTCCATCCAAATCGGAGGCAACGTCACCTACAAGCCAGGAGTCAAGATGATCAAGATCCAAAGCGACCCAACTGTGTACGCAATCGGATCAGGAGGAACACTCCGCGCAATCGACTCAGAGGAAGTAGCCCAAGAGATCTACGGAACAAACTGGACTTCTCTTGTTGATGACGTGCCAGACGGATTCTTCCCAAACTACACTCATGGCAGTGACCTAGAGTTTGCCAGCCAGTACGATCCAGACGTGGAGCAAACAGACGCGAGCAGCATTGACGATGACAAAAGACTCATGCCTGCACTGCAAATCGAAATTACAGACGAAGGCTACTCAATCCCAACTGCAACCATCTCAAGCGGAACAGCTGTGCGTTGGACAAACACTGGATCAGAAAACGAAAGTGCAAGTGAATGGGATGGCGAGTGGGGTTCTGGCACACTAGAGCCAGGAGATCACTACACGCGTTACTTCACACTTCTTGGAACCTGGTCATACTACTCAAAGAACACAGACCAAACACTTATGGGAGGCGCGCTGATCGTTGAATAAACAACTGGATAACCAGTGGAAAACGTGGCTGGCAGCCGCGTTTTCACTATGGTATAATCCTCCTGTTATATCTTTAAAAATACGCAAAACTATGACAACAAACCTCACAAAACTGAGCATTGTTACCTTGGTTCTTGCACTTGGCATCGGGTTCGTCCTTGCAAACACATCCCTTGCTAGCGCTACTTCTTACACAGATCCAGGCGACCTTGAAGCCGGAGATCTTATCCGCGGAACAAGTTTTAGCGCTGTCTACTACTACGGATCAGACGGATTCCGCTACGTGTTCCCAAATGACAAATGCTACTTCACTTGGTACGACAACTTTGACAACATCAAGTGGCTCACAGATTCCAACATGTCAAAGGTGCAAATCGGGGGTAACGTTACGTACAAGCCAGGAGTCAAAATGATCAAGATCACCTCAGATCCAAAAGTATACGTAATCGAATCTGGTGGAGAAATTCGATCAATCCCTTCAGAATCAGTAGCAATAGAACTCTACGGATCAAGCTGGAACACCATGATCGACGACGTCCCAGACGGATTCTTCCCTAACTACACAATGGGCAGCGCACTCGAGTTCGCAAGCCAGTACAGCGCAACAGCAGAAGAGAACAGCGCATGGTCAATCGATGTAGACAAGAGCCTTGAGGACTACACAACAGTAATTCTCAGCGATAGTGGAGTAGAAGACGTAACCATCGACGCCGGAACAGTCATCCGATTCATCAACGAAGGAAACGACAAGCACGGAGCAACAGACGATGATGGAGACTGGGGAACAGGAACCCTAAACAACGGCGACCACTTCTCACGCTACTTCGAAGACCAAGGAATCTACGGATACCACGACAAGTACGACACATCAGAAACAGGAACAATCACTGTTCAGTAGAAACCAGAAATTAAAATCGGGGCTGCGGCCCCGGTTTTTGATTAGATCTGCTACAATAAACCCACTATGAACACACGCAATCCATTGCATCTGCACGATAAAAAACTCGCAAAGCTTGAGGAGAAAGCTCTTGATATCCGCGAGGACATAATCAAGATGCTCCTTGAATCAAAGTCAGGCCACACAGCCGGCTCACTCGGCATGGTCGATGTTTTTGTAGCGCTCTACTTCCATGTTCTGCGCCACGATCCAAAACAACCTGACTGGCCAAGCCGTGATCGTCTCATTCTCTCAAACGGTCACATCGTGCCAGTCCGCTATGTAGCCATGGCGCACGCTGGTTATTTTAAAAAAGATCTTCTCATGACACTGCGTAAATTCGGCTCCCCTCTTCAAGGCCACCCAGAGCACGACCGCCTCGAAGGACTCGAAACCACCTCTGGCCCTCTAGGAGAAGGAGCTTCCCAAGCAGCCGGCATGGCCTACGCAGCACTCATGGACAACAAGAAACATCGCGTGTACTGCCTGCTTGGAGACGGCGAGCTTAACGAAGGACAAAACTGGGAAAGCTTTTTGTTTGCCTCCAATCACAATCTGAGCAACCTAACCTTCATCATTGACCGCAACTTCATCCAACTCGACGGAAACACAGAAGACATCTGCTCACTTGAGCCACTCGACAAAAAACTAGAAAGCTTCGGGCTCAATGTGATCCAGTGTGCAGGAAACAACATCCGCGAAATCGTAGATGCAATCGAGGTCGCACAAAGTACTCAAGACAAACCAACTGCCATCATTGCAAACACAACACCAGGTTGCGGCGTCTCCTTCATGGAAAACGACCACACCTGGCATGGCAAACCACCAAACAAAGAAGAGGCAAAGCAAGCCCTTCGTGAATTAAAAGATCTCAGGGGGAGAATAACTCGTGATCACAAATAATATGAACAAAGCAAAACTTCTCAAATGGGGGGTTATGACTCCTCTGTCCGTTATCGGAGCACTGGCAATCATCTTCCTCGTTGCAATGCTAAGCCTTAGCGCAATCCAATCAATATCTCGATCAAGTGGAAGCAACGGAGCCGTCATGAGCCTCAGCAGCTCACCAAGCGTAGACTTCTTTGCAGGTGAAATGGAAGACTCAGTCATGGAACGTTCAGTCACATCCAGTTTCATGGAGCCACAAATGCTTGCAGATGAAGCTCTCGCCGCTGAGATCGACCAAAAGATCATCAAAACAGGAACCCTCTCAGTTGTTGTTGATAGCGCAGACGACAGCGCAGCAACCGTACAAGAAATCGCAGAAAGTGCAGGAGGATACGTCTCAAGCGTAAGCCTACGCGAGCTCACAGACGGCAGCAAATCAGGCTCAGTCCAGATCCGCGTCCCAGCCGAAGAGTTCGACACTGTCCTAAGCCAGATCAAAGACGCAAGCCTAGTGGTTGAGCGCGAAACCGTATCAACCCAAGACGTCACAGAAGAATACATCGACATCTCCGCTCGCCTATCAAACTCCCAAGCGCAAGAAACTCGCTACGTTGAGATCCTCGACATCGCAACAACCGTAGAAGAGATCATGCAGATCGAAGAAGCCCTCTCCTGGGTACGCTCAGACATCGAGTCCTACCAAGGCCGCATCGATTACCTCGATTCTCAAACCGGTTTCTCAACCATCACTGTCTCTCTCTCAGAAGAACCAATCATCACCATCGGAGGCAAAGAATTCCGCCCAGGCACAACTATCAAGGAAGCCGCCCAGGCATTTGTAGCTCTCGTGCAGTGGTCAATCAACGCAATTATCTGGATCGCTATCATCGGCGGCGGAATACTCATCCCACTCGCAATCATTGTTTGGATAATTCGCAAACTCTATCTTCGCCTAACAAAAAAGGGATAGCTGTGGACCCAACTCGAGCAAATCAATTTCCCCTCGGTAGCCGCCCTCGGTAGCCACCCTCGGTAGCCGCCCTCGGTAGCCGCCCTCGGTAGCCGCCCTCGGTAGCCGCGGGCTTTAGCCCGCGCGCATCCCTAAGTTATGCCCAAACCAACCACGCGACCCCACAGATTACACAAGAACCTCTACCAAGGAAAAACATGTTCGTTTACCTGCTGCATACAAGACAAAGAAAGTATTTTTGTAGAAAAAAATATCGCTCAGCAAATGAACAAGCTTTTACTCGAAGCTGCAAACAAACATGAATGCGAGATCGTGATTGCACTATTCATGCCAGACCACCTCCACGCAATCATTCAAGCAACAACACACAGATCAAATCCATTAACGGTAATTAGATTGTTTAAACAAACAAGCGGTTACTGGATGTCAAAAAACAACATCAAGGCAAGATGGCAAAAGGGTTTTTATGACCATATTTTGCGCAAAGATGAAGATGTGACAAAACATGTGATCTATATCCTTGGAAACCCAGTCCGTGCTGGCCTTGTAGAAAACTGGAAACAATTTCCGCTTAAGAGTTCAACCATCTTCAATTTAGATTCCTTGGAAACATAATCTTGGACGCGGGCTAAAGCCCGCGACTACCAAGGATAACGATATGAAAAATACTCACAAACCAAAAAAAGGACTCTGCCGCAAAATGTATTTTGCAAGAAACCTCCTCGACCCAGAAAAAGTTAAACATGTTTCCACACGTGACGGATTTGGCATGGGGCTTCTTGAAGCTGGAAAGCAAGACAAAAAAGTCATGGCACTCACCGCAGACCTGACCGACTCCACACGAACAGGAGCATTCAAAAAAGCCTTCCCTGATCGTTTTGTGCAAGTCGGCATCTGTGAACAAGCAATGGCCTCAATCGCATCTGGACTTGCCCTCTCAGGAAAAACCCCATTCATCTCAAGCTTTGCCGCATTCTCACCAGGACGAAACTGGGAACAAATTCGAACCTGCATTGCCCTGCAAAACACAAACGTAAAAATCGCTGGATCTCACGCTGGGCTCTCTGCAGGAAAAGACGGAGGTACACATCAAATGCTAGAGGACATCGCACTCATGCGTGCAATGCCAAACATGCGTGTCCTATCGCCATGTGACAGCATTCAAACACGAAAAGCCGTCGAGTACGCAGCAAAAACCAAAGGCCCATTCTACATTCGTTTCTCGCGCATAGCCTCACCGGTCATCACAACCGAAAAAACACCATTCAAATTCGGCCGCGCAGAAATCTTCCGCTGTGGAACCGATCTAACCATCGCCGCAACAGGACCACTCGTCTACGAAGCACTCCTCGCAGCCCAGGCGCTCTCTGAGGATCACGGCATCGAGGCCAGAGTCGTGTGTTTCCACACCATTAAACCAATCGACAAGAGCATGATCGTAAAGTGTGCAAAAGAAACTGGAGCCTTTGTCACAGTAGAAGAAGCGCAAGTAAACGGAGGCTTTGCCGGAGCCATCTGCGAAACCCTCGCACTCACCACCCCAGTTCCAGTCGAACGAATCGGAATGCAAGACAAGTTTGGAGAGTCAGGCACAGCACGAGAACTACAAGAAGCTTTTGGCCTCACCGCACCATTCATCGCACTTGCCGCAGACAGAGTCCTGCAGCGCAAACTCAGCAAACGCGTAAGCGCAAAACCCGCACACATCACCGCAGCCGAGGAGCTCTACAAAAAGAAATCAAAAGGCTAACCCCCTGTAGCCCCCTCCCGCCAGAATACAGGGCGTGACCCCGCTAAGGCGGGGCTTGGAAAGGGGGACGATCGAATTTGAAAATTCCTCCCCTTCCCAAGGGGAGGTTAGGAGGGGTTGCCTGCATAAACATAAAAAGAGAGCCCGCAAGGCTCTTTTTTGCTATACTACTAGACGTATGTATGACATGGTAACCATCGGCGACATCAAACTCGATGTCTTTATCTCACTCGACAATTGCTCTGACAAATGTGGCTTGAGACAAAACAAACTCTTCTTCGAATTCGGAGAAAAAATCTCTGTTCTCGTCCAAGATCAGCAGATCGCAGGCTCAGCCCCAAACGTGGCCACTGCTCTTTCTCGCATGGGGAAAAAGACAGCCATCATCTCAAACATGGGAGACGACATGACCCATACAAAGGCCCTTGAATTTTTTAACAAAGAAAAGATTGCTTCGCGTTACGTTAAGTCTCACAAAAACACAAAGAGTGCATACTCCGCTGTCCTCAACCTCGACAGAGAGAAAACTATCCTTGCCTCTTACGTTACAAAACCGTACAAGCTCCCACCTGGCATCCAAACCAAATGGTTTTACATGTCAGAGATGGGCAAAGGATACGAAGACGTCTACGAGCAACTCATCAAACGAATCAAAAAAGAAAAAACACTTCTCGGATTCAATCCTGGAAACGAACAGATTCGAGAGCTCAAGCCGATCTTGTTCAAACTTATCAAGCACACAAAAACCCTTTTCGTAAACGTAGAAGAAGGCCAACGCATCGTAAAAAACAAACGACTCAAAATCCCAGCGCTCGCAGACAAACTGTTCAAACTAGGATCAACAGAAGTCATTATCACAGACGGACGAAACGGATCCTACGGCTACGACGGAACCAATCTTTACTACTGCCCAATCGTGCCATCTGAGCGCGTAGAAGCAACAGGAGCAGGCGACTCATTCGCATCCGGCTACATCGGCGCGCGCATGCACGGCCTCTCAATGCAAGAAGGCCTCCGCTGGGGCACAGTAAACGCAGCCGCATCAGTCACCCGAATAGGACCAACCCTCGGACTCCTCCGAGACACACAAATCAAAGCCCGCCTCCGCAAACTCCCAAAGTTCGTCCCAGAAAAAATCTCGTAAAACTACCCATCGGTAGCCGCGGGCTTTAGCCCGCGCAAAACCATAAACGAAAACTGCTCCACACACAAGGTGCAGAGCAGTCGTATCGTAGTTGCGCTACCGATCGCTAGGACCGACGGCGGCGAGCGCGCCAGGGGTGCATCTCCGAGTCCGTACGAACGAACTCGACTTCGATGAAGCACGAGAACTCCTCTGGGTGCCCCGAGAAGAAACTCCGGACTTCGTCCTCGACACCTTTCTGGGCGATGCCAAACGGTGTGTTCGGAAGCCCAAAGCGCTGGAAATGCAGGAAGCCTGGGATGACATCCTGACCAACCTCGTCAAGCATACCCGCATCGGTCTTCAGGCAGGCACCATCACCTCCTTCTACCCACCACCGATCGATGGACAGGTGACCAGCACCGAACACTCGGTTGCTCACACAATCCACTGCCGCATGCGTGACACCATCCATCATGAACACCACCAGACGAGGCGTGCCATCCTCGGTGATGGCCGAATGACGAAAGCAGGGCTCCACCCTGTCGATCGCGGCCTTGATTGTCTCCATCATGATTCACCTCACGGTTTCGGAGAACTACAAAAACTACCATAAAACAGCCTTTTTGTCAAGGCATCAACATCAATCCCAACCCCTTGTTGTCATCTCGAGCGAAGCCGAGATCCCGCGGAGCCCGATCCGGCCTTCAGGCCGGAGATCCCAAATCTACGAGATTTCTCCGCTCTCCCGCCGCTGGTGGGATCGGTCGAAATGACAACAGTGAATATTCACTGAAAATTTATGCTCACAACACTTTCAAAAGTCCTTAAAAAAGCCAATACTGGCGGCTATGCCGTGGGTGCGTTTAACGTAAACAACCTGGAGTTCATCCAGGCAATCATCAAAGCTGCCGAACTCGAGAACTCCCCTGTCATCATTTCAACAAGCGAGGGAGCGATTGCATACGCTGGCATGGCAGAGCTTGGCGTACTCGCACACATCGCTGCAAAGAAGACTCGAGTTCCAGTTGTCTTCCACCTTGATCACGGCAAAGACGAAAAACTCATTACCGAGGCAATCAAGAGTGGACTCTACACCTCAGTCATGTTTGACGGCTCTCACCTTCCCTACAAAGACAATATCCGCATCACAAAAAAGATCGTAAACCTCGCACACAAGCACAATGTCGGCGTAGAAGCAGAACTAGGAGCACTTGCTGGCATCGAAGACTTTGTAAGCGTAAAAGAAAAAGACGCTCACCTAACAGACCCTGAGCAGGCTTGTGAATTTGTAAAGAAGACAGGCTGCGACGCACTCGCCATTGCCATTGGAACCTCACATGGCGCCTACAAATTCTCAGGAGACTCAACGCTCGATTTTAAGAGACTCAAAACCATCACCGAGCTCGTAAAAATCCCTCTTGTTCTCCACGGCGCCTCAGGCATTCCAGCAAACATCAAAAAACAATGTCTCAAATACGGATGCAAGATTGAAAAAGCAAAGGGCGTCTCAGACGCAAACATCCGGCAAGCCGTAAAGCTCGGCATAGACAAAATCAACATCGACTCAGACCTACGCATCGCCTTTGACGCAGGTGTGCGCAAGTCCCTTGCAGAAAACCCAGAAATCTTTGACCCCCGCAAGATCCTCGGCCCAGCAAACGACCTCATCACAAAGACGGTCAGACAAAAAATGAAACTCTTCAAAAGCTCAGGAAAAGCATAAAAAACAAGCCGCGGCCTCAAGGTCGCGGTTTTGGTTTTAGAACGCTATAATAGATGCGTATGTATGATGTAATCACAATCGGATCAGCAACACGCGACGTGTTCCTTGCATCCGACGCCTTCAAGGTCCTAAAATCAAAAGAGTTCCCTACAGGCGCAGCAGAATGTGTCTCTTTGGGATCAAAAATCGAGCTCGAAGAGCTCACACTCACCACAGGCGGAGGCGCAACAAACGCCGCAGCCACATTTGGATCGCTTGGACTAGTCACGGCTGTCATGACCAAGATTGGAGACGACAGTGCTGGACGCGATGTCACTTCTGATCTAAAACGTTTTGACGCAAAAACAACATACGTTCGCAAAGTAAAAAACGGCCAAACAGCCTTCTCCACACTCCTAACCATGAAAGACGGTGAGCGCACAGCCCTTGTTTACCGCGGAGTAAGCGCAAAGTTCACACCAGCCGACATCAACTGGAACGCAATTAAAAAAACCAACTGGATCTATCTCACTTCCCTGGGGGGCAACCTCACTCTCTCCAAACGAATCATTCGCGAAGCCCACAAAGCAGGTACGAGCGTTGCATGGAACCCAGGTTCTGGTGAGCTCAAGAACGATCACAAATCGCTTCTCGCAATCCTCCCACTCGTAGACGTCCTCATCGTAAACAAAGAAGAGGCTCAGATGCTCACAGGAGCAAACACAATCAAACAGATCTTTAAAATGCTCCACACCGACGAAACCATCCGAATCGTAACAGACAGCACAAAGGGCGCCTACGCCTGTTACAACGGCATGATTGCCCATGCAGGCACTACTGGCGTCAAAGCCCTGTCTCGAACAGGAGCAGGAGACGCATTTGGCTCAGGATTTATCGCAGGCCTAATCAAAACCAGCGACATCGGCGATGCTCTCCAAATCGGAACACTCAACGCAGAATCTGTCATCACAAAACACGGAGCAAAGAACGGCCTTCTGGCGCGCTGGCCATCTTCAAAAAAGCAGGCGACGATAAAGCTCAAACAAATCTAATATGGACCGAATGGATCACCGATACGAAGCTGCAATGGCAATGGAGAAAAAGAAGATTGAGCAGCAAGCCAAGCCAGAACAAAAAGAATCTGAGCGCTCTCACGAAGAGCTTGGATTTGCACTGAGAAAAACCACTCTTCTGGTTATGGATCGATTGCTTAAACTATCTGATGAGAAAGGAATCGGAAAACAACTTCCAAGATCAGAACGCATGGGAGCAGCATTTGTACCAGCAATCCTCATGACTGCAATGATCGGCTGCGGCGGAGCATATGACATCCAAGAATGTTCTCCTGAAGTGGACGAATACCTCTCTGCAAGCCTAAGTTACCTTGACTCACACCGAGAAGAAATCCAAGCCGAGCTTGATTGCATGTCAATCGACGTACCTGTGCCTGCTGATGACATAATCGACACAGCACTAAACGCAGTCTACACCTGCTCTCCTAACCTAGTATCAAAAGAAGGAGCAGATGCAGCCGCAATGGCATTCATGGGAGAAAACATGGTCTCAATAGATATTAGCGAAGATGAGTTTCAAAAGGATTTATCTACCTATCAAGACACAAAATGGGTGGCAGACAAAAGCATTGATGAACTCAGACTTCTCTCACACATCAATTGGGAGAACAGAGAGGACACCGAAATGTATTTCCACGTACTCTCATCACTCATGGACACCTTAGCGCACGAAGCAGCACATCTAGAACTAGATGAAGGGCATTCTGATAAAACAAAACAAACAGTTTTAGACGTACAAAGTGGTGATGCATACTACAGTGACATCGCCTACATAGACACTGTTTACTCTTTTGGAACTTCTGCTCTCATGGCAGGATTGGATACAAGAGATGACGTTACGGACTATCTAAAAGCTCCAATCGGATCAAAACAACCAAAACCAACTTACTATCGATAATCATAAACCTTTGCATCTTATCTTCTTCTCCAAGCCAAATTCAGAACAGTGTTTCAATAATCCCAAATACGACGGTAGATTCACCTCATTCACCCGTACAAGTATTCGACGTTTCGTCCTTGTTCGAAGCACTCGATAATGTGGAAAAGTAACATAGCCTAAAAAATCGATCCCCTGATTCAATTTACGAATGATTGTTTTCCTAGGGTGAAGCATGAGTCGACGCTCATGCCAGAGCCACTGCTCAATAAACGGCACAAGCCACCTTAACTCTACTGGATCACCTGAGAGAACAACAGCATCATCTGTATACCGAAGATAATACTTTATCTGAAGTTCATCTTTGATGAAGTGATCAAATGCATCCAGATAAACATTTGCAAAAAGCTGTGAAGTTAAATTCCCGATTGGCACCCCGGTCGGGTTTTGTATTTCTTTTACTGCCCCCCCCCCGATCGAAGTGGTACCGAGAAACTTCCCACGATCAAACGGTTCCTCGAGTCGTAGCAACATTTTTCTTCCGCACCCAAAAATGTTTTTGCCCGTCTTCATCACCAGACATTGGTAAATTTTACCTCTGTCTTGAGAACTGAATTTCTCAGCCCATTTAGCCTTCTTTATGACCCTCTGTTTGGTGGCAGGAATAATCCACCCACTCCAGACAAAAACAAGCAGTTCTCATGCATCCCAAAGTTGGGAGAAGCGGCGACCCATGGTCTTAACACATGAATTCACGAGCCATCTTCCCTGATATTGTAACAAAAAATAGAAAGACCCGACGAGCTACGCTCGTCGGGTCAGTATCCAAGGGCTCAAGGACTAAGATCCCAAGTGTCTAGAGATCCACCAGGGCACGGAAACCAATAGCGTCGTACCGGTCGCCACGCCAGCGAGCGCCGACAGACGCCAGACCACCGTCAGCGCGGCGACCCACGAGCAAACAGTCCCTCGAGTCGTAGCTGTTCTTCACCCACTCCCAGGAAGCAGTGGAGCCTAGTTCTGGGAGAGTATCTTGGGTGTGCTCAGTGAGCCAGTCAAAGAGGTTCCCCACGAAGTTCCAAATCTCAGCTGAAGGCAGG